>Ga0182018_10000316_pt1 | contig 63381 bp, 46 predicted proteins | sample 812P2MmetaG_FD_120490 | JGI IMG/M metagenome (GOLD analysis project Ga0182018, IMG submission 120490) | Permafrost microbial communities from Stordalen Mire, Sweden - 812P2M metaG | ecosystem: Environmental > Terrestrial > Soil > Wetlands > Permafrost | place: Sweden: Stordalen | collected... | reverse complement strand
GCTGAGGCCGAGGCTCTCGCGGCTTGGGTCGCTCTGCACAACCGCAACCTGGAGACCATCTATATAACGCACGCCCATTTCGACCACTTCTACGGTCTGAGCATTCTGCTCGACCGTTTCCCGCGCGCTCGGGCGATAGCAACGCCCAGCGCGGTGAACGCCATGCAGATGTCCTTCACTCCCACAGTGGAGCGGCTAGCTCGCCAGTTGTTTCCTGGGCAAGTGCCCACTAAGTTGGTTCCACCTGAGCCCTATGAGCACGACACGTTCACTCTCGAGGGTCACGAATTGCGCATCATCGAGCAGGGCCGCACCGATAGTCCCGATTCGACGTCTCTACACGTTCCATCGATCGGTCTGATCGTCGCTGGCGACGTTGTGTACAACCAATGCCGCGTCTACGTCGGCGACACCACTCCGGAGAGCCGAAAGAATTGGATCGCGGCGCTGGACCGGTTAGCGGCGCTGAACCCGGCGACGGTTGTCGCCGGTCACAAGAAGCCGGGCGCGCCCGACTCCCCCTCGACGATCCAGGACACCAGGCGTTACCTCGAGGACTTCGATCGGTTGCAGAAAACCGCGACATCCGACCAGGAGCTGTTCGATCAGATGACGGAGCTATACCCGCATTGGGTAGCCAATCAGTCGTGGTTGATGTTTGGATTCCCAGGGGCATAACTCACATCAACCGCGGTAGCCGGTCCTTGCGCACTGTGGAGGAAGCCGCGGACGATGAGCCAGCTCATATTCAGGAGAACAGAATTCGATTGCAAAAAGGAGAACAACAATGACAACTAAAGGAAAAGTCTTAGTGCTGGTATCGAGCGGTCGCGGTTTGCCCTTGAAGGATGGCGGGTTTTATAAAAGCGCCGGCTACTACCTCAACGAACTGACCGTTCCGGTTCGCGCCCTGATGAACGGGGGCTACGAAATCACCTTCGCCAACCCCACAGGCAACACGCCGCAAGTGGATGTCCATTCAGAGGTCGCCGATTTCTTCGGCGGCGACGCGGCTAAGCTTCAGGACTATATGCTATTCCGCGACGGCCTGAAGGGGCTCAGAGATCCAGTCCGCATCTCGGATGTTATCGCGTCGGGCCTGGATCAATATGACGCCGTGTTCGTCCCCGGCGGCCATGGCCCGATGATCGATCTTCTCGATGATCCCGATGCCGGTATCGTGATGAGACACTTTCACGAGACATCCAAGCCTACGGCTGTGCTCTGCCATGGCCCGATTTCACTTCTCTCGGCTCTTCCGAATTCGACGGAGGTGGTCGCCGCACTGAGCGCGGGCGATGCCGCTGGAGCGCGGGCAAAGGCTCAAGGCTGGATCTATTCCGGATATAAGTTGACTATCTTTTCGACAGCGGAAGAGCAGCAGCGGGAACCGCTTGAGATTGGTGGTAAGGTTCTCTTCTACCCGGACTTTGCCTTGAGTACGGCGGGCGGTGACGTAAGTGTGCTCGCTCCATGGACGAGCTATGTCGTTCAGGATCGCGAGGTGATCTCAGGTCAGAACCCGTTCTCCGATTACGCGCTTCTGAAACTTCTTCTACCGGCACTCAATGAGAAGAAGAAGGTGGCTTCAGCGGCATGAGAATCGGAGACGCCCAGAAAGAGCTGATTGAGAAAGGGACGACAGTCCTCGAGGGCGTAAATATGGATGAAAACTACGTTCGGCGGTTTTTCGCTGATGCCGCCTGAAAATCAGGCAAGTGTAGGCCATCCGCCCAGATGAGCACTGCTCGTCGGAATTGGAGCCATCGATGAACCCTGTACAAGTCGAACAGAAGAGCTATGAGATGCCGCCGCGCGACGGGTTCACCTTCACACATTTCATCACCGTCGCCGACATCGACCGATCGGCTGATTTTTATGAAAAGGTCTTCGGCGGACGCATTCTGAGCAGAGCCGACAGCAAAGGTGCGTCTGGGCACATTCAGATCGCGAATACCTGGCTCATTGTCAACGTCGGGGGCGGACCTACTCCGGACAAGCCTTCGGTAACGCTCAGAGTCCCCGCCGACCCGGATGAGGTCAGCAGCTTCCTGAATATCCGCGTTGCGGATATTCAAGCGAGCTATGAATTATGGAAGAGTCGAGGAGCCGAGTTCATCACGGAACCGATACCCAAGTACGGCGAGATTCGCTGCTACATGCGCGATCCTGACGGCTATATCATCGAAGTCGGACAGACCACCGCCTCGTACGGCTGACGCTCGGCCGCATGCCAATTCATCGACAACAGGAGCCATCGCATGAATCTACCCGACGCGCCGATTGCACACGAAGGCTTCTTCGCATGTCACTTTTTCACCGTGAAGGACCAGGAAAAATCGAGGGACTTCTATGTCCGAATCCTTGGCGGGAAATTGATCAGGCCAGAAGATCCCTGCTACATCAAGCTGGCGAATTCGTGGATCATTCTCAATTCCGGCGGGGGCCCGACTCCCGACAAGCCAGAGGTCATTCTTGAAACACCGCCGGATCTGAACAGAGTAAGCAGCTTCCTTAATTTGCGTGTCGCCGACATCCGGGCCTGCTATAAAGAATGGGGCGACAAGGGAGCGTTCTTTATTACCGAGCCATTACCCAATCCTGACGGCTGGGAATGGCGATGCTACATGCGCGATCCCGACGGCTACATCATTGAGGTCGGCCAATATACTCAACTAGCCATCGACTGGTTCAACAGCCACAGTTAATTTGGCAAGCGTTCCAGACGCACGTTGATCGGGCTCAGAAAACTTTGTTGTGAAGGAGAACGCACCATGTCTGAACTTGTGACGAAATCTGTGCCGCAAGAACAACAAAAGCAGAAGACAGAAACCCGCACCGCCATGAAACGTATCGCCGGCTTTGCCATCGTTGCGAAAGCCGTGGCAGCGCTCGCCATCCTCGCCGCCATGTCCGTTTGCGCGCAGGATAAGTACACACTGAAATCGCCGAGCGGAATCGCGTTCTCCGACTTCAGGGGATACGAGGACTGGGCGGTGGTGTCGTCCGCCCGGACCGACCAGATACTCAAGGTGATCGTCGCCAATCCGACGATGATCAAGGCCTTCAAGGCCGGCGTTCCGGGCAACGGCCAGCCTTTCCCGGATGGCTCCATGATCGTGAAGCTCCAGTGGACGCAGAAGAAGAGCACCGAGGCCCCCTTCGTCGTGGATGTGCCAGACGTCTTTAGCCAGGCTTTCGTCATGGAAAAGGACAGCAAGAGATTTGCGGCGAGCGGTGGGTGGGGATACGCGGTGTTCAACTACGATGCCCCATCGAACAAGTTCGCGGCCGATCCGAAAAGCTTTTCAGACTGCGGATACGCATGCCATACTCCGGTGAAGGCGAAGGACTACATCTTCCACCCGTACCAGAAGCGTTGAACTGCGCTGCCCCAAATTTCGGCTCGAGGACTGGTAAGGTTTTGCTGCCATCATCCGAGCTGCGCCGGTGCCCCCGAGCGTGGCGCAGTCGGATGTGATCCTTGACGGAGCCAACTAACCATTGCAGCGCAGGAGAGTTTCGATAGCAGAGGCTCTCCTGTTTCCGCTTGAAAAGGAGAGACATCATGAAGCAAACAGGATCCAACGGAGTTTCACGTCGTCGATTTGCGACGATGGGGCTATCGGCCGGAGCCTCGCTGCTCGTACCGCCTGCGCCCTTCACCGAAGGCGTCCAGCCCGTTTTCAGCAAGGCAGACTCGGCAGATCTGCCCGCGATCAAGCCGGGCACGAAAACGTCATTCGCCTCATTGAAGCAGATCGATGCCGGTCTCCTCGATGTTGGATACGCAGAGGATGGCCCGGCAGATGGTCCCGCGGTCATTCTTCTGCAGGGCTGGCCCTACGACATTTACAGTTACGTCGATGTCGCTCCGTTGTTGGCCGCGAAAGGATACAGGGTGATCGTTCCGTACCTGCGCGGTTTCGGCACCACGCGCTTTCTTTCGACCGAAACCTTTCGCAATGGACAGCAATCCGTAGTGGCACTCGACATCCTCAAGCTGATGGATGCTCTTAAGATCCAGAAGGCAATCCTGGCCGGCTTTGATTGGGGAGGAAGGACGGCAGATATCATGGCTGTGCTCTGGCCTGAACGCTGCAAGGCGCTCGTCTCAGTGAGTGGCTATCTGATCCCCAGCCCCGCAGCCAACAAGAAGCCGTTGCCGCCCAAGGCTGAGCTGCAGTGGTGGTACCAGTACTACTTTGCCGCCGAGCGTGGCCGGGCCGGGTACGACGAATACCGGCGCGATTTTGCGAAGCTCATTTGGCAGATCGCTTCGCCCGAATGGAACTTCGACGATGCTACATTCGATCGCACCGCGGCGTCCTTCGACAATCCGGACCACGTCGCCATCGTTATTCACAACTATCGCTGGCGGATTGGACTGGCAGAGGGCGAACCGCAATATGACAACTTCGAAAAGCAGCTTGCCCAATTTCCTCCCATCGGCGTGCCCACGATTACCCTTGAAGGCGACGCAAATGGTGCACCCCACTATGCTGACCCAGCAGCCTATCGCCAGAAATTTACCGGGAAATATGCAAACCGGATCATCACCGGCGGCATCGGCCACAATCTGCCTCAGGAATCCCCGCAGGCGTTTGCCAAGGCCGTGATCGACGTCGACGGGTTCTGAGTCGCCTGAATCTTGCAGTTCTCCATGAGGTGAGCCCGGCAGACAGGATCAGGTATTCCATTGCAGACCACAGTTCATCTCGCTCATGAAGTCCAGCGGCTATCACGGGCCAGCTTGCCAGGCGATACGACTGAGCTGGCCAGATATCTCATCGGGAAAACTATTGTGCGCAAGATCGGACGAACCAGGATCAGCGGTCGTATTGTCGAGACAGAAGCTTACCCACCGGGCGATGCGAGTGGTCATGCTTATCGTGGCCGAACGGCCAGAAACCAAACGCTGTTCCTGGGCAGGGGGTTTGCTTATGTGTACTTCATCTATGGCACGTCGTACATGCTCAACGTGACGGCTGAAGAACCGGGAGTTGGCGCGGGAGTGCTGTTGCGCGCCATTGAGCCTCTTGAAGGAATCGACCTGATGGAACGGCTCCGCAAAACCGGCAAACTCACAGATTTAGCGAGAGGTCCAGGACGGCTTGCGGCTGCATTGGAAATCGACCGGCGCATGGACGGAGTTGACCTCTGCGCGAATGGTCCGCTTTGGCTTGGGACCGCGGTTCGAGAGACTGCGCACATTAGCACAACTGTGCGCATCGGCATCACGCGGGAGGTGGGCCGGCTGCGGCGTTTCTTTGAGGCGGGCAGCCCGTTCGTTAGCGGCCCCCGCAACGCGATAAAAAGTCGTTAGGCTTGCCTTGACTCGATTCGAATTCGCAGTAGTTCGCTGGCGGCTCCGATGGAGGGTGCATCTCGCCCCTGATCAAGGGGTCGGCGTTTTCTACGAAAATGAAGGAATGCGCCCCGCTCTGCGCCTAAGCAGATAGGTATTCCGAGGCGTTTGTGACGGCTGAGGATTCCCAGCTCATGCCCCCAATCAGTCGAATGGTTTCATCCGCTAAATAATAGATGAACTCGCATCTCTCCACCGCCTTTAGGTTTGTCAGCCACATACCACCCGAGCGAAGTCTCCGAATGGTCAAGAAACGCGCCCCACGGCGGTCTCAGCGCGACCGTGAGAGATCAGGTCAAGGGTGGCGACGAAGAATGTATTCGATGCCGGACCGGTGGGACGCATATCCCGGCGATCCTCCTGGGCGGCGAACAACACGTGCAACGCCGTGGGGGAAAGGATAGTCCTTGGCAAACTCAATCATTTGTGGGGTATGCGACAAATGACCAGCCGTGACTTAGGTCTCCCCCTCAACGGTAACACCCCGAAGTACAGTGCCTAAAGTGTAGTTATCCGTGCGAAAGAAAACAAGAAAGTCAGGAGCTTACACGCGTCAGTCGTGCTTTGTGTATGTTAGACTCCGTTTACTTTGCTGGTCGGAAGCAGGTGACACGATGACCGACGTTAAAGCGAAACCATCCTTTCTGCGTTCCGGTTCCCGGAACTCCCCACTCGATTCATAACGTCCCCTCTACGTCCACAAGGCTCTGCGGCGGCTAAGCTTTCGCGGAATCCACAACAGCGACCCCTGGTTAACGATTGGCACAGATATATCTCCTGACCGCGCAGCGACATAACATTGACTTAAGGTGAAGAGCCTTGCATGAAATGGCGCTGCTGTGCCCAGGGCGTTTAACTCCAAAGCACGACTTACCGCACGTGGGCCCCGAAAGGAGTCGATTACTGTGACAGAAACACAGGTTCAAGCCTTCAGGACAGTCAAGAAGTATATGTGGTGGTCCATGGGCGCCGGCCTCATTCCGGTGCCGTTTGTCGATTGGGCCGCCGTTTCCGGCGTGCAATTGAAGATGCTTGCCGACCTTTCGAAGATCTATGGCGTGCGGTTTGTGGAAAACCAGGGAAAGGCGATCATCGGTTCTCTGACCGGGTTCATCCTTCCGCATGCAGTAGCTTGCGGGATGATCGGCAGCGCGCTCAAGGCCATTCCGGTCCTGGGCGTCCTGGCGGGAGGGTCCGCGATGGCGGTGTTCTGCGGAGCCTATGAGTGGGCACTGGGCAATGTATTCATTCAGCATTTTGAATCCGGTGGCACTTTCCTCACTTTCGACCCCGAAGCCGTGAAGGAATACTTCAAGGCGAAGTTCGAAGAGGGTCGGAATGTTGCCGGAACCATGAGCGCGGAGAAGAGCCCTGAGGTCGCCACTTAGGCCATGAGTCCGGCCTGCGTAGCACTGTATCTGGCGCTGTGCCTGGTGGCGGGGTTTCTTGGTCGACATCGACGCATCGGTTTCTGGGGATTCGCGTTCTGCTCGATCATCGTTACCCCTCTCATCAGCCTGTTATTTCTGTACTTTGCGACTTTGCGAAAAGTCTGAGGGTGAGTGGCAACGCGTATCCACGGGCCGAGCCCCAGGTGTGCCAACAGCAGGGTACACAGGGTTCGGCCTCGGCTTCCGATGGAAGGTCGCATTTGAACCGTGTTATCCCTGGGCGCGCGCCGACCCAGGGAGAACGCAGGCATAACCGGAGGGCGGCAGGCTGGGAGGTGCCATCACGCGCAATGAGGAGCGTAAGGAATGACGTCGATTCGCGAATGGGGAGCCATTCAACGGGGGAGAGCAAGGGCTTTCTCCAAACGCCAGGCGCCCTACGTGATCCTCGTCTCGTTCCTGTTGCTTTTCTTTGTAGTGTTTTTCTTCAACAGCATCATCATTTCAATCTACCCCGGCGAACTTGGAGTGCTGTGGAGGCGCCTGGGGGGCGGCACGCAGATCGATACCGTCTATCGCGAGGGCCTGCACGTGATTCTGCCGTGGAACAAGATGTATGTGTATAACGTCCGCAAGCAACAGTTCACGGACTCGATCAATGTCCTGACCGTGGACGGCCTCACGGTAGGGGTCAAGTATTCGGTGCGCTATTACCTGGAGAAAGATACCCTCCCGTTACTGCACCAACGCGTGGGGCCTGATTTTGTGAACGTTGTGGTCCGTCCCGAGATTCGGTCCGTCATGCGGACCATCTTCGGACAGTACAAGCCCGAGGAAATCTATACCAACCAGAAGGCGATCCAGGAACGCATCAGCGAACTCTCGAAAGGCCGGCTCGGCGGCCGGTTTGTATCGCTGGACGATGTGCCGATTGAGGCCGTCACATTGCCTGTAAAAATTTCCGACGCAATCGAAGCCAAGTTAGCCGAGCAGCAGGTCGACCAGGAGTATACGTACCGGATCGATATAGCGACGAAGGAGGCGGACCGTAAGCGCATCGAATCCGCGGGCATCCGGGATTACAACAACACGATCAACGCGAGTCTTAATCCGTCGGTTCTTGCCTGGCAGGGGATACAGGCAACCGAGAATCTGGCTAAGTCACCGAACGCCAAAATCGTGATCATCGGATCGGGCAAGAGCGGGCTGCCGCTGATACTGGGGAAGGAGTGAGCGTGAAGAATCGGTTTCTCTGGATCCTGAAGACGCTGGCGGTTCCGGTGTTGTCGCTGGGACTGCTGGCGTACGCGCTCGCCCCCCAATGGCAGTCGTTCGATCGCATGGGTGAGCTGAGATTCAAGGCTCTGAACGGGACCCCGAAGGAGATTTTGGTGGGTGTTTGCTGGCCCTTTGCCGCGCGCCATGACGAGATGGCCGACGGCCTTCGTCTGGCTCAGGAAGAAATCAATGCGGGAGGCATGGCGCATGGCATTCCGATTCGGCTTGTTATGCGGGATAACAGAGTGGATTGGGAGAGGGCTAAGGAAATCGCCATTGAATTCGCAGATACGCCAAAAATGAGTGCTGTGGTTGGGTACTACGACAGCAGCCTCGCTATCAAGGCGTCGACCATCTATGACCCCAGCCGCTTACTGGAGATCGTGGTGGGCGCCAATGCCACCTCCATCACTTCTCATGGGTTCGATTATGTCGTTCGCACTATTGTTTCCAGCGATAAGATTGCCCGCGCAATGGCGAAGCTCACAGTGGAACGCGGTCATAAGAAAGTCGCAGTTATATGGGAGCAGGGCGCATACGGAGAAGATCTGGCCTATCAATATCAGATCGCGCTGAATTCCCTGGACGCGGACCTGGTTTATCAGTGGTCCTACTCCAGCGAGTCGGCCGACTTCCGGCTGCCGGTGAATCAACTAAGAGGTTCGGACGCCGACCTGATCTTCTTTGCCGGGCTGGAGCCGTGGGCGGGAGACTTTCTGCGCATGGCGCGCACGGTGGGCATCAGGACGCCGATCATTGGCGCGTTTACCGACACGCCCGAGTTACGTGCACGAGCAGGCGCGGCGCTGGAGGGCTCGATGTTTATCGACTATTACAACCTGAACTCGCCGAGCCCGGAAAATCAGGCTTTCGTTCGCAAGTTCCGCGCGCGATTTGGGAGGGATCCGGATACCTGGGCGGCACAGGGCTACGATGCGCTCTACATCCTGGCAAAAGCTGTTAACTCCACAGGCTCCGCGAACCCCCTCGATCTGTCCTATTCGATCCGCTACATGGATGCGTGGGAAGGCGCCAATGGCCGCTACAAGTTCAACGACGACGGCGAACTGGAAGACAAACCCATTTATCTGGACGTTTATCGAAACGGCGTGCCAGCGGCGATTGGACAGACGCATCCGGCTGTGGTGACGGAACCGCAATGAACCGTGTCCTGAATCATGTCCTGAACATACGCAGCTTCCAGGAAGAACTGGATCCATGTGTGCCAGACCAGCCGCTGCCGGTTGAGCACCCGTCTGCGCAAGCCCTGGCGCAGTGGGAGCGGGGCCCGATGCGCACACGGCCGGCGCAGCGCTTCCATGAACTATTCGAGGGGATGGCCGATGCGCAGCCGGATCGGCCGGCTGTCGTCACCGAAGCGGGGGTGACCAGCTACGCGCAGCTCGATCAGCAGGCCAACCGCGTTGCTCACCTGTTGCTCGAGCACGGCGTTGCTGGCGAGGAACCGGTCGCCGTACTGACGGAGTGCTCGGCCGACTTACCCGCGACAATATTAGGCATCTGGAAAGCGGGAGCGGCCTACCTGCCCCTCGCTCTCGATCAGCCGCCGGAACGTTTGACCTTTATGGCGAGGGACGCGGGCGCGAGGACACTGATCGCGCTCGACGGGCATCAGGCGCCGGGATCTTTGGCAGAAGCAGTCCACACAATCCTGCGTCCCGAAGACTGGGCACGCAACGTCGATGTTGTGCGGCCGGCAATCGACGGGTCACCGGAGGATCTGGCCTATGTGATCTACACCTCGGGAACATCAGGCACACCGAAGGGTGTGCTGATCCAGCACGACAGCCTGGTCAACGCTTCTTACATGAGTGGAGAGACCTTCGGGCTCACTTGCGAGGATCGCGCTTCCCTGGTCGCGACGCCAGGATTTGACGCGTCTCTTTGGGAGCTGGGGCTAGCGCTGCTGCACGGCATGGCGCTGGTGCCGGTAGCGCGAACGCTGCGCGACGATCCGTGGGCGCTGAAGCGCTGGTACAAGACGCACGGGGTGACGGTGGCTTTTCACGTGGCCTCGTACCTCCGCGTTAGCCGAGAAACTCCATTCGAGGGACTGCGGGTTCTGGTCACGGGGGGTGAGGCGCCTAACCATGATGACGCAAGGTGCTATGCCGGCAATCTTGAGCTCTGGAATGCCTATGGCCCCACCGAGACCTGCATTTTCGTCTGCGCGGAACGGATCACAACGAACCCCGATCCGTCCCACCCGCTGGCTGTGGGCAGGCCACTGGCGAACACACGCATTTCTATTCGCGACGACAACGGAGAGCTGGCGCCACCGGGGATTGTAGGGGAAGTCTGGCTGGGCGGAACAGGGCTCGCGCGTGGGTATCTGAACAATCCGGAGTTGATGCAGCAACGCTTTGTGCAGACGCCGGACGGAAGGTTCTATCGCACCGGCGATCTGGGGCGCTGGACCGAAGACGGCCGGCTCGAACTCGCGGGACGCATCGACGACCAGATCAAACTACATGGGCAGCGCGTTGAATTGGGCGAGATCGAGCAGGCGTTGCGTTCCCATTGCGGCGTTGAAGAGGCTGTCACTCTGGTGGAGACGGGCGCGGAGGGGACGAAGGTCCTTCGGGCATTCGTGCGTCTTCGCGCTTCCGCGGCAATGCCAACAGACGATCAGTGGCGCGGCTATCTCGCAAGCCGTTTGCCGATGCACATGGTCCCGGCCACTGTGACATCGGTCGCGGCTATTCCTCTAGCTGCCACCGGAAAGATCGACCGGGAGAGATTGCTGGCCACTCCGAGAGAGCCGAGCCGCGGAATCGCGAAAACTCCGCCGCGCAGCGGGATGGAAATGCGGATCGCCACTGTGTGGGGAGAGCTCCTGGGGAAAGCGCGCACGACCGATGCTGATTCCTGTTCGACAGCCGATGCATGCCTGGCAAGCAACATTGCGCGCGAGGACAATTTCTTTGCTATGGGCGGGAACAGCCTGCTGGCGGTCACTATGGCCCACCGGCTATCGAGCGATCTGAACCGGCCCGTTCCGGTGCGGGAGCTTTTCGCCGCGCCGACCCTTGCAGGATTCGCTCGACGAATCGAAGAACTCAGCAGCGTTCCGGCCCTGGTTTCTGCCGGCAGCGATCTGGCGACAGAAGGGCAGCGGGAATTTTGGGTGGCCGAAGCGGCCGGCCTCGATACTCGTACGTTCACAATTCCCCTGATCTGTAGGGTCGAGGGCGAGATGCCGTCGCTCGACCGATGGAAGAAATCATGGGCGACCCTTGTGACGCGTCACGAAGCGTTGCGGACCTGGTTCGAGGAAGATGCGGAAGGCCGCCTGCGCCGAAAGGCGATGCCTCACCTGACGTCGATGCTCGAAGTCAGGCTCGACGTTGGGCCCGAAGTCGATACTCAACCCGACCGCAGCGCGGCCTGGGCTTTCGTCCGGCAGCGCCAAAGCGAGCCCTTCGATATGGGAGTCGTTCCTCTGTGGCGGGCGGGGCTCGTTGAGGTGAAGGACTCCGGCGAGCATTGGTTCTGGCTGGCCTTGCACCACTCCCTGGGCGACGGACGATCGATTGGGATTCTTGTGGAGGAGCTCGGAGCGCTCCTGCGGAATGAGCAACTGCCGCCGCTGACCTGCGATTTCGGAGAGTCGGCGCGACGCGAGGAAGACTACCTCGGGGGACCTGCCTGCGCCGCCGATGGACACTATTGGCGCGAGCTTCTGCTCAGACAGCCTGACGATGCTTTTGCCGAGGCGCCGCTGGACTTCCCGCGCTCTATAACAGCAGAGACGGGAAACCACCGGTTCGAAGCACGACTCGACCCTGGCATCACCCAGGGACTGCGCGCCCTCGCCCGCGAGCACGAAGCCACGCTGCATTCGGTTTTGCTCACGATTCTCGCGCTGGAGGCACGGAGGCGCACCGGAAGTGAGGACGCAATTATTGGCGCGACGGCGTCAACGCGGGAGACCGCTGCCGAAGACCACTTGGTCGGCTATTACGTCAACATGTTGCCCATTGCATGCCACCTGCGGCGCGATGCCGGATTCGCCGCGGCGTTGCGCCAAACACAGCAGACCCTCGCAGCGGGATTGCAGCATGCACGCTATCCGTTCGCGCGCATGTACCGGGATTTCTGGAACGAACGCCCGCAACATCGCCATCCGGCGCGTTATCCGCTCTTCGATCTGGCCATCACGGAAAATCAGGAATCTGCGTCGGCCTCCGCATCGCTTCACCTTGCGCGGATCGGGGCTCCTGCGTACGAACATACCGAGACGTCGCCCGGACAGGACATGGTTCTGACCCACGGGACGCTGGCGGACGGCAGCCTGCTGTTGCAATGGCACGTCAACGCGGCCCTCTACACGCGCCGAACGGCGGAATGCTGGTTTACAGGCCTCAGCGATTGGGCTGTGTGGCTGGCTGAGAATCGGGAGCGGGCGAATGAGCCTTTGCCCGCGCTTCTGCCTCGTGAAGCCGCACTGCTCGAAAGCTGGGAGCAGGGCGCGAAGATCGGCCGCCCTGCGCTGGGTTTTCATGAGCTCTTCGAGCGCGTGGTCGACACACCCGGTCAATCCGATCGGCCCGCGGTTATCAGCCAGGATGGTGTGCTGAGTTATGGTGCGCTGGAATGCGAAGCCAACGTTCTTGCTCATGGTCTGCTGCTGCGCGGCGTTGTTCCTGGCAGTGTGGTCGGAGTTCTGACCGGACGTTCCGCAAATCTCCCCGCGGCTGTTCTCGGTATTTGGAAAGCCGGCGCGACGTATTTACCCCTTGCTGTGGATCTTCCGCAGGAGCGGCTGGCGCTCATGGCACGTGAAGCGGGCGTGGCTCAATGGATTGTGCTCGACGGCGCTCGATTGCCGCCGAAGCTGGCCGCGTCGCTGCCGCCGCCGCTGCGCCCGGAAGAGCTGGACAGCGAATTTCGCCGCATGTACGAACATCGTCCGCAACGCGCTCCTGGCGCGGGAGCTGCGGCCTACATCATCTATACTTCGGGCTCGACGGGACAGCCGAAGGGCACGCTGATCGGCCACGATGGATACGTCAACTCGGTGCTGGGCGTTGGCGAAGCTTTGGTTCTTACCCGAGACGATCGCAGCCTAATGTTCGCCTCGCCCTCTTTCGATGTTTCGCTGTCGGATATTGGACTGCCCCTGGCCTTCGGCGCAGCGATGTGCCCGGCCCCCTGGGACGTGCTCAGTTCACCGAACCGTTTTCGCGCTTTTCTGTCCGAGTTAGACGTCACCGTAGCCGACATCACGCCGACGTATCTGCGGCTTTTTGACGGAGCACCGCTGCCATCGCTTCGCATCCTCGTCACCGGTGGGGAGGCGCCGTTTCCGGCCGATGTCGCGACGTACGCGCGTCGCCACCGGTACTTCAACGCTTATGGTCCAACCGAAAACGCAATCAGCAGTACGATGGCAAGGTTGTCTCCGGGCGATACGATCTCAGCGGGCCGTCCGCTGCCGAATACCAGCGCACATCTTTGCGACGCCGACGGAAATCCGGTGCCTCCTGGCGTCATCGGCGAACTGTGGCTGGGCGGAGCCGGCCTGGCCCGCGGCTATGTGGCGCGACCGGACCAGACCGCTGCAGCTTTCGTAGAAACAAAACGAGGCCGTCGCTACCGCACCGGCGATCTGGGCCGCTGGCGCGAGACCGGCGAGATCGAAATCCTCGGCCGCATCGACGATCAGGTCAAGCTCAATGGCGTTCGTATCGAGTTGGGGGAGATCGAATTTGTCCTGGCCAGTCATCCCGACGTCGCGCAGGCGGTGGCGTTGCTGGATGGCGATCCAGACAGCCAGCGCGGTCTGTGGGCCTTTGTGTGCCTACATCCTGGGAAATCAGGGGTACCGGAAGAAGACTGGCGTGAGTACCTTGCGAGCCGGCTACCGGTTTCTATGATTCCGTCGGCGGTGATCGCGGTTCCGGCCATTCCGCTGACCCACGCGGGCAAGGTGGACAGGACTGCGCTGAAGGCACGGCTCAGTGAACGCTCTACACTCGGAGAGGATTCCAAACCGCACGTCGGCCTCGAAGTGGAGATCGCGCAACTATGGAGCGAACTATTGGGCCACAACTCCATTCGTCGCGATGACAACTTCTTCTCGATTGGCGGCCACAGCCTGCTGGCGATTGCCGTGGCGCATCGGCTCGAGGAATCGCTCGGCCGTCCCGTGCCCGCTCGCGAACTTTTCGCCCAACCAACTCTGTGCGGCTTTGCTCATCGCATCAGCCAGTTGAGCGAACCAGCTCCGCTCGAAGAACTCTCGTCGGACCGCGCGACGGAGGGACAGCGCGAATTTTGGGTTGCCGAGCACGCCGGTCTCGACACCAGGAGCTTCAACATCGCCTTGTTCCTGACCGCTCCCGGAAAGACCCACCCTCCCGCCCAATGGCGCTCCGCATGGGCGGCGCTCGTGGCTCGCCACGATGCACTGCGCACCAGCTTCTACGAGGATGGGAACGGCGTTCTTCGCCGCTATGCCTCCGCACGCGTCGACACTGCCCTGGACGTTGCGACTCATCCCGACATGGCCGCGGCCCTCGCCTGTATCCGGGAGCGCCAGGCGGATTCCTTCGCCATGGGGAGCGCTCCCCTGTGGCGCGCGGGACTGGCGCAGATCAGCACCGCGGAACAACCGGTCTTCTGGCTTGCCATCCATCATTCGGTGGCGGACGGTGTCTCACTCAGCGTCCTGGCGGAGGAACTTTCCGTTCTTCTCGAGGGCGGAAGTCTGACCCCGGTCGCCGGTCATTTCGATCGGTCAGCCGGCCGCGAGGAGCGTTATCTCGCCAGTCCAGCCTGCCAGACGGACGCGCAATTCTGGCGCACCATGCTGCACAGCCTCGGCAATCCATCGGATGAAACACCGCAACCTTTCGACGAGTGGCCGCTCGATTTTCCCCGCGCCGAGGCACGCACCGCGCGCCATGCCAGAGGATCGCACTCGTTTCGTATTCGCATCGATGCCGAAGCCGCTGACGGCCTTCGCGGCCTCGCGCAAAAAAACGGAGCCAGCCTGCATTCCCTTTTCCTGACGATCATGGCTCACGAAGTGCAGCGGCGGACCGGGCGGTTTGAATTTCTACTGGGCACCGCAGCCTCTGCGCGCGACTCCGCCAGCGAGGCGCGGATCGTCGGCTACTACGTCAACATGCTGCCCGTGCCGTGCCGGGTTCATGCTTCAGAGCCCTTCGAAGCGGCATTGCGAACCATGCAGCTGAAACTGGCTGCGGGTTTACAGCATGCGCGTTATCCCTTCGCCCGCATGTACTCGGACTTCCGCAAGGACAATGCTGTGGCGCCCCATCCGGAGCGTTATCCCCTGTTTGATATCGCCGTCACGGAAAGCACAAGCATTGCAACCATGCAGTTCGGCGGCATCGCGGATCGAACCGGCTATGAGCTGCGCCTGAACGCGCCACCCCAGGATATGGTCCTGATCCACGAAGGTCAGCCGGACGGCGGTTTGATTCTGCATTGGATCGTGAACGCAGCCATTTATGAAAAGCAAACGGCCGAGGCATGGATCGACTCTCTGGCCGGATGGGCGCGTCTTCTGGCTGAGGGTAAGCGGCGGCCGGGATCGCCGCTGCCGCCCCTGTTGCCCGCAGAGGAGAATCTGCTCTCTGTCTGGGAGCACGGTCCTGCCGTGCCGCACCCGGCGCCGAGTTTTCCCGCGTGGTTCGAGCAGTGGGTTCGCATGCAACCCCATCGCGCCGCCCTCGTTACCGAACGCGGAGCCCAAAGCTATGCCGAGTTGAACTCCAGAGCCAACGCGCTGGCCCATGCGCTGCGGGCACGAGGAATCACGCCGAACGATGTGGTCGGAGTATTCACCGGCCGCTCCGTTGCTTTGCCCGAAACCGTGCTGGCCATCTGGAAGGCTGGCGGTTGCTATCTTCCGCTGGTTGAGGACCTGCCCGCCGAACGTCTGGCCTTCATCGCCCGGGATGCCGGGATCCGCCTTCTCGTGGTGCTCGATGGACTTGAGCCACCGACGGCTTTGATCGAGACAGGCTGCCTGGTTTTTCGCCCGGAACACGTGGATGCAGCCTGGCTCTCCAGCCACAGGCATCGGATCGAAATCGGTGGAGACGGCGTCAGAGATTCGGAGCTTGCGTACGTCATCTATACTTCCGGCTCCACGGGAGAGCCGAAGGGCGTAACGCTGCACCACCAGGGATTGAACAATCTTGCTCTCGGCGTTGCTACTGCCCTGGACATGCGATCGAGCGACAGGGCTTCGATCATGGCCTCGCCAGCGTTCGACGCGTGGATTGCCGAGCTGGTGATGGCATGGGCCGCCGGGGGAGCTGTAGTGCCCGTCCTGCGCAGCGAAATGGACGACATTGCTGAGCTGCAGACGAAGTTCCTCCGCCTGGGCGTCACCGTCACCACCATGCCTCCCTCTTACCTGCGGCTCTTTGAACAGGCGGACTTTCCCACGCTGCGCGTGCTGCTGACCGCGGGCGAAGCGCCGCATCGTGCCGACGCCCTGCACTACGCCTCGCGGCTGCGTTACATGAACGGCTACGGCCCGACCGAGAACACCGTTGCCGTCAGCTATGGGCACGTGACGGCCACGTCACAACGGCTAGCGGCGGGCAGACCGTTGCCCAACACGTCGGTCCACATCCGCGACAGCCAGGAAGATTCGGTTCCCCCCGGCTCGGCCGGCATGATTTGGCTCGGCGGCATGCAGCTCGCAGCCGGTTATTTGAACCGTCCCGATCTTACGGCGGCAAGCTTCGTTGAAACATCTGCCGGGCGCCAGTATTGCACCGGCGATTTAGGCCGTTGGACCCACACCGGCGAACTGGAAGTCCTGGGCCGGGTCGACGGCCAGGTGAAGCTGCGCGGACAGCGCGTGGAGCTGGGTGAGATCGAGCATCGGCTCGGCTCACATGTCGGTGTCCAGCAGGCAGTGGCCGCGGTGAAGACCTCCGGCGACGCGCAAACTCTGTTGGCTTTCGCTTGCCTTCATGCAGGCGCGGACGAACCCACGCAGGCAGCCTGGCAGGATTATCTGTCCGCGGCTTTGCCTTCTTTTATGGTGCCCTCCGCAGTGATTCGCGTCGCCGCCATCCCTATGACGATTGCGGGGAAGGTGGATCGGGCGGCGCTGTTGCGCGCTCCTTCTGAGTCGAACTTGTGGGAAGCCGGCGGAGATCCTCGTGCCGCACCGCCGCGCGAAGGATTGGAACAGCGTATCGCCGAAGTCTGGGCGGAGTACCTGGAGTGCCAATCCATCGGCCGCGAGGACAGCTTCTTCGATCTCGGGGGCGACAGCCTGCGAGCCATCGCCGTCGTCAATCAACTTCGGCGCACGCTCGAGTGCACCGTCAACGATCTGTACGAGCATCCCCGCCTGGCGGAGTTCGCGGGTATCTGCCGGCAGCGGCCGGAGCATCTGCGCGGGTTGATCCAATCCGCCCGCCGCCATTGGGATAACTACCGGCGCGAACTGCCCGCCTACGAAGCAGAGCGCGACGCGGCCCTGACCCTCGCACATCGCAGCTATGATGCTCGGAACCTGCCTTATCTCCACGCCGGTATCGGTAAGCGCAGAAACTATGAACAAGTCTTACTGACCGGCGCAACCGGCTATCTCGGCAGTTATCTTCTGCGTGAGCTGCTGGCTCGATCGGACTGCCAGGTCAGCGTCCTTGTCCGTGGCAGCGATGACCGCAACGCGCGCGCTCGCCTGGGAAAAATCCTGTGCCACTACTTTGGCCCTGACCAGGGCCGCGCATTACGAGATGACGCCCGCCTCACGGTGTTCGCCGGCGATTTGCGCCGTGACCATCTGGGACTGTCGCCGCAGGTCTATGATCGCCTCGCGAACAGCGTCCGCGCAGTCTTTCACAGCGCCGCCAATGTGAAGCACTTCGGCCACTACTGGGAATTTCACGTCAATAATGTGGCTGCCACGGGACGATTGCTGAAGCTGGCAGCTCATCGCGCCGCGAACCCTGCGGATTTCCACTTTGTCTCCACCCTCTCGGTCTGCGGCAAGGCGCCGGAAGAGGGCTTCCAGCTGTTCACGGAATATGACGCAGCGCCCGAAGTGCCGAACGAAAACTACTACGTTCGCAGCAAACAGGAAGCCGAGCGGCTGGTAGTCGCGGCCCGCCAGGATCTGGCGAACGCCTGCATTCATCGGGTCGGCAGTTTGGTGTTTGCCTCCGATGGCGGCCCGCTCCAGCTCAACATCGGGGAAAACGCCTTGTTCCGGCAACTGGCCTCCTTCATCCAGCTGGGCATGGTGCCCGACGATTCCCACGTGTGGCTTTGCCATGTGGATCTGGTGGCACGCGGACTGGTGATGCTGGCCGGCGCAGCTAACCTGACCAACGAGACCCATCATGTGGAGAACGCACGGCGCGATACGGCCGCGGACTTCGTCACGATGGCAGAAACGGTTCGCGCCTGCGGGTTCGGCGCCTTTTTGTCGCGCCTCGAAGCGGCCGTCGATCAGCCCGAGATGAGCGCCGCGCTGACCGCTACGCTCGAAAACTTCGGCCTCTACCGCGGCGTGTCTCCGCAGGCGCGTGCGCGCCGTCTGGAGATTGCCTCCGGGCGCACCCAGATCCTGTTAGCTCAGCTGGGACTGGTTTGGCCGGCGCTCTCAGCAGGAGGCCGCAAGCAAATGCTGGACGAAATGCTGAAGGGGGCCGACCGGCTCTTCTCGCCACATAAGCGCGCACAGGCGGTCCCACTGTCCCACGCAGTTCAACCCCCGAGTAAGGAGCTTCAATCATGGAAAGCCTCATGACCCTAAGTGCGATCGTCGATCCTGTCATCGCGCTCGTCCCTTCCACCGAACTTCGTGACACGCTGCAGCGAGCGTTTTCCCAAGAGCACGCTGCGGTCGAAAACATCGAAGAGTTCTTCCGGCTGCTGCCTTCCTTGGAATGGTCGAAGGATTTGTTGCTCACCTTTGCCGCCTCCTGGAAAGCGACTCATCTGAAGATGCTGGCGATCTATGGACTCTCCTGCCGCCTGCAGAGAATTGCCGATACCGCGGTGGGTCTCGATAAGTCCAACCTGTATCTCGCCGCGGCAAGGAATGCATCGACCAGCTACGAGGACCTGGGCCTGGATTTCGATGCGCACACGCACGCCGATCTCTACGACGATTTTGCAGAAGCTCTCACCGGCGGCGACCTCTGGCAGTTGCGTAAGTACCGCCTGCCTGAAGCCTCGCGGTTCAGCCAGTGGATTTACCGCAACATGGTGGTTGGGGATATCGCCAATGGCCTGCTGACCAATATGTTCTCGGAGATTTACAACCACGGCGAGTACTCCATCGCTCTCCCCGCGGTCGGCGACTACTTTCAGAAGCACACCCACCTCACCGCGCCGGAACGCCGCAAGGCCACCACCTATATCGCAGCCCACGTGGAAGACGAGGTCGAAGCGGCTCACTTTCTTGTGGTGGTGGAGGCTCTTGATCGCTATCTGACCGCCAGCAAAACGCCCTTTGTCGCGGAGCGGGCCAGTTCCGTGTTCCGGACTTACCTGCACAACCTCGGACAGGTGATGTGTGCACTGACAAACATGATGCGGAACGAGTCCGCCAGCCGCACCGGGCAGCTTGTGTCCCTCGGCGGCGCCGCTTGATGGCTGTCTTACAACCCGGGCTTCCGCCTCTGGCTCCTGAGGTCCCTGTACGGCGATTCCCGCATTACGAGGACGCCGTTCGGGCGATGGTGGACTATGAGGCGGCGCTCTACCGGAATGCCTCCTGGAAGCGCGCCAACTGCATCCCCGTCACCGACCAGGACCAGCCGGAAGAGGTGTTTGGTCTCTTCCCGGCTCGTCCCGATCTTCCGCCGCTGGCCATCGTCGGAGGGATGGGGCCGTTGGCCGGTGCTCAGGCTTTCCGGAAGGCTTGCGGACGTTTTCAGGATTCCCGCGCCTTGGTGCTTTACCAGGCCTGTTCCCTGCCCGACCGCTCCACTGTCATTTTGGGCGAGGATGGGCCTGATACTCCGCTGTGCTACGAAATAGCTCTCAGGCTGGCAGACGCCGTGCGCCTTGCCGTAGATCATCTCGGCCCCCCGCCCAGCCAGCCGGCTCGTTGCATCATCGCCTGCAATTCAGCGCATTACTTCTGGCCACTGGTGGCCCGCGAACTCCGGCAGACCACCGCGCGACCTCGCGAAATGCAGATGATCTCCCTGGTGGATTCATCGCTGCAGGCGCTCCGATCGCGGTCCAGCAGAAGAACGTTGTTGCTGGCCACCGAGGGCGCTCGCGCCGGCAAAGTGTTTTCGGCGCCGTGCCTTGATGCCGGCATCGTGTTCGACGAACCCTCGCCTGCGCAGAGCCGTCTTTTGACCGGCGCCATATTTGAAGGGGTCAAGTCGCTCGATCCGCGCCGGGCGGTGCAACTTGGCAATGAGTTCTTTGAGACCATCCTGCGCTCCGGCCGCGACTACGATTGCGTCCTCGCCGGTTGTACCGAACTCGCACCCTTAATCGACCTCCTTCGACGCAACGGCAGTCCCGGCGTGACCGCCTTTCTTTCCCGCGTAACCATCGTCGACCCCGTGGAGGAAGCACTCCGCCATGCCTGAAACGGTCCAGTCTCATGCGATATCAATCTCTGTGGAGCCAACTGAGGCCACAAGCCGCTTCGTCCCTTTCCCAAGAGAAGACGTGGAGAGGTTGGTTCCGGAACGATTCGAGCGCCAGGTGGGTCTGTGTCCGGACCACATCGCCATTGCGGACGCCGGCATCACTCTTACCTATCGCGGCCTGAACCGGCTGGCCAATCGCATCGCTCACTCCATCCTTGCCGCCCGCGGAACAGGATCCGAGCCAGTGGCGCTACTGGTGGGAAACACCGTGTCCGTCGTGGCAGCGATGCTCGGTGTGCTGAAAGCGGGAAAGTTCTACCTCACCCTGGATGTGTCACAACCAATGGCGAGGACTGCGGCGATTCTTGCTGAATGCCGGCCGGCTCTGCTGATTGCCGATAGCGGATGGATGGACCGAGCCGAAGCGTTGTGCGACGCGCTCGATCCCGCGGGGCAAGTGCCGTTGCTCAACCTGGATGCTCTGGCTCCAGGACTCTCGGAAGAGAATCCGGGTCTGGAGATCGCCGCTACCGATCTGGCTTACATCCTCTACACTTCGGGTTCCACAGGAAAACCCAAGGGAGTCATGCAGGACCATCGCTACATCCTGCATCTGACCATGGTCTATTCCAACGGCGGCAGGATATCGGCCACAGACCGTCTGGTGTTGCTTTACTCCCCGAGCTTTGCCGGCGCCGTGCGGGACATCTATTGTTCCCTGCTCAACGGCGCGACGCTCCTTCGCTTTGATGTGAAGCGCGAAGGCCTCACGGGCCTGGCAGAGTGGCTGCGGCATCAGCAAATCACAGTATTCTTCGCGGTGGCCACGATGTTCCGCCACTTTTGCCGATACCTGAGTCCGGAGGACCGTTTCCCCTTAGTGCGTCTCATCTATCTGGGCAGCGAAACGGTCTATGCCGGTGAGATCCGTCTCTACCAGCGCCACTTCTTCGCGGAATGCCGCGTGATCGTGAGCTTCGGCGCATCGGAGCTCAGCCCCATCTGCCAGTTCCCCATTCATTCCAGCACGCGGATTGAGGGGAGCACTGTGCCCGCGGGATACGCGGTGGACGATGTCGAATTACTCCTGTGGGATACCGAAAGGAAGCCGGTAGCCGCGGGAACTGTCGGCGAAATCGTGGTGCGGAGCCGCTATCTTTCTCGCGGCTACTGGGGCCGCCCGGAGTTGACCGCGGCCTCCTTTGTGCCTGACCCCGAGTTCAGCGATCGGCATATGTTCCGCACTGGCGACCAGGGCCGTTTGCTGCCCGATGGCTGCCTGCTGCATCTGGGGCGCAACGATTTCCAGGTCAAGATCAGGGGCTACCGCGTGGAGACCGCCGAAGTAGAGGCATTCTTCACCGCCACCGGCCTGGTCCGCGACGCTTTGGTGACGACCTGGCTCGATTCGACAGGTGAACACAACCTGGCCGCATGGCTGGTCCCCCTGCATGCGGAGAAGCCACCCTCCGTCAACAAACTGCGCGCTCTGATCGCCGCTACGCTGCCCGACTACATGATGCCTTCGACATTTGTCTTCATGGACTCGCTGCCGCTAACGGATAACGGCAAGCTGGACCGCCGAGCGCTTCCGGACCCGCGCGTGGCGGGAGAGCGGCCGGATAGCGCGTACGTGGCCCCGCAGACCGCCGTCCAACAGCGTCTGAAGGAAATCTGGTCGGAGCTTCTCGGCTGGGACCGGATCGGCCTGCATGAGAATTTCTTCGACCTGGGCGGCCATTCCCTGCTCGCCATGCAGGTTGTGGCTAGGATCGCAGCAGCCTTCCGCTTGATGCTGCCGGCCAATTGCCTGTTCGCATCTCCCACGCTGGCAGCGCTGGCAGAGGCAGTGGAAGGCGCGCGCAGCATCAGGACCGACGAGGCGATTCGGGCGGAGCTTGGGCCGGGGCCTAGGCTGGGGCCACGCACCGCAGAGGCACCTTTGTCCTTCGCGCAGCAGCGGCTGTGGGTTGTCTCCGCGATCGAAGGGCCGAGCGAGACGTTCAACCTGGTGCGGGGGTTTTGTCTGGATGGCCACCTGGATACGGCGGCGCTGGAAACAGCGCTTGCGGCGATTGGCCGCCGGCACGACAACCTGCGCGCATCGTTTCGAGTTTCGCAGGACATTCCGATGCAGATGATTGCGCCCGAATGTGCAAACGTGCTCTCCATCGTGGATCTGAGGCACGTGCCCGAAACCCGGAGCAAAGCGGCGCTCGATGCCAGCCTCCGCGCCGCCAACAGCCAGCGCTTTGATCTGGCGAACGGCCCTTTATGGAGCGTACGTGTGATCCGCATTGCCGGGAACCAGCACGTTCTGCATCTGGCGATGCACCACATCATCAGCGACGACTGGTCGATCCAGGTTTTACTGCGCGAGCTCTCGGCGATTTACAACGGGTTACTCGCAGGTCTGAAAGATCCACTCCCCGCATTGCGGGCGCAATACGCGGACTACGCGCTCTGGCAAAGGAGCTGGCTCGGCGGGGAACGGCTCGCGAAGCAACTCGACTATTGGCACAGTCACCTCGAGGGTGCGACGCCACTCCTGCGGTTGCCGCTCGACCGCCCGCGCCAGCCCGGCGGAGAATTCCGTGCGGACATGGTTCGCCTGCACCTGGATCGTGAACTCACCGCACGGTTGCGACGCCTGAGCCGCGAATCGGAAGCGACGCTCTTCGTTACCCTGCTGGCCGCGTACGCGATTTTGTTATCGCGGTACGGCAACCCGGAGGACGTCGTGATCGGAACCGCCCTGGCCAACCGCTATCCGGTCGAGACCGAGCCGCTCATCGGCTTCTTCATCAACACCCTCGCCCTGCGTGTGGTGTGGCCGAGTGGCGCAACATTCCGCGAGGTTCAGGCCTGTGCTCATCGAGCGGCCGTGAATGGGTATGCGCACCCCGATGTCCCCTTCGATCGAATTGTCGAAGCTCTGCAGCCCGACCGCAGCGCTCTCCATAGCGCCATCTTCCAGACGATGTTCGTCCTCCAGAATGTGCCCGAGCAGGAACTCGCCTTGTCAGCGCTGGTAGCTACTCCCCTGAACCTGGCTCGGCCCACCGCCGGCTCGACCTTCGACCTCACCCTCTCGTTGAAAGAAACCGGCGGAGAATTGTCCGGAACGCTGGAATTCAATGCGACGTTGTTCGACACCGTCACCATCGAGAACATGGCCGCACATTTCAAAACCCTGCTGGCGGAAATCGTTCAAACCCCCGATGCGGTGGCGGAATCGCTGCCGGGCATTCCTGTGGGTCTCCCCCTCGACGCCGATCGCACGAACTCTGAAACGCGGTTCCCGACCCTTCCGTGCTCAGCTTAATGAATTTCGGCATCATCGGCTTCCTTCAGCGCGAGACCCACGCTCTGAACCGGAAGCTTCTGATACTCACCGTCGTCTCCGGCATCGCCAATGCAATGAACCTGGCGGTGATCAATGCCGCGGTCGACTCTTTGCGAGGCGGCGGGCCGTCGTGGAAACTTTTTCTGTTCTTCGTCCTGTCCATCGCACTATTTGTCTATTCGCTCCGCTACATCCTCTACGAGTCCACGCGGATCGCCGAGGACGCGATTTGCAGCGTGCGATTGCGGTTGGCCGACAAAATCCGCCGTTCCGATCTGCTGGCCCTCGAATCCATCGGCGAAGCCGACATCCATGCGAGGATCAGCCGGGACACAGCGTCTATTGCCCAGGCAGCCCGGCCCCTGTTCGCCGCGGCGCAGGGCGTCGTCATGATTGTGTTCACCCTGGGCTATATAGCCATCGTGTCGCGCGTCGCCATGCTTCTTTGCCTCGTCCTTATCGCAGCCGGCGCCGGAAAATACTTTCGCGACCGCGCCGCCTACGACCAGGGATTGAATGAGGCCTCGAAACAGGAAGACGAACTGTTCGAGTCGCTCAACGGATTGCTGAAGGGGTTCAAGGAACTCCGCATCAACCAGCTCAAAAGCGACGACGTATTTCAGGAGTTCCAGTCCACCGCGACACGAGTGCTCAGGATCCGGACCCGCGTCATGATTTTGTTCTCGAACAACATCATTTTTGTCGAGATGTTCTTTGTCCTGTTACTCGGCGCCGTTGCTTTCGTCCTGCCCGTTATCTCCGTATCGTTTTCCGGCTCGGCGACCAAAATCGTCGCCGCCATCCTCTTCTTCTTTGGACCGCTCACCAACGTTGTCACCCTGATCCCGATGCTTTCGCAGGTCAACGTAACAGTGGACAACCTTCAGCGTCTGGAAGCAACTCTTGATCAAGGTCTGGCTAAGTCGAGAGAAGATGAGGCGGCGCCGCTGCTCGACTTGAGCGAGTTCTCGAGGATCCGCTTCGAGGGCGTCTGCTTCGCATACAAGGATCCCGATGGAAATGCCACTTTTCAGGTCGGCCCCATCGACGGCGAGATTCGGCGCGGCGAGATACTTTTCCTCATCGGCGGCAATGGCAGCGGCAAGACAACCTTCCTGAAGCTATTCACTGCCTTATATCGTCCGACCCAGGGAACCATCCGCGTCGACGATGTAGAGATCGGGCCCACCAACATTCAGTCGTATCGCAATCTGTTCTCGGCCATCTTCGCCGACTTCTACCTTTTCGAGAAGCTGCACGGGCTAAGTGCCGCAGAGCGGGAACGTGTGAACGCCCTGTTGCGCCTCATGGAGATATCCGACAAGACCGCCTTTAGCGACGGACGTTTTACCAATACTCATCTTTCGACTGGGCAGCGCAAGCGCCTCGCCCTGGTCGTTTCCTATCTCGAAGACAAACCCATTTATGTTTTCGACGAAGTTGCAGCCGACCAGGATCCGCAGTTTCGCCGCTATTTCTACGAAACCCTGCTGGCAGAGCTGAAAACCTCCGGCAAGACGGTCGTGGTCGTGTCGCACGATGATCGCTATTTCCATGCCGGAGATGGAGTCCTCCAGATGGATTACGGAAAACTAGCCACCGTCTCTGCGGAGTAACACAAGTGAACACGGCTACGTCAATGAGGTTTCGGTCTGCGTCCACTAACCCATGGTGGTGGGTGGCGGCGGGAGCTATCAGCTTAGTCCTCGCTGCGTGCATGATTGTTCTCTACGCCGGAAATCGACGGCCCGTGGTATTAGTCGAAACCGCGGAGCGCCGGGATGCGCCGTTCGTGGTGGAGTTGCCAGCTCAGACGGAGGCAGCCGCTACAGTGGACATCCGCGCCAATATTGAAGGCCGTCTCATAGAAATGTCCTTCCACGAAGGAAACCTGGTAAAGAAAGGCCAGGTGTTGTTTCGCATCGATCCGCGCAGGAGTGCTGCAGCGCTGCAACTGGCTCGGGCCGCGGTCGCCAGGGCGGAGGGCGATCTGGAAATGGCGCGCGAGCAGCAGCATCTCGTCAATGCGCAGTCCGCGCTGCGGCAGGCCGAGGCCAACCTGCTCAGGTGCAACCAGGACGCCGAACGGATGAAGCCGCTGGCCGCTCGCAAGGCCGTACCTCAACGAGACCTGGATGCCGCTATCTTCGCTCAGTCCTCCGCTCTGGCTGCCGTCGAGGATGCTCAGGCGACGGTGCGCACCACCACAGTCAGCGACCGCGTCGGCCTGAAACAGGCAGAGGCCGGCCTCGTAGCGGCAAAGGCTACCCTGCAGAATGCGGAACTGGACTTCGAGGAAACGACCATTCGCGCCCCGATATCCGGTCTTATCGGCCGATCCGAAGTCTCGGTCGGTAACTATGTCGGGCGCCCGGATTCGAGCCTGCTCGCCACCATCTCCCCGCTGGACCCGGTCATTGTCGGTTTCAGTATTCCCGAAGCGCTCTATATCCTGACTTACTCCAGAGGAATTGATCGCATTGCGATGGAACACCTCGAGTTCATACTGGCCGACAACAGCACTTACCCTCTCCGCGGCCGATATACCAACATCGGGCGTGCGATGGACGCAAAAACTGCAACGATCCTGATCGAAGCTCAGTTTCCAAACCCGACGGGCATTCTCGTGCCCGGGATGTCGGGCCGGATTCGAATGCCGATCGAAACAAAGACCGGCGCCGTATTGGTTCCTGAACGGGCCCTGTTTGATGTTCCTGGCTCGAAGGCCGTGGACATAATTACTCCGGACGACAAGGTGGCCCTGCGCAGCGTCGAGTGCGGGGGGAGCTATCAGGGACAGAGCATCGTCACCAAGGGGTTGGTTGGCGGAGAAGCGGTGGTCGCCGAGGGGATGGCAAAGCTGCGCCCCGGTCAGCGGGTGACGATCGGGGCGGCCCCGCCGGCGCGGGGCAGGTAACTCCATGCCCGCCCCTGCATTCATCGAACGTTGCCAACATTCATTGTCCGGGGGGCCATCCCGCCTGATGACTCGAGGCTTGCTCGGCGTGCAGATTTTCGCGGTTCTCGCGCTAGGCGGCTGCGCTGGCGCCCGCTACCAACGGCCGGATCTGCCCATCCCGCCGAACTACCGGGGAGATACTCCTGAACCCGTTCCCGGGAACAAAACCACTGAAAGTTTCGGCGAACTTCAATGGCAGGATCTCAGTCACGACGAGACTCTTTCGAAGCTGATTCAGGAGGCAATCGCAGATAGCTTCGATGCACAGACTGCTGCCTCACGCGTGCTGCAAGCCGACGCGCAACTGACCATCGCTCGGTCGGCTCTTTTTCCATTAGTGAATGCACAGACCGGTTACAGTGACTCCCGGCTCCTGCAGCTGAACACCAGCGAAACAACCTTGTCGGTGAGCGCGGGTTGGGAATTCGATCTTTGGGGGCAAATTCGAAACGCGAGCGCGGCCGCGCGGGCCAACCTCCTGGCTACCGAGCAGGCGCGGCGTGTGGTCCTGCAGACACTGCTAAGCAATGTGGCCACTGGCTACTTCCTGCTGCAGGATTTGGACCTGGAACTCGAAATCACTCGGCAGGCGCTGCAGTTCCGTCAGGATTCGCTCGACCTGGTTCGGGTTCGCGTGGAGAACGGCTATTCCTCTGAGCTGGACCTTCGACAGGCCGAAGTCCTGGTGGAAACCGCCCGTACCGCGCTAACTAGTATCGAACTGCAGATCGAACAGACAGAGAACCAGCTGGACATCCTGCTCGGCCGTAACCCTGGACCAGTCGTCCGAAGTCGACCCCTGCTCGAACAGGAACTGGCTTCTCAACTCCCGTCTGGCTTGCCATCGGCGTTGCTCGACCGTCGGCCCGACATCCGCCAGGCAGAGGACCAACTTATCGCCAGTCACGCTCTCGTCGCTGTTGCCAGATCCGCATACTTCCCCAATATCGCGCTTACTTCTTCCTCGGGGTTTGAGAGTTCAGCCCTTCACAATCTATTCAGCGGCCTCAGTGGAATATGGCAGTTAGGTCCTGCCGTGAATCTGCCAATTTTCAACGCCGGCAGCATCCGTGCGGGTGTGCAAAGCGCACAGGCGCAGCAGGATCAGGCATTGCTCCTATACCGAAAAACCGTCCAGGAGGCCTTTCGCGAAGTGGCAGACTCTCTGGTTGCAGAGCAGAAGCTCGCCCAATCGCGGACTCAGCAACAGAGCCTCGTCGACACCCTTCAACAAGCAGTGGAGCTTGCCGATCTGCGATACCAGGGTGGTTTCGACAGCTATCTCGACTACCTCGATTCCGAACGCCAGCTACTCGATGCGCAGGTCCTCCTCGTACAACTTCGCCGCCAGGAATTAACCAATGTCGTTAGTCTCTACCAGGCCCTCGGCGGAGGATGGCGGTGAGCGAAGTCGTGTCGTCAGGCTCGGCTCTCGCTCCCATTGAGAGGACACCTCTCTATCTCTGGTGCGCCTACCCGGAGGATGTCCTGACTGAAGCAGTCTCTCAAGCCTGCGTGTCCATGCTGAGCGAAGACGAGCGTAAGCGCTGGCAGACATTTCGGCATGAGCGCCATCGCCGTGAATATCTGACAACTCGTATCCTGGTGCGCACCGCGCTATCCCACTATCACCCGCTCGCCCCCGAGGCGTGGCGATTTCAGTTGAACTCCCGGGGCAAGCCCTCGATTCACCCGGATTACGGCATGCGCTTCAACGTGTCGAACTCGCCTGGCCTGGTGGTTTGTTTGATTTCCAGGGGGCCTGAGGTTGGCGTAGACACAGAACCTTACGAGCACAAGGAAAAAATTGCAGAGCTGGCCAACCAGGTCTTCTCCCCATTGGAACTTGCCCAGATCTACGCACTGCATGGCTCTGAGAGACTGGACCGTGCTTTGTCCCTGTGGACCCTGAAGGAGGCCTACATCAAGGCGAGGGGTGTCGGACTATCTTTGGGATTGAATCAATTCTCCTTCCTGTTTGGTGGCGTAGGGGGTATTCGCCTCGAACCAGACCCGTACGGAGCTGATCATTCTTATCGCTGCTGGCGATATTGCCTGTTGGAGCACGCCGGACACCGGATCGCGCTGTTCGTCGAGAGTGAGACTCTTCCCGAACTGCAATTATCGGTGGCCTGGCCTCTGTTGACGCCGCCGGTGCGGCCGACCACCTGCGAGGAACCCTGGTTTCCGGCCTCGGTTGTTCTCGACCTGGCGGGCCGGGTTTGTTTTGCGCCTGGCAGAGCGGAAAAGTACGGCTGTGATTAGGTAGCGGTGGCTATACGCAGTCATGACGGAGACGCCTGACTACCATCCGCGAGGCCTCCAGTTCGCCCCGGCGCCTCCACAGCCGATCTTGCCCGCAGCGTCAATGACCTCGCCGACGCTGCCTTGTACATGCAGAATTTCACCGAGGCCAATACGCAGTGCCAGCGCGCCCTCGAGCTGGACACCAAACTCTACGGAAGCAGCCACCCTCTCGTTGGCCAGATTCAGGAGGAATGGGGACACTACGCGGAGGCTGAAAAACTTCTGAGGCAGACAAGTGCGTCGACGAGTTTCGTCAGAGGCGGGTGCCTCGACCTGGTCCTCGACTACCAGGCACTCAATGACCCACAGGAAGCCACGGAATATAAAGACACCGCGGCCCAGTAATGGAGCAGCTTCAGGGAGCAGCCGTGGATCGCATCCCTGATCAGGATTGCCAGCCACCGCCAAGAGCGCTGTAAAGCTGCACAAGGGTCAACGCTTCACCCTGCTGCGCAGTAACCAGGTTCAGTTGTGCCGCGAACAGATTTGAATCTGTGGTCAGCACTTCGAGATAGCCTGTCGAGCCGCCCTGGTATCGAAGGCGAGCCAGCCGGGTTGCATCTTTTGCAGCCTCAACCAGCTGCTCCTGCTGCTCGCGATAAGCTCGCTGCTTGTTCAGAGCAATCAGGGCATTTGAAACATCGCGAAACGCTCCAGCAATCGTCTTCTGATAATTCAGCACCATTTCGTTCCGGGTTTCCTGAGACAGCTGAAGCTGACCGCGAAGCTTGCCGCCTTCGAAGAGAGGCTGAGCGAGCGTGCCGATGCCGTAGATGGTCTTTCCGGCGGGGTCGAAGATGCTGGAGAAACTGTCTCCACCAACTCCGCCGGAAGCGCTGATGGACAGGTTGGGGAAGAACTGTGCGCGTGCCACGCCGATCTGTGCGTTGGCGGAGATGAGAGTGGCCTCTGCCTGTTGAATGTCGGGCCGCCGTTCAAGCAGCCGCGAAGGCAGCCCAGTGGGAAGATCCTGCGGTGGAGGCGCAAGTGCATTCGGGTCCTGGTGAGGGATGGGGCCTGGATTCTCTCCCAGCAGGAGCGCGAGGTTGTTCTCCTGTTGTTGAATTTGTTCCTCGAGCTGCGGCACCTCCGAGGTCGCTGCGTACAGCAGCTGTTCGGACTGGCGAACGTCGGAGAGTGGCACCGATCCGCCATTTTCGAGGGTCTTCGTCAAGTTCACGGAGTTCTGCCGGACCTTGATTGTTGCGCGCGTAATTTCAAGTTGGGTGTCGAATGCGCGGATTTGCAGCCAGGCTGTCGCGACCTGCTGCACCAGTGTCAACCGGATTGCGCGTTGCGCCCATGTTTGGGCCAACAGCTGTGCGCGCGCGGCCTCCGTTTGCCTGCGGTAGAGTCCCCAGAAGTCCGGGGTCCACGCTGCCGATACGTTGAACGCTCCGTCGACCAGCGGGTTGGGGATTTGCGTACCGAAAGAAGACGGCAAGGTCGCGCCAATGGCCGTTCCGCCCACAGTGATGCTGGGAAACTGCTGCGAGCGAGTGATCTTGACCTGCGCTTGTTGCTCGAGGATGCGTTCGGCCGCGATGCGCACATCGTAGTTATTGGCCAAAGCCTTGCGGATCAGATCCTGGAGTTCCGGCTCGCGATAGACAGTAGCCCACTGTTCATCGCCCAGCGAGTTTTTAGCATCGCTTGTGATCGAGGAATCGTCCGCACCGCGAAAAGCGGGGGGCGCCGGGTAGTTCGGCCGTACATATTTTGGGCCAACGGTGCACCCCGTCAGAATGCCGAATGCACACGCGAGCAGGCCAAGGCTCGCGGACTTTGAAACGATGTTCATGCCTGGCCTCCTTCTGCGCGGGCCTGTGCGGCGATCGCGTCTGCCGGCTTGGAGGCTGGAACACCGGGACCGCAGATCGAGTCCATGGTGGTGCCTTGCCCTCCGCGAACGAAGCGATGGGAGAGGAATTCGACCACGGCGAACGTAACCGGAATGAAGATGAGGCCGAGAATAGTGGAGAGGGTCATGCCTCCGACGACGACGGTGCCAAGGATGCGGCGGGAGGCAGCCCCGGAACCGGTCGCCGCCCATAGGGGCAAACATCCCACGATGAAAGCCAGGGCGGTCATAACGATAGGACGGAAGCGCAGTCGTGCAGCATCGAGCGCGGCCTCGCATATGCTCTCGCCACGCTCATAATTCGTTTTGGCGAACTCGACGATGAGGATCGCGTTCTTGGCCGAGAGGCCGATGAGCATGACGAGTCCGATGGTCGCGAAAATGTCGTTCTCGAACTGGCGGGCATGCAGCGCAAGATACGCACCCAGAATTGCGACCGGCGTGCTGAGCAGAACGCTGAAGGGAAGGGTCCAGCTCTCATAGAGAGCCGCGAGAATCAGGAAGACGAACACCAGCGACAGACCGAAAACAGCCCACGACGGAACGCCCTTTTCCGCCTGCTGTTCCTGGAACGACATGCCGGAATAATCGAAGCCCGCGCCGGGCGGCATGGTCTGGCTGAAAACTTCTTCGAGTGCCTTTCGAACCTGGCCCGAGCTATATCCGGGTGCGCCGGTGATGTTGAGCTGCGCCGCATTGAATTCATTGAATCGGTAAATGAACTCGGGGCCAGTGATGCGGCTGACCTTGACCAGAGAGCTGAGCGGCACCTGGCTGCCGTTGGCGCTACGCACGTAGAACTGGTCAATGTTGGCGATGTTGGTGCGGTAGGTGCCTTCAGCCTCGACGTAAGTCTGCCACTGGCGGCCAAATCGATTGAAGTAGTTGACGAGATAACCACCCATGAAGGTCTGCATGGTGGTGTAGATGGTCGAGAGGTCCACCTGCTGCTGCAGGGCCTTTTCCTTATCTACGTCGACGTAGAGCTGGGGCACCGCGGGCTGGTAGGACGGGATGGCGGCTGCGATCTCAGGACGTTTTGAAATCGCGCCTAGAAACGTGAAGACGTTTTTCGTTAGCGTCGAAGGATCGTCCGAGCCCGAGCGGTCTTCGAGGATCATTGTGACACCGCCGGAGGTTCCGATACCCGGGATCGAAGGCGGCGGAAACGCGAAGGCTATGCCGTCCGGATTAGCGGCGAGTTGTCTTTGCAGATGACTCTGGATGTACTCAAGCTGTTGTTCTTTGGTCTTGCGAACGGCCCACGGTTTGAGGTTCACAAAGAAAAAGCCAGCGTTGGTGCTCTGCACCTGGGTAAGGAGTGAGAAGTTGTTGACTGCGATGACGCCCTCGACGCCGGGAGTCTTGAGCAGGGCGTCACTGATCTTCTGTTCGGCCGCATCGGTGCGTTGCGCCGAGGCTCCGTCGGGAAGCTGCAACGCGAGAAACATGTAGCCCTGATCTTCGGTGGGAATGAATCCGCCCGGAAGGGTGCTGCCCAGCCAAACCGCCACTACGGCGAGGGCGACCAAAGTGAGCATCGCCGCGCTGGATTTGTGAATGAGAATGCGAGAGGTGTGAACGAAACCGTCTGTGGTGCGGCCGAAAGCCTTGTTGAAATGGGCGAACCCTCTGGCAAGGAGGCCCTTTTTGCGTCCCTCTTCTCTCGGCTTAAGAAGCAGCGAAGCGAGTGCCGGAGAAAGCGTGAGCGCGTTGAATGCAGAAATCAGCACAGAAATGGCGATGGTGACGGCGAACTGCTGATACATGCGCCCGGTGATGCCGGGAATTGCCGCCGTCGGAATGAACACCGCCGCCAGGATGAGCGCGATAGCGACTACCGGGCCGCCAACCTCTTCCATCGCTTTCTCGGTGGCCGACTTCGGATCCATGCCCTCGTCGATATGGTGCTCGACCGCCTCGACAACGATGATGGCGTCGTCGACCACGAGGCCGATGGCAAGCACGAGGCCGAACAGCGAGAGGGTATTGATCGAAAATCCGAGCGCCGGAAAAATGATGAAGGTGCCGATAAGCGAAACAGGAACGGCGAGCAAAGGAATGAGAGTGGCCCGCCAGCCCTGGAGAAAAACGAAGACAACAAGAACCACCAGGCCGAGCGCTTCAAACAGCGTCATCAAAATCTCGTGGATACCCGCGGTCACGGCCTTGGTGGTATCGAGGGGGATGCTGTAAGAGATGCTCGGCGGGAATGTGGCAGAGAGTTCCTTGATCCGCTGCGTGACGGCAGCTGCCGTCTCCACGGCATTCGATCCGGGGAGCTGGTAGATCGCCATCACGCCCGATGGCGCCTGGTTATAGCGGGCCGAAACTCCATATGCCTGGTCGCCAAGCTCGATGCGCGCGACGTCGCTGAGATGAAGAACGGAGCCATCGGGATTGGCGCGGAGGATGATGTTCCCGAATTCTTCGGGCTTGACCAGACGGCCCTGGGTGCGGACTGTGAATGTGAACTGCTGGCCATGGGGGATCGGTTCCCCGCCAATCTGACCGGCAGGGTTGACATTGTTTTGCGTCTGGATCGCGGAGATAACATCGGTCGCAGTAACTCCGAGCTTCGCCAGCTTGTTGGGATCGACCCATACACGCATTGCATACTGCCCGCCAAACACCTGGACGCGCGAAACTCCCTTCACGCGTGCGATCTGGTCCTGAAGATTAATGACGGCGTAGTTAGTAAGAAAATCCTGGCTCAACTTGCCGCCCGGCGAGTTGATGGCAATGAGCATCAACGGCGAGGTCAGCGCCTTTTGCACCGTGAGGCCAGCCGTCGTCACCTGCGCAGGGAGCTGCGACTGGGCCTGGTCCACGCGCAATTGGGCGAGTACCTGGTCGATGTTAGGATCGGTCTTAACGTCGAAATCCACGAACAACTGGACTACGCCATTGTTGGCGCTGACGGAGTCCATGTAGATCATGTTGTCGACGCCATTCATCTGCTGTTCGATCGGCGTCGAAACCGCCTGGCTGACTGTCTTCGCGTCAGCGCCAGGATAGGTTGCGGTCACAAGAATCTCGGGTGGCACGATGTCGGGATACTGCGAAATCGGCAGCGTGAGCATGGAGACAACGCCAATCACCACCGTGAGGATGGCGACGACGATTGCAACGATGGGCCGGCGGATAAAGAACTTCGACATTTATTGATTCCCCGGCGGCTGCGTCGCATTCGAACCTCCGGCGACCTGCAACTTCGCGAGTTGCGGGCTTACCGGTTCGCCTTCGCGAAGCTTCTGAAGATTGTCGACGATGACGAGCGATCCGCCGGGAAGACCGCTCTCGACCACCCAGCTATCGCCGTACTGGGGACCGAGTGTCACATCGTTCACGTGAACTGTATTGTTCGCGCCTACGGTATAAACCTGCTCCTGCCCCTGCAGTTCTGTGATCGCCGTCTGCGGCACTCGAACCGCATCGTGAAGCACTGCAGTCTCCGCTTTTACCCTGCCAAATTGGCCCGGCCGAAGGATGTTCCCCGGATTCGGAAATGACGCTGCGACGCGAATCGCGCCTGTCTGCGAGTTCAACTGCCGATCGACAAACACCACGCGACCCTTTTGCGGATAGACTTCACCATTCGACAGAATGAGTGTCAGGGGAATCTTCGACGCTCCATGAAGTAAATCGCTGCCACCAGCTCCAGCCCGCTTTGTCAGTGCAAGATATTCGCTGTCGCCGATTGAGAAATAGACCTTGATCGGATCGAGCTGCGAAACCGACGTCAGAATGGATTGAGCATTAACAAGGCTGCCGACCTGGATCGCAGCTTGCCCTGCGACTCCAGTGATGAGCGATCGCACCTTCGTAAAGCCAAGATTGAGGTTGGCCGTAGCCACTGCGGCGTCTGCCGTTTTCACCGAAGCTTCCGCCTGAGCTTTCTGCTGAATCTCGTTGTCCAGCTGGCTTCTGGCAATCGCGTGAGCCTCGGCGAGCGGCGTATCGCGGTTCACGTTGATCTGGGCGAGGGCGAGTTGCGCCTGCGCCTGCCCCTGTTGTCCCTGCGCCTGTTCGAGCGCAGCTTGAAAGGGCCGGGGATCGATCTCGAACAAGACCTGCCCTTCTTCCACCTGCGATCCTTCGCGATAATCCTGGCGGACCAGGTATCCGTTTGCCTGGGGCTGAATCTGAGCATTGACATAGCCGTCGAGCGTGCCCACCCACTCACCGGTGAGGGGAACATCACCCCGGTCGGCCTCTACCACAGTCACTTTCATCGCAGGCCGAGAGGTAGGCGTGGTGGCGCTCGCGCCTCTGCCGCATCCCACAAACAGAACGGCGCCAGACATCAGTGCTCCCGCGCCGGCAAGCAAAATTGCACCGCGGAGGAAGATACCTCCAGGCCATTGTCTCTTCCGCTCAGCCATATTCATACTCCAGTCGAAACTTAAGAAAATGTTCTCCGCACGGGATCGTTCACGCCGCGAAGACATCTGTGCGTGTCCAGTTGTGATGAGCAAGTTGCGAGGGCGGATTCACAAAGTCAGGCTCATGGCGACAATTTCACTTTCCATGCTCGGCGTCTGTTTCACCCATAGCTCGCCCGAGAACAGGGCCGTTTGGGACAATGAACGTTGAAGGCTCGAAAATCTGGATCTGAGTGGAGCTCGCGAGGATGCGCACCTAATCCTGAACTGGCATTCACGCCACTGGTCAAAAAGCGGCAATTGCAGCACGGCTCCATCAGCACCGCCATCGGCGCCGGCATCTTCGAAATGTCACCCAGTCCGTTCGGCGGCCCGGAGATCCCACCTGATGGGAAACGTGGTACTCGGATAGTGGAGGGCGACAGTCATGCGAATTGCCAGTCGCGCCAGGGCGGCGACAGTGACACACCGCCACTCGCGACTTGCAGGTTCAGGCAGGCAATCCATGGATGCCAGCTCATTGAGCCAGTCCTCTGCCGACAGCCTGGCCTGCTCTGGCCCGAACAATTCCGTCACGGCTCTTGTGAACGCGACAAACTCGCGCTCCGCCATGGTCATCAGGTCGTTGCAAGCCGCATTGTCATCGTTCGTTCGTCCATTTACGAGCCTCGGTTGAACTTCATTCATATTGGTTCTCCGTTCTGGACGACGGGAAGATTCGACTTACTGTCTTCACGCCAACTTAGTCTGGCTTTCGGTTCGTAACTTTATAGCCGGTTTGATACTCCGTGTTGCAGGTCAGCCGAAAGTGAAATCAAAGGCTTCCACGCCGGAATCGAGAAACTCAATCTCGAACCGGTGATCGGCGACAGGTTCCGGCTGTCGGATCAGCTGATACAGTCGCTGTTCGATCACCGTGCCATTGCCGTGTTCATCGACGTCGCTTCCATGAGCAATACCGGGTGACTGGCCATTGATGAGCACCCGAAACCGAGCGGATGTTCCCCGGGCGGCTGGCCCCATAACAAGATTAAGATCGCGGGCGTGGAAACAGTAGGCGATACGCCCGTTGGCCTGGTTCAACAGCATGGCCTCCTTACCCACTGTCCAGTCACCCGAGAGCGCCCAGTGGTTGAGATCCATGTGCGCAGGTTCGGTATAGACGCGACTCTTGTTCAGGTGCGCGCCACCGGGAGAGGCAAAGTTCCCGGTGCGGTCATAACCGACATAGCTCTCCGGGGACCTCAAACTGCCCGGGTCAGCGGCAACTTCAGCACCGCGAGGATCGACTGAAACCAACTGATGACCAAAGCCTTCGATTCCGGCTTCGGCCAGCAATTGCTGAATGACTACTTCCGACTGGTCGTAATCGCCCTCGCCGAATTGATGGTGCCGAATTTGCCCTCGCGTGTCGACGAAATAGAGGTCTGGCCAATACTCGTTGTTAAAGGCACGCCAAATTGCATAACCGTTATCGATGGCGACCGGATAGTCGATGTTCATGTCCTTTAAGGCCCAACGAACGTTAACGACGTTGTGTTCGAATGAAAATTCAGGCGTATGTATGCCGATCACCACAAGGCCGTGATCCTTGTATTTCTCAGCCCAGGCACGAACATAGGGAAGTGTGCGCCGCCAGTTGACGCAGGTATAGGTCCAGAAGTCGACGAGAACGATTTTCCCGCGAAGGCCTTTCGGTGTGAGTGGCTGCGAGTTGAGCCATTCGTTCGCGCCGCTGAGGGAAGGGAACTCGCCTTCAACGGGCAATCGACCCGTCGTGGTGGACACCGCTTTCGCACAACCGGTCAAGCCAAGCTGGGCGGCAGCAATCGTCATGGCCGAATTGCAAAGAAAGCGGCGGCGGCTATGACAGGTCTCGTTGCTCATTAATCGCTCTCAAATCGGAAATGGCGGGTCCGACGAAACAATGCTCTGCGCGGCTCGGTGCGTTCCGGCGCCCGGGGGCGAGATACAATGATTTGCGCGAGAGCACTGGGCCACGAATCGAGGTTATCCCGGATGCTGCAGGCCATGCCAATCGTGTTCGTTGTAGACGATGACGTCTCAGTCCGCGAGTCACTTGAACTTTCGATCCGCTGCACAGGCTGGCAAGCGGAGACATTCTCGTCGGCAAACGACTTCCTCGCCAGGCCGCGAACGTTTGTGCCGAGCTGCCTGGTACTTGACGTGTCTCTTCCGGGTCTCAATGGTCTCGCGCTGCAGAAGTGTATTGCGGCGGAACGTCCCGATATGCCGATCATCTTCATCACCGGTTATGGCGACGTACCAACGACGGTACAGGCCATGAAGGCAGGGGCCGTCGAATTTCTGACCAGGCCATTCAGCGACAAATGTGCTGCTGAACGCCATCCAGCAGGCGCTCGAGCGCAGTAACAACGCCCTGAGTCGCGATGCCGAGATGCGCGAGATCCGGAAGTCTTACGGGTTGCTCACCCGTCGCGAGCGTGAAGTGATGGCGTTGGTGGTGGCGGGGCTGCTGAATAAACAGGTGGGGAGCGAACTTGGCATCAGCGAGATCACGGTGAAGGCACACCGGGGCAAGGTGATGCAGAAAATGAGGGCCGACTCGCTGGCGGACCCGGTAAAAATAGCAGCGAGGCTCCGCATCACTAGCGCTCCCGGGAAAAGCGCTCCGGCGGCCTGATCACTTGTGTGTCTCTCTAGATCGCAGCGCCTCTTTATCTCTCACGCAGATTTTCAACAGGAGCCCAAAGCATGAATGCGCTTCTCGCCCCGGCTGATACAAAGGTATCGATCGATACCTTCGTCCAATAGATCTGTCTCCGTGCCTCCGGCTTAATTGCGTTATCGCATCCGGATGCACGCTGAGCACGAACGGTTTCGTAGCTTCTGAATCGGGCACCCACTGAGCTGAACGCTGCGGTCAAGGAACCAGGAACCCGGTATGTCGAACAAAAAGACCGTGATCGTAACCGGCGCCTCGCAGGGTATCGGAGCAGCCATTGTCCAGGCCTTTCTGGATCGCGGCTATAACGTGGTAGCGACCTCGCGCAAAATGTCCGGGGCGGGATTCGAGCCCTCGCCTCAGCTCGCGCTCGTGGACGGAGACATCGGACAGGCAGCGACAGCGGAGAATTTGGCAAAGGCGGCGATCGATCAGTTCGGATCGATCGACCACCTTGTAAACAACGCGGGCATCTATTTTTCGAAGCCATTCACGGAGTACACCGCCGAGGAACTTCGCGCCTTCGTCTCCACCAACCTTGACGGGTTCGTCTTCATCACGCAGCTGGCCGTGCGGCAGATGCTGGCTCAGGACAGGGGCGGCAGCGTGACCAGTATCAGCGCATCCCTGGCCGATAACCCGATGGTCGGCCATCCGGCATCGATTCCCATGATGATCAAGGGCGGCATCAATGCGATCACGCTGAGCCTCGCGAACGAATACGCGAAAGAGAAGATCCGCTTCAACGCGGTCGCGCCCGGTGTTGTGGACACGCCTTTGCACAAGGGCAACCTGGAGGCTCGTTCCCCGATGGGCACGGTTTCCGAGCCGAAGGACATCGCTGACGCTGTGGTTTACCTGACAGAGGCCGGTCATGTGACCGGGGAGGTGCTGCATGTGGACGACGGTGCGCACGCAGGCCGATGGTGAGCGCTGAAGGTTCCCATGCGCGCGGTGCAGAGCGCCGGCTCCAGGACCTTGGCATTCAGCTGCCAGCCGCACCGACGCCGTTCGGCACCTACGTCGAGGCGCTGCAAACGGGCAATCTGCTGTTCTTTAGCGGCATGCTTCCGGTCGTGGATCATAAGCCGAAGTATATTGGCCGGCTTGGTAAGGAGCTGGATGCGGAGGCGGGGCGCGACGCGGCACGGGCGGCGGCTTTGAGCGTGCTGGCGGCGGCGAAAAAGCATCTGGGCTCGCTCGACAGAGTAACTCGCGTTGTCCGGCTGGGAGTCTTCATGGCGACTTACGGCGACTTTTTCGATCAGCCCCACGTCGCGGATGCTGTATCGGATTTGTTTCGCGATGTGTTTGGCGCAGATGCGACCGGAGTGCGGCTAGTGATCGGCGTGGCGAGCCTTCCGCTTGGGATGCCGATCGAACTCGAGGTCATCTTTGAGGTTGCAGAGTAAGGCCAAGAGGACAAACTGAATATTCACCGAAAACCAAGGAGGACTTATGGCAGCACAACCAGTCGCAGTAACAGCAACCATGAAAGTCGCGCAGATTACCAGGCCGGGGGCGGGTTTCGAAGTCGTTGAGCGCGAGGGTCCCCAAGCCGTCTGCGGGACACGTCCGGATCAAAGTGCAGGCCTGCGGTGTTTGTCACAGTGACGTGCTCACGGTAGAAGGCGCCTGGCCGGGAATTCAGTATCCACGCGTTCCGGGACACGAAGTCGCCGGCATCATCGACGAAGTAGGAGCCGGTGTCTCCGCGTGGAAGAAGGGCCAGCGCGTTGGTGTAGGCTGGCACGGCGGCCAGGATAATACCTGCCCCGAATGCCGGAAAGGGGATTTCCGCAACTACCGGAATCTTAAGATTGCAGGCATCAGCTATGACGGCGGGTACCAGCAGTACATGGTGGCTCCCGTTGAGGCACTCGTATCGATTCCCGATAGTCTTAGTGACGTCGACGCAGCGCCGTTACTCTGCGCCGGAATTACCACTTACAACGCCCTGCGCCACAGCGGTGCTTTCCCCGGAGACCTGGTTGCAGTCCAGGGAATCGGCGGTCTCGGTCACCTCGGCGTTCAATTCGCAAACAAGTTTGGTTATAAGGTCGCGGCCATCGGACGCGGCCCGGAAAATGCCGCGCTCGCAAAGAAGCTCGGAGCGAGCGTCTACATCGACAGCAAAGCCACCAACGCGGCACAGGAATTACAGAAGCTGGGCGGCGCAAAGGTCATTCTGGCCACAGCCCCTAACTCGAAGGCCATGTCCGAGCTGATCGACGGCCTGGGGCCGAACGGCAAGCTCGTCGTTATCGGCGCCACCTTCGATCCCATCGAAGTCACGCCAGTCCAGCTCATCAATGGAAGCAAATCGATTCAGGGCTGGGCCGCGGGAACTCCAGCCGATTCAGAGGACACACTGCGCTTCGCCGAACTGAGCGGCGTGCGTCCCATGATTGAAACTTATCCGCTCGAAAAGGCGGCCGAGGCGTACGCGCGAATGCTGAGCGGGAAAGCAGAGTTCCGCGTTGTTCTGACCATGTAAGGTTGGCGACAACGAGAGACAACTGCAGTGCTGGTTAGAAGAGATCCTATCTGCAGAAGGCGTTGCGGAAAACGGTCTCCTACCAGCGATAGACGGTTAGATCATCCAGGTAGGCCGTGGCCGAGCCACCGGAGCCGAGGCCATCGATCTCGAAGTTGGTCACCAGCGTTGGTCCCCAGCCTAGCGCGAAGGCGGATGACACTGTGGCGTTGATGGGTTCCTCGAGACCGTCGAGGTAGACAGCATTGTAAGTGATCTGGCCGGAGCTATTGCGGGAATAGCTGATCTGCACGTGGTGCCAGGTGTTGATGCTCCAACCACGGGGATTGCAATAGGCACCCGAATGCACCCACACGTCGACAGGCGTGGTGGGTGAGCCGGCGTTTGCGGTGTAGTCCCAGGTGCTGGAATAGCCGTCGCACTGGAACCCGAAGATCACGGTCTGGCCGTTGGGCATGGTCTGATTGAGGTCCATCTCGATGTTGGCGATTTTCGAGGAGGAGCTGTCCAGATAAACGTAGGCGTCGTAGAGGAAGTTTGTCGAAGTCGTGTCGTCTCCGAAGGTGACGCTGTACCGCTCATCGCCTGCGTTGGAAAAGTTGTTGACAAACTGGCGGGTGCCTCCGGCAAGCGAGGGGGAGCCGACAATCTGCGTCGACCCATTGGAGCTGCCGGCTCCGCCGGAATCGTTGGTAGCCGACCAACCGCCGAGGGCCTGCACATTGCTGACGCTGATGGCGTCGCTGGGAATGACCAGGGAATCATTCGCCGCTCCGACCGAGATGGCGACGTCGGTGACGCAGGCAGCGCCCTGATTGCCCCACGCCTTGACATGCAGCGTGTGCGATCCGGCGGCCGACGATACCGAGGCCTGGATTAAGGTGCCGTTCACGATGGTGGTGGCGGTGCTGCTGTCGAAGGAATAGCCCATGGCCGCCACATTCTGCGAAGAGCAGGTCGCGGCGTTGGCGGAAAGATTAAAGGGTGAAGAGACTTCAGCCCCGTTACCGGGGTTGCTGACGGTTACGGATGCGAATGAGGGCGTGGCCAAAATGAGGAGGCTGGACGAGCCAATGGAGAGCTTCTGGAACAAATTCATTAATTAAGACCCGGCGATAGATTTTGTCGTGCAGACTGGCCTGAGAGGCTCCTCTGAGCCCCTCTGGGCGGAAATTCTCTCTGCCGGCACTGACTGCCGGGTGCGAATCTCCGCGCGAATCTGCCCCATCGTGTCCGCGATCTCGACAGTCCGGTGGAAGTTTCAGTCAGTTGTTAAGCGAATACTACACAGATCGGCCGCAAAAAAAAGTAATTTTCACGAGAATTCGCCCAAAATTCGAGGATTTCAGGCAACCAATGGCGAGTTGTGCAAATAATGCAGCCGTTACTGGAATAATCGGCACGGCTGGGGGCGAAATTACACTAGGCCCCTGTCTTGCCAGGAGTTCAATGTCCGTACTGCGGGCCCTCGAACGTCATAGGAACTTGAGGGCATCCGATTTGCGGAGAACTCGCAGGTGTCGATGGGCAGGGCTCGATCGGCAGGGCGGCGCATCGCCGTGGAGGCTGTGACCGATGACCATCAGTGACGGCGATGCGCAGGCCCGCAGCACGGCGGACGAGGTGGCGCGGCGCAGCTATGGCAAGCTGGTCGCTTTCCTGGCAGCGCGGACGCGCGACGTGGCGGCTGCCGAGGATGCCTTGTCGGAGGCGTTCGCGGCGGCGCTGTCGGACTGGCCGGTGAAGGGGTGCCCAGCGAATCCTGAGGCGTGGCTGATGACGGTGGCGCGGCGCAAGTGGATCGACGCGGGCCGACAGCGGGAGCGCAGCGGGATCGTGGATGCAGATCCGGAGCAGATCGCCGCCATGATGAGCGCCGCGCCGATGGATGGGGAGATTCCGGATCGGCGCCTCGCGCTGATGTTTGCGTGCGCGCATCCCTCGATCGATGCCGGCATTCGCGCGCCGCTGATCCTGCAGGTGATTGTGGGGCTGGATGCGGCGACCATCTCGTCGGCGCTGCTGATGTCGCCCGCGGCGCTGGGCAAGCGGCTGGTGCGCGCGAAGCAGAAGATTCGGGAGGCGGGAATTCCGTTGCAAATTCCGGAGCGCGAGGAACTGGCCAGCCGCCTGGATGCGGTGCTGGAGGCCATCTACGTGACATTTGCCGAGGGCTGGAGCGATGCTGCGGGCACCGATACTGTCCGGCGCGATCTGACCGGTGAGGCGCTGTTTCTGGCGCGCTTGGTTGCCGAGTTGCTGCCGGACGAAGCGGAGGCTCTAGGGCTGCTGGCGTTGATGCTCCACGCGGAGGCTCGGCGCCGCGCTCGACGCAATGAACGCGGCGAGTATGTTCCACTCACGGGCCAGGATCCTTCGCTGTGGGACGGGCAGATGATCGCCGAAGCGGAGGGTCTGCTGGTGCGTGCCAGCGGGTTCGGGGTGCTCGGGCGTTATCAACTGGAAGCCGCGGTGCAGTCTGCTCACGTGTCGCGCTGCCGCACCGGCTGCGCGAATTGGGAAGCGGTAATGCGAATTTACGATGCGCTGTTCGCCATCGCGGGCTCGCCGGTAGTCGCGATCAATCGCGCTCTGGCGATTGCAGAACTGCATGGTTCGCAGGCTGGGATCGAGGCGATGCCTAATCCGGACTCGGATGCGCGTCTGGCGGGGTATCAGCCTTATTGGGCAGCGCGGGCGGAGTTGTTGGCCAGGGCGGGCGTCGGCAGCGAAGCGTGCCACGCGTATGAAATTGCGATTGGCCTTGAACGCGATCCTGCGATTCGGAGTTTTCTGGAACAGCGGCGGGCAGTGGTGGCCGGGATGTGAACTGGGGCTCGGGATATCCCACATCCGCCGGCAGGCGACAGATGTGGGGCACCCCCGAATTAGTTTTCCTGGCGGAGCTGCTCGCAGGCTATAGCTGCCTGACCGAGGGAGATTCCGCCGTCGTTGGCGGGGACTTCGAGTTGGGAGAAGACTTCGAAGCCTTCGTTGCGCAGGGTTTCGAGGCAGCCTGCAAGCAGAAGCGCGTTCTGGAAGCAGCCACCGCTTAGGCAGACGCGGTTGAGCTGCAGTTCGGAGCGCATGCGGCGGCAAACTGCGGCGATGACGGCGACGAGGGTGTTGTGAAAGCGGACTGCGATTTGGGTCTGCGGCTGGTTGCTTTCGACGTCCCCGACGATCTGGCGGATCATGGGGCGCAGGTCGATTTCAACCGGCGAGGCGCCGATGAGGGCGAAATCGCAAGAACCGGCTGATGGGTCCGGAGGGGCGTCGGCTGCGGCTTCAAGCATCATGCCGGCCTGGCCTTCGAAGGAGACGGTGTGACGCAGGCCGATGAGGGAAGCGATTGCGTCGAAGAGGCGGCCGGCGGAGGAGGTGGGGATCGTGCTTACGCGCCGCTGGAGCATGGTATCGATGACACGGAGACGTTCCGGCGAGGCCATCTGGGTCCATCGGGGTCCGTCCGGAATCGCGCCAAATGTATCGAGCAAATAGCTGCGGGCGACACGCCAGGGCTCGCGGACGCCGGAATCGCCGCCGGCGAGAAGTACAGGACGGAGACGGGCGAAGCGATCGAAGCTGAGGTAATCGGCTGCAAGAAATTCACCGCCCCAGATGGTGCCATCGGTGCCGAAGCCGGTACCGTCCCAGGCGACGCCGATGACGCGGCCTTCGAGCTGGTGCTCGGCCATGCAGCTGGCAATGTGGGCGTGGTGATGCTGGACCGCGATGCGGCGGAGGCCATCCATTTTTTGAGCGAATTGCGTGCTGAGGTAGCCGGGATGGAGATCGTGCGCAACGACGGTGGGCTTGACGTGGAAGAGGCGGGACATGCGTTCCAGGGTTTCTTCGAAGAAGCGGAGGGTCTCGAAGTTTTCGAGGTCACCGAGATGCTGGCTGGGCAGGGCGAATCCCGCGCGGGTGAGGCAGAGGGTATTTTTCTGCTGGGCGCCGCAGGCCAGGACCTCGGCCTCGCCTCGCCCAAGCCAGACGGGCTGCGGAGCATATCCACGGGCGCGTCGGAGGAGCATGGTTTCACCGGAAACGACACGCACTACGGAGTCGTCGACGCGGGTGTGAATACGGCGGTTGTGGTGGGCGAAAGCGTCGGCGATGCCGGCTAGATGCTCTTCGGCTTCGGAGTTGTCGATGACGATGGGCTCTTCGCTGATGTTGCCGCTGGTCATGACGAGAGCGGCGTCGGTGGCCCAGCGTTCGCGGATGATGCGGAAGAGGAGATCGTGCATTGGTGTGCAGGGAAGCATGACGCCGGTAGCGGGATTGCCGGGCGAAACAGCATCGGCGAGTGGTGCGCCGAGGTTTGGGGCCGGTCGGCGGCGCAGCAGGACGATGGGGCGCTCGCGGCTCATGAGGACGGAGCGTTCCTGTTCGGAAACGAAGCAGAGGGAGGCGGCGACGTCAGCATCGGCGACCATGATGGCGAAGGGTTTTTCGCTGCGCCGTTTGCGGCGGCGCAATTCCTCTACGGCGGCGGGCTGGCGCGCATCGCAGGCGAGCTGATAGCCGCCGAGTCCTTTCCACGCAACGATTTTGCCCAGGCGCAGCAGGTCAGCGACGCGCTCGATGATGGCGCGGGCTGTTTGTTGTGGGGCTTCGGCGGTGTCGGGGCCGGATTCGGCCGGGTCATGGAGAATGAGGCGCGGGCCACAGACCGGGCAGGCATTCGGCTGCGCGTGAAAGCGGCGGTTCTCGGGGTCGTTGTATTCGTGCAGACAGTCGTCGCACATGGCGAATTCCGCCATCGTGGTCATGGGGCGGTCGTACGGGACGTCGAGGATGATGCTGTATCGCGGGCCGCAATTAGTGCAGTTGGTGAAAGGGTAATCGTGGCGGCGATTGGAGGGATCGCGGGATTCGGCGAGGCAGTCCTCACAGACACAGATGTCCGGGGGGACTAAAGCGAAGGCGGAACCGGCGGCATCGCTTTCATGGATGGAAAATCCGGAGTCGCCGACTGCGGGAATCTCGGAGCGGACGACTTCAGCGATGCGGACGAGGGGCGGAGCCTCGGCGGGGAGGGCGGCGACGAAGGCCTCGACGGTCGCCGGGTCTCCCTCGATTTCGATGAAGACGCCGCGAGGGGAATTGAGGACGAATCCCGCGAGCGAGTGGTGGCGCGCGAGTTTATAGACGTAAGGGCGAAAGCCAACGCCCTGCACGACGCCGCGCACTCGCAACTGGACCCGAATTGTCGCGCTGGCGGGAATCATCCGTGCTCCGTTGAAGCCAAGCACCATACTTTCACAGACGATTCCCGCGGAGGGGGAGGGAGCATCCTGCGATGGCAGCAGCCTCAGGTTGCGGAATGAGCCACTTTAACGGCCCGGCAGAAGGCGGACCCTTCAAAGCAACGAATTTTCCTGCAAGCCTGACTCACGCGCCCTGGACGAATTCGAGTTCGAGAGTGATAGCGACTTCTTCGCCAACCATAACGCCGCCGGTCTCAAGAGCAGCATTGAAAGTGAGCCCGAATTCTCTGCGGTCGATCTTTGTCGATGCGGAGACGCCAACACGGGTGTTGCCCCACGGGTCCTTAACGGGCGGGGTCGGTCCTTCGACGGTGAATTCGACTTCGCGCGTCACTCCATGGATGGTCAGCGGGCCGGAGACCACGACGGATCCGCCGGACGCGCGCGTGACGCGGGAAGAACTGAAGGTGAGGGTGGGAAATTTCTCTACTTCGAAGAAGTCGGCGCTCTTGAGGTGCGTGTCGCGCTGGGGGTCGCGGGTGTCGATGGTGGCGACGTCGATGGACGCTTCGACGTGAGAATCGGCGAGGCTGGCTGGGTCAAAGGTCAGCTTGCCGATGACGCCGGTGAAGTGGCCGCGGACGTTAGAAATCATCAGGTGGCGGACGCGAAATTCGGCGATGGAGTGGACCGGGTCGATGGTCCAGGTGGTAGTGGCAGTCAGGGGTGAAGCGGCAGCGCTCATGGGCAGGTGATCCCTCCTCAGCCATTGGATTCGCGAGAAGGAGATTCGTTGCGTTTTCCCCGAATCTTCGGGTGGAACCTCGCATCTGGTTACGGGGAGGCTGCGAAGATGAATGTTGTGCTGATTGGGGCGAGCGGGATGATCGGCGGCCGAGTTCTCAAGGAGCTGGTTGGGCGGGGCCACAAAGTCACGGCTGTGGTGCGGGATCCATCTCGGGTTGCGGCGGGGGCGGGAGTCAGTGTGGTAAAAGGCGATGTGAACGATGGCGCCTCATTAGCCGGAGTGCTGCGCGGCGCCGATGCGGTGATCAGCGCTTACAATCCGCCACCAGGCAGCGAGGAGCGGGTGGTGGAGACCACGCGGGTGCTGCTGGCCGCGGCGAGGCAGGCGGGGGTTCGACGCGTGATCATTGTGGGTGGGGCGGCGAGCCTGTTTGTGGCTCCGGGGGTCACGCTGCTGGATTCCGGGCATGTGCCGAACGAGTGGCAGGCGATCGCAAGGGCGCACCGCGACCTGCTGCAGGAGCTCAAAACGACGGACATCGCGGCCGGCCTCGACTGGACCTACTTTAGTCCCGCGGCGTTTGTACAGCCGGGCGAACGAACCGGAAAATTTCGCACGGCCAAGGACGATCTGGTGGTGGATGGCGAGGGAGAAAGCCGGATTTCCGCCGAAGATTATGCGATCGCGCTGGTCGACGAGTTGGAGCGGCCGCAGCATGTGCGCGCACGCTTCACGGCAGGTTATTGAATCGCGATTTCGACGGACAGGCGTTCAGGAAAGAAGGAGCTGGTCGCCAGGCTCGATGTTGTGACGGCGAATCTGGCCAGGAGCCAGCTCGAGAACGCTGTGGGTTTTGAGACTGACGCTGGTGACGCGCCAGGGACTCAGACGGTGCCAGGTTTTGAGGACGCGAAGTTCTTTGTCGAGGGCGACGACATCGATGGCGAAGCGCATCCAGAAGGTGTGGACGCCCGAAGAGGGGCGAATGAGGAGGCCAGCGCCGTCTTCGAGCGAAGATTTGCCGAGAAGGCCGAACAATCGGGAAAAAAAAGTATCAGCGAGACCGATGCGCGATCCGATGGTTACGGCCTTCTCCGGAATGGTGAGGGTCAGGTATTGCACAGGGGGATGCCTCTGCGCCGCTTTAGCGGCGGTATTGTGCCTGCGATGCGCGGCCGATCTGACGAGCGCAAACCAGTTGAGGTTCGCGGGCGGAGATTGACGCGGGCTGGGCAAGTTAAGTTCCAGGAACCGGTCAGGATAGGTTGCGGCCTAAGATCAGGCCGTTCTCTTTCTGCGCAGGACGATGACGCCCAGCACAAGGATACCGAGAGCACCAGCGGCTGCACGAATTATCAGGGATGTACCCATGGCAAACTCCTTTCCCGGCACGCGCCGTAGTTCAGGAATTGGTTCCTGCAGGGAACAGAAAATCAGGCCCGGAAAAATCAGGACCGGAAAATCAGGCCGACTTCGACTTCCTTCTACGCAGAATGATGACGACGCCGACGACCACAGCCAAAGTCAGCGCAACAACCCGAACAATCAAAGACGATTCCATACCAAATCTCCTTTCCGGTGTGCCCAATCAACACGGGCGCACGCGATATGAAGCAAAGCTGACGTTTTCCCCTCATTTGAGGCTGCTGCTCAAAGTGAGAATTGCGGGTGCCAAAAGCACAATGAACAGACAGGGGAAGATAAAGAAGACCAGGGGAAACAGAATCTTGATTTTGGTCTTGGCTGCAGCCTCCTCGGCGCGTTGGCGACGGGAGATGCGAATCTCTTCGGAATACCGGCTGAGGGCGCGGACGATCGGCGTGCCGAAGCGATCGGTTTGCTGAAGCATGGTGACGAGGGCGGCGAATTCCTCGAGTTTGGTGCGGTCGGCCATGCTTTGCCATGCATCGAGGCGGGGCTTGCCGGCGCGCTGCTCAAGGTTGACCTGGTTGAATTCCTCATTGAGCTCGGGATAGCTGACCGCGATTTCCTGACCGATGCGAAGCAGCGCCTGATCGAGGCCAAGGCCTGCTTCAACGCAGATCACGAGCAGGTCGATGGCGTCGGGAATCCCTTTCTGGATCTTCTTCTTTCTGCGATTGACAGCGCGGGTGAGCCAGATATCCGGGAGCAGATAGCCGACGGCGGCCAGGGCGAGGCACCAGAACGCGGTGTTGGAGTGGATGAAGGTCCCGCCTAGGATGCCGGCTACCGGTCCCACGAAACGCGCAGTGAAGTAAAGGTCGAGCTGGCTGCCACCCTTGAGACCGGCGGTGACGAAGCGCTCGCGAAGCTTTTCATCCTCGGACAGCCCAAGGCGTGCGCGGAAGGCGCGGGCCCAGGACAGGAGCCGGTCTTTCGCAACTTCCTTGGTGCGGACGGTGCGTTTGTCCGGCCGGCTGCTGGTGACAATGTCCAGAATGCGCCGGGCCTGCAGCGAGGGGCGAAGCAGGAAGGGTGCACACAGAAGGGTAATGACGCAGAAGACGGTGAGGGAGAGCGCAATGTAGAAAAAGATCATCATAGTTGTCTCCGCCTACACGTCGATGGCATTGATGATGCGGTTGATGAAGAAGGCGCCGAGCAGGATGAGGCCGCCACAGAGCATGAGGAGCTTGTGTCCGAAGGGGTCTTCCATAAGGGGCTTTGAATAGCCGGGATCCATGATGTTGATCAATACCATCACCACCACGGGCAGCAGCGTGAGAATCCAGCCGGTCATCCGGCCCTGTGCAGTCTGGGTGCGAATCTCACCCTGAATGCGCTGGCGCTCGCGGATCACTTGGACGGTGCGGTCGAGGACTTCGACGAGATTGCCGCCGGTTTCGCGCTGGACCACGATAGCGGTGACCATCACGCGCAAATCCTGGGAGGGCATGCGGTCGATCAGTTGCATGAGGGCATCGCGCAGGGGAAGGCCGAAGTTCTGCTGGCGGAACACTTCGCTGAACTCGGAGCCGGCGGGTTCGGGGGCGCCCTGAGCCATGATTTCAATGGCGGCGGAGGTGGAGTGTCCGGCACGAAGAGAGCGAGCCATCATGTCGACGGCGTGGGGCAGTGCTTTGTCGAAAGCGCGCAGGCGGCGGTAGCGCGCAAAGGCGATGCGGGCCCAGGGCAGTGTGGCGCAGACGGCGGAGGCTCCCAGCTCCACGCCGAGGATAGGCGCGAAAAAGAAGCTGATGACGAAGCCGATGCCCGCGGCAGCGGCGGTTTGCACCAACAATGCGGAGGCTGTGGTGTTGACGGCGGCCTGGGAGATCCACTTTTGCAGCGACTGCATCGAGACATACTTGCTGATGGACTGGCCGATCCAGTCGAAGCGGCTGGTTGCGGTCTTGCGCAGGAGCTCGCTGGCTCCGAGGGCCGCGCCGGGCACGCCCGCTTTGCCGACGGATATGGCCGCGAGCCGGTTCTGGAGAGCTTTATCGATGCGGGTGGGCGAAGCTGCCACGGAGACAACCGCGAAGGTGATTAGAAGGACGGCGAAGAAGCTGGAGGCGATGAGTATCATGGGCGCGAGACCTCAAACTTCCACCGAGTGATCGACCAGGCCGTGCGGGATGGGAATGCCGGCCGCCTTGAGGCGTTCGGTGAATTTCGGCACAATTCCGGTGGAGCGGAACCTTCCCTTCACCTTGCCGCCTTCTCCAACGCCTTCCTTCTCGAAAACGAAAATATCCTGCATGCTGATGACGTCGCTGTACGCCCCGGTCAGCTCGGAGATGTGGGTGATACGGCGGGTGCCGTCGCTCATACGGGCCACCTGCACGATCAGGTGAATGGCGGAAGCGATCTGCAGACGGATGGCTTTTTCGGGGAGACGAATGTCGCCCATGAGGCACATGGTTTCGAGACGAGCCAGACTGTCGCGCGGGGTATTGGCGTGAATGGTGGTGATCGAGCCGTCGTGGCCGGTATTCATGGCCTGCAGCATGTCCATGGCCTCCTCGCCACGGACCTCACCGAGGACGATGCGGTCGGGGCGCATACGGAGCGCGTTGATGACCAGCTCGCGCTGACGGATCGCGCCCTTGCCTTCGACGTTGGGCGGGCGCGTTTCCAGACGCACGACGTGATCCTGGCGCAGCTGAAGTTCGGCTGAATCTTCGATGGTGACGATGCGCTCTTTTTCGGAGATGAAGCTGGACAGCGCGTTGAGGAGGGTGGTTTTTCCGGCGCCGGTGCCGCCGGAAATGACGATGTTCAGCCGGGCCTGCACAGCAGCGCGCAGCATCTCCAGCATGGGATGGGTGAGAGCTTTGTTCTGGATCAGCTTCTCGGCGGTCAGCGGCGAGGAACCGAACCGCCGAATGGAGAGGATGGGGCCATCGATGGCCAGGGGTGGAATGATGGCGTTGACGCGGGAACCGTCTTTCAGGCGAGCATCGACCATGGGCGTCGATTCATCGACGCGGCGGCCGACTGCGGAGACGATCTTGTCGATGACCTGGAGCAGGTGGCGGTTATCGCGGAAAGTAACGCTCGTCTTGCTGAGCACGCCGCGACGTTCCACGTACACAGAGCTGTAGGTGTTCACCAGGATGTCGTTGATGGTGTCGTCCTTGAGCAGCTGCTCAAGGGGCCCGAGGCCGAAGACTTCGTCGAGGACTTCCTGGGCGACGCGGTCCCGCTCTGAAGAGCTGAGGGGAACGCCCTGTTCGCCGATGATCTGCTGAATCAGGGCAAACAGCTGTTGCTGGCCGGCGCGGGTTTCCTGCGCCTCGCCAAGCTTTTCGAGGTCCAGACGATTGATAAGCTCGGCATGGACGGCGGATTTGAGTTCCTGCTGTTCCTTTTCGCGCAGCGGCCGGGCGGTGGGCGCCGCAGTCCGCAATCCGGCACTACCGTTCCGGAGGTTGCTGCCGTCCGGGCGCGCCTGCGTGAGGTTCAGAGTAAGGTCGCTCATCGCTATTCAGTCCTTTTCTGGGCGCCGAACAAAGAGAAGCCTTTGCGGGCCGCCGGCTGAGCTTTGACGGCTTCGTCGCCGGTAAGCACGGAGGTCCACCGGGTGAACTGGGTGGAGATCTCCGATTTCTTGTCCGGACCGATGGGTTCGCCGACGTTGATGGCGCGCTGGCACTCGGTATAGGCATTGCAGAGACGTACTTCGACGGGTACGCGAATGGCTTTCTCGATCTGTTCGATGGCGATGGCGCCATGGGACGAATAGCGGTTGATGATGACGTGGAGCCGGGTGGAGGTGGACTCGTTGCGGCTGAGGCCGTCGATATAGCGGGAGAGGTCGCGAATGGCGCCAATGTCCGGGGTAGCGACGAGGTAGATCTGATCGGAGCGGTCCATAACGGCGAGCGAGACTTCTTCGAGAGAGGTCTCGCAGTCAAGAATGATGTAGTCGTACTCGCCGCGCAGGAACTCGAGCGTGCGTTCGAGGGCATCAGGATCGACGGAGCGGGAGAGGTCGTGGGACTCGGGAGAAGAGAGAACCTCGAGGCCGCTGCTGTGTTTGGCAATGAAGCCGCGGAGCAGCGTGGAATCGAGGCGGTTGACGTTGCGAATCAGCTCGTCGAAGTGATAGCGGGTGCCGTCCAGACCGAGATAGAGACAGACGTGGCCGAACTCGGGGTGGTTGTCGATGAGCAGGACCCTCTTGTTTTTCTGGCGCACCAGGTAGTAGGCGAGGGTCACGGCGACGGTGGTGGTGCCAACGCCTCCCTTGGCTCCGAAGAAGGAGAGAATATGGCCTGTGGAACGGGAGCGGCCCATCGAATTGGCCCACTGTCTTTCCTGGCGATCGAAGGTGTCGGCCAGCTGACGGGCGTCGAGGGGGTTCTTGAGGACCTCATTGCACCCGGCCCGCATTGCAGTAAGCAGCAGATCCGGGTCGTTGCGGCCGGACAGGGCGGCGGCAAAGAACCTTCCGAAGAAAAGCTGATTCAGATAGCCGACCGTCTCCGCGGCGCCCTGGGGGTCGCGATCGAAGTCGATAACGGCGAAAACGGCGTCGGCGCTTTTGGCCTCGGCAGAAATAGCGGGACGACGAACGGCCGAGACGTATTCATCGAAATCGTCGTGGCTGATGGCCCAGTGGTGCTGGGAGGCGGCCTGGACGATTTTATCCGTCAGATCGCGGTCGAGACCGACGGTCAGCAGCGCAACCGTGAGAGTCTGCGGATTGGAGGGCGTCTGGCTCATAGTTGAATCCTTCCCGTTACTGGACCGGCACCTGCGGCGGCAGCGGTTGCGGTTGCGGCTGTGGCGGCGGGTTCTTTGGCGCGATGCCCTTGTCGAATTTCGGATCGTTGATGAAGGGTATAGCCGTCGTTGGCTGGGTCGGGGTGGGGTTCTCGGTGAGCGGATCCACCACGGTCGGAGTCACGATGACCGCCAGCTCGGCCACGCTTTTCGTAATACTCTTCGACTGAAAGAGCTTGCCTAAGATGGGAATGTCGCCGATGCCGGGAATCTTGGACAACTGATCGCTGGTGCGGTTATCGAGCAGCCCGGATATAGCGAAGCTCTGACCGCTCTTGAGTTCCACCAGGGTTTCGGCGCGGCGGGTGGATATGGCCGGAATCGTGTATCCGGAGATGGTGACTTCATTGGAGTAATCGAGGGCGCTGACTTCAGGCGCGACTTTCAGCTGAATCGTGCCGTCTGCCAGCACGGTGGGAGTAAAGTCCAGCTTGACGCCGTAAGGCCGGAACTGAATGGTGACAGAAGTGAATCCGCCAGTGCCGCCCTGTATGACCGGGTAGGGGAACTCGCCGCCGGAGAGGAAGGAGGCCTTCTCCCCGCTCAGCGCGGTGATCGTGGGCTCGGCAAGAATCTGAGCGATCTGATTGGTGGTCAGTGCCTGAATGGCGGCCCCGAGCTGAAGGTCCTGGTTGTAAAAGAACAGCCCCAGCAGACTGCTCACCGCAAGAAGAGACGAGCTGCTCGAGGGGGTGCCGGAGGTGCCACCGGGCCCCACAGTGATGGCGCCGAACTGTCCGGTCGTGGTGTTAAAGGTGTTCGCGCCGGGGCCAAAGAAGTTGAAGCCGAGCTGTTCGGCGCGGGAGCGGTCGATCTCGATGATGCGCACTTTGAGCCGAACCTGGGGAGTATGCTTTGGGCTTATCAGCAGGGAATTAGCGACATCCTTGGAAAAGAGGGCGGCCAGTTTGGCGGCGGCGTCGGCGGTTTCGGAACTGGAGACAGTGCCGGCGAGGGCGACCTGGTCGCCGCGTCCTTCGACGCGAATATTCTCGTTGGGAAATGCATCCTGGAGCGCGTGGTGCAGGTCACCCACGTCGACGTCGGAATTGATCAGATAAGCCCGCGATTCTCCGGTTTCATCCCACAGGACCAGGCTGCTGAGACCGGGCGCCTTCGCGGTAACGACTATCTGATGAGGACTGGAAGTAAATGAATCCAGAACATCGGGATTGCTGACGTAAACGCGGCGCAGGCGGTGCTCGGTCCCGACGAACATGGAGCGACCCACGAGCAGGTGCAGCGGTTCGCCGACAACCTGAGTGCTGCTGGTCATTGCGCCGGTGAGAGGCAGCGGAGCCGCGGCCGAGGCCGGGGCGGTTTGCGCGGACGCGCCGGACCCCACGGCAGTACAGAATGCGGCCGCCAGCAGGGCGGGTGAGAGTCTTCGAATTGTGCGCTGTCTGCTCATTATGCAATGCCTCAGTTGAAACTCGCTGAAGAGCGTTTATCCCCCATCATGGTTTCGACGACCCAGGGTTTTGGGGCCCGGGCTCGGGGTCTCGCGGCTACTCTGGCTGTGGCGGCCTGGACCGAAGGGAGGGCAGCCAGTTGCGCGAGGGCGACCGGCACAGCATCGGCCTGACGATGATCTCCGCCATTGCGGAGGACGAAATGGATGGTGCCTTTTTCGCTGGCGAGAACAGCCTTTTCCGCGTTCTCGGGGGAAAGGAGCAGGGTGACCACATCGACCGCGACCGGCTTGCCGGAGGGATCGGGCTGCACCTGGTGACCGGCGGCAAGGACCTCGGTGTCCTGAAGAACGGTGGCGGTCACGGGTTCCGGATGGGCGCCGTCGACATAGGTTACCAGGACGTCGACATGGGTTCCGGGCATAAGGAAGCCAGCGACGCCGACGACTTCGTCGGATTTGAGGGCGATCGCGCGCATGCCGCTGGGAATTCTGCCGGTGAGACCGATGCCGGCGCCGGCCGCAGCCAGCTGGCGATCGAGGATGGGCTGTCCGGCAGCGAGCGGATAGAGGACCGCTCGGCCGACCACGTCGTCGACTTTGACGAAGCTGCCCGTCAGCGGATCGGCCTTCGGCCAGTTGATCATGGAAAGATCCTCGCGGCGGATGGTCTCGCCGGGATCGAGGGAGCGCGCAGCCGCAACGTACTGGTTGGGCAGCTGGACAGGGGGATGGGAATTACGGGCGACTCTGCGGCTCAGCCAAAAGGTAAAGAGGCCGGAAATCACCAGAGCAACGACGAGAGCGAGCATCATGCGGCGAGCCATATCAGATCACCTTTGGAACGCCGTGAGGAACAGCGTCGTCGCAGTGCCCGCGGCAACCGCCAGGGCATAAGGAAGGCGCAGAGTCCTCGCGTTAGCGAGATTGAGTTGGGGGTGGGGAGTGAGGCCCTCGATGCGATGGTGCACGGCCAGTGCGCCAACGTTTCTGAGGGTGTCCTTCAGGCGTCCACGCCACAGAGCGAGGCCGACGGCCATAACGCCGCCCGCCAGCGCGGTGAGAATCAGGAGCCAGGGAACCAGGGGCATGCCGGCGATGGCAGCGACCGCCGTCATCAGTTTGACGTCGCCGGCGCCCATGCCGCCCGCCAGCCAGAAGACGAGAAAGAGGACACCGCAGATGAGTCCGGCGAGGGCTGCGAGGGCCAGCTGTTTCCAGCCGCCGAAAAGCAGATGCAGGAGCAACCCGAGCAGGATTCCCGGCAGGGTGATGAAGTTCGGAATACGACGGCTGTGCACATCGAATCCGGCGCCAATCAAAGCGCAGACAAGCGCGACCGCCGGAAACAGCCACTCGGAATGAAGGTGCAACATGCGATGATCCCCAATATTCCCTATCCGCCTTTATCGGCGGCCAGAGCCGTACGTTGAATCAGAGCTGCGCGCCCGGACAGCCTGCCAGGGGAGGCCGGCTTGCCGAGCGGATTGGGAGGGACATTGCGATGCGGGAGGAAGACGCCGGAGGCCAGGAACGGCTTCCGAGGCGGCTGCCGGAACATCGCGCCGCCGCATCCCGGCCTGGGGCTTTCCCTCGCGGGAGCGGCCAGGAAATCCGCATGATGCTGCGTCGTCCATCGGTTAGTTCCCAGACCGGCAAGCCAGGTACGAAGTGCCGAGCGCGGGAAGGATTGAAGACTGGTCGCCACAGCTGACGCCAACGCTTCCGGAATTGCGGTGGAGGTGGGTGGGTCGCGACCGGGGCCTGAAGAACGATGGCCGCGACCTCAGAGTCGATCGGATCGAGGCGAGCTCATTTTCACAGAGCCAACGAACCGTACCACCCAACCAGAGACCGGCAAAAACAGAAACCGTCAGAACGTCAGTGGGTTACAGGCTGTTGCCGACTGAGTTGAACTCGTTGGCAATCTTTCCAGAGAGAGACTGCATCGCCACGATGGCACCCAGTGCGATCAGGGCAGCGATCAGAGCGTACTCGATCAGATCCTGGCCGGATTCGTCATTGAGCAGGTTTTTCAGAAGCTGTTTGGTCGCGTTCATTTTTCCGTTCTCCTTGGGTTATAGCCGCACGGCCATCCAATGCATGTCCCCGGGCCGCGCTGCTTTGGTAGTGATTGTCATCACATTGCTCCGGAAAGGTACTCCATCGCAATGCCATTTAAGTGTTACCCTTTGCTACTTTTGTCCAAAACTCTGGTGCTAAGACAAAGCAATTCAGGACCATCCGGTCAAGGGCTACTCCGTTACTGCGGCTCGATGCCTGGGATTACCAGCCGCTTGCGATGACGAAGACGCCGAAAGATTCAACTATGCATCAGAGACTCTTACCTCAGGTTCACCGGGGAGTTTCGAGTAACCGCACTCGCGATCTCGCCTGGAATCGGCGCCGGGGTTCAGACCTGTGATCGGCGACCCGTAAGCTTGCATCACAGAGACTAGAAGTAACCGAAGTGGGCAGGTAACTCTATGACTATTCAGTACTAAAGTGGTACCCCATTCGGGGCAGCGGCCGTCCCCGATCTGCTCCGAGGGTTCCCAATTTCACAGTGACGGACATTGATGGGCGGAAGATTACGCCCTCGGAATACCGAGGCAGCGTTGTGTTATTGGATTTCAACGGTTTCATGTAGAAGAGATGCACTGACTCCGCTGATCCATCGGGACGGAAGAATCGTCTTGTCACATGGCGGTATCGTCGACAAAGCCAGCTTTGAGGGTGACATTCGGGATTGCAGCGGTAAGTTCTGCAGGCACCCGCCGAGAGGCTCTGGAGGAGGATTTTCCTCGTGAAACATTCTGTGGTTCGCTTTGCCCTCCTTTTTGTTCTGGTTCTTTCATCCGCAACTCTCTTTGGTCAGGCTAAGCATGGGTTTGTGCATGCGCAGCGGGAAGAGCTGGTCGATGGAGAGGGACAGCCGCTGCTTCTGCGGGGGATCAATCTGGGGAACTGGTTTGAGGTGGAGGGGTATATGTTCCACTTCGACGGGGGGCCGCAGTCGCCGAGGGAAATTGAGGACCTGACGAAGGAGCTGCTGGGGCCGGCGAGGGCTGAGGAGTTCTGGCGGCAGTGGCGAGCGAGTTATATCACCCAGGCTGATCTGGATCGGATCAAGGCGATGGGGTTTAACTCGGTGCGGGTGCCACTGCACTGGAAGTTTTTCACGAGCGACGATGCGGAGGGGTTCAAGCTCGTCGATCAGCTGGTGGGGTGGGCGAAGAAGGATGGGATTTACGTGATCCTCGACATGCATTGCGCACCGGGTGGGCAGACGGGTTCGAACATCGACGATAGCTGGGGTTATCCGTGGCTGTATTCGAGCCCGGAGGCGCAGGCGGAGACGGTGGCGGTGTGGCGGCGGATCGCGCAGCACTACAGGAACGAGCCGACGGTGCTGGGTTACGATCTGCTGAATGAGCCACTGCCGCAGTGGGAGAAGCTCCAGCAGTTCAAGCGGGAATTGGTGCCGGTGTACGGAAAGATTGCGGAGGGGATTCGCGCGGTGGATCGGAATCATGTGCTGATTCTGGGCGGGGCGAACTGGGATACGAATTTCAGCGTATTTACTGGTGCTTTCGATCCGAACATGATATTTACGCTGCATAAATACTGGACGCCGACTACGGATGTGAGTGTGATCCAGCCGTATCTGGATTTCCGGCATGAGCATCATATGCCGATCTGGCTGGGCGAGTCGGGCGAGAACAAGGATGCGTGGGTGGAGGGGTTCAGGAAGACGCTGGAGGCGAACCATGTGGGGTGGGCGTTCTGGACTTACAAGCGGATGGACGCGACGCCGTGTGTGGTGACGTTTGACCAGCCGGCGCACTGGGACGAAATTATGGCGTTTGCGAAGTTGCCGGTGGGGACGGGGAATGCGGAAAAGCGGATTGCGGCGCGGCCTGCGCAGGCGGATGTGGATGCCGCGTTTGCGGATTTGCTGGGGAAGATTCAGTTTGCGAACGAGAGGGTGAATGCGGGGTATGTAAGTGCGCTGGGGATGACCGCGCAGGGCGTGGGCAAACAGGGGTTAGATAAGGGAACGAACAGCGCGGGCCTGCAGCCGAGCGGGGGCGATGAATCAGGTAAACTGCCGTTGACGAAAAATCTACGGAGATGAACAAAGGCGGCTGGCCGACTTAACCAGACTCCTTTCCCGCTATGGCGCAGACGTTGAAGAGAAAACTGAAAAATGCCAGCAAACGTCTGCTCAGGCGGATATTTGAGTTGGGCCAACACTTCAGGTTCGACATTCTTCCGCGCCATTTCTACTCGGAAATTCCGGATATGAGGGTATTAAAGAGGACGACGCAATGGAAGTCACCACGTAGTTTTGAGCGAATTGAGAGCGAAATCGAGGCACAAGTTAAATGGGTAGACGAATGCACGAGGGCTTATCGGGGCTCTCTGAGCCAGTTTGCCGTGCACCGGGCGGCTGTCGAGATGAATGGCAGCGACGAAGGATACGGCGAGGTGGAAGCGGACTTTCTGTACTGTTTCATCCGAGCCAGGCGCCCGGGAAAAATGGTTCAGATCGGGTGCGGAGTTTCGACAGCGGTGTGCCTGCTTGCCGCCAGGGACGAGGGTTACTCGCCGCGGATTACGTGCATCGAGCCTTATCCTACCGACTTTCTGAAAAGAGAGGCCGCGGCGGGCCGGATTGAACTCGTAGCGAAGAAGCTGGAGGATGCCTGGATTGGCTGCATTGGCGAGTTGGGCGAAGGAGATCTGTTTTTTGTCGATTCGAGCCATACACTCGCACCCGCGGGCGAGGTGAACCTGATCATTCTGGAAATGCTGCCGCGACTGGCTCCTGGGGTTTACGTTCATTTTCACGACATTTATTTTCCGTACGACTATGCCCCCATCACCCTTTCCTCGGCAATCTTTTTCTCGCATGAGACGGCGCTGCTGTACGCATTTCTTCTGATGAATTCCGAATTCGAAATCGCAGCATCCTTCGCAATGCTCTATCATCGCCGGCTCGACGACCTCGCAGGATTCTTTCCGGATATGAAACCCCAGGCGTTTGACGCGGGGCTGAGTATTGGAGAAGGACAATTCCCCAGTTCCATCTTTCTACGCCGGCGTGTGGGGGGTGTGGAGGGCGGGGCGGCTCAACCACGCCACTGAGCGACACTCGCCCCCGCGATTTGGGTGTGATCGGTTTCGCCCTCAGACCTGATGGGCGCATGAATTCCCCTGGCTCCACTAATTTCGTGGGCGGCTGCAATTGAGAACCGAGGCCGCGTGACTGTTCGATTCCGAACAGGGGGACGCGATTACGGACAACTGAGAGGTTCTAAGGGGCGGGGAAGGCCTGTCTTTTCAGGCTGATAGGGCCTTCGGAGACTGGAGGCCCGCATGCACCAACCGGGTTTGTATGTTGCCCGATCCGGGGGGTGACCTCGATGGCTTCGATTATCAATCCGGAAACCTAACTTATCCGAGTTGGGGCTGTCCACACCTGATTCGAAAACTCACTTGAAAGCAGACCTGAAAGGAATCCGTAAACCGAGGAGGAGTGAATGTTTGCCGATCTGAGACAGGCTTTGCGGCAGTTGCGGAAGGCGCCGGGATTCACGGTGACGGCGGTGATGACGCTGGCGTTGGGGATTGGGGCGACGACAGCGATTTTCACGCTGGTGCAGCAGGTGATGTTGAAGTCGCTGCCGGTGACGAAGCCGGACGAGCTGTATCGCATCGGGAACAAGGTTCATTGCTGTGGGTGGGGCGGATGGACGCAGAGTGAGGAGTTCTCAATCTTCTCCTACGACCTGTACGAGCATTTTCGCGACAACACGCCGCAGTTTGCGGATCTGGCGGCGCTCCAGGGCGGCAATCTGGGGCTGGGTGTGCGGCGCGTGGGAAGCCGGGAGGCGGCGCAGACCCAGAACGGGCAGTATGTGTCGGGGAATTTCTTCAGGACGTTTGGGGTGGGCGCGTGGATAGGGCGCGTGCTCGAACCTTCCGATGAATCAGAGGGCGCGCCGCCGGTTGCGGTGATGAGTTATCGGGTGTGGAAGGAGAAATACGGCAGTGATCCGTCGGTGGTGGGAGCGGAGTATCAGATCAACGGGCATCCGGTCACGATTGTGGGCGTGGCGGCGCCGGGATTTTTTGGGGCGAAGCTGGTGAGCTGGGGGATGCCGGATATCTGGCTGCCGGTGACGATGGAGCCGGTGCTGAACGCAACGACGACGCGGTTGAAGGAAGCAGATCAGCACTGGCTGGACGTTGTGGGGAGAGTGAAGCCGGGGACGGATCCCAGGCAGCTGGAAGCGCGGCTGCGGGTGGAACTGCATGACTGGCAGGCGAGCCATCTTGCGGATATGAGTCCGCAGGATAAAGAGGTGTGGCAACAGCAGAAGCTCTATCTGACGCCGGGCGGCGCGGGCGTGGATGACATGCGCCAATCTTATGGGGACGGGCTGAAGCTGCTGCTGGCGGCGGCGGGGTGTGTGCTGCTGGTGGCGTGCGCGAACATCGCGAATCTGCTGCTGGCGCGGGGACTGAAGAATCGGCAACAGACTTCGGTGCGGATCGCGCTGGGGGCTTCGCGTGGGCGGCTGGTGCGCAAGGCGCTGGTGGAGAGCGTGGTGCTGAGCATGGCGGGCGGCGCGCTGGGTGTGGCCGTGGCGTATGTGGGCACGCGGCTGATGGTGCATCTGGCGTTTGGGCTTGCGAGCACGAACAACTGGGTGCCGATTGAGTCGACGCCCTCGTGGCCGGTGCTGCTGTTCACGCTTGGCGTGGCGGTGGTGACGGGGCTGCTGTTTGGGATTGCACCGGCGTGGATGACTTCACATGCAGAGCCGATTGAGGCGTTGCGGGGATCGCGTGGATCGACCGGGACTAAGGCGAAGTGGCCGCAGAGGGCGCTGGTGATTGCGCAGGCGGCGATGTCGCTGGTGCTGCTGAGTGCGGCCGCGATGCTGGGGCAGAGCCTGCGGAACCTCGAGCATCAGAATTTCGGCTTCGATATGAAGAACCGGTTCGTGGCGTGGATCGATCCACAGCTGGCGAACTATAAGCCGGAGCAGCTGAACACACTGTACAGGCAGATGCAGGAGCGGTTCGGCGCTATTCCGGAGGTGCGGGGCGTGAGCGAGTGTTTGTATGCGCCCATGAGCGGGGACAACTGGAACACGGGTGTGTTCCTAGAGGGAAAGCCGGAGCCGAACGCGAAGGACGACTATGGGGCGACGTGGGTGCGGGTGACGCCGGGATTCTTCGAGACGCTCGGCAATCCGATGCTGATGGGACGGCCGATCACCGAGGGGGATACGGCGTCGACGCGGAACGTGGCGGTGGTGAACGAGGCGTTTGTGAAGAGGTTTTTCAAGGGCGAGAACCCGATCGGGCAGCATTTTGGCCCGGACAAGCAGAAATTCTCCGGCACGTGGGAAATTGTCGGGGTGGCGGGGGACATGCGTTACACGCCGTACGACATGAAGGAACCACCACAGCCGATGTTCTTCCTGGCGGAAGGGCAAACGGTGAATCTGGACGAGCCAGGTTATGCGACGGGCGAAGCGTGGTCGCACTACTTATACAACGTAGTGTTATGGGCTCCCGGACATCCTGCGAATCTGGAGGCGCAGGTGCGGCGGGCGCTGGGTGAGATCGATCCAAATCTGGTGTTGTACAGCGTGGATCCGTACCAGCATCTTCTGGACACGGGATTTTCGCAGCCGAACATGATTGCGACGCTGACCATGCTGTTTGGCGTGCTGGCGCTGGTGCTGGCTGCTGTGGGGCTCTACGGCGTGACAGCGTACACGGTGGAGCAGCGGACGAGCGAGATTGGAGTGCGCATGGCGCTGGGCGCGGATCGCGGCAGCGTGGTGAAGATGGTGCTGCGCGGGGCGTTCTGGCAGGTCGGAGTGGGATTGCTGCTGGGGATTCCGGCGGCGATTGGAGCGGGAAAGCTGATGGCGGATCAGCTGTACGGGGTGAAGGCCTGGGATCCGATGATGCTGGCGGTGGCGACGGTGTTGCTGGGATTGGCGGCGCTGGTGGCGGCGGTGATTCCAGCGCAGCGGGCGGCTGGTTTGGATCCAGTGGAGGCGTTGCGGGAAAGCTGAGAAGCCGTTAGCTGAAAAGCGGTCAGCTAGAAGGCAGCCAGCGAGAAGTGATTAGCTGGGAACGATTTTAGCGAAAAACGATTAGCTAAGTAGCTGTTGGCTATAAGCAGTTAGCGAGTTAGCTAAAGGCAGGTAGTTAGAAAGTGTGAAGACGATGTTAGGGGATTTGAGATACGCGATGCGGCAGTTGCGGAAGTCGCCTGGATTTGCGTTGACGGCGCTGATGACGCTGGCGATCGGGATTGGGGTGAATGCGGCGGTGTTCAGCGTGATGGATGCCATCGTGCTGCGGCCGCTGGCGGTGCCGGATCTGAACCGCGTGATGACGGTGTCCGAGGATCGGGGGCGGGGAAAGTACCAGTACGAGTGGGTCACGGCGGCGAATTACGAGGACTGGAAGCGGGAGAGCCGGTCGTTTGAGAGCCTGGCGATCTTCAAGCGCGATTCGATGAGCCTGACCGGGGCGGGTGAGGCGGCACACGTTACAGCGACGCGGTCTTCGGCAGACTTTTGGGACGTACTGAAGGTCGATGCATTCATGGGGCGAGTTTTTCGCGCGGATGAGTGCCAGCCGGGGCGGGATGGCGAGGCGGTGCTGGGCTACAACTTCTGGCAGACGCAGTTTGCTTCCGATCCATCGGTGACGGGGCGAAAGGTGGAGCTGGACGGCCGCGAATACACGATTATCGGCGTGATGCCGAAGGGGCTGGTGTATCCGCCGGCGGTGGATCTTTACTTGCCGTGGGCGCCGACACCGGCGCAACTGAACGATCGCGCGGGGCACGACTACATGGTGGTGGGGCGGCTGCGGCCAGGTGTGAGCGCACACGAGGCTGACGCGGAGCTGCGGGGAATTGCGGCGCGGCTCGCGAAGATGAATCCGGCGACGAATCTGGGATGGTCGGTCGCGGTGGAACCGTTGCTGGAGGACATCAATGGCGAGCTGACGCCAATGTATACGCGGCTGATGCTGGGCGGTACGCTGTTCGTGCTGCTGATTGT
>Ga0182018_10000315_pt1 | contig 63415 bp, 62 predicted proteins | sample 812P2MmetaG_FD_120490 | JGI IMG/M metagenome (GOLD analysis project Ga0182018, IMG submission 120490) | Permafrost microbial communities from Stordalen Mire, Sweden - 812P2M metaG | ecosystem: Environmental > Terrestrial > Soil > Wetlands > Permafrost | place: Sweden: Stordalen | collected... | reverse complement strand
TTCAAGAGGGTAGGTCTGCACTACATCGCGTTTTCAAATGCCACCGTTGACCCAAAAGGGCTTGCCTCCCTCGAACAACGCAAAATAGCCTGAAAACCCATTATCGTGACGAACTTCGGCTAATCTACTGAATTGAATAGGAGACCGCCAGAAATCTCACAACCACACCGACTGTGAGCATTCTGTGAGCGCATAACTCCCACACAAGGAAATCCGCTTAACCGGAGAAAGAGTTTTTGAGGGGTTGTTACAAGAAGAAAGCGGGGGAAGCCGCTAACTTGTGAACTTATAAGTCCGCTAATTAAGTGAGCCCGTTTTTGCCGCAAAAAAAGTCCCGAGTTGCCGGCTCCAATACTTTGCACTTCGCTCCGCTTCTGGATCTCTCCAGACTCGACACTTGGCTCCCTGTGCTATACACGGATCGCTCCGTGGTTTACACCTGTCGCCCTGTGCTTCACACGGATATCTCCGCGCTCCACACTTAGCTCCGCGTGCCTCGTTCAGATATCCCCGAACTCTGCACTTGGTGCTCGCACCGGTCGCGAATTGCTTCGCGCTCGACGCTTGGCTCTCCGCGCTTCGCTCGGATTGCTCCTCGCTCCGCGCTTCCTGCCCGGTGCTGACCTCGGATATCTCCGCGCTCAGCACTTGAAACTCCGCACCGTTCGCGGATTGCTCCGCGCTCGACACTTAGCGTTCCACACTTGGCTCAGATTGCTCCGTGCTCGGTGCTTCCCGCTCCGCGCTTTGCCCGGATCACTCCGTGCTTAGCGCTCTTGCGCTCTGTGCTTCACCCGGATATCTCCGTGATCCGCACTTACCGCTTCGTGCTTTCGCTCGGATTGCTCCTCGCTCTGCACTTGGCGTTCCTCGTAGAACTCGGATCTCTCCGTGCTCGACTTTTAGCGCCCGGTGCTGGTCGCGGATCGCTCCGCGCTCAACACTTTTAGAGTTCCGCCCCGCTCGCCGATTACTCTGCAAGCGACACTTGACGCTTCGTGCTCCGTTCGGATCGCTCCGCTCTTCGCACTTACCGCTTCGTATGGGGCCCGGATTGCTCCGTGTCTTCTACTTAGCGTTCCTCGTCGAACTTGGATCACTCCACGTCCGACCTTTAGCGTCCTGTGCTCCCCGCCGATTACTCGGTGGTTAGCACTTAGTGCTCTATACTGGGGCCTTTCGGCGCAGCCTTCAAAATCGTCATTGCTGAAGATACTCAGGCTTACCTAGCAACCCGGAATGAAAGTAACTATGCTCTTACACGAATTGTCGTGTCAATACGTTTTGGAAAGATAATCCTGTGGATTTTTCGGAAATCCTGACGTATCGGTGGAAATCTCCTGAGCGCGTTTTTCATCACCAAAACCATGTTATCTATCGCAATGAAACAACAGGAGATCGCTCGCTGCCAGACGCAAAGCCATGGCAGCAAGCACTCACGCTTTTTCGCACATTTTTGCCCGCTTTGAACGCGCGATTCCATCAACAAAGCGCAGTCAAGGGCTCTACTCCGGCTCCGCCAGCAGAACATCAAGCCGATCAAGTCGTTCTTCCCAGCTAGTACGGCGTTTGTCGATCCACTCCCGCGCCACTGCAAGGCCTCCGGGCTCTATCCGGCAGGTCCGCACGCGCCCATGCTTCTCGGTTTTCACTAGCCCGCATTCTTCAAGCACCTGCAGATGCTGGACAACCGCAGCCAGGGTGATGGAAAGCGGCTCAGCCAAGCGCGATACAGTCATCGGACCCTCGCTCAGCCTCTCCATCATGGCTCGTCGTGTAGAATCGCCAAGCGCGTGGAAGACACTGTCGATGTTTGCCTGCTTCCCATTCATTTATGCCTTCCTGTTGCGCGCTACTTAGCCGGCTATCTCCGCAGATAGATTCTCTATCAGCTTGCGCCACCCGTCCTCGCGCATCTCAGGCCCATCGGCGCCTTCAAAGAAGGCTGCCTGGTGCGTCAGGATCAGGTCAGTTCCCAGTGCCGCGGCAAGCAGTTCCACCGTGACCAGCGATGCGGAGATGCAGTTCCCCTGGATGCTCATCGTCGACGCGAAGACGATCCGCCGATTGGGAACGATGTTCTGGTAAATGGTGTCGCTGCTGCAGGTCAGGCCGGCCACAGGCGTCCCCTCCGGCAGCAGAATGCTGGCCGTCTCCCTACCACCTACCCTGAAGTCCAGTTCATAGTTCTGGATCCGGGCGCTCTCCCCGCCCAGAAACCACCGGCGCTTCTTTGCAGGGTCGATAAAGGCCGCGAATACCCGCTCAGGGGCCGCGGAGAAGTTGCGTTCCAAAACGAAGGTGCTGTGGATCGTTGTGGGATTCTGCATCGGAATATCCTCTCAATGGATAATAGTTAAGTATGTACTTGAGTATTATTCCGTCTCGCCCTATTGTCAAGTGCAAACTTAAGCATTTTTCGACAACTCCCGCCTGACCAATCCGGTGCCTAAACACTGCCCGTAGTCATAGATCGAACCGAACGGCACCTCCTACTATCTAGTCGTCGTGCGCCTTGAGTACAATGGCCGAATGGAAAAATCCTTGGAATCTGTTGCAAAGGAATTTGTAAAGGCTATCAACCGCCAGGATCTGGAGACCCTGTCCACGTTGATGCCGGAGGAGCATCGGTTCATTGACTCTCTGGGCCGGGTCCTGGTCGGTCGGGAAAACGTGCGCGCGGGGTGGGTGGAGTACTTCCGCATGGTCGCAGACTACTCAATCGAGCTTCAGGAGACGTTTATACGCGGTCCGGTGGTGGTCATGCTCGGCCTGGCCCAGGGAAGTTTCACCGTCGATGGGCAATTGACGGAGCTGGAGCGGTGGAGTTCGCCCGCTGTGTTTCGGGCATTTATCGACGACGACAAAGTGAAGGAATGGCGCGTATACGCCGACAATGAGCCGGTCAGGAAGCGCATTAGAAAGAGCAAGTAACCCGGGGGCGGCACTTGGCCCAACTAAGGATTATTACGATCTCGCCGCTGCGACTCGACTCCTAGTCTTGGGTCTCGCCTGCGAGCAATGGCAGCCAGGTCTGCCGCGATCGATTCAAATTGCGGATGCGATTGCGAAATATAGAGCCACTTCCCAAGCACCTTGTGTGACACCAGTTGTGGGAATTGAGCCTTGATCGACGCATGGTGCTCGCGAGATGTGCAGACAAGCAGTCCATTCCACGGTTCCTTTCCCCCTGCGACGGCCAGGTAGAGCCGCCCGTCGAGATAAGCCGCATCGAAGCTGAACAACTTTAGCAGTGCGAATCGCGGGTCATCTTCGAACGACTCGAAGACCCACAAAAGCGGATTCTTATTCTTGATTCTTGGCTTCATCGTCAGGCCGTTCCGGGGCCGGAGCCGCTCGTACGTATCTTAGTAGACATTTCAGAAGACTCTCCCTTGCCACGCAGGGAGGCGGCCCATCCTCCCACAAGGAATGGACCGCCTCTTTGCATTCCGGAGCTTCTAACTGCCGGCCGGAAATTTCTAAATCGGATTCGAAAAACGCCCACTACAAGGTTCGTTTGAATAGCGGTGTGGCAATCAACAGAGTTCCAATGCCGAAAACGAAGAGAAACAGCAGGTCGTATTGGATTGCGACGAACCCTCCATCCTTCAAGAGGATTTCCTTGAATCCGTGCACGCAATACGTAAATGGATCGACCACAGCCAGCGCCCGCAACCACACTGGAAATGCGTTGATCGGATACATGGCGCCGGACGGATAAAACAACAGCAGGTTCAGCACACCGAACATTGCACGCGGCACAAGCGGGTCATCCACACGGACCATCATCAGGAACATCATCCCGTTGAAGGCAATGGAGGTCACAATGATCAAACAAAGCAACTCGAGATCGGCTTCAGGATGGAAGATCACGCCGAGCCCAGCCATCAGGGAGCCAATAATTGTGAGGCTGATGCCGGAAAGCACCGCCTTGATGGACCCGGCCATGTTAAGGCCCATGACTAATTCGAGACGCGAGATCGGTGTAACGAGGTAGCCCTCATGCACGCCGCGCGCCTTGTCGTCGATGTATAACATGCCTCCGCCGATCATCACGGAGATATACATGGCGAGTGCGCAACAAGCGGGCAACAGGAACTTCATGTAGTTCACGTAGGGATAAAGCTCGACGATTTCCAGCGCGATTGCGCTGGCGACGCGCGGCTGGATAACGGGAGTCGTAAGCGCCGTTACCAGCGCCTGCATCTCGGCTTCCAGGCTGCTCGACGTGAACAAGTCAGAATTATCCACCACCAAGCCAATACGCGGGGCATCCTGTGCGGAAACTCGGCGCGAATACTGTGTGGGTATAACAACTGCGGCGTCAATCTTGCCGGTGCGCACGTCTTCACGCGCCTTGTTCTCGTCCGTGTATTCGACTGTCGTGAAGGTTTTGATGTTCACGGCGATCGCGTCAAACCCTTCGCGGATCTTTACTGCCTCGGGCCCGTGATCGTAGTCCACAATTGCCACGTGAGCGCCGACAATCTTCCCGCCAAATGCGTTGCCCATAATGAGCAACTGCAAAATGGGCATCATGAGCGACATGATCATCAGTGTAGGTGACCGGAAAAATTTGCGCATCTCGCGCTCGACAATGGCAAACATTCTGTTCATGGCTGTGCTCCGGGACGGGGCGGCATGGTGAAGGCAGGTGGTTTCACCAGTTCGTCACGCAGCTGACGGCCTGTGTAGTGCACAAACACATCGTCGAGCGTGGTGTTCTGAACGCTGAGAGACGTTAGTGTTTCGCCGAGTGAGGCGGCCAGTTCGACAAGTTGCATCGTGGTCTTGGATCCGCTGGAAGTCAGAACGCGATAGTAGCCTGCGCTTTCAGCTTGCACGTTCGTGACGCCCTCGAGCTTCTCCAGTCGTTCACCCCAGTTTTCAGCATCGCGGTCAAAATGCACCTCGACAACGTTCTCTCCGGGCACGCTATGTTTGAGCTCAATGGGAGTGCCGAGCGCGACAAGTTTGCCATGATCCACAATGGCAATGCGGTCGCAAAGCGTGTCGGCCTCTTCCATGTAGTGCGTGGTAACCAGCATGGTCAGGTGCCGCGTTTTTCTCAAGTTGTCGAGCATCTCATAAACCGCGATGCGTGACACGGGATCTAAACCCGTTGTGGGCTCATCGAGAAAGAATATCTGCGGATTGTGGACCAGGCCGCGAGCGATTTCAACGCGACGACGCATTCCGCCAGAAAGTGTCTTAACCTGCGCGCCTCGCCACTTGACCAGGTCGACTGATTCGAGAACATCGTTCACGTTCTTTTCGCGTTCCGCTCTCGGGACGCTATAGAGCTTGGCGTAGATGTTGAGGTTCTCCTCAACAGTCAGGTCGGGGTCGCTCGTCAGTGCCTGGGGAATCACCCCAATTCTTCTGCGAACGGAGTCTGGATCTTTGGCTACGTCGAAGCCAGCAACGCTCGCATTGCCGCTGGTGATGGGGACAAGCGTGGTCATCATGCGGATGAGTGTGCTCTTCCCTGCTCCATTCGGCCCCAACAGGCCGAAGATCTCACCGTCGGCCACTGAAAAGCTCACGCCCTTCACCGCTTCAAACGTGCCATAGCGCTTGACGATGTTCTCAACCGAGATGGCAGGAACAGGCGCACCACTCCCCCTGCTGGCGGAATTCGGCTGTGCTGACGCGGTCACTGTTTCACCAGCTTGCTCTTCGGGATGTACACCTCGGCCGTCATTCCGGGGACAAATCGTTCGCCTGGATTGTCAATCAGCAACTTCAACTGGATCGTCTTGATGTCGCGCTTGCGGCTGTTCACGTCGCGCTGCGTAGCGAAATCCGCTTCAGCAGCCTTGGCAATCACTTTTCCTTGGAACGTCGCTCCCGAGGGCATGACCACGCGGAGAGAGTCGCCCACTTGAACGGTGTCAGCCTGCGTTTCAGGCAGTGGCGCATAGACCCAGGTCTGAGTCAAATCCATGATGGTAACAATGGGCGCGCCGGCCGCGAGCACTTCGCCTTGGCGAGCAGCGCGGACATTCACCTTTCCGCTCACCGGGGCAAAGACCTGAGAATAGCCAACCTCGACCTTAGCCTGGTCGGCAAGGGCGCGAGCATTTTCGACCTCGCCGCGAGTCGAGTCAACAGTGCGCGCGGCGACCGACGCCAGCAATTCGTGGGCGCGGGCCTGGCGGAGCGAGGCCTCTGCCGCAGCCTCGTTCTGGCGAGCGGCATCCACCGCAGCCTTGGCAGCCTGAAGCATCGTCGCAGCATCATCACGGGCCTGTGCGCTCATGATCCCCTGCTGGGCAAGCGCAACGGTGCGGCTTGAGTCTGCCTGCTGGTGATCGTAGTTCGCCTGCGCCTGTACCAAGGAAGCCTGCGCCGCCTTCACCTGCGCTTCTGCGTTTACCGTAGCGCTCCCGACCTCGCCAACAGTCTGACGCTCGGTTGCAACGGTTTCCCCGAGCTTGAAATTCTGGCTGGCCGCGGTGGCCTCGGCGGCTTCGCGCGCTGCCTGCAGGTCATCGCTTTCAATGGCCGCTATCAACTGGCCCGCCTTCACGTCATCGCCCTCATCCACGGTGAGAGTCTGGATGCGGCCCGGAATCTTGGCACTCACCACCACTTCGTTTGCATCCACGGTGCCGATCAGTTGCAGGTCTCCGGATGGCCGGACGGTAACAAAGTACCAAATCAGCGATCCGATTGTGAGCAGGCCCAGGATCAGAAAAACTCGATTGCGTGCGTTCATTGGTTCCTCTTAATTCCTTAGTCGTTTACTTCACTTCGATATTGCGGGTTCATCGTTAAAATCTGGCCTAAAGTGATCTCGCTAGCGCCTCACAGATAGTTAACCACAGTTAATCTTATTTGTTAAGTATAATTATCATGAATTCTCCTCTTTTTCTCTCGCTCGCCGTGCCCCTTCCCTTCGCCGGGTTTTCGCGGAGAAAGCTCGCTATCGGGCGGGAGAAGCAGGGACCCGAATACGACATTCTGGGGCATGGCGGTTGAAGCCAGAACCTGCGCCGCAACTGCCGCTCCGTATGTGCGGTCAACAAAAAGTGACTGGCCAAGGTATTCGATGGCTGCCTTCCGGCGATACTCTAGCGCGGAAACATGAAAGGGATCGGTTTCCGCAATCAGCCTCATCATGGGTGCGGAAAGGAAGTAGAAGACGTTCTGTCCGAGCAGAGCATACCCGACTTGGTTGGGTTCGACATTGATCAGTTCCCCTGAGCGAATCCCCTCTTCCGCCAGGGCGAGCATCTTGTCTCCCATCGGCCTGAACAGCTTCTCAACAAGTGGCGTCGCGGCGATCGACTCTCCTCTGCGCAGTCGAATCATCTCCTGCTGCATCAGGCTCTGAAAGACGGGCTGGGAGTAGATCCGGTCAAAGTGGTTGAGCGCAAAACGAAGCAATCGCTCTCCCGCCGAGCACTCCAGATTCAGAACCTTCATGCTGACAACCGCCATGCGATCGGCCACAAATTCCAAGGTCGCGGTGTACAAGGCCTCCTTGCCTTGGAAATAGTAATAAATGAGAGCCTTGTTCACGCCGGCTGCTTCGGCAATTCGCTCCGTTCGCGCACCGGCCAGGCCGTTCGAGCTGAATTCACGGGTCGCAGCGTCGAGAATGCGAGCGCGTGTCCGATCGGCGCGCTCGGTCTGGGTACGGGATGGGGTGGCTGTTGTCACTTTTTTTAACTAACTAGTTAGTAAATTAACTCATGATTCGCGATTCTGCAAGTCGCTCTGACAAAGAATCGATGAATTTTGCGTCGGATCTTTGGAATCAATTAGATGGGCGAAAGCCTGGCAGCAGTCCGTCCGTTCGGTCGCAGTCTCGCGTACTTAGCTCTGAATTGCATTTCTCAAGCCAGAAAGCTGATCCGTCGTTCTGAGGGCTTTTCAGATGGCTCGCCGTCCTGCTCTGCGTCGTCATCCTCTGTTGTGCTTTCGATCTCGTCCTCTAATACTTCTTCCTGGCTGTCGTCGGGACTGGGAGCGGCTTGCTGCTCGCTTGGTGAATAGGTCACCAGTTCTTGCAGAGTCCTCAACACGCGACATGGGCATCAGCTCCAGGTCCGACTCGATCGAGCGGGCAAGTTGCAGAGGCGGCAGATTGCTGATTGGAGTGATTCCCATATTAGATCGCTCCTGGTTCATGGAACTTTCAAGGACTGCCCATATGGGCCCCTATCGACCTTTACGCCGCAAACTTCAGTCTTTTTGAGAATGATGCCCGAATTTGAAACAGATTCTGCTGCGGTGCTTGCCTCTCATTCATTGCGACCCCACAGGCGCAGGTTGTTAAACTGACACCATGGTGGATGACCTGGAGTTTCGCACGCTTGCCGAGACAGCTCTTGACGCGCTGATGCAGCATTTGATTCTCCGCGAGGAAGAAGAAGAGGCTGGTTTCGAGGTCGAAGGACAGGGTGGCTTGCTCAACGTCGTCTTCGAAGAACCGCCAGCCAAGTTCGTGATCACTCCGAACGCCCCCGTCCGGCAAATCTGGATTTCTGCCCTCTCCACCAGCTACAAGCTCGACTGGGATGCCGCGGCAGGCGCGTTCGTTTTCGCCAAGACAGGCGAGCAGCTCATTCCCCTCGTCGATCGGCTTATCGGCGAACAGTTGCTTTAGCGGGCGTCCGGCACGGAAGACTCGTTTTCGTCCCAAAGTTTGCTCGTTTGCATTCCAGCCAAACTATGAGACCATCTCCGGGAACCTCCTCTCCCGAATTCGATCTTTGTCGAAAAGGAATCTCAATGCCCATCGAACCGGCCGCCACCGCACTCACGTTCGACATCGAACGCAAGGACGACGTTATCATTGTCCACTGCCACGGCAGGTTGGTTTCGGGAGTGAACAACACCCTCTATGCAGCCGCCAGCAAGGAGATTCCCGGCAGCAAGCGCATTGTGCTCGACCTTACAGACCTCGCCTATATGGATAGTTCCGGCCTTGGAACGCTGGTACGTCTCTACGCTTCATGCAAAGCCTCTTGCTGCTCTCTGGAACTGGTCAACCTCGGCCCGCGAATCCGCCAGTTACTCTCTATTACCAATCTTCTGTCGGTCTTCACCGTCATTGGAGAACACGGATCCATGATCATCCGGTTCTGAGTTCAAGAGATTCGCCGCACGCTCAAGCAGCTACAAACGATCGAATTCAATTGTGCATGGTCGACCTTCGACGCGAGTCCCCTCCGCATGTCTTTCATCGAAGTGCGCCTTGATGTGATAGCCAAAGTCCGTGCCTCTTGGCGTGTCCGTTCCCGGGACGAACTCCTTTGAGCCAGTCTTCCCAGCTGCATAAAGATGTCCAACGCCGTCTTCGCTGATGGTCCCAGCAATCAGCAATGAGCTGGGCTCGCCTTCAGTCCCGCGCAGTCCGTGGAAGGTGCCATCCTTCACAGTGCTCACGAATCGGTAGGAGAAGCCAAGAGCACCTCTTGAGGGTTCGCAGGACACAGTAGTTTGCCATTTCCCGTCGAACCGTCGAGTGGGAACAGGGCTTGCCGACTGGTCCTGAGGGATCGTTGCCGTCGGAAAAATCACCAACACGATAGATGCAAGAAGAGTGGCCGTTTTCCGCATAGTCTTCCCCTTGTTTGCCTATAGTAGGCAGACAGCAAGTGGGTTGCCAAGTGAAATGAGGATTCGCCAATTCCCCACCCTATGCAAACCCTTCCCTCAAGCCAGCCCATCGATAGGCCTCCGCTGCGCACGAGTTCGCAATCAGTTGAATGCCATGGTAAGGACGAGGCAGAAGACAAATCTTGGGGGCAAATTCTGGTTGAGCGGCCAGTCGACTATCTCAGAGGCCAGCCGGTGCAGTTGGCGCTGCAGGAGCGGCGGGCGTTGCCGGAACATCCAGTTGCTTTTTGAATTCAAAAGAGCAGGCACGACCGATGATGTCCAGCCCTTCATTTCTGGCGCCGGTCCCGTCAGTGTCCTTGAATTGGGCCCTGACGTCCCAGTTGTATTCCTCGCCTTTGTGAGCGAGCAGGCCGCGGGCATTCTTTCTCGACAACAAGATGCCATCGCCGGAGAGCTTTGCGCTGCCGTCCTCGTTGATCTTTCCTGTAAGCACAAACGATCCCGGCTCTCCCTCGGTGCCGCGCACCCCGCGCAGTTCGCCATTTATGATCACGCTGTCAAATTTCCAGGCGAATGCCTCCATGTTTCCCCGGGCGGGGCAGTCGACATGCGTGTGCCAGGTACCATCGAACCGTACGGTCGTGTGTTCGGCCGCGATGAGAATCCCAGGCAGGAAGAGAAACGTACAGACGATCAAAATCCTGGTCGCTTTCATTCCGGTTCCTCCGCCGGGATTCTAGCACTGCGTTTTCCACCTGTCCACAACAAGAGAATCGCTTGCAGACGAAAGGGCCCTGCCAATTGGCAGGGCCATCCCGAGCCTTCTACTGACCAGGTTCTATTGCAAGGAGTAGACCGTCTTTAGAACCTTGTCCACCAACGCCTTGGGGAGCGGTGCGTACGAAAGAGCAGAGACTTCGCCCTCACCCGAGTTGACAATCCAACTCAACAAATCCTTCAGCACCTTTCCCTTGGCCGGATCGGCGGAACGGGCAGGGATCAGCATCCAGGAAAAGCTGGAGATGGGATAGGCATTTACACCTGGTGCATCGGTGATGGAGACACGGTAGTCGGCTGGCATCTGCTTGACGCTCGCAGCAGCCTCGGTTACGCCGCTGATCGAAGCCGTCACATAGTTGCCCGCCGAATTCTTCACCGATCCAAATGAGATGTGGTTTTGCAGAGCGTAAATTAGTTCGACATAGCCGAAGGCGCCTGGCAACTGGCGAACCAATCCGGCTACCCCCTCATTGCCTTTGCCGCCCACGCCAACCGGCCAACTGGGTGAGGCGCCCTTTCCGGGACCACTTGCCCATTCCGTGCTGACCTTGGAGAGGTAGTCGGTCCAGATATATGTCGTGCCGCTTCCATCGGACCGATGGACTACGATGATCTTCTGGTCGGGCAGCTTCACGCCTGGATTGTCCTTGGCGATTCGTCCGTCGTTCCAGTTGTTGATTTTGCCAAGATAGATGTCCGCCAAGACGTCGGGACTGAATTTGAGGTTGCCAACTCCGGGAACGTTGAAGATCGGCACTACCGCGCCAAGCACGACCGGAATGTGAACCAACTTTATCTTGGAAGCTGCCAGTTGCTCATCGGTCATTGGACCATCGGAGGCGCCAAAGTCAATAAGACCTGCAGTCACCTGCTTGATTCCGCCGCCGGAGCCAATCGACTGGTAGTTAATTTCGACCCCTGGGTGGGCTGCGCTATATTCGCTAAACCATTTGGAGAAAATGGGATAGTCAAAGGTGGACCCGGCCCCAGTCAAATGCTGAGCCTGTGCAGCACTTAAGGCCAAGACAAACATCACAACGGCAACCAATGTCTTTTTCACAGAGAGCTCCTTGCAGAATTCCTTCTGTTGATCATTCTCCACGGTGAATGTTACGGGGGTTTGAATCGTGGGTCGGATTCTTAGGTTTATCCGTTCAATGGCACAATTGTATGCGGATCGATGGGTTGCCTCTCATGAGTGACTGACGGTGCCGGCGCCAGCGGCAACGTGAAGTGGAATTGGGCCCCTGACCCGAGTTCGCTTTCGGCCCAGATACGGCCACCGTGAGCCTGCACGAAATGCTTGACGATGGCCAGGCCGAGCCCCGTCCCGCCGGACTCGCGAGATCGAGCCTTGTCAACGCGATAAAATCGCTCGAAAATCCGTCCCAGGTGCTCGAACGCAATCCCTGGACCGAAATCCTGAACGGTGAATTGCACCTCGGCTTCCAAAAGCCGCGCACCCACACGAATCCGCTTCCCCGCCTCACCGTATTTCAGAGCATTCTCAATAAGGTTGCCGAAGACCTGGTTCAAGGCGTCTGGGTCGGCCATGACCAAATCATCTGGAGCGCCTGCCGATTCCAGTTCCACGTTGGAATCGACAATGATGCCGCCGAAAGACTCAATGGCATCCTGTACCAGAGCAGACGCGCGGATGGGTTGGAGTGTCAGTTTGTAATCTGGGCCCTCAACGCTGGCCAGTGCCAGCAGATCCTCCGTCAGGCGATTCATGCGGGTTGCATTCTTGAGGATGACTCCGAGGAATTCGCGCGTGGTTTCCGGCTTCGGATGCGGGTCCTCAACGAGCGTCTCAACGTAGCCCTGGATCGACGTAAGCGGTGTCCGCAGCTCATGGCTGACATTCGCAATAAAGTCGCGGCGCGACTTCTCTGCGGCCTCGATCCGGGTCACATCGTGGAGAACAACGAGTGCACCGCCTGAAGGCAGGGGGGTTGCATTGATCTCAAAGATTCGGCCCGGCGCCAGCGAGCTGGCCCGGCCAAAGGCCACTTCCCTGTCTTCAAGAGCACCACGGACGCAGGCAAGCACAGCAGGATCGCGGACAGAGTGAACCAGAGTCCGCCCAGGGTGGATCTGGGTGCCCGCAATCTGCTGCATTACCGCATTCGACCAGCGAACATATCCTTCAGGCGTGATTGCAACCACGGCCTCCTGCATGGAGTCGAGCATCACAGCCAACTCCTGGCGCTGGTTTTCGATCTCGGCGAAACTCTTGCCCAGATGTTCGGCAGTCTCGTTAAGCGCAGCTTCCATTGAGGAGAGTTCATCGTCGCCGGGTTGAATAAGGCGCGCACTCAGATCGCCGTCGGCGATGCTCCGGGCAAATGAGACTACCCTCTGCAGGCGCGCCGAGATGCGGCCGGCAACCCAGGCTGCCACCGGAATCGCAACTGCCAACGCAATCAGACCGGACCAAAGCGCTTCGCGGCCGAGCAGGTGCAACTCCACTCCCGCTGAATGTTCAATCAGGCGATGAAAGACCAACTCCATTACCAAGGTATGCAGTACCAGGAGGAGAACGAGGAGAGAGAGCAGCTTTGTGAATACTTTTGGGGTCAAATTGCGGTGCTCCCATCCGGCACTCGATGGCTTCTGGCCAGCTTCGCTATTCGCCCTTGGGAAGCTCGAAGCGATAGCCGGCACCGCGCACGGTCTTCAAGTAGCGCGGATTCTCAGGGTCAACCTCGATTTTCTCACGGATGCGGCGCACATAAACGTCAACGGAACGGGGCGTGACAAACCTAGCGTCGCCCCAGACTGCATCAAGCAGGTGGTCGCGGCTGAATACGCGCCCGGGATGGCGTGCAAGATAGTCCAGCAGTCGGAACTCGGTGGCCGTGGTCGTGGTCAGTTCGCCTCGGACCTTCAATTGCATCGCACTGGCATCGATGATCACTTCTTCAAAAGAAATGATCGAGGGCGAAGTGGGCCGCTCAAATCGGCGCAGCACTGCCTTGACCCGAGCCACGAGCTCGCGGGTTGCAAACGGCTTGGTGATGTAGTCGTCGGCGCCCAGTTCGAGGCCCAGCACACGATCGTTTTCGCCGGCGCGAGCGGTCAGGAAAATGATAGGAATTGTCGAAAGCGCAGGGTTCGAGCGCAGACGGCGGCACACGTCCAGACCGTCTCCGCCGGGAACCATGATGTCCAGCAGAAACAAGGCCGGAGGTTGGCGTTCGGCATCCGGAATCAGGTTGGTGGGGGTGAGAAAAAGCCGGGCCGAAAATCCGGCAGCTTCAAGATGATGCTGCACTAGCCTCGCAATATCGGTTTCGTCTTCAAGAACAAATACGGTCTGGCTCAAACGATCGACCCTCGGCCGGCGGCCGTTTTATTGCAACATGCTGGTGCCGCACGGAACCATTAACAGAGTAATTCAGTGAGGCAAAAGGATTGCAAACGTTTGATGAATTTGGGCTGCGCGGCGGCCCAGCCTAAGTTTCCCTTGACTCCCCTCTCGGGGCTTTGCAACGCTGCGTGCGCACATCCGGCCGCCATCGTGGCCGCAGCATCGATTGACCCACGGGCGGCTTCCCTTCACTCCCCAAATAAAGTGAGGTCCGGAAGCCCGAAAAAAATGACCTGAGAATCGGAGGGAATGATGATTAAGAAAATCCTGGCGGAAATTGTGGGTACCTTCATTTTGGTGCTCTTCGGCGTTGGAACGGCGGTGGTTGCTGGTGACAAGGTAGGCATCTTGGGCATTGCGTTCGCGTTCGGCCTTGCGCTGATCGGGGCTGCTTATGGGATTGGGCCAATCTCCGGATGTCACATCAACCCCACGGCAAGCCTGGGTGTGTGGGTGGCTGGACGCATGTCTCTCAAGGAGATGATCGGCTATTGGGTCGGACAGTTCACCGGCGGCATCGTAAGCGCGTGGGTTGTCATGACCATCGCAAACGGCGTTGGTGGTGGCTACAACATCGTAGCCACTGGACTTGGTCAGAACGGCTGGAGCGCCGGCTACCAGGGCGGCTAAAACACCACCTCCGCAATCCTCTTTGAGTTCATTGCCACTTTGATCTTTGTCATCGTTATCCTTGGGTCGACAAAGAAGAGTGCGCCTGCTGGCTTTGCTGGACTGGCGATCGGCATTACTTTGGTTGCCATTCACGTCTTTGGCATTCACATTACCGGGGTCAGCGTGAACCCCGCTCGCAGCCTTGGCCCAGCGCTGATGGTTGGCGGACAGGCGCTGCAGCAGGTGTGGCTCTTCTTGCTGGTACCGAGCTTAGGCGGCTTGGTAGCCGGCTTGCTCTTCCGCTCAAAGGCGCTGGCCACGGAATAATTCGCTGCCAATCAAGCCGAGGGGCGAGGGCTCACTCCCATGCAACCCTGGTTTCGGCATTGATTTGTGACAAAAACACTGACTCGCAGCTACTGACACTGTTACTCCATATCATCCGGGATGCGCAATTCACATCCGCATTGCGGCTGGAATCGCGCATTGGGCGTGAGTTTAGAGTTCCCCCGGTTTGCCTGGCGACCGGCAAAGTCCGGAGATTGGCATCAAGCGCCAGGCTTTGCCTGAAATCCCGTTCCAGAACCGGGCGGTTGCAGGCCTTGATTCCAGTGGGCGACTCGTAACCTCACATCTCCCCAAAAATAGTTCTGGTTTTCATCGCACCCTCATTCATTGCGGTTTTATTACTTATGCGCCATGGACCTGTCTTTCCGCTTTGCGTTTTTGGCCGCGTACATGGCGGCATCGGCGGTGTTCAGCAGGCTGCTCTCGGAGGCGCCGTCCTCCGGATAGAGAGAGATGCCGAAGCTCGCAGACCCATGCAGAACGCACCCCTCTACCGTAAACGGCTCGTCGAAACTGTGCTCCAGACGCTGCACAATCTCCTGAGAGCCTGCACGGTTGCGTACCAAGGATCAACTCTCCGGTAAAACAAGTCTCCGGTTAAACAAGCAAACGTCTTTTGACGAGGTGACGCTTTTTTGCCGGTCATGCCGATCGTCTGCGTATTGGCCCGCTCCGGGCACTTTTCGCCGCAAACAAAATCCGGAGAGCCGCCCACCTTGTGAACAACTCCCCGGATTGGGTTGATTGGTTGTGTATCGGCCTCAGGCGACAGTTTCAAGCTCGGCGATATAGTCGATCACCGCCTCGCTCCATCCGTCGATGTGGTTCCACTCACCGTAGCCTACACCGTTTTGTGCGGAGGCGACGTTGATCACGTAGCCCTTGCCGCGGGGCGCCGGAACCTTGTCATGCGACTGCTCATCGGTGATGACGATGACGCGGTCGCACCCCTCTCGGGCGTCGGCCTCGATCTGATTGAGCGAAGCTCCCAGGTAGGTTCCCGAGTGCGACTGGCTCTTGTCCAAAGCATCGCGCAGAGCCATTCCGCGCCGCGAAGGCACTCGCTTCGCAGCCTCTGAGAACGAGAAGATCGTCACCTTCTCCGCGATCTCACGAAGCAGAATTGCCAGCCCGTAAGCAGCATCCGTCCGGCGCATCTCTGACCGGCCGGAAATCGTCGACTCCATCGAGCCGGAGACGTCGACCAACAGCACGGTGTGCCCGGAAAGCTTTGAATTGCGACCCTCAAGAGACTTGAACATCGCTGCTTCAAGTTGCTGCTCCCATTGCGGCGCACGGCGCGCGGCGGCCAGAAAACGGAAGGGCAAGACGCGATCCGTCTTAAGGCCGGCCAACGCAGACAGCACAAGTTCCTCGCTGACCCCGGCAGTGTGCAGGTTGCGCAGGTTTCGCAACAGAGCCAACGCGCCCAGCTTGCGATCGGACAAGAGCCGCTCCCAAACTTCGCGCTTGTTCTCACCCTCGGCACGACCGGCCGCGGAAAGAGCAACCTCCCACGTGTCAGGCGTAGCCAGCTCGTTCTCGGCCAGCCGCTTCCACAACGCGGCCTGCGCCGCATCTACCGGCCGCGCATGAGACAGAAACAGCACGTCGCGCAGACGCACCGCGCCGGCTCGATCGTATTTGGCCAGCGCATACTCGTCGAACTTGCCGAATGCGGAAGCCAAACCCTTCTTCACCTGCGCAGAGAGCGGCTGACGCCCGCCTGCCCAGTAGATGGCAACGAACTCCGACAACTCATCGGCCCGCTGAATCACACGAGACAGAGTCTCGGCCACCAGCGCACGGTGAGTGGCGTGACGCGCCATCTCTCGCACCAGCAAAAGCGGAGCGTGGCGCAATTTCATCTGCTCGCGAGCTTCCACCGCCAGCGCGGCAACCCTCTCTGCTGCAACCTGGGGAACGAGTTCATGGATGCGGCCTGCAATCTGCACGCCATCCTCGTAGAACTCGCCCTCCCACAACATGCAGGAGAGAACGCTGCGCCGCAGCGCCTGCTCCAGTGTGATTACCTTTGCCGTGGCTCCCTCGTGGGTACGCGGACGCGGCTTTGACTTGAAGATGTTCAGGCGCACTGTGCGCCCCCTTCCTGATTGAAAAACTCCTGCCAGGGAAAAGTCGGGCACGGAATAGCTACACCAAGATACTCCTTGGCGGCAGGATTCGAACCTGCTGCCTCCGCTTGCGCGGCGCTCTACCGGATGAAACCGTGCCCTGCGCCACCGGCAGGATGTCGTTCGTTGTTGCTGGTTGAAGTTAGCGGACGCGTGTTAATCGACCTGGTCTTCTCCGTTATGACTGACCGGGCGAATCGGTTCGACACTGCGAAAACCTGCGGTCCTCGAAATGCGCAGCGGTTGGAAATCAATGGCCAGCTTTTTCATCTGCTCATAGTCCGGCCTGTGTTTGTCTTGAAAACCGCTGCACTCATGCACCGTGAAGGGCAGCATGATGTTCGGATTCGTCGCGGTGCAGATCGCCAGCATGTCCGATTCCCTGTAGCCGGTGATGAACTGTCCCCAGCTGCAGTTCTTGCACAGGGGCATGTTGCCCACCGGGGTGCCGTTTTTTACATGCAGTTTGCTCATGACAGTTCATTTCTATCCGGACCTGCCGGAGGGTCAATGGCCGGGGAACAAGCGGCAACGGTCTTTTACGGCGCTCTGACCACAGAGCTTTCAGGACTCGCGTCCCGCCGCGGGAATCGAACCCGCGTCCCCCGGCTGTCGAGGCGAAGTATCCGTTGCCTACACCACCGGCCAAGGTGGTTGTTAGTGCGCACTCATCACAAGCTGCACTCGCCAAATTGTTTTGGCCGGGGAACAAGCGGCAACAGAACATTTACGGATGTCCGGCCATGGACGAAACACTCCCGTGTCGAGTGCTGCGGGATTCGAACCCGCATCCTCCGCCCCGAAGTACCCGTTGCCTACGCCACCGGCCAAGGTGGTTGTTTTGGCGCGCTCGTCAAGAGCTCCGCCGCCAAGTTTCAAGGCCGGGGAACAAGCGGTGGCGGCATTTGTCCGACGCTCTGCCACTGAGCTACTGGGCCTTGCGCCCCGGGCGGGATTCGAACCCGCGACCTTCGGCTTAAGAAGTAGCCGTTACCTACGCCACCGGCCAAGGTGGAACTGCAGAATACTGCTTCCCAAAAACTGCACCGGGGAATAGCCGAAAAGAGTTTGGACTCGAAACCTCTGCTTCGCGGGGCTTTACGACTCGGGATAACTCCCGCTCCGCTGAGTGATTTGCTCCGGCAGGGTCTCCTGGCCCTGGTCGTTCTCAAACGACATCCTTCTGGCAGGAAGTAACTCTTCTCTTCGCCACCGGCGCAACTTAGTTACTCGCACTGTGTTACGAGCATGGCTTTCCTGAGGGCCGCAAGACACTTAGCGCGGCGCCAATAGAGAAAGTCCCACTTATAACTCGGCGAAGTTAGCCTGAGGAAATAATCGAAGTGAGGACCTTATCGGTTACCAAGCGATGTACCTGACTTCTTCGCCACTCAGGGCAATCATGGTCGAGAACAATCAATTGTGTCTGTCTTGCGTAGGATGAAGACACCAGCGCTATGGCAGGAGATTGACGAACAACGCCCGGCGACCGGTGCAGCTCTTATCAAGCGGCTCCAGCCTACGCATCGAGTTTTGCGTTCTGTATTCCATCGGGCGTTCTCCTACGCAGTTAGTACTTTGCCATAACTCGCTTTGAAAAAGCAAGGGCAATCAGAGAGATTTTTTGAGAATATGTCGCAGGTCCATCAAACTAGGGGCAAATCGCGCGGGAGTCCCCACATCTACCTCCACCGACATCATGGTTTAGCCTGAATGTGCGAGCCACAATCTGCAATCTCTTCTATTTGGCTTTCGGAGGCGCGAATGACTTGGATGCTCTTGCTGGTCGGTCTGGTGGTCGGATCAGTTTCCGGCGTTGTGGGCATTGGAGGAGGAATCCTCTTTGTACCGGCACTCGTGTGGCTGCTGGGCATGGATCAACACAAGGCCCAAGGGACTTCGCTGGGAGCGCTGCTGTTACCGGTTGGCATCTTCGCTTTTTATGAATATTACCGCAAAGGCAACGCGGATATTCGAGTAGCACTTCTGTTGGCTGCCGGTTTCTCGGTCGGTGGCTATTTCGGCGCTGTCGGGGCGCAACACATTTCAGAACTCTGGCTGCGTCGCATTTTTGCGCTCACTCTCGTGGCCATCGGAGGAAGGATGTGGTTCTCACAATGAGCCCCGCCATGTCTCAGGCGGTGGCGATAAAGCGCAGGCGAATGTAGTCGGCAGTCCAGTCTCCATCCTCGTCACGCAGTGCGGGCGCAAGCACGGCGGCAGTTTGCTCCACAACAGTGTTGCGAACCGACTCCGGAAGAGAATCGAGAACGCCACGACGGAAGGTGCGGAGCCAGCCCTCCATTCCGGTATCAGGAAGCGCGGTGGGGCGCGGAATCAGCGCAATCTGCTGCACCTGGAAGCCATGACGAATCAGGCGGCGCGCATAGCCATCTGGAGTAGGGTAATAGTTCACATCGTCTTCGAGGTCGGAATAGCCGTTGCGTGCGAGCACAGACTTGAGCGCGACTCGAATGGCCGCGATGTTGCCATGGCCCCCCATCTCTGCCACGAACCGCCCCCCTGGCTTCAGAACACGATGCACTTCGGCCATCATGGCATCCTGGTCCTTCACCCAATGCAGAGCGGCGTTGGAAAAGACAGCATCGAAGGCATGATCAGAAAATGGCAGCGACTCGACGCTCGCTTCCATTGCCACGATGCCTCGCGAACGAGCAGCAGAGACCATCTCCGGCGAGATATCCACGCCCATCACGGTTACGCCGTTGGCTACAATCCGTTTCGCAGTCTGGCCATCGCCGCATCCCAGGTCTAGTATTCGCTCATTGGGCTTGGCTGCAAGCCACTCGAGAACTCCGCTCGCCAAAACATGAACGAACGCGCCGTCCTTCCCATATGACAACGGGTCCCAGGTTTGATTTGCCATGGTCTACCTCCGCTCCCATGCTGCGAAAGCATCAGAGTTCTAGGAACTTGTTGAAAAACTGTTTTCGGCACTTACTCCAGTCGAAAACGAGTGACCTGCAATGTTTCCTGATGACGGATTGGCGCGTTATAGGCCATTTCTGTGCCAAGTTAATCTGAACCAAAGTGCGGTTTCGAACGCGAGTAATCGTTTTTCAACAAGTTCCTAGACAGAGTTATTCTACGCCGCGCTTGAATGTGGGAGATGAATAACTCAGCGAGGAATGTTTATACAAGAGATTCGCAGAATACGTTAAGAAGGAATAACTCAAATCGACTGCACAGGAACAAGCGTGAGGTCGTCGACAAGACCTACTTCTTTTTGCACAAAGGGCTCGCCATAACGTACACCGGCCAGCAGACCGTAATGACGAGCTTCGGCGAAGGTCCTGTCGCGAATCTCTTCCTCGGGGACAAACAATCCGGCGCCTGCGGTCTGGTTGGCATACTGCGAGGCATAAGCCATCAAAGCCTGATGCCGCTGCTCGATGAACGGTGTGATATCTACGATGAAACTAGGACGCACATCGGCGTAGAGGCTTGCATAGACAATCTTGAAAGGCCTGTGAGGATGCGAACCTGTGTCTACTTTCGCCAGCCCTGAAAGAAAGCAAGCCTCGTAGCCGAGCGAGGCTACGATGGCATGATCGGGGTGGCGAGCCTGCCAATAAGGCAGGATGACCACGCGTGGCTGAAGTGAGCGCACGACGCGTGCGATCCGCATGCGATTCGTGTGGGAGTTTTCAATCGCGCCGTCCGGCAGGTCAAGGGCTTGCCGCCAGCCAACGCCCAGAAATTTCGCTGCTTGTGCAGCCTCCTGGGCTCGCTCCTCGGCGCTGCCTCGGGTTCCAGCTTCGCCCTGCGTCAGATCGAGAATGGCTGTACACAGTCCACGTGCGGCCATACGCAGCAGCGTTCCACCGCAGGTTTGTTCCACGTCATCGCGGTGGGCCGCGATTGCGAGAACGTCTGTTGGAATGGATTCAGCGAGAGGATCAGAATTCAGCGCAGGCATTGCTGATTGCTCCCGACAAGGGAAAAGCTCTTGAGGTTCATGGCTGCCCACCCCTTACCAGATCGCAGAGAATGGGGTGCCCAGCATTTCACTGCAACCCCGCGACCAGATTCTTAGTAGACGGTATTGTTGGTGTCAGAAGCTCCGTCCATGTAGGCCACGTCGTATGCTGTCCCGGTCACGGTCACGTATTGATTGTCCATCGCCGTACCGTCCGCCGTGGAGTAGATGTACACCTGGCCGCCCTCCGCCGTGTAGATCTTGTGCAAGCCTGTAACCGCGGCAATTCCAGTGGCGTCGCCGATGTAGGGCAAAATCGTGGTGACGGAATTCTTGGCCGTGTTGAACATCGTGAGACATCCATCGGGCAAACCAGCTGCAGCACGTACCCCGTTGGTGCACTTGGTCATTGCGATCCATAGCGTATTATCGTCGGCAATCAACATGCGGCTCACCGCGCCTGGGGTTCCGTCGCTGATTGCAATGGGGCTTGAGGCCGTGTTGTTGGAAAGATTAACGACTGTAAGTTCGCCAGCAAAAAGCGTCTGCCCTTGCACGACCTGAGGTTGCTGGCCCACCACATAAAGTGTGGACGTATTGAGCAGTGCGTTGCTGGCTCCGCCTGGAATGGCAATAGTTGCGCTGGCCAAAGCGCTGTTGGTCGGCAGCGTTCCAGACTCCTGGCCGATCAGAAAGATCATCGGAGCCACCGGCAGCGGCGTAATCGAAGCTCTGGAACCGCCGCACTCCGGACCGCAGTTGAGCACATAGGCAGTCCCGCCATCGGCGGAAAAGACGGCCTTGATTGGCCGGTCAAAAACCAGCGGCGCTCCGTAGTAGTTGCCCACCGAGTCTGTGTTGTCTGGGCTTTGGGCCTGGAAGAGGCACCAACCCGGTAAATTCTGCGGTTCGCAGTCCACTGCGGCTTTGGGCCAGGTGCTGGGGCCGCCGGAATAAGAGGTGGTTTGCGCCGCAGTCAGTTTGCGCGGATAGTAGGCGTAGTTCGAGTTCTGGACGAAAGCCACGGCAAAGGAGCCGCCTGGATTCACGCTGACGCGGTAAACCCCGGGCAGGCTCAGCGGAAACGATCCGCCACTGACATGGTCAACCACTGTCAGCACATGAGCCCCTTGGTCGGCGGCAAAGGTATAGGCCTGATTCCGAGTGACAAAAACGCTGGCAGACAGCCCATTCAGCCCTCCGGAATTCCCGGTGGTGCTCTCTTTGGAATAGTTGACTATGTCCAAGCTGCCGTCGCCGGAACCGTAGACTGCACCTAGCTGCTCCTCGGGCATGTTCTGGATAGAAGAGGGAAGCGCGGCGGAATAGCCGGCGATTGAAAATGACCCAGGTGTTCCTTTGAAACCGGAGCGAATATCGTAGTATGCATCCACGAAACTCAGCCCGCCCTTGGTAAAGGGGCTCGGGTTCTGGATTGCAATAAGGACCCGGTTAGTAAGACCACTGGGAGGCAGGACGCGGCCCGCAAAATAGTTTGTTCCGCCACAACCTGCCATCGCGGCTGAAACAACGAGCGCCGCGGCGGCGCATGTCCAAAGACTTCTCTTCTTCAAAATCCCTTACCTCGACGGAAGCGCGGAGTGTGCCGCGGATTATCGCATTTGCAGGGCTACACAGCCCTGTTGACCTTTTGAGCGACCGAAGCCGCCGCGTGATGACCTAAAATGCGACCGCCGGCGAATGAGACAGATCGCAGAATTTTCCTGGTTGAAACCGATGTAGACCAAGGTTGTGACTCCCGAAGTATAACAAAGTGAGCCGGTCGATTGGCGCGCGGGCCTGACGTGGCTTAGCATGTCAAGTGAATGCCTTCGATAGCCGACATCTTCGCAAACCGTCCCATACTGGCCGACGGCGCCATGGGAACAGTGCTTTACGCCCGTGGGATCTTCATCAACCGCTGTTACGACGAGCTGAACATCTCGGACCCGGGCTTGATCCTGTCGATCCACGAGGAGTATCTGCAGGCTGGCGCGGAGCTTCTTGAAACAAACACCTTCGGGGCGAATCACTTCCGGCTGGCACGCCACGGTCTGGCCGGAAAAGTGGCAGAAATCAATGCCGCCGGGGTGCACCTTGCTCGCCAGGCCGTGGAACACCTGAAGGAAAAACAGGCGGCCGAGGCATGGGTAGGCGGGTCGGTGGGTCCTCTCGGGGTGCGGCTCGAGCCCTTGGGCAAAACCGGACTGGAAGAAGCCCGCGCGGCCTTCGCTGAACAGATTCGAGCGTTGGCCGAGGCAGGCGTGGACCTGCTGATCATCGAGACAATGCCGGCGCTGAACGAGGCACACGAGGCGCTGCTGGCCGCTCGGGAGGCCGCTCCACAATTGCCTGTCCTGGTCATGGTCACGGTCGACGATGAAAGCAACTGCCTCGATGGCGCTTCCCCGGCAAATGCAGCGGCCCTGCTTACTGAATGGGGCGCAGATGCCATCGGAGTGAACTGTTCGACCGGGCCAGCCACCGTCCTGACCGCCATTGAGGCCATGCGTACGGCCACGACGCTGCCGCTTGCGGCCATGCCTAACGCGGGCATGCCTCGTGCGGTGGAGGGCCGCAACATTTATCTGTGCTCGCCGGAATACATGGCCAGCTTTGCCCGCAAAGCAATTGCCGCAGGCGCACAGATCGTCGGTGGCTGCTGCGGCACGACGCCGAACCATATTCGAGGCATGCGTTCTGCAATGAGGGCCATTGATGCGCAGGCTCGCGTTGCGGTCTCCGGCGCGGCTCCGGAGTTGAATACTGAAACCCCACCTGCTCCACTGGGCGCTCGTTCCCGCATCGGGGCTTTGGTTGCAGAAGGCAGCTTTGTCACCCTCGTCGAGATCGTTCCGCCTCGAGGGATCGACTGCACCAAGGAAATCGAAGGAGCGCGACTGCTGGCACAGCTCGGCGTCCACGCCATCAATGTGCCCGACTCTCCCCGCGCTTCGGCACGCATGAGCGCGCAGAGCCTTTGCATCCAGATTCAGCAACACACCGGCATCGAGACGATCCTGCATTACACCTGCCGAGACCGCAACATTCTCAGCATTCAGTCGGATCTGCTGGGGGCTTCGTCTATCGGGCTGCACAACATTCTTTGCCTCACCGGCGACCCGCCAAAGCTAGGCAACTATCCTGACGCCACCGCCGTGTTTGACGTGGACGCCATCGGTCTGGTCAACATCGTTCGCCGCCTGAACCACGGGCTGGACATCGGTTCCAATTCCATCGGCGCCACCACCAACTTCACCATCGGCGTCGCCGCAAACCCCGGTGTGCCTGACATTGAGCAGGAGTTGCGCCGCTTTGCCTTCAAGGTCGAGGCTGGCGCGGAGTACGCCATCACCCAACCTGTCTTCGACCTGCGCCTTTTGGAGAGCTTCCTGGAACGAATCAAGGATTTTCGGATTCCAGTCATCGCCGGCATCTGGCCGCTCACCAGCCTGCGCAACGCCGAATTCATGAAGAATGATCTGCGCGTATCCATGCCGGAAGAGATTATGCTTCGCATGGCGCAGTGCGAATCCCCCGACGCCGCCCGCAAGGAAGGCATCAAGATAGCCCAGGAGATGCTTGAAGCAGTGCGCCCACTTGTCCAGGGAGTGCAGGTGAGCGCTCCATTTGGGCGGTATACGGCCGCCGCCGAAGTAATCGCCAGCGTCCTGCCCGCGACTGTTACAGAGTAAAGGCCCGGAGTCTACGCCATGCCATCATTTGAAGAATCGCTCAAGAAGCTGGAAACCATCGTCGATCAACTTGAGAAAGGCGACCTGGCGCTGGAAGAGTCGCTCAAGCTCTTCGAAGAGGGTGTTGGGCTGTCTGCCGCGTGCAAGCAGGAGCTGGACGCCGCTGAAGGCAAGGTACAGATGCTTGTGAAGCAGCGCGACGGCTCTCTGAAGCCGGAGCCGTTCCTGACGGAGAAGCCGTTTTAGGAATAGTGGACGCCGTTCAGTGAACAGTGGTCAGTCCGGCTCTGGGTTCTGGCCTAGGAGGTTTTACCTGACCGGGCTGCTGGCGCCCACGACAATAATCGCCATCGGCGCTAGTCCTGTTTCTTGGTTCCAACTCCCGCTTCTGGTCCTTTCGATTTGCGTGAAGCTTTTGCCAACCGCGCCACGACAACCTGCTCGCGTAGCACCTGCTTCAAAGGCCTTGCCGGCGTGCCCCATAGGACCGTCCCCGGCTTCAGGCCATCGTTGGTCACAGTCTTGCCGCTCAAAACCCCGGCCTGCCCACCAAGGATCACCCCCGGTCCAACGTGCGCATGGTCGCCGATACCGACCTGACCGGCGATTACCGCGCCTTTGCCGACCGTCGATGAGCCGGAGATGCCGGTCAGCGCCACCAGGATCACGTCCTCGCCGATATCGCAGTTGTGCCCGACGTGGATCAAATTGTCGATCTTGGTCCCTCGGCGAATACGGGTCTCGGCAAGTGCACCACGGTCGATCGTTGAGTTGGCGCCAATCTCCACATCGTCTTCGATCACCAGCGTTCCCTGCTGCGGAAACTGCGTATACGCGCCCGTAGTGTTGTCGCGGACGTACCCGAACCCATCAGCCCCGAGTACCGCTCCAGCGTGGACGACCACACGATTGCCAAGCGTGGTGCCGGCGTACAGCGTTGCACGCGGGTAAATGCGGCATTGCTCGCCGATGTGAACGCCCTGGCCAATGACCGCGCCCGCTTCGATACGCGTTCCATTTCCAATGGATGCGTATTCACACACCACAGCGCCTGGACCTACGGTGACATCCTTGCCAAATTCCACATGATTGCCAATCGCCGCCATCGGATGGATTCCCTCTGCCGGTGGCACTGGTCTGAGTAGTTTTCCTGCGCGTGCGAACCAGAGGCGAGGTTGGGCTGTCTCGATAAGGGCAATATTTTGCGGAAAGCCGCCCGAAGATGCGCGCAGAACGATCGCCCCCGCCTTGCTGGTCCGGGCTTCAGTCACGGAGGCTGCGTCCTCGGCAAAGGCCAACTCAGAGGGACCAGCGAGCGTAACGGTGTTGACACCGACCAGATCTGTCTCGGAGCTTCCCTGTACGAATCTGCCGCCCAGGATTTCGACCAGTTCGCATAGCTTCATCTGTCTCTCCTCAAGCACCGTGGTTACAGCGGAATCAGGGATGGCGTAACACGAAGCCAGTTCCCCCAAGTGTTGACGCGACCGTCAGCGAGCGGCAACCCTGAACAAACTCCAAAGCGTACAGTGGTTCCACTCTAGTACAGCCCCGGCTCGACTGCCGGCCTGGTCTTCCAGCGACGATGGATCCATAGCCACTGGTCAGGATAACGCCGAATCCACGATTCGATGGCGCGGGTGCAGAGTTGGGTACCGGCGAGGATATCTGCCGAGGCGTTGGCCGTGTGAGGAATTTGAATCTCCGGCCCGAAGTGCAGGACATATCGACCCTCGGACCGCTCCCAGAGCATGAACCCCGGCAACACGGCGGCGCCGGTCTTGCGTGCTACGTGGGCCAGCCCAGTGGCAGTACATGCGTCCAGGCCGAAGAACTTCACAAACGAGCCCTGCGGCGGGGTCATGTTCGTGTCCATCAAAATCCCGACCGTCTGCCCTGAATGCATCGCCAGCAGTAAGCCGCGCCCAAAATCGTCTTTGTGAATCACCTGGTTGCCATGCAGGCACCGGATTCCATTCACAAAGTCGTCGAGACGCCGGTTATCGAGCCGGCGAATCACCATCCCCATCGGATGACCCATCAGCGAATGGTAGAAGCTGGAAAGTTCCCATGCGCCCAGGTGGCCGGTCACCACCAAAACGCCCTTTCCGCGAGCTTGCGCTGCCAAATAGTCGTCCAAGCCCTCGGTGCGAATCCATCCAGCGGTATTCTCCGCGGTGTAGCGCGTCATACGGCAGAATTCGACCAGTTGCCAGCCCAAATGGACATAAACGCCGCGAAGGATGCCAGTCCGCTCATTGGCCGTCAGCACTGGGAGGGCCAACTCCAAGTTCCGCGTGCCGACGCGCCTAAGGCGGCCAAATGCCCTATAGACGGCAAAGGCAATCATCCCGGCCAGCAGACGCGCCAAGCCGCGAGGCATGCGGCCCAAGGTGCGGGCCGCTGCAACGACAAGCCAATACTCGAGGGTCTTTGGCATGGTTGAAGGCAAAGATTAAGTTTAGACCTTCGATGCGGGCCGCCTGCCGTCACTGTTCGTGTCCCAGCGGGCTCTGAAAGTCTGCCTGAGCCTACGGTTTTGGCTTCCGGTTCCCGCTACTTGTCGTATTTGGCCTTGACGAAGTATTGAGCCACCGTGCGGACAAATGAAACTGCGCCAGGCGGGACGTCGACGCTGCCTTTGAGGATTTCCTCAAATCTGTGCGGTGCCCCGTAGTAGAGCTCAGTGTCATCGGAGTTCTGACTCACGCTGGTGCCGTCCAGATCAATGCCTGCAAACAGGCCTTTGGCGCGTGAGTAGCTGAGCAGTTCGGCATTCATCTTCCAGTCGGTGGCCGCCTGGCCACTGCGCCCAACCGGACCGGCTGCTGCGGAAGCATCGCCGCCGATCTTGAATTTACTTTTCAACAGGTCCTGGAAGCCGCGGTCATTGACCGCAATCAGGATCAGGTCTGTTGCCTGGCCGCCTATTTGAAAACCAAAAGATCCGCCCGCCATGCGAATGAAGACCGGCGCGCTCCAGCCGTGGCCGGTGCGGCAGGTAACCACACCCTGGCCATACTGCGCACCCACCAGGAATGCGCCCTTGAGCATTCCGGGAACTACGGCTACGCAGGTAGCCTGCTCCAGAATATTCATGGGGACGGTGCTGTCGTTTGCGGCCATGATCTGGTCGAGGACGATCTTGGCCTGATCGACGCGTGCTTGCAAGTCCTCTCTCGTCGAGGCTGCAAATGCAGTGCATGGGAGGATGAAACAGAGGCAAATGGAAGCAATGGTCTTCTTCATGTCCGTGTCCTTTCCGCTCCGCCGCCGATAGCCGCGCGAAGGGTTGAGTCAGAATTTGACCGGGCGCTTTCGAGGGCCCCCGATATTGGGCAGGTGCGAAACCTTTGAGTTGGCCAATGAGTCCGCAATTGGGCAACATCCTGAAACAGGCTACAACATCCTGGCGTCCTGCGGGAGGACTCGCCGCCAAAACTTAGTCGGAACGCGCAGAATCCAGAGCGGGTGGGCCGCTCTGGATTCTGTGATGCGTCAACGGACCTTAGAGGAGGGCTAAATGGTTGAAGCGCAGAACCGTTTACTCGGCGATACACAAAAAAGCGAAAAAGAGGAGTTCCCAAACATCTTGGAAAACAAGCTGACCGGGAACTCCTTTCCCCAGAGTTGCGTTGTTTCACTATCAGTCTGGAGGAATTCGACTACTTCGGCAAGAGTGCAAAAGGACTCGGGCTCTAAGTAGCCAGGAAGATTTACTAGTTGGTCAATAGATGGCCGCCACAAGCCGCACGCAGCCGCCCCGTCCAATGGGGAGGCAAAAAAAGAAGGGTTCTCAGGTCGCAAGGAAAACATGCTCCCGGGGAACCCCTTTCCCCAGATCTGCTTTTTACTTGCATGACAGGCTGCCAGAATAATTTCGGCCAAATATGGTCAATATTGCTCAGTTTCTCGATTTTGAAAAGTTGTTGTGCATTAAAAGATGGGCTCGGACTTTCGACTCTAGATGGTAATGAATGCAAGGCACGCACGGATCGTCGAATCTGCTGCTGGGCCAGGCGCGGTCATGAATGGCTCAAGGCACCCATCGCCTCACTCAAAACGGCCTCCATCACCCGCCCCAATCAGAGGTTTTCCCGCTGCACTTAAAGCTTGGGAAGCACAATGCCCTGCTGATTCTGATACTTGCCCTTGCGATCGGCATAACTAACCTCGCACGCTTCGTCGGAGCGGAAAAACAGGATTTGGCACAGCCCTTCGTTGGCGTATACTTTGGCCGGTAACGGGGTGGTATTTGAGATTTCGAGTGTTACGAATCCCTCCCACTCCGGCTCGAATGGCGTCACGTTCACAATGATTCCGCAACGCGCATAGGTAGACTTTCCAACGCAGATCGTCAGTACATCCCTGGGAATTCGAAAGTATTCGATGGATCTGGCCAACGCAAACGAATTGGGGGGAACAATCACGGAATCCGCCTGAACGGAAACAAATGACCGCTCATCAAAGGCCTTGGGATCGATGATAGCGCTGTTTACATTGGTAAAAATTTTGAATTCATCGGAGACGCGAAGGTCATATCCATACGAGGAAAGCCCGTATGAAATTACTCCACTGGCCACTTGCTTTTCGCTGAATGGCTCAATCATGCGGTGTTTGGTGGCCTGTTCGCGAATCCAACGGTCACTCTGAATCGACATGCTTCTCCCGTTCCGGAGATCGCTTTCCAATCCGGGTATTTAACCTGCTTGTTTATAGGCTCAAGCTAGAATAATTCATAGTACGAAACCCAACCCTTATTGACAATGGGCCGAACCCGAATTTAGCGGTTTTGCCGAACATAGCCTGTCATATCTGGTTGCAAACGTTTGTTAAGGGCCACATCTACGCAATCGGGCAACTCGCGCCTTGGCTGTTACCGAGCATTCGTTATGAGAAAACCCCTCGGCGCGATTTCGATTGTTCCAAATTGAGATTAAAACCTGTAGCATCTTCTCCATAAGGCGTAGTACAGTCTAACTTGCCAGCGAGGTTACCCCATTGATTAAGCAGGACATCGTCCATCATGTAATCGAGCGTACAGGCCTGCCGCGCACCAAGGCAGAAGCCGCGGTGGATACGGTATTCGAGGGCCTGAAACAGGCTCTTACCGCCGGTGAGCGCATTGAGCTGCGCGGATTTGGCGTATTCAGCGTCCGCGCCCGCAAAACCGGCATTGGCCGCAACCCACGGACTGGCACCGAGGTGAGCATCACCCCGGGCAAGGCCGTCCGCTTTAAGCCAGGCAAAGAGCTGCACACGCTTGAGACCGGCGGAACGCCCAAGGCTTAAGGGAATTTCTGCTTTCGGTCCAATGCATTGCTCGACGTCTCCTTGGGAGCTCATCACCGCGTCTCGATCGGCGCACTCGCGGCGAAAGCTGGATCCGCGCCCGCTCGAGATGGCGAAAATTCACGTGGTCGCCTAGGCACCCACAGGAGAATGTCGGCGAGAATCCAGCTCGATTCCTGCCACATTCCAGCACTCCCATTCCAGCAAAGTTGAAAATGGGCGAACTCAAGAGGATTTCGGTGCGCTCAAACTTCCGGGAGTATGGCCTGCCTTTGCTCTTGCTCGCGGCAAGCGTGGTCACAACAACCGCGAACGGCGCTCGGTTCATGCAGAACTTTCTTGAAGGCTTGCCGCCGGTTGTCCGCGACAGCGACCTGTGGCCCTGGGGTTGGCTTGTCGAACATCCTGAGTTCTTCAAGATCGGCTGGGCCTTCTCGGCATCGCTGCTCGGCATCCTGCTCATTCACGAATTCGGCCATTACTTTGCCTGCCGCTGGCACCGCATCCGGGCAACCGTGCCCTGGGTCCTCCCGGCTCCCACATTAAGCGGGACGGCAGGCGCCATCATTCGACTCCGCACACGCATTCCCCACCGTAAAGCGCTCATGGATGTAGGTGTCTATGGCCCGCTGGCCGGCTATGCGGCATCAACTCTGGCAGTGGCACTGGGCTTTGCACTCAGCCGTCACGTTCCCACCAACGCGCCAACAGCCATGGTCCGATTTGGCGGTGAACCGCTGACCATTCGCATTGTCCAAGCGCTCCTCGTGCATTGGAATCCAAACCTCCCCGCATTCGAGCAAATGACTCCGCATCCCGTGCTGTTGGCTGGCTGGATTGGCCTCTTCATGACTTCGTTGAATCTGATCCCCGGCGGCCAATTGGATGGCGGTCACGTGGTCTATGCCTTCTCGCCAAAGCTCCACCGGTTTTTGACGAGGATTCTGCCCCTGCTGCTGTTGGTTGCTGGCTTGCTGTCCTGGGTCGGCTGGATATTCTGGGGCTTGCTGCTGTTCCTGCCTGTGATGCGCCACCCCAAAGTACCTTTTCAAGGTGGTCTCGACACCCGTCGAGTCATCCTGGGCATCATCGCCGTCCTGATCTTTCTGCTCACGTTCAACCTCACGCCGTTCTACGACAACTCGCTGCTGCAGATCTTGAATGTTGATCTCTTTCATCTCACGCGATAGAGGCAGACGTGGCGTTGTTGTCCGCTGCGAGATGGACGCCGCGGCCCGCACCACAACTCTTATTGCGCATGGCTTTTCAGACTTGCTATCGTGATTCAATCCTGAACCTTGGGGTTAACAAATGAGGCATTCTGATCAACCGATTGCTTTCGCCATGCTCTTTGCCTTGGCCGCGATCATGCTTTCCGCCTGCAGCGCGAGAAAAGTTGCCGGAAAAATCTACGTGAGTGACGACGGAGATACCATCGAATTTCGCACCGACGGTAAGGTGGCTGAGACCAACTGGAACCCTCAGGTCCTTTACCCCGGTCAGCGAGCGGCCCTCGGCACGACAGTTATCACCAACACAACTGGCGGAGACTTCAAATTAGGAGGCGCCAAAATCGTTGGACCGGATTGCAGCTACGTCCAGGACCGCGACCAGGTGGAAATTACTTGTGTTGGCAGAAAAAAGGCAATCTTCACAATCAACAGTGATGAATCGATGTCTGGGCCGCCAGAGGGTAGGTGGGCGCATCCGGCCTTCGCCCGCCTGGTCCCGAAGGAATAAATCGCGCGCACGCTCATTCGCCCCCTGTTTGTTCGCGGTTGTGCCCCAATTCTTCCGCAGTCTCGTCGCAGCAGGGCGGGAGACCAATATGCTGGTTCCAAGAGGCTGAGGCGGCTGCCCCACCGCAGGTGGTCACATGAGGCGCAGTGCATCCACATCCACAATCAAGTTGCGACGTGGAATTGATGCGCCATCCGCGTGGCTGAGCATGCCCCGCAGCGCGGCGTTGAGTGACTTGCGCGATGCGGCCTTCAAGATCATGTGAAAGCGATACGTCCCCTTGATGCGCGCGATGGGCGCGGTGCATGGGCCCAGGACACGCACGCCTTCGATGGCCGCATTCTGAAGCCACTTCCCCAACTGAGCGGACCAGCCAGCAGCTTCTTCCAGTTTTTGAGACTGCACCAGCACGTTGGCCAGCACGCCGAAAGGCGGATAGTGCATCCAGCGCCGGTATTTCAGTTCGCGCTCAACAAAGCTGGCGTAGTCGTGCTTGCTTGCGGCGGCAATGGCATAGTGGTCGGGATAGTAAGTTTGCACCACGACGCGGCCAGGCAGATCTCCCCGGCCAGCGCGCCCTGAGACCTGCGTCATCAACTGGAACACACGCTCAGCGGCCCGGAAGTCGGGCATGGAAAGAGCGTGGTCGCAACCAACCACGCCCACCAACGTGATGCCGTGAATGTCATGCCCCTTGGCGATCATCTGGGTTCCAACCAAAAGGTTGATCTCGCCGGAGTGCAAACGGGCCAGAAGGCGTTCCAGATCGTAACGCCCACGAACTGTGTCGCGGTCCATTCGGCCAATGCGCGCTCCAGGAAAGATCTCACCCAGCCGTTCTTCGCCTTGCTGCGAGCCGGCGCCGAGGTAGTAAAGATGCTCGCTGTCGCACTTGGGGCAGCGTGCCGGAACCGTGCGGCGGAATCCACAGTAGTGGCACTCAAGGCGCTGGCCAGCTTGGGCGATCCCCGCATCCTCTGCCGGCGGTTTGTGATGCGTCAGGGAGATGGCGCAGTTCTGGCACTCGAGCTTTTCTCCGCAAGCGCGGCAAATCACTGCGAACGAGTAGCCGCGCCGGTTGAGCAGAATCAGCGCTTGCTCACCACGTTCCAGTGCTTCGCGCGTTTGCTCGACGAGTGCACGTGAAAATAAGTCGTCCTTGCCGGTTTGCTGAAACTCCTGCCGCATGTCGATCAGTTCGACTTGAGGCAGCGGGCGATTCATTACCCGGTCGCGAATCTGGATGCGCGCATATTTCCCTGAAGCGGAGTTCTGCCAGCTTTCAAGCGATGGAGTGGCTGAACCAAGCACCACGACCGCTCCCTCGATTTTGGCGCGCATTACAGCCACGTCGCGAGCGTTGTAGCGTGGAGTCTCCTCCTGCTTGTAGCTCTGGTCGTGCTCCTCGTCGACTAGGATAAGACCGAGGTTAGGTGCAGGCGCAAAGATTGCGGACCTTGTACCAACAACGATCGGGGCTTCGCCACGGCGGATGCGCCGCCACTGTTCGCTGCGTTCCTCCGGCGTCAGCGCTGAGTGGAGCAAAGCAACCTTTTGGCCAAATGCCTGGTCAAGCAAGCCCGCCGTCTGTGGTGTCAGGCCGATTTCAGGCACAAGCAGAATAGACGACAGTCCACAATCAAGAGCACGCTGCATCGCTGCCAGGTAAACGGCGGTCTTACCTGAACCTGTCACTCCGTGAAGCAAGAAGGGATGAAAGCTCCCCAAGGCCGTGGCCAGATCGGCCAGCGCAACAGTCTGCGGCTCATTCAGCAGAAACGGCGTTGCGGCTGGCTGCAGGCCGCCAAGACGAAACACCGCGGGGCGGTCATCAATGCGAACCAAGCCTCGCCTGACGAGTGTTTGGAGTGTGGAAGAAGGCAGGTCCCGTCGCCGCAACTCGGCCAGCGGCAGTTCCCCGCCGCCGGCGGCGAGCTCACCAAGGATCGCCTGCTGCTTCTGGGTCAGCGCTGGCAGTCGAGCCTCAGGAATGAGAACCGCGAAACGTTCCGTCCTGCGCGCATCGCGTTCCACAGCTTCGGTCTCGCGAGCAATCCACTTCTTGCGCACAAGCGCAGTCAGGACGGGGAGTGTGGCCGCCGTGGCCGTGCGCAAGGTGGAAACCTTGACGGGCTCCCTCTCTGCCAGGTAAAGAAGTACTCGGTGTTCCAAATCCTGCGCTTCAGCGCCAACCTTGCCTCGCCGCTTCGAGCTGCCCTTGTTCGTCAACCCACGCGTGGAAGTTTGCGTCGAATCCCCGTCGAGCGTGCCGGCCAAAGTGTCGCGGCCTAGGTCTGTGATGCGATAGTAGACGGTCCGGCGGACCTCGGCCGTCAGCGGCAACATTCCGCGCAGCACCTCCCCCAGCGGAGCAATATAGTACTGGGCCATCCACTCTGCCAGCGCCAGCAGGTGATCGCTTAGCAGTGGCTCATCGTCGAGAACCGCTTCAAGAAAGCGAACGTCAAAATCCTCCGGCGGCGCCGTGTTGATTACTGTTACAACACCGATGAGCTTCTCATTGCGGAATGGAACGATGACACGGGCGCCTCGTTGCGGAAGCTGATCCTCACCAACCGCATAAGTGAAGGTACGGTCCAGCGGCACGGGCAGCGCGACTTCGCAATATGCGGGCATGGGAGGCATCTCCCAGTGTAATGGGATCGCCTGTTGCGCGGGGTCAGCTCAACTGCATATAAAAGCGCTCATGAGACTGTTCGTTGCAAAATGTCATCGCCTTGTCACATTTGGACTCCTATCCTTCCCTGATTCGCATTCAGGTGAAATAATTTTGAAATGACTTTCTCCTGCAGACTTTCCACACCTCTTGCCTTGATTCTGACCGCTCTTTCGTCCAGTGCGCCGCAGGCGTCCGCACAACAGCCCGCGATGGACCCGCTCCATGCCTGGGCGGCGGGAAAGGATCCAGCCGTCCTCGAGGGTTGGGTTAATGCGCGACTGGCTGAGGAGGCCGCCGATTTGCAAAAGCTGCTGGCGGTAACCGGTCCGCGAACCGTGGAAAACACGCTACGCCCCTTCGACGATGCCCAGAACCAACTCGCCCTGGCCAATAACAATGCGTACTTGGCCTACTCGCTCGGCGACGCAGCTGCATTGCGCGACAAAGGCCAGGCACTGACCGCCAAAATCTCCTCGGCAAACACCGACCTCAACCTCAACACAAAGGTTTATAGCGCTCTCGCGGCGGTCCCTTTGCCTGTCAACGATCCCGCGACCCGCCATTATTTGGAACGGACCCTGTTGGAGTACCACCTCAGCGGCGTGGACAAGGACGAAGCCACCCGGGCAAAGATTCGCACCCTCCAGGACAAGATCACCGAACTGGGCCTGACGTTTGGACGCAACGTAGCGGATGGAACGCTGAAGATCACGGCCACCAAGGCTGAGCTCGATGGGCTGCCTGTCGACTATATTGCTCTGCACAAGCCGGCCGCCGACGGTACCTACACGTTGACCACTGAGCAGCCGGATGTGATGCCAGTTCTGACCTTTGACAAGAGCCCCGATCTCCGCCGCAGGATGTTTCTGGCCTACGAAGGACGCGCTTATCCGCAGAATGTGCAAGTACTCAAGGACCTGCTCGCAGCCCGCCAGGACCTGGCAACGACGCTTGGTTACGCCCACTACGCCGACCTGGCCACGGCTGACCAGATGATTGGTTCTGCTGCCAACGTTGAGGCGCTGCTGAACCAGGTGGACGAAGCGTCTCGCGGCGCGGCCAAGCGGGAATACGGTGAGTTGCTGGCTTTCGCTCAGGAGCGGGAACCGGGGCTCAAGAGCATCAGCCAATCCGACGGAGGATATTGGGGTGAGCAGTACCGCCGCGCCCGCTACGATTTTGACGCGCAGAGCGTGCGCCCTTACTTCCCCTATGACGAGGTGCAGGCAGGAATTCTCAAAACAGCAGCCCGGCTGTTCCATGTCGAATTCAAGCCGGTCAGGGACGCAGTGGTCTGGGATCCGTCGGTGGACACCTTCGACGTTTTTGATGCCGCGGAGGGCAAATCGGGCAAGCTGCTCGGCCGCATCTATCTTGATATGCATCCGCGCGAAGGCAAGGACAAATGGTTCTCAAGCGCTCCCATCGTTCCCGGTATTCGCGGCCGGCAGCTTCCTGAGGGAATGCTGGTCTGCAACTTCTCTGGCGGCAAGGCCGGTGACCCCGGGTTGATGGAGTACAACGAAGTCGTCACCTTCTTCCACGAGTTTGGCCACTTGATGCATCACATTCTCGGCGGCCAGGGGGAGTGGTCCGGGGAAGGCGGCTTCAATGTGGAGGGAGACTTTATCGAGTCGCCCTCTCAGATGCTGGAGGAGATGTTCCACGACACGGCAATTCTGCAATCGTTTGGCAAGCATTACCAGACCGGCGAGACCATTCCGGCAAGCCTGATTGCCAAGATGAACGCCGCCAGCGCCTATGGACGCGGGCGCTGGCTCCAGGGTCAGTTGTGGGCTTCCACATATTCTCTTCAAGTGCATAATCAGGCGCCCGCAAGCCTAGATTTCGATGCCTTGCTGAAAGCCGACGATGCTCGCTTCAGTCCCTTCACGCCCGTTGAGGGCGACCGCTTCTATGCCTCATTCACCCACCTTGTTGGCTATACATCGAACTACTACACCTACGTGCTCGACAAGGTGATTGCAATTGATTTCTTTGCGCAATTCGACAAGCACAACCTGCTCGATGGACCCACGGCTATGCGCTACCGGCGCGCCGTCCTGGAGCCTGGAGCCGCAAAGCCGGCCGCCGACGTTGTGAAGGACTTCCTGGGACGCCCGCAGAGTATGGAGGCGCTAAAGAACTGGATGAATGAGGAGTTTTAGGGGGCCGCCACGGCAGCCAAATAACGACCGGCTTTTCCGCCCATTGCAAATGGAGGCGAGGGCATTACAATTCATTCCTGATGACTCCCAAGCCTCTTACTCACGCCTCTTCTGCCTCCGGCGCCCCGACAAGCGCTTCTTCGCCCATCACCATTTCCATCGACATTGGCGGCTCCGGGCTCAAAGCCATGCTGCTCGATCCCAAAGGCACGCCCGTAAGCGAACGCCAGCGGGTTGTGACGCCGGAAGTTCCCACGCCCATTGCTGTGCTCGCAGGACTGGATGAGCTGCGCAAGTTGCTGACCAAATTCGACCGGGTCTCTGTCGGATTCCCCGGTGTTATCAAGCGCGGAACCACGTGGACAGCGGCAAACCTCAATCCGGATTGGGTTGGGTTCCCCTTGGCTGCGGAGCTTGAGAAGCGCTGGAAGAAGCCTGTACGCGTGGCCAATGATGCCGCCGTGCAGGGTTACGGGGCCATAAAGGGGGCTGGTGTGGAGTTGGCGCTCACCCTCGGCACCGGGCTGGGTTCTTCCCTCTTCACCGATGGGCGGCTTTGCCCTGGCCTGGAATTGGGACACCACCCCTGGCGCAAGAAGGGCATGTGCTACGAGGACTACCTGGGTCGCCGTGGACTCGACAAGTTTGGCAAAAAGCTCTGGAACAAGTTTCTCCAGGCCGCGATCGCGCAGACATCAGCCACGTTCAACTGGGACTTCCTTTACATCGGTGGCGGAAATACAAAGAAGATTGACTTCGTGTTGCCCAAGAACGTCTCCATTGTCTCCAATGAGAGCGGCCTCCTCGGCGGCGTCTATCTTTGGAAAGACCAGGGTTGAGCCGGTAAAAGCAGAACTCGCACGGGGTCGCGGAGTTGCCTTCGATTCCACAAAAGGAGTTGACTGCATGACTGAGAACAAAACCAAGCCAACTGAAGTGAGCGTTGCTCGGTTCATCGACGCCATTGAGGATGAAGCCAGATGCGTCGATGTCAAAGCACTGGTCAGGTTGATGAAAAAGGCCACCGGCGCAAAGCCGAAGATGTGGGGATCCTCCATCATTGGCTTTGATAGCTGTCACTACAAGTACGAGAGCGGCCGCGAGGGCGATGCGCCGCTGGTGGGCTTTTCTCCGCGCAAACCCGCGACCGTCTTATATAGCCTGCTCGGGAGTGGCGACTCCGATGCGCTGCTTGCCATGCTCGGCAAGCACACGACGGGAAAAGGATGCCTTTACAGCAAAAGGCTTGCGGATGTGGATCTGGAAGTGTTGCAAGAGTTAGTGGTCAAAGCAGTTGCGGCCAAAAGGGCGCGTTAAAGAAATTTCGGAATTAGTGTAGACCGAAAGCACACACTCAAGTGGCTATCCCTCAAGAAAAGCCACCTTTCACGGCTCTCAAAAAGTCTACGTGTATTCCGAAACTGCTCTAGACCGGTTGAAATGCCACAGTCCCCCTTTTTTGCAAATTAGTTCCATCACGATGGCCGGCTTGCCGGTACTCAAGAGGACCGAGTTGGGGTGCGATTCGAAAGGCGAGGCTTTTGGTGGAGCTCCAGGGAGCGAGATATATCAGGTCGTCGCTCAACGGGCTAAAATCTGGTGCGCGTGCACTTGCGTGGTTATTGCATCGTCTCTCTGGGTGGAGTGGCGAGGTGTGGCTTGATTGCAGGACGGTTATGCATTTTCCAATATGGGCGCTTAACGTTCGCTTGCGCACAATGAAGATTGGGTTGCTTCTTGTGGCGCCAATGCTTTCGTTCGCACCTTCCCTGTCGGCACAGGTGACGCCGGCAATCGTAGGTGACTACACGGCTACGACCGATTCCATGCTCGTTGTCATTTTGCACTTGAGGCTGAATGCCGGGGGCGCCTTGACGGGCAGCGCAGACGTTCCGAGTCAATCTGAGGCGGGTGACTCGCTTGAAGACATTCGTCTTGACGGACTGTCGTTTAGCTTTGCCATCACCCGCCACTACGATGGCGAATGGAAGGGAACCGTTTCAAGCGACGGGAATTCTCTGAATGGGGAATTTATTCAGTGGGCAGGTTCGATGTCCATGAATTTTGTTCGTACCTTTGCTCCCGCAACCAAACCGTCTCCCATCGATGGCATATGGCTGGGAGAGTTAGCCACCGGCAATGCGCCTGTGCATATTCAGGTTGTCGTGAAGAGCGACACAGCGGGACGCGAGTTCTGCACCGTGGATAGTCCCGATCAACAGGTCATGGGCATGGAGTGTGCGAATGTCGTCTTCTTCGGGACGAGTTGTTCATTCGATATTCCAGCCTTTTCCGCGCATTGGAGCGGTACGCTCTCGGCGGACGGTAACTCTCTGAACGGCACGCTGAGCAAGGGCGGCACTGCTGCATTGAATTTTTCCAGACAGTCTTCGGAACTACCGTCCAAGCTTGTGGCGCCGTCCAGATTCGACGCAGCCATGGCCCCGCTCGCGGCCAACGATCTGCAAGCGGTGATGGACCGCGATTTGGCAGATGTCATCAGGAACGGAGAATTAGCGCCCTTAACGGGTGCCGGGGTTTCCATTGGAGTCTACGAGCATGGAGTCAGGCGCGTCTTCAGTTACGGCGCCGCCAAGCCGGATAAGATTTTCGAAATCGGCGCAGTGACCAAGACATTCACCGCCCTCATGCTCTCGCAGATGGTTGCGCAAGGTAAGGCGAAACTCGATGAGCCGGTCCGCGAGCTTTTGCCGCGCGGAACTGTCGCCAAACCCGATGGTCCCGAGATTACGCTTCTGGACCTGGCAACGCGACGCTCTGGACTGCGCTGGTTCCCCTCGAATCTCTACTCCCGCGATTTGAACAATCCGTATGCCGATTACAGCGCGGCCAAGCTTTACGCGTTTGTGGGCAGGCATGGAGTCGCAAAGCGATCCGACGCTCCAATCCGCAACAGCGAACTCGCATTCGGGCTGCTTGGGCAAGCATTGGCAGACCGTTCCGGCGAGTCCTACCCTGCACTGCTCAACGATGAGATCGCGGGTCCGTTGGGACTGAAGGATACGACCATTTCCCTTTCCCTCGAACAACAACTGCGATTTGTCCCCGGACACGACGCGGATCATCGCCCGGCCCATGCCTGGGATTTCGATTCCTTTGCTGGGGTTGGAGCCATCCGCTCCACTGCCGGCGATATGCTCACCTATCTCGAAGCAAATCTGCATCCTGAAAGTATCAGACCTGTTGCAGGCTTTCCGGCCGCAGCCACGCTATCCTCTGCGCTAATCAAGTCTCATGAACTTGAAGCTGACATCTCGTCCGGAACGCGCATCGCACTTGCCTGGCTCTTTGAAACGGAAACCGGAAACTACTGGTACAACGGCGCGACCGGCGGGTACAGCGCCTGTACATTCTTCAATCCCAAGGGTGATTATGCCGCGGTTGTATTGTTGAACACAGCTCCCGGAGAGAACGGCATTTTTGTAGACCGGTTGTGCCATCACATCAGCCAGCGTTTCGCCGGTAAACCTGCAATCTCTCTTGCCAATTAACCGACTACAGTCGAACACCGATTTCAAATTTGGCGGGGGAAGAGTCTGTAGGCAAGGCATAGGCCACGATGGCTGTCCAATCCAGAAGCACAAGGATTGCGCCACCGGACCATGCCAATTGCTGAGATGTTCGCGGTGAACCCTTGTTTGGCCGTTAAGGCGTTTGACCAATTCCGAAAATGCCCTAGTGGTGATACCCTGCGCCATCCAGTGTCGGGTTGAAACCCGGTTGAGTGGCAAACCAATCCAGGTGGCGGCGGATGTCTTTCATCAACATACCGGCAAGGTCGTGCGTGAACCCGTTCCGCACCCCGATGCGCTGTAGAATCAGGTCCTCCCGATTGGCAGGCATCTTGTACGATGGCACCTGCCAGCCGCGATCCCAATGTAACCTAAACCGGCCGAAGACCAACTCTGACCTTGGTAGAGGAAAACTAGATCCTTCAGCCAGCAAAATCGCCTCCTGCACGGCCAGTTGCGATTCCAACTGGAGGACATCCTCTAGTTGCTCCACAATGGCCTTCCCGAATATGCCTGTCGCATCGGAACCGCTGAACATGATTCCTTCACTTTCGCATTCCTGGACTGTTCATTCACGTGCAACGCTCAACCGGCACAAGCCCCTCCGTTGCTATCATAACGAGGTGGCCGACTCCGCAAACAGGTCTTTGCCTCGCGTTCTACAGACGGTTTTCATTGACCGCGACGGCGTTCTTAACGAAAAGATGCCGGAAGGCCACTATGTGGCCCTCTGGAGCGAGTTTCAGGTTCGCCCCGGAGTGGTGGAGGCCATTGCCCACCTCAACCGTGCGGGGGTTCGCGTCGCCGTGGTCTCTAACCAGCGCGGCGTTGCCCTGGGACTCTACACGGCAGAAGATGTGAAGGCCATTCAGGCCGAATTCCAGAAGATGCTTGGGGCGTTCGGTGCACATGTAGACGGCTTCTATTTTTGCCCCCATGACAAGGGTCATTGCAATTGCCGCAAGCCTCTTCCAGGCCTCTTTGAACAGGCCTTAGCGGATTTTCCTGGGATAGCCGCGGCGACCAGTGTGATGATCGGAGACTCGTTGTCGGACATCGAGTTCGGCCGCCGGCTGAAAATGACCACAGCCTTCATCGATGGGGCCGCTGATCGGCAGAAGCAAGGAGCTGAAGATGCTCGGGAGATGGCCGACCTGACTTTTTCTTCTCTCCATGATGCGGTGAACTACTTGCTGGCGAACAGACCTGCAGTCGGCGCACCGGGTGGCTCGATTTGACTCGAGTTGATCCTGAAGCCGCGCTTGATGGGCCGGGCTAGAACCGGACCAATTGGAAGGTTAGCAATTCGGCAAGAGCCAACCCTGACTTGGAGTGGAGGATTTTGCCATGAAGAAGAAGTTTCCCATTGGAGCAGATTGTGTCTGTTCTTATGCAGGCGGAGTTTGGGGTGCCGGTAGCGGATCTGATCCGCAAGGTGGGGATCAGCGAGCAGACTTTTTATCGCTGGAAGGCCAACCATGATGGTCTGGAAGTGGACCAGGTTCGTCACATGAAGCAGCTTCGGGATGAGCACACACGGCTCAAGCAGCTGATGGCAGAACTTAACCTGGACAAGACGATGTTGCAGGATGTGCTCAGAAAAAAGTTGTGAAGCCCTATGGACATAGGCAGATTTCCGATGATCCCGGGGTTCAACCTCCCCCCCCGCCAGTTTCTGTGAAATTGTGAGGCATTTTCACTGGTGACTCAAACTCGTCTAGTGGTGATACCCCGCGCCATCCAGTGTCGGATTGAAACCTGGTTGAGTGGCAAACCAATCCAGGTGGCGGCGGATGTCTTTCATCAACATGCCGGCCAGGTCGTGCGTGAACCCGTTCCGCACCACGATGCGCTGTAGAATCAGGTCTTCCCGATTGGCAGGCATCTTGTACGATGGCACCTGCCAGCCGCGATCCCTGAGCCGGTCTGACAAGTCGTAAAGCGACCAGTTCGGCGATGGGTCCCTGAGAGTCCAGGCGATGACGGGGAGATCATGGCCGGTTGAAAGCATCGTAAACGGACCGAGGTCGGCGATCTGGGCCGCGAGTTCGATCGCCACCTCCTGGCAAGCCTTGTGGATTGCGTGATAACCCGACCTGCCAAGCCTTATCAGGTTGTAGTACTGCGCCACAATCTGGCTGGCCGGCCGTGAAAAGTTGATTGCCAGGGTGGGCATGGCTCCGCCGAGGTAATCGACGTTGAAGATCAAGTCGGGGTCAAGGTCTGACAGTGTGCGCCACACAATCCAGCCAACGCCGGGGTAGACCAGGCCGTACTTGTGGCCAGAGGTGTTGATGGATTTCACACGGGGCAACCGAAAGTCCCAGAGCAGATCTGGCTGCAGAAAGGGCGCAACAAAGCCGCCGCTGGCTCCATCTACGTGAATCGGAATGTCGAGTCCGGTCTTCTCCTGCAGGCGATCAAGTGCGGCACTCAGCTCGACCACATTTTCATAGTGACCTGTAAAAGTGCTGCCCAGCACCGAAACGACGCCAATGGTGTTCTCGTCACAAGCGGCGGCAGCGCGCTCAGGGTCGGTGGTCACCTCATCTCCCTGGAGGGGCACCTCCCTGGCTTCCACGTCCCAATAGCGGGCAAATTTATGCCAGCAGACTTGGGTGTTGGTGCCCGTCACCAGGTTTGGCTTGTCAGTAGCGTTGCCCAGCTTGCGCATCCTCTTGCGCCAACGCCACTTCAGGGCGAGGCCGCCCAGCATGCATGCTTCGCTCGATCCAATGGTCGACGTCCCGATTGTGCGCTCAGGCTCCGGTGCATGCCACAACTCAGCTAGCATGTGCACGCAACGCATCTCCAGTTCTGCTGTCTGCGGGTACTCGTCCTTGTCGATCATGTTTTTGTCGAACGTTTCAGACATCAGGCGATGCGCCTCTGGCTCCATCCACGTTCCGCAGAATGTGGCCAGGTTGAAGCGCGAACTGCCGTCGAGAATCAGCTCGTCGTGTATGAGGTTATACGCGGTGCTTGGGGCCATCCCTTCTTCTGGGATCGAGTGTCGCGGTGTCGGGCCGAGCAGCGATCTGCGGGCATACATGGGGCGAATGATGTCCGCCCTTTGCAGTTTCCGCGCAAAACCTTGGGTACCAGTGTCCTTTTCCATTTGCGTTGGTATCCTCCGGAGTCCAGATCATAATCGCCAAAGTTGCGAATCGTTCGTCAATTGTGCCCAAATCTTGCGAGATTCCAAAATACCGGCAGCACGGCGACCAAAGGCCTTTATGCCTTTGCAGGTGATTTCAAGCCCAACTCGCGCATCGCAATTTGCAGATCGGCCCAGGCTTCCTTTTTCTGGCGGGGGTCACGGAGCAAATATGCGGGGTGATACGTCACGATCAGATGCATGCCACGGAATGCATGGACCCGACCGCGTAGGCCTGCCAGGGGCTGACGTTGCCCCAGGAGATAGGTCGCTGCGGTGGCTCCAAGAGCGACCAGCACTTGAGGGCGTACAACGTCGATCTGGCGGAATAGAAACGGAGTGCAGGTGTTCGCTTCGTCGGGTTCAGGCGTGCGGTTGCCCGGCGGCCTGCACTTCACCACGTTGGCGATGTAGACTTCCTCGCGCTTCAATCCCATCGCCGCAATCATGTTGTTCAAGAGCTGCCCGGCCTTGCCCACAAAAGGCAATCCTTGGGCGTCTTCGTCCGCACCCGGGCCCTCGCCGACAAACATCAGGCGGGCAGAGGGTGAGCCATCGCCAAACACGAGCTTGTTCCGTCCCGAGTGGAGCGCACAACGCGTACAGTCACCTATCTCGTCGCGGATCAATTGAAGGGCGGAGGCGCGGTCTGCGGAAGGGACCACTGAAGCAATTTTCGGGGGGATGGAAATAGGCTTACGGGGCGGAATTGGCGGATCCTCCTGTGAATCTCGTTGCGGGATGAACTCTCCGGTCTCTGAAGCGAGGCCTGGGGTATTCGAAACGTCTGGTTCTGATGCTGACAAGTCTGGAAGGACGTGATGCATCGAAGCGTCAACCGGACGCCGGTAGAACTCGGTAAGGCCAAGATCACGATAAAAACGGATACGCTCAAGCACAGCTTCGCGAGTTCCGGGGTCAATCGTTCGCGCCACGTTCTTTTACTCCACAATCAGTTGTCGGCGGGCAGCGTCAAAGGGCGCCGATTCCTCCCGCACCACGTCCTGCTTGAATCTGTCGAGCTTTGCGTTTACATCTTTGTGTTCATCCATCTCCAGAAGCAGCGAACGCGGACGCCGTAGGGTAACAATCTCGTCGAGAATGCGGTCGGCCAATTTCCGTTTGGGCATCTCCGGCAGCTCAATCGACGTGGACAGCGTTAGAAAGGTAGCGGCGTTCCGGTCCGCGTCAATCCCCACTCCATCACCTGAAACATCGTTGACCACAATCGCGTCCGCACCCTTTCGCAGCAGCTTGGCACGCCCGTTCTCCATAAGATTGCTGGTTTCAGCCGCAAAGCCGACGATCAGTTGGCCGGGACGGCGTCGGCGAACCACTTCAGCCAGAATGTCCTCGGTTGGAGCCAGCTCGATAGTAAGGTTGCCGCTGCGCTTGAGCTTCTGCTCGGAGACGTTGACAGGGCGGTAGTCGGCCACTGCGGCAGCTTTTATCACCAGGGTGGCTTCTGTCATTCGCTCCAGCACAGCCTGGCGCATCTGGTCAGCGGTGGTGACCTTGACGAGATCGCAGTGCGGCGGCGGATGCAATGCAGAAGGGCCGCTGATGAGAGTCACTTTGGCGCCGCGACTCTGCGCGGCGTCAGCCAGTGCGTAGCCCATCTTTCCACTTGAGCGGTTGCCAAGGAAGCGCACGGGATCGAGAGCTTCGCGCGTGCCTCCCGCGGTAACCAGAACAATCTCGCCAGCCAGGTCGTGACGGCGGCCCAGGGCACTCAGCACAGCGTCCGCAATGGCCTCTGGCTCCGCCATCCGTCCCGCACCAACCATACCGCAGGCCAGGTCGCCCGTTCCGGGTTCCACGACGCGGACGCCGCGCCGGCGCAGCGTCTCAAGATTCGCTTGTGTCGCCGGATGCTCCCACATATTCACGTTCATCGCGGGAGCCACCAGGACCGGCGCCTGAGTGGCCAGAAACATCGTGGTGAGAAAGTCATCGGCAATGCCATGGGCGAATTTGGCCAGAATGTTGGCCGTCGCCGGTGCAACAACCAACACCTCTGCCCACTGCGCCTCGCCGATGTGCTCAATCCCCGATGGTTCGTTTGGCGAGCCGTCGGCCGCCGCGGCTTCGTCCCAGAGGCTGGTAATCACCTTATGGCCTGTAAGGGAGGCAAATGTCAGCGGCTGAACAAACCTGCAGGCCGACTCCGTCATCACCACGTGGACTTCAAGAGCCTGACGCTGCAGCGCGCGCACCAGCTCTGCCGCCTTGTAGGCGGCAATCCCGCCCGAGACGCCCACGGTTACTCTCATCACTCGATTGTAGCCGGTTTCTACTAGCGCGGGAGCTCCGCGCGTTGGGGAGATTTCTTGGAGGAGTGGAACCTCCGGAGAGGAGGGACGGGACGTGCGAAAATGCTCAAGTACGGTTGATTCTGACGGCCAGCGGCCGAAATCATTGAAGGAACATCATCCGCTGTTTTGCGCATGGTTTCCAGGGGATAAGCAAGATGCACGGGAAGTTAGAGTTGATGATGGGACCGATGAGAAGTAATAAAACCGCGGAACTCTTGCGGCGCGCCGACATGCGGCGCCAATACGCCGGCCAATATGTCATGGTCCTCAAGCCCAGCGACGATACCAAGGGCGGACCTGGTGTGGTTGAGAGTCGTAACCCAAAGGGGCACGGTAAGATGAATGCCCTCGAATTCAAATCGAATGACCCATGGGAGATCTTTCAGGCAATCGCCGCCAAGGAAATGGCTATTGGGAAGAGAGTCGAATGTGTAGCGATCGATGAAGGACAATTTATAGAAGAATTATTCCCCCTGACACGGCGTCTCCTCGATGAAAACCACGACGTCCTGGTTGCTGGCCTGGATCTTGACTTCCGAGCCATTCCCTTTGGAGAGATGCTCGACCTCACATGGTTCGTAACCGCATACGGAGGCAGCATTACTGAATGCATTGCATACTGCGCATGCGGAAACCGCGCTCTCTACTCGCAGCGGCTCATCGAAGGTGAGCCGGCGCCCTACGACAGCCCCATCAAAATGCCGGGCGATTCCTACGAGCCGCGGTGCGCTGAGCATTTTGTGCTCCCCGGGCGTCCACATTGACACCTTCAGCGATGCAACTCGCAAGATTTCTACCGCCGCGGTGGCGACAGGCTTAAGCGTCAACCTCAGAATGTGCATGGCAGTCTGAAGTTAGCCGAGCGGGAGCCGTTTTACCGCGTAAGCAGGGCAGAGAGTCGCTTCTCGAACGGCTCAAGAAGCGCATCAGGATTTATCGGTATTGCAAGCGCCACAGGCCAGCCCGGGCCTCCACTCTTGCCGATTTTCATAAGTGTGGAGATTCACCTTTGCGGTTCGCACAGAGCCCCTCAGTTGGAACTCGAATGGCCCGTCTATAGAGAGATGAGAATCCACCTTGGTCGCGTTGGCACAGAACACAAACATACGCATAGCCGCGCGGGCTGCGGCTGCAGGGAAAAGGCAACCAAGGGAAGGAAAACTAACTCAAGAGAATTGGAACAGCCGGCCCTTCGACAAGCGGCTTCACCACTGGTACATCGGTCTTGACGTACGCAATCTTGCCCGCGTCGATCTCGTCCTGGGCAATTCGGCAGGCCTTGTTGGACTGGCTGTGAACGAGAGCGTGGGAGCCGCTCTGCAACTGTCGGGCGCGGCGGGCGGCTACCAGTACCTTGCGGTAATTGGAGTCGAAACCGGTCTCAATCGTCATTTGGGTCCTCATCTTCCCCGCCGGAATCATCCTCATCGGAGTCTTCCTGGTCAGAGTCGTCGTCGAAATTCAACTGCTGCTGGCCGGAGGAGCCAATAATGCCGAACGCCTCCAGCACAGGTTTGAGCCGCTCCTGCGAGTTGAACTGCAGGCAGGCTGCGGCAACCTCCAACACACGGCGCGAGCGGTACGCGATCACTTCGCCATTTCGATAATATCGCTCGGCAAGCACAATCGCCTCCAATTGCGCTACCGCCCTGTCCAGAATGTCGTTGACCAGAATATAAGCGTACTCGCGATAATTTTCAATTTCCTTGCTCGCCTCGTTCAGCCGCCGGTACACTTCTTCCTCATTGACAACTCCCTCAGCGCGGCTGCGATTGCGTAAGCGGGTGCGCAGAACCCGAGGGTTGGGCGGCATCACAAAGATGCTCACGGCCTCAGGCATTTTGGCTCGCACTTGGGCTGCACCTTGAACGTCAATATCCAGCAGCAGGTCGTGACCGGCCGCACGCGCCTCTTCAAGTGATTGCCGAGCGGTCCCGTAGAAATTGCCAAACACCTCGGCGTGCTCAAGAAATACCCCAGCTTCAAGCATCCGTTGAAACCCTTCGCGGGTGGTGAAGTTGTATTCGCGCCCATTTTCCTCAGAGCCACGAGGCGGCCGCGTAGTCCACGAAATAGCAAACTCAACACCGCTTACCTGTTTGCGTAGCTCGCTTACCAGCGTGCTCTTGCCTGAGCCCGAAGGCGCCGAAATGATGAAGAGAATTCCTGCCACGATTCGATTGTCCCTCGGTTCTATTTGCCAATGATTTTATTCCACATTCTGGATCTGTTCGCGAGCTTTCTCGATCTCCGACTTCATGGCCAGTCCCAGTTCCGTAATGCGGGTTCCCTTTCCACCCACGCCGCCAGTCTTAGACAACAGGGTATTGGCTTCGCGGTTCATCTCCTGAAGCAGAAAATCCAGCTTCTTTCCCAGTTCGCCGCCCGCGACCAGCAGCTCCCTGAAATGTGAAATATGTGTGTGCATGCGGGCTAACTCCTCGGCAATATCGCTTCGTTCGATGAGCACCGCGACCTCTTCGAGCAGCCTCTGGCGATTGAACTCAGGCCCAGTAGCCGTAAGCAGACGCTGCGTCAGGCGTTCCTGGTAACGCTGTTCAATCTCCGGACGCAGCACAGCCACTCCCTCGGTCGCCTCAGCGAGCCTTTCGAGCGTCGCGTTAAGGATCGCAAAAAGCGACTCTCCTTCGCGAGCACGCATGATCTTTAATTGATCAAGCAGCGGGCCAATCTCCTTCTGTACGCTCTCCGTCAGTGCCGTCTGATCCTCATCATCGCAATTTTCAGTCTGTAGAGCTCCGGGCATACGTAGAATCGCGTTCAGATCCGGATCGCCTGCAAGTCCGTTTTCTTCGCGCGCCGCGGCAAAGGCGGCCAGATAACCGGCTACGAGCTCGCGATCGTAGCCAACCCTCTGCTGTGAATTGCGATCGACCGACAGCGCCAGCTCGACATGTCCGCGAACAAGCGAGCCCTTGAGCGACTTGCGCAGTTCGTTCTCTAGCCCGTCGAGACCCGAAGGCAGGCGTAACTGTACGTCGAGAAATCGATGGTTCACACTCTTCACACTCAACGTGTAGCTGAGCTGATCATTCACTTGCACTTGAACTCGCGCGAACCCGGTCATCGAATAGATCGCCATTGTCTGCTACTCCTCTGGCCCGGTTCTAAGTGCCAAATGCAATTGAGATGAGTCCAGTTCCAAAGCCTCTGCCTCCTGGGCCTCGGGCACGTCCATAAATTGCAATTGATAGAGCCGCTGATAGGTGGGCGATGATGTCAACAGCTCCTCGTGGGACCCGATGGCGGTAATCCGCCCGTCCTCAAGAACTGCAATACGGTTCGCGCGGCGAATAGTTCCAAGCCGATGGGCGATCACCAACACGGTCCGTCCCTGCATGAGGTTCGCGAGAGCCGCCTGAACCAGCGACTCGCTTTCGGCGTCCAGGGCTGAAGTGGCCTCGTCGAGAATTAGAATCGGCGAGTCCTTAAGAATGGCCCGCGCAATGGCCATTCGCTGCCGCTCGCCGCCTGAGAGGCGAAAGCCCTTTTCGCCGATCACAGTGTCATATCCCTGAGGCATGCGAAGAATGAAGTCGTGCGCCAGCGCGTTCTGAGCAGCCTGCTGCACGATTTCTAATTTCACGTCCGGTTGGCCGTAGGCGATGTTGTTACGAACCGTGTCGTTGAAGAGAATTGTTTCCTGTGTGACTTGGGCGACCTGTCGGCGCAGCGAGCCAAGTGTGAGATCGCGAAGATCGCGATCATCGATAAGGATCCGGCCCGAGGTCACGTCAAAGAATCGCGGGATCAGATTGACCAGCGTCGACTTGCCGGCTCCGCTTGGGCCCACCAGCGCCAGCACTTCGCCGGTCCGGAGCTGAAGGTCCACGTTGTGAAGAATCTGGTGTTCGCCCTTTTCAGTGCTGTAGGAGAAGCCCACATTCTCAAACTGAACACTCCGCTTAAAGCCCTTCAAGGTGGCAGCGCGAGGACGCTCCTTGACGTCATCCTTGGTGTCGAAGAAGCCAAAGATGGACGACGAAGCGCCCATTGCCTGCTGAAAGCTGTTGTAGAAATAGGCGAACTTGCGGACCGGGTCGTAGAGCTTGAAAAGCAGGATGATGAATGCTGCAAATAACCCCATCGTCATGCGCCCATGGAGGATTTGATTGCGCCCGATCAGCAGGAACATTGCAATTGCCACCGCCCCGATACTATCCATTAGTGGTGAGCTGATGGACTGAATGCGCACGTTGCGCAGGTTGGCTCGGAATAACCGGCTTGCAGCCTTTTTGAAGCGGAGAATCTCCCAAAGCTCCGTGTTGAAGGCTTTGACGATGCGGTTCCCGGTCACCGTTTCATGAAGAATGTTCTGAATTTCGGCCAGCTTGTCCTGGCCTGTGCGGGTGCGGGTGCGGACTTCCCTTCCGATCTTCCGCGACGAGGTGATCACCACAGGCACAAACAAAAGCAGCGCCCAGCTCAGCTGGCCACCAAGGCGGATGACAAAGACCAGTCCGACAATGAAGGTGAAAAACTGCTGCAGAAACTCGCTGATCACCGAACTCACTGCGACCTGCACTCGATCCACATCGTTTATTAGAGTGGAAAGGATGGTTCCTGTGGCGTGTTTGTGAAAGAAGCTGGAGGACCGACGTAGCGTGGCCTCATAGAGGTGGTTGCGCAGATCGGTAATTGTGCCAAAGCCGGCGTAGTTCACGAGGTAGGTGCCGAGGTAATCGCACAGTCCCTTGACAAATGTGGACATGACAAGCGCGAAGGCTACGACACTCCATGCGTTGTGCATGTGCAGGAAACGGGGAACGACCATTCTCAGATCGAAATGCCATGGGCTGTTGGGTAGTCCCAATATGATGGGGCCTTCGGGCGCGTCGGGTCTTAACACCTGGTCGAAGATGGGTTGGAACAGGAGGGTGCGAAATGTGTCCAGCGCGCCGACCATGGCGAGCAAGAGGACTCCGGGCAGGATTTGCAGGACGTAAGGTAGCCCGTAACGCAGGAGGCGCAGGAAATTCTTCATGCCGCTTGGACCGCCTCGCGGCCAACTGACTCGTGGATAAGCCACAGGCCTTGGGTCAAAATCTCCATCCCAGCATTGTATCTGGCGGGCCCCTGGGATTGCCTCTGGACCGTCGCCTTTCCGAAATGCAATAGCCCTTTCAGCCACCAGATAAAAACCGCACGTTCAAGACATTGATGCGGATGCGATTCTTATGATCTCCTCGTAGTAGGCACAATATTCGTCGGTAATCGCCTTGTCGCTGAATCGACTCAGATTCCGAAAACCAGCGGCGCGTAATCTCTGGCTGTCTTGGAGACCCTCTCCGATGATCGCCGCTGCACCTCTAAAATCTTCCGGATCGATGAGAATCGCAGCATCCCCCGCGACCTCGGACATAGGCTCGCGAAAACTGGTGATGACCGGACAACCGCAGGCTTGCGCCTCGAGGATGGGCCAACCAAAGCCTTCCTCCAGCGAAGGGAACAGCAATGCCAATGAGTTGCCGTAGAGAGCCTGCAACTCCTCGTTTGAAACGCCAACGGCCTGGATGACGCGGTCGGCAATCCGTTCCTCCCGGATCACATCGAGCATCTCCTCTGTCCAGGTCTTGCCGACCATGATCAGCTTGGAAGTGGATAACGCATCCTGCTCGATGAGGCGTGCAAAGATGCGCAGCACACCCGCCCGGTTCTTGTACCACTGGTTTCCGCCGACGTGCAAGAAGTAGCATTCGCCAGCCTTCAATCCGAGTCGGGAAACAAATCCAGGAGGAAACGGAGCGCCGGGCCGATAGCCCCAATTAAGAGGAACATGAATGACTCGAAGCTGGCCGATCTGCTGGTGCCTGTCACCTTGTTTGCCGGTGAGTGCCATCAAGTCCTTCGCGGTCTTGGCTGAATCGCACACTATATGAGGCGCACTCCGCAGCCCGGAAAGGATCCATCGCTGCAGCAATTGGCCTGACAAGGCTACAGACACCTGGGGAAACTCGCCTCTCGCAGCACGAATAGCAAGCACATCGTGGCATGTAATGAGGCTCGCCCTCTCGCGAACACCACGCAAGTACATTGAGTTAGAGTGGTCCAGCACATGAACCAGGTCGCAAGTCTGCGCCATGCGGCGCAGCTGCCGCGGGAAGAGCAGGAATTTGTCCAGGTATCCCAGATACTTTTTTAGTCCCTGACGCCGCGCGAACTTCGAGAAGAACGGCTCTGGCGCCGTCACGTTGATCTGATGGCCTCGCTCCTTCAGGGTGCGCTGAAGCCAGAACGCATAGCGCAGCATGCTTTCCTGAGCATCTGGCTCATAATTCGCCACAAGAAGGATTCGCATGGGTTCACCTTAGCATGAGGGCTTTAGAGCTCTTGCTTCTAATGTGTGTCCCCACTTCCAGATCGGCGCCTGTCTTTGGGAGAGTATGCCCGTTATCAGCAACTCTTTCAGAAGCTGATTTTTCTTTGCGGGAACCAAGTGAGTTGTATGGTTGTGTTTGTGACGGTCTGAAGTCCTGTGAGGTAGATGGGCGCTTTGTATCGTTCGTAGGTGAAGTTTCCGTTGACCTCGAATTCCTTTCCGATTCGCTTTACGACCTGGAAGTTGATGTCGTTGAGCGTAGTCCCGTACTGAGTTCCGCCCGGGGACGCTTCAATAAAATCCTTGGCTGCCTTCTGATTGCGAACGCCCACCTGCACCCACTCGTTGCCGGAGAGGTGATAGGTGATCCATCCCTGTCCGCCTTTGTCCTCGCGGCCGATCCAATCGCCGAACAGTTGGCCCTTGTTTGTGTAGCCCTGCCTTTGAATGCCCTCATAGTACATGAACTCTCCGCCTTGGCTGCGAGAGACGGGCGGATCTGTGGAGGCGCCCTCGACGCGGATATCAAGCTTCGCAACTCCAGGCACATGCGACAGGTACAGGCCCGGCCGCCAGGAGGCGCGCCGCGGTGCGTCAATGGGCGAGACGTCGTCGTGCACCTCTGAGTCGCAGTAGAGCGTGAGCCACTTGCGGACAAAGGGAAGCCGGTAGGTGAAGTCGAAGGCGCCAAAGCGCGCTCCCGGGTCCGCAGGGCTGTTCTTCACCGCAGGCGTGGGTGCTGAAAAGCTGAAGAAGCTTCTCAGAAAGCTGTGCAGCGTGATCGGCTCGTGCCCCTTGCCACCCCAGATCACGGTGCGCTCGAAGCCGAACTCCAGGTTCTCCGTGGGCTTGAAGCTGACCTTCTCCACATGCACCCAGGGATCATTGGGATAGGTGTGGCCCTTCAGAGAGCCCACCAGAAAGTCATAGCGGAACGGGCCCGTCAGCCGCGACAGCAGCGGAATGCGCAGCGGCTCGATGCGGTTGAGGCGGAACGAGTAGATGTCCTCTGCATTGTTGGAGTACGCCATGCCCCCGCCCAGCCCCGGTCCCAGCCAGTCGTCCTGCTTGCCGAACGAAATCTCGTGGTTCAGGTAGTGGGCCGAGACGTAGGCCTCCATGATGCGCAATTCGGTGGTGGCCGCAATCGGTCCGCCTGGAATGGTGGCCTGCTGGTTGTACGGAATAGGGGTACATGAGACGCCAGAACTCCAGCAGGCGGGGTTGAAGAAGTCTGTCGTGCCGTCATCGGCGGCGAGCATCTCTGCCAGGCCCATCGAATAGCCGGCGGCCGAGGGCGCGCCCTGGAACTCGCCCCGCGCGTACATAAGAAACCGGCCCGCCGAGGCGTACCCGCTAGCGCCGGTATAGTTGTTGAAGCCGCTCGAATAGGGCCGGCCGTAGTCGTTGATCACCGTCGAGCCGAGATGGTAGCTGTCGCGGAGCGGCGTGCCGCTGAGCACACGCATGGTCGAGTACACCGACTCGACGCGCGTGTTGCCCTCGTGCACAAGGCACGGACCCTGCATGTCGTCCCGCAGCGCATGAATCAGAGCCTCGTAGATCTCCTCGGCCTCATCCGTCGACGCACTCGCATCCGCGTCCTCGATCCGCGCCCCCGCCTCCTCGAGCATGTGCTCCACGCTGGAGCGCGTCCACGGCCGCATGCCCAGATACGCGCTGTCTACAAACCCAAGAGAGAAAAGACGAAGCACCGCCGGATACATCCAGCTATCCACCGGAATGTACGGCGAATCCAGAACCGATGGCTCGCACACGGGCGTCGGACGGCTCGCGTCACGGCTATGGCCCCAAGGCCAGTCCCCCGCCGAAACAACCCCAGACGCCAAAGGGTCTTCCCCATACAATGAAAACGCCGTCAAAACGAGAAGGCACGATATCAACAAGACCCTCGAATACACCCGAGCCGTGACAAAAAAAACTCTCTCATTCATACGCTCACTCTATCAACTTTCAGGCGCCAATCTCCAATGAGAAACCGGGGCAAGGTCAGGCCGAACGCAATCGCGATGAGGTTTTACAACTTGATGGACCGAAAGCAGGCATTGCATCCATTCACGTTGTCATGGCATAGGGACCGGGCACATTCGCAACGTACCAGTCATACGCCTCCTTCATGCCTGTCTCGAAGCTGGTCGGCGCCACCCAACCCATGTTGCGGAGGCGGCTGACATCCATCACTTTTCTCGGCATTCCGTCGGGTTTCGAAGTTTCGAACGTGAACGTCCCAGTCCATCCGATGATCGCCGCGATGCGCTGAGCGAGTTCCAGGATCGTCATATCGACGCCAGTGCCCACGTTCAGGAACATCTCTTCAGAATAGTTCTTCATGACAAAAACGCAGGCATCTGCCAGATCTTCTGAATACAGAAACTCTCGCCGTGGCTTCCCTGTTCCCCACAATTCGACCGTCGGGCTGGCGGCGGCCTTTGCTGCATGGATCTTCATGATCAGGGCAGCCACGACATGGCCGCCCTCAGCGTCGTACCGGTCACCGGGGCCATAGAGATTGGTGGGCATCACAGAGACAAAATCACAGCCGTACTGGCGGCGAAAAGCCTGGCAGAGCTTAATGCCGGCGATCTTGGCAATGGCATACGACTCGTTTGTCGGCTCCAAAGCCCCGGTCAGCAGAGCTTCTTCCCGCATGGGCTGCTCGGCGAGACGCGGAAAGATGCAAGAGGATCCCAGGAATAGAAGCTTCTTTACACCGGTCTGCCACGCCGCATGGATGATATTTGATTCGATCGTGAGATTGTCGTACAAGAACTCCGCCGGTCGCGTTGCATTGGCCATAATGCCGCCGACGGTGGCGGCGGCAAGAAAAACCACGTCGATCTTTCGATCCGCCATCCACGCGTCTACATGCGCCTGACGCAGTAGATCGAGTTCGCTTCTCGTGGCCGTGACCATTTCGCAATTCTCACGCGCCAGGCGGCGAGCAATCGCAGATCCTGCCATCCCACGGTGCCCTGCAACCCAAACGCGCTTGCCGGCCAGATAGAAGCTAGTCATGACCGCTCTCTCTCCGGTGCGATTCACCGGCAATCACTCTCAGATCGGAAGCCACCATCTCCGAAACAAGTTCGGGAAACTCGACCGAGTGTCTCCACCCGAGGACGCGGCGGGCCTTGGAAGCGTCCCCGAGCAAAAGATCAACTTCTGTGGGACGAAAATAGCGCGGATCGATCTTGACCAGCACTTCGCCCTTGATGGCATCGATCCCGACTTCGTCAACGCCTTTACCCTTCCAGTCAATCTTGCGGTCAATTTTAGAGAACGCAAGTTCGATAAACTCGCGCACGCTGTGGGCTTCACCGGTAGCTAGCACGTAGTCGTCTGGCTTGGGCTGCTGGACGATCCGCCACATCCCTTCAACATAGTCTCGCGCATGGCCCCAGTCGCGCTTGGAGTCGAGGTTGCCGATGTAAAGCGTCTTTTGGACACCCAGATGAATGCTCGCCACCGCGCGCGTAATCTTGCGTGTGACAAACGTCTCGCCGCGCACAGGGCTCTCGTGATTGAACAGGATGCCGTTCGAGGCATGCAACCCGTAGGCTTCGCGGTAGTTTACCGTAATCCAGTAAGCGTATAGCTTGGCTACGCCATATGGACTCCGAGGGTAGAATGGAGTCGTCTCCGTTTGCGGTGTTTCTTGTACCTTTCCATACAGCTCAGAGGTAGAAGCTTGGTAGAACCGCGTCTTTTCGACAAGCCCTAGGATTCGGATCGCCTCCAGGATACGGAGAGCGCCTGTGGCATCGGCATTCGCAGTGTACTCGGGAGTTTCGAAGCTGACTTGCACGTGGCTCTGTGCCGCAAGATTATAGATTTCGTCCGGCTTTACCGCCTGGACGATTCGAATCAGATTGGTGGAGTCGGTCATATCTCCGTAGTGAATCTGGAAATGACTATCTGGGACATGGGGATCCTCGTAGATATGGTCGATGCGCGCCGAGTTGAAAGACGACGAACGCCGCTTGATACCATGCACCAAGTATCCTTTTGCTAACAACAGATCGGCCAAGTAAGCGCCGTCCTGGCCAGTGATTCCAGTAATTAGAGCGACTTTCCCCATGAACCTGCCTTCATCAACTGTATTCGTTTCGGGCCGAAGCCACAGCGTTCTTGCGCCCCTGAAACGCGGCAGGAAAGACCGCCTGAATTCCTCCTGCGACAACACGGGCATTTCATCCCAATTCATGACACAGTCGACATTATAGTTGACGCCCAGCTAGCCATGTGTCATCTGCAAGGAACTTGCCTGAACGGGCAGCTGCCTAATTGGAAAGGTCTTGATGAAAGGCGCTCGGAACACAGCTGCCAGGTCGCATTTCGGCGGGTGGTGCCATTGGCCATCTTCGATAGTCAAGCGAGGGCAAGGCCGACTACCAGGGTTTGATTTGCGCTAAGACTTCGCTCCAATCCGATGAAGCTCCGAAATCGGCTTCCCATCTCGGATCCCGTTTCCATCATTCGACCTGCAATCTCAGCTTTCATTCGTTGTGTTCGGACAGGCCTCTAGAGGATTCAAAAAGGGCTTACAGGACTTCGCTCGCGTGCAACTCCTTTCCCCCTTTCCGGAAAAAGCCGGATTGACTGAGGCGGTATTCTGTTACGAGTCTTCGGTTACAATCATTGCGGGTACACGACGGCGCGATTCCGGACTCAATCATGTTGCGACCACAATACAGCGAGACCTGGCCCGAGTCGTTCAGACTCAGCTACTCCTATGACGAGCTCGAGCTATGGGGCAATCGAAAAGACCTCGGCTACACCTATCAGTATCGAAATCGTCGCGCGTGGGCTCTCCAAGCGATCGAGGAACTGGTCCCAGCAGGCGGAACTATACTCGACGTTGCAGCCGCGAGCGGTAACTTCACCCTTCCGCTCGCTGAAATGGGCTACAGGGTCACCTGGAACGACCTGCGCGGTGAGCTTTCGGAGTTTGTGAAGCTCAAATATGAGTCTGGCCGCGTGGAGTTCGCCGCCGGGAATATCTTTGAATTGGCGAAAAGCTGGGCCGACCGCTTCGACGCAGTGGTGGCCTTTGAAGTCATTGAGCACATGGCCCATCCTGACCATTTTCTTGCGGCAATGGCGACTCTCCTGAAGCCCGGCGGCGTTCTCTTTGTGACCACTCCCAATGGAAGGTATTTCCGCTCTCATCTTCCACGGTTCAGCGACTGTCCGGATCCAACTGTCTACGAAGCCGTGCAGTTCAAGCCAAATTCAGATGGCCACATCTTCCTGCTCGATGCAGCAGAATTCACCTCCCTGGCCTCGAACGTGGGCCTCGAGACTGAACGCCTCGAACTGATGACAAACCCTCTTACCAACGGCCACATCAAGCTCGGCCATCTCTTGCCCTACCTGCCTTTCCCCCTGGTCCGCGGATTGGAGAAGGCAACCAGAATGCTTCCTAGAGTTCTCCGCGAGGCATTCCATACCCAGATGGTCTCCGTGCTGCGCAGGCCCTTGGAATGAATCAGTTTGCTGGGCTTTCGCCAAACGCTCCGGCGAGGGAATTTAGATGCCAGCAGGGGCTCAAGCGGCAGGGTCTCAGGCTTCAGGGTTGAAATGTCGCCTGGACCAATCCTTGCTCAGAGGAGCGCAGAAAGAGGGCTGTCGCAATCAGATTAACGAAAAGTCCCGCGCAGTTTGTGAACAGACTCAACTCTAGGACACCATGGACGGACCGGATATCAAAAATCACGATTCCAAGAACCTGAGAAGATAGGCCGGCAGTCAGACCGATCCACGCCGGCACGATCCAGCCCCGACTCACGTTTAGCCCCCATATCGCCGCAAGGATCGCTGCGCTCACAGAACAGCTCAGAGCAAGAAGGCATTGCCCTCCCAATTCGCCATAGCGCGGCCCAAGAATGCTTACGAGCTGATTCGGGAAGAGCCAGCCGATCACCAAGACAGAACTGACTGCGAAGCTGTACAGACCTATGATCCTTAGAAACAGGGCACGCAAACGCTTGGGGTCCTGACAGCGGGCGAATCGGGGGACAAGAATATTGGCCAACACGCTTGACATGGCCGTAAAAATCATCGCGAGCCTTCCCAGAGCGCCCACATCGGCTACCCGCGCGCTATTGCCAAACAAGCTGATGAGAAGGACGCCGATCTGCCCTGAAAGCACACCGTAGAGCTCGTAGGGTATCTGCTTCCGAATGATGACAAGAATGGCTGACACAGTGTGCTTCTCGGCCTTTGCGCGCAGGTTGACCTGATTGCCCGCATACCTTTGGTAGAGCCAAAGCTGCACTCCAAATCCAGCACAGTTTGCGAGCAGCGCCGTTGTGGCATTCAGGTGCGTAAGGTAAAAGAGTGCGAGAATCGCCAGCCTTGTAACAACTGAGAGGATAGCTGCTGCTTCAATCAACCGGTAGTTCGACCGCAATTGGGGAACTATGCCGAATACACCGGTCCCGAATTGAAACAACAACGAAGTGATTAGAACGCCGGTAAAGGAGAACGCAGAGATTAGAGAGGCGCCATCTCTAAGGAACATCAAAGGCGCCGTCACGCCAACTCCCAGCACGACTATGGCGACGAGCCATCGTCGAATACTGAGAGCAGAATTGATGAGCTTTCCAAGCGCCTCCCCATCTTCCCACACGGTTCCACCGAGCGCCGATAGCGCGGCGCTGATCCCGCAATCAGTCAGGGCCGCAGCCGAGAACATAAATGAGGTAGCAATCGAATAGAATGCGTAGTCTTGCTTTGAAAGAATGCGAATAATTGCGATGCCAGTCACTGCATTGGCAGCCTGGACAAGCAATTGAATCGTAAAGAATCGGGTAAGCACTCCGCCCCAAGAGAGCAAGTGTTTCCTTTTCATCGCGTCCCGTAACTTTCAAGGTTGCGGTCACACATCGGTGGCCTTTCTCAATCCCGCCGGATCGCCCGTTTACCTTCGACATTCAAGATGAGGAGTTTCCTCAATCATACGAATCCAAGCGACTGGTATGCGCCAATGTATTCCTTTGCCGCAATCTCCCACGCAAGCCTGGTCTCAGCGAACGCCCTGCACTCTCTCCCAATCCTCGCAGCTAACTCCGGCTGATTGAGATAAGCTTCAGCCAATCCCAGGCAAGCCGCATCATCATTGTTCTTGACAAGTGGGAACACCTCCCCTCCGCCGTAGCTCCTGATCCCACCAGTATCGGTTGTAATGATGGGGAGGCCACAGGCGAGGGCTTCTACGACGGCATTGTTCGCTGAACTGTCTTCCATCGGCATGAGCATCGCCGTCGACGTTTGATATCGCGTTAGTAGATCTTCATCGCTCAGGTTGTGATACCACCTAACTGAGGGTTCATTGCTCAGTTGCCTGATTGCCGGGTCTTGTCTCGCAAAAAGCGGTACAACCAAATCAAAGATCACGTCCGGGAACCTGCGGCTGATCTCGGGTATGACCCGAGCAAGCATGGCAGTATTTCTCAGCCACGCCCCAACAAAAATGAACTTGTGTGGACGCGCGTCTCGGGAGGCGGCCGATGGCCTAAAGAAATCTGTATCGACCCCATGCGGCAGAACTTTGATTTGAGAGCGGTTGAAGATGTCACTGAACTCATCGCGCACGTTTTCCGACAAGACAATCACCTCAGGCAGCGCTCGAAGATATTCAAGGTCGGAATCTTTCCAACATCTCCTCGGCAGGTGCATCGTGCCAATCCAGCGCGCGTGTTTAGATGGGGGCGAGAGAAACCGTATATGATCCTCCAGGATCAAGACATGACCTGGGCTCCGTGCGAGGCGCATGCGAAGTACAAATTCGAACTCGGACGCAGCCAATGCCTGGTCGCGATTTGGATGCCGCATCCAGGCCGAATAGGCCTTGCCGGCGATTCTTGTGGTAAACCCCTTTCTGGGCCGAATAACGGTGTTGGAGCAGCCAAGGAGGCCCAGGTTTTGACCGAGCTGCCCAATGCCAGCGTGTTTCCCAAACCAGGCAAAGCTATGATCCAAGAGAAGAAGTGACATCGCCGCCAGTATACTTGCTCAAGAACGAGGGATGGAAATGATAGCGGGAGTGGATAGCCAGGAGCGAGACCGAAAGCATAGAACTCCAGGGACCGGGGGCCCTCTGCTGAAGTCACCTCCGGCCAGTGAGACGCACGAATCGTCTAATCGAAACTATGGTTTTCCCATTCTCAACTCGTCCATGACTTGTGTCTGGAGCGCGAGAACGTTCCAAGCGTCATAGCCGAGCAGATAACCATTGGAGTGGAGCAAGTCAAAGAGCGGCTTTCGATCTGCCTTGCCCAAATGGAAGTGTTCAAAATGGATGCAGTAGGGCAACACCGGCAACTTCAAAGCCATGCGGACTACCTGAGCATCGAACCCTTCAACGTCGATTTGCAGCAGATCAACCCTGGTCAGGCATAGCTCCGCCACGAGTGAGCTGAGGGATCGGGCGGACACCGTAATCCTTTCAATTTCGTGATCCTCCTTGCCATGACGCTCCAGGTGCTTCCGAAAAAAGGACGATATTTGAAGTGTTAAATCGACTTCCGCTTCCTTCATGCCAGTGCCCTTTAGCCGGTAAAGATGAGCCTCACCATCCTGCTCGGCGATCGCGCATTGGACAAGTGTGACGTTCGGGCATCCAGCATAAGTCTTTTGCAATCGAGCAAAAGCCAATGGATTCGGTTCAACTAGTACTGCACGGTTTAATCCCTTCGCCACGTGCCTGTGAACAGGATCATTCGTAACACCATCGCAGGCACCGATTTGCAGGATAGTGATGGCGTCGCCGCGGGCTTCGTAGCTTGCCAGCAGAAGGTCAACCGGCGCTAGGGTGACGGTTGGCAACCGCCGGCAAACATCGAAGGGTGTCAACTCCAAAAAGTATTGGAAAAGAAGGTTCAGTCTACGGCCCATGATTGCGATATCCGATCCAGCGCTTCGAGGTTATCGACAATATACCATCTGCTGTTCGCGCCCACAGGTGTTCCATGAGGATTGACCACCCCGACATTGCGGTCTCTCGATTGAGTGTCATTCGGCCGTCGGATTGGGATCCAATGATCTGCAGGTCGAACTTGACCGCGGATCTTCCATAGCGATGGACTTGTGAAACTGCTAGCTTCCGACACCGAAGGATTGAGCATCCCTATCGCCTGCAGTAGAAGCGTCCAATCAGGGCGGCAATCCCGCAAGCCAGTTGCTTGGATCGCAGTTGCAGGATGGAGTAGGGATGTATGGGTGACGAAAGTTGAGTGAAAAAGAACTTGGTCGAAGGGAAGAGCGGGTTGCCTGCCAGAGCACTGAGTAACAGCGATCCCCTCCAGGGCTTGGGGCCTACGGCATGGTGCATGGTAAACCCGGCGGGAACGAATCCCATCGCCTCCGGTCCCATGGTGGTAAGTGGATGCTCAGTGTACATGGCGGCAATGTTGAGCGCATCCTGATCGCTGGCATGGAAGGGCATCTCCCGGCCACCAGCCATGAAACCCTTCAGATTGCAGCCTGTCGCCTCAGCCATTTCGATCATGCGCTTCCACAAATGGAGAAAACTGATCTGGTCGGCGGATACGCCGACCATTCCACCATTGAAATAGTGATTGAGACGGCGCGGGTTATGGTGTCCCGCACTAGCAGCAATTTCCATCCACTTGTGCCGCAGCGGAGAGTCCTCTGGAAGAATGTTGTTCACTATTTCCTGACACAACGCTATTCCGTAGCGCTCCCAGTCTGCGAAGAAGGCCCACCCGCAGCGCAAAAAGATATCCGGATCAAAATACCAGAGGTAATCGCACTCGGGGTTCACCGTTTGGAAAAGTCTAAGCATGAATTGGGGCTTGTAATTGGTAAGGTGCATGTCCGTTTCGACCCGCAAGAAAACAAGCCGGATCTGGTCGTCCACCATGTACTCGCAGTCTCGATCTTCGAGACGCTTGAGTTGATAAAGCCAGGGCGGCAACGCCCCTCGATATCCCGCCCAAAGTGTCCCAGCGTAGCCAGCTCGCACGAGAGAGTTGACAAAGGCTGCCAGCCCGAAATGGTAATCCCCTTCAAAGAGCGTGCAAATGGCATGCTTGTGGTCTTGAGGAACGCCAGGGCTGGAAAGTGCAGGCATACTCATCTCTTTATCGGCCGTAATACATTTCCCCATTCATCCTAGCAGGCGAAGCGGGAGAGGCCAGGTCGCATTCAACGCTCGGAAATGCCCAATCGGAGACGATCGCGGCCTGCCCCTCTGATCTGATTCCGCCTGGCGCGATCAGCCACCATTGATCTCAGACCTGAGCCGCGTGTTCTTCGCAGCTGGCGCAGGCGAACCATGCCGACATTCGCAACAATCCTCGAACTGCCGCGGGGTGGGGGATATACTAGTTTGGTTGAGTATTTAGACAAGAATGGTGATCATTGCTCAACCTGATGATCTAAACCAGCACATCGAGCCCCCGAAGTCCAAATTTGCCGCGTTGCCAACTGGAATACAGCCCGCCTTGGAAGCAATTTCATCTTGTCTGGTCGTGACGAGGCTTTCTTCCGATCGACCTTGAATTGGACCGGTCTCATGAATTTGCCCAGTGTTGCAATTGTCATTCCCACGCGGAACAGGCACCAATTGCTCAAGCGATGTCTGCGCCGGCTCATCGCGTACGTCGGTGCGCATCCGGAATGTTCCATCGTAGTCAGCGATGACGGAAACGCCTCGGAGACTAAAGCAGTCTTGAAGGAGGAATTCGGAATCGTTGCCGTGATCCAGGGACCGCACCAAGGTCCGGCTGCCAACCGAAATTGCGGAGCTTCCCATTCGACGGGAGACCTGATCGTCTTTCTCGACGATGACTGTATCCCAAGTGAAAACCTGATTGGCTCATACCAAGAAGCGGCAATGAAAAACCCGGAAATCGGAGTCTTTGAGGGCCGGATCAGTGCAAAGGGCGAACTCTCGAGCTTTGCGGACGCATTCGTAACCAATGAAACCGGCGGCTATCTGTGGTCCTGCAATTTCGCCATCCGACGAGAGCTGTTTCTGAGGGTCAGAGGATTCGACCCCCGCTATCCCTTTGCCGCGATGGAGGACGTTGACCTTCATCAGAGAATCAAGTCGTTGTCAGCGGTACCGTTTTTGCCCGATGCACTGGTCTGGCACGAGATCGAACGCCGGATCGGATGGCGGGTTGTCCAGCACCACGCCCTTTCCGTCCTGCTCTTCTTGCATATCCATGGCCCCAAGGCTACCAACAAGCGCTCACTTTACTTTCTGCGCCAAGCTGCCAGAAACCTGGTTTGGAGGGGAGGGCTGCATCTTTGGAAGCGGAATATGAAAGATCCTGGTCAGCTAGCATTCCAGGTTTGGGAGAGTCTCCAATTAGGGCTGATTGTCTCATTTTGGAGTTTTCATGCCCCCCTTGCAAGAAGGTTCTACCCTCCCTGCTGTTCGGGCTGCGACTCCATCCACTCATTCATGGCAGGATCCGATCATTCCCCCGATTATTGCTGAGAAAAGCACAAATCCTCGCTTACGCACATGACTCTTCTAGAACTTAAACGGTGCTTGGCTGAGATGGAATCAATCTAGCTAGCTATCTGCTTCACTCAGGTGCCCCCAATATCTTGTGGTATCAAGGAAGGAGTCATATCAATCATGGCACGATTACGAACTTCTGCCCTCGACGAACCAGCGCGGGCCTCATTCACCGTCGCACCTCACTGCCAGAAGGCACTGAAAGGCCGG
>Ga0182018_10000314_pt1 | contig 63459 bp, 50 predicted proteins | sample 812P2MmetaG_FD_120490 | JGI IMG/M metagenome (GOLD analysis project Ga0182018, IMG submission 120490) | Permafrost microbial communities from Stordalen Mire, Sweden - 812P2M metaG | ecosystem: Environmental > Terrestrial > Soil > Wetlands > Permafrost | place: Sweden: Stordalen | collected... | reverse complement strand
GCACGGCAGGCGACGGCACCCCCGAATGGTCATTCACCCCCCAGCCACCCTTCGGGCAGGAACCGGAACTCGGGATCGACACCGACGAGGGACGTGACCGGTGGCACCGAAGGGACGAGTGAGGTCCCGAACACGAGGCGGACCTCGGTCCGGGTGTTCAACGAATGTGTCACCGATCGAAGATACGAAGCTCGTCTAACTCCTTGGTGCAAACTGGGAATTCCACCCAGAGTTGGGGGCATGGGACGCATTGCATGCTCCGCCCATCGACCCAGCGAATTGAGTTCCATTCGGTACCCGACCACCGTCGATCTGCATATCGATCTTTGCGAACCAGCAAGCACCGGTCGTCGACATGGATGCGATCGTCGCCATGGCACCCGAAGCAGCCAGGCTCATGGTGTCGCCGTTGGTCGAATCCGTCGATGCGGATACCCAAGTCAGGTTGTCGTGCGGCTCGCTCGCCACGAGCTTCGCCGTTGTCATGCCGGAAAAGGTCGACCCGTCGGGAGCGTACGCCAGTTTCAGATACAGAGAGGCCCCCTGCACATTGGTCTGCGTTGCGTAGTCTTGTTCAGTTGAACTCACCGGGGTCGTAATGACAACCGGAGAGGTCTTGGTCAGACGAGGGACTACAAGGGCAGCTATCGCCACGACCGCCGCGATCGACAGTGCAATCACTATCCATCTGGTGTTTCCAGACCGCACTCGCGATGAGTCCGCACCCGCCAGCGAAGCAGTCAGTCGACTGGCTGTCGAGCCGGGTGGGCCAGACACCCAATCAGTAGGCGGCGTGGGGGGCGTTTGAGGTGTCGCCGGCGTGTCTGATTGGGACGGACTGAACGCCGGGAGCAATGGAAGGCTGGAGCCTGAAGGCTGTATCGGTGCGGTTTGGGCTGCACCGGTGAGGAATTCGTTGAGCCCATAGGGCGCTGGTGGGAGTTGAACTTCCTGCTCTGGACCATCCTCCGGCCCCTTCGGCGAGACCAAGCCCGACGAGGTCGAGAACTCTTCTTCCTCGTTCACCGTTGTGGACCTTCCCGCTCAGCTGGGCTACTCCCCAGCTATCGGCCCAGTGTTTCGTCAGCTTGATAGCGAAATGGGTGTCCGGACGGGCAACACGCTCGAGACCGGGGCCGCCGAGGTCCGATTACCGGCTTCCACCCGACGACCTGGCACTCCTCCGGCACCGCTGCCATCTCCGGATCGGCAACCCGACTCGAGATCGATCAGTCGCGGATAGATCGGATCATCGAAGTCACATCAGACCAGCCAAATCCCACCGTCTCGCCGACGATGGCGCGCAATGAGGGATCGACCAGAATGAAGAACGGATATCCGAGCACCCGATAGTTGGCCCATGCAGCGTCGCTCATGACTACCGGATACCGATCGACTCCTGCGGCAATGCCGACAACCGCGGAGGCATCGACGGACTCGGGCCCCTTGGTGACAATGACGACCGACAGAGCGTCGGGCATCACCAAACCGCTGTCATCGGCGAATCCGCGCCAGAACTCATCGCAGCCGTCACACTCGGTGTGAAGGAAGGCCAGCAGCAACAGCTGGTCGAACGAATCAAGTCGTATCTTGATGGTGCGTCCCTGCGGGGTGACGCCGTCGATATCATGTGCGGGCAACCCGTTGTGGGGATCGACCGGTCCTGCGGGGATGGGCCTGAGTCCTGCCACGAACTCTGGATCCGACAGTGGCCCCGACGATCTCACAGACGTGGCCCCTTCCCATCCTGCATTATTTTCGCTCCGTGCCCGCTCCACTGGTCCGACGGCGTCGTCACGTGCATCGACCTGTCAGATGGCCTCGGGTGCTCCGTCCTCGATGATCTCTATTGCGTTGCCATTGCCACACCACCGGCACGACACCTCCTCCACCGATTCGTCGAGCACCTCCACGTCCTCGACGGAGAGATCACCGCCAACAGAGAAGTGATGGAACGCACGGGTCCGGCGATTGGTCACCACGTTGAATCGGGTGAGATTTCCGCAGGCAGCGCAGCGATACCGGATCGTCGTGTCGGATCCGGTGGACGACGCCACCCCGGTTGCAGCAGGGACAGTTGGTACAGAAGGAGATTCGGTGGCCACCGACCACACGGTAGCCGCCAACTGTTGTCCTCACATCTCCAGTGACGAACATATGTTCGCTATAATCATGTTATGGAGGTCGCCCACCAACGTCCTTTCGCCGACCCGGACACCCCGCTCAGCCAGGTGACATTTGTGGTTGTCGACGTAGAGACAACCGGTGGCTCGCCGGCCACGGCGTCACTGACCGAGGTGGCGGCGGCCAAGTACCGCGGCGGTGAGTTGCTGGGCTCGTTCCAGACGCTCGTACGGCCCGACGAGCGGATCCCGCCAGTGATCACCGCGCTCACCGGGATCACCGATGCCATGGTGGCGGACGCCCCGCGCATCGGCGAGATGCTCCCTTCGTTCCTGGAGTTCCTAGGGGGAGCAGTGCTCGTCTGGCACAACCTGCGGTTCGACCTCTCGTTTCTCGATCATGCACTGGCATCCACGGGCCGGGACCGCCTGCCCAATGCCACCGTGGACACGCTGGCGCTGGCTCGCCGGCTGGTGCGTGACTTGGTTCCCGATTGTCGGCTCGGGACCTTGGCTTCATCCCTCCGCCTACCGCACACACCCGCCCATCGGGCTCTCGCCGATGTGCTTGCTACTGGCGACCTCCTCCATGACATGCTTGAACGGGCCGGAACATTTGGGATCCTTGGACTCGAAGAGCTCCTCAACCTGCCCAGACTGGTCGGGCACCCGCAGGCAGCCAAGCTTCGGCTCACCACTCGCCTTCCCCGCCGCCCCGGGGTCTTCTGGTTGACCGATGCTGCCGGCACCGTTCTCTACGTGGGAAAGGCAACCGATCTGCAAGCGCACGTCCGCTCATTCTTCACCGCGGAGAAACGACCCATGGTGAGCCGGCTACTTCGTCAGCTCCATGCCGTCGACCACCGGGTGTGTTCGGAAACGCTCACCGCGGCGGTCATCGAGGGTCGATTGATCCGGGCGTGGTCGCCTCATTTCAATCGCCCTGGCCGAGGCCGGGGACCACGCGGGAAGAGTTCTGTCCGGACGATAGATCGGGATCTTGCGATTCGCCGTCCTCACGACGCGATGAATCGACCACGTCGCAAATCGAAGCGACGACTCACCTGGAGCGACGCAGATCTGGACACGGATCCACATCGCCTGTTGGCTCCCATGGCGGAACGATTGACCGAGCTCTCCAACCAGCAGCGATTCGAAGAGGCGGCGGCGATTCGCGACGAGGCAGAGCACCTACGCCACCTGTTGGAGACACGCAGACGGGTCAAGTCGCTAAGTGACGCTGGCCGGGTGACCCTCATGGTCGACGGTGAGCATCCAGTCGAGCTCGACTGCGGATTGCTCATCTGCCGCAAGAACACGCTCGCAACCGGTAACGCAGACCATGAGCGCGATTGCACGGCACCGATGAACCCGGCCAGCCGTGACAATGAGCGGATCATCGTGGCCAACTGGATCGAGAAGAACAGCACCCGGGTGCGAGTCCTCGATGTTGAGTCTCCTGTCGGGCTCTCGGTACCGTCTGGCCCCGTGCCGGTCCTGGCCGAACTCTGTGACACCTGGTATGCATTGGCTGGCGACGATCAAGCTGGACGTGTCGCCTGAGCCTTCTCCTCGGCCTCGACAGCAGATGCCTGCCGGGACACCTGGACGAGTGCCTCGAGAACGGCGACGGCCCGTCCGTCATCGACCACCTCACAAGCAAGTGCCATGCCTGCAGGGAGGTCAGGAGCGCTGCCGATCACCACCAATGCCGCAGCAGCGTTGAGAACGGCGATATCCCGGTGTGGCGACGGCTCGCCGCCGATCACCTGGCGTATGGCCTCGGCATTGAATGCGGCGTCCCCTCCTCGGAGATCCTCGATCGTGGCAGGCGCCAATCCCAACTCGGCAGGGTCGATCCGATACTTCTGAATCTCATACCGGCCATCGCCGGTGGTGGTGAGCTCGTGCACGGTAGAAGGCCCCGTGGTGCTCAACTCGTCCAGCCCGTCGTCTCCATGGACCACCATGGCCCGTCGGGTATCGCTGGCCGCCAGCACACCGAGCATCTTGTCGGCCATCGATGGATCGCTCACACCCACCACCTGGTATTGGGCACGGCCTGGGTTCGCCAGAGGGCCGAGGAAATTGAACACGGTCGGGATCCCCAACTCTTTGCGCACAGGCGCCGCGAAACGCATCGCCGGGTGGAACCGCGGGGCGAAGCAGAAGCCCATCCCAACCTCATCGATGCACCGGGCGACCCCACGAGGTCCGAGGTCGGCCACCACCCCCAGAGCTTCGAGAACATCGGCAGCCCCAACCGCCGAGGAGGAGGCACGGCCTCCGTGCTTGCACACCTTCGCCCCGGTTGCAGCCACCACCAATGCGGCGATTGTCGACACGTTGATGCTTCGGAGCCGGTCGCCCCCCGTCCCGCAGGTGTCGATCAGTTCGATACCAGTAGGCAGTTCGAGAGGAACAGCGTGCGCAACCATGGCCCGCACGAAGCCGGTCATCTCCCCGACTGACTCCCCTTTGGCCCGTAGCGACGTGGCCAGAGCGGAAATCTGCGAAGGGGTGGCAATACCCGAAAGCACCTCGCCCATCACCGCTTCTGCCTGGTCCTCGGTGAGCGAGACCCCAGAGAGGATGGCGGTCAGAACTCCCGGCCACTCTCCCAGGGATTCGAAGGACTGCTCGGATGGCTCTGATGAGGCTTCTGCCATCAGTCCCACCAGAGGTCGTGACCGAGGACGCCCCTGGCGATCAACCCGAGCTGCACCTGCGAGGTCCCCTCTACGATGGTCAGCTGACGGGCATCGCGGTACCAGAGCTCGGTCGGGTGGTCCTCCATATAACCGGCGGCACCGAGCAACTGCACTGCCAAGCCGGATGCCCTGACGGCCAGCTCTGTGGCGTAGTACTTGGCCATCGACAGGAAGGGTACGTACTCCTTGGTGAACTTTCCTTGGTCGGCGAGCCACGCCGCCCGGTAGGTGAGCAGGCGGGCGGCCTCGATGTCCACCGCCACCTTGGCGATCTCCCACTGGATGCCCTGGAAGTCGGCGATCGTCCCCCCAAACGCCTCTCGCTGCTTTACATACTCGGTCGCGTACATGAGCGCACCTTCGGCCAGGCCGATGCCTCGCGCGGCCACGATCGGTCGCATCGCATTCAGACCGAGCATGGCCAGCCGGAAACCACCCACTTCCCCGATCACGTTTTCGGCGGGAACCCGGACGTTATCGAGAACCAGCTCGCCGGTGTGCACCCCACGGACCCCCATCTTGCGGTCCGTCCGGCCCACCGAAACGCCATCCCACCGTCGTTCCACGATGAACGCGGTGATCGAGTCGTGGGCACGGGAGGCCGGATCGCCCGTCTTGGCAAACACGGTGTACCAGTCGGCCTCGCACACCCCGGACATCCAGCACTTGGTGCCGTTCAGCACCCAGCCATCGCCCCGGCCAGCGGGATCGGGAACTGCCCTGGTCCTGATTCCGGCCACATCGCTGCCCGCCTGGGCTTCGGACAGTCCAAATCCGGCCCGCAACTCACCGGCGGCGATTCCCGGGAGATAACGGTGCTTCTGGTCGTCGTTTCCGGCGATCAGGACCGGGCCGACTGGAAGCCGGGTCAACAAGAGCATCAACGCCGCGGTGTTCGAGTACTTGGCCACTTCCTCGATGGCTACGGCCAGGCCGAGTATCCCCGCGCCGGAGCCTCCGAGCTCGGTGGGCAGACACAGCCCGAGCAGGTCGGCCTCCCTGAATGCCTCGAAGATGTCGGTCGGATACTCGCCCAGGGTGTCGATCTCACGGGCACGAGGCCTGATCTTGACCTGGGCCAGACGGCGGACACTTTGCTGGAGGGCGCCATGTTCGGGTGAGAGATCGAAGTCCACGATCGATGAGGCTACCCGAGGTCCCAACGGCATCGCCTCGAAATGACCTGACCGCGGCCAGGTATCTACCCCGGGGCCGATAACGGGGAGCCGACCTCAACCCTCGTGAGACAGATGACCGTCCACATGCAGGTCCGGAGGCGCGGTGAGTAGGATCCATGGACGTGGAACGGGGCAAGAGCCGGGAGCGGGGCAACAGCAGACCGAACGTGGCTCGTCTGCCGTCGACCGCGTCACGAATCCTCCTCGGCCTCGCCCTCCTGGTCGCGGTGGTGTGGGCACCGGGCGCCAGTGCCGAGGCCACCACTGCCCGCATCCACCCGAGGGAGCCGGCCTCAAAGGTGCCCGGCACCGGGCTCACGTTCCGGGCCACTGGCTACTTTCGCATTGCCCAAGGACGGGGTCGGTCGTGGCTGGTCACACCCCAGGGAAAGCCCTTCTTTTCGACCGGGATCGATCATGTGTCGTCCGACCCTGACGTTGACCAGACCACGGGACAGTGCCCGTACTGTGAGACGATCGCCGGTGAGTACCCGAGCACCAGCGCGTGGGCTACGGCGACGGTTGCTCAGCTTCGCTCATGGGGGTTCAACAGCCTCGGGGCCTTCACCGATGACAGCACGTTCGCTTCGCAGATGCCGTACAGCGTGCAGCTCTCGATGGCCAGCGGGGACGACTGGTTCGCTCCGTCCTTCGTCACCAACGCCGATGCGGTGGCAGCCACCCAGGTGGCTCCATTGGCAAACGATCCCAATCTCATTGGGTTTTACACCGACAGCGAACTGCATTGGGGACCGGACGGATCCGACGCTCAACCGGTACTTGACAATTACCTCGCCCTGCCGGCGGGGTCCCCGGGACTCGCCGTCGCCGAGGAGTATGTGGGAAACCCCAACGGATTCGTCTACGCACTGGCCACCCGGTACTTCTCGGTGACGACCGCAGCCGTCCGCATGTACGACACCCATCATCTGATTCTCGGGGTGAAGGCCGAGGCCCAAGAGATACAGCCGGAGCTGCTGGAGGCCGCCCAGCCCTACGTCGACGTCTTCAGTATCGATGACTACCAGTTGCAGCCCGGATTCGCCCAGCTCATCGACGAGATTTGGCCTCAATACCTTCCGGTGTCCTCGACCTTCAACTACTTCGAGAAGTACGTGAAGCGACCCATCATGGTCGGCGAGTACTCCTTCATCGCGTCGGGTCCACAGACACCGGACACTGTTCCCGGTGTCTATGCCGTCTATCCCACACAGCAACAGCGGGCTGCGGCGTACACGGACTACATTGCGCCCCTCTACGAGGATGCTCCCTGGGTCGTCGGCGACGAGTGGTTCGAGTACGTCGACGAACCGCAAGGAGGGCGGTTCGACGGCGAGAACAACAACTTCGGGGTTGTCAACGTGGAGAACCAGCCGTACCAGGACTTGGTGACCCAAATGGAGATCATGCACTCCGTAGCGCCCGACCGGGTGGTCTCGACCGGCCCCACCTGCGACTCGTGGGCCGAGTCACCGGGCGGTGTGACCTGCGATGCTTCCATGCCGGCGGCCAGCTATCCGCTGAGCATCTTCACCCAGACTGTCCCGGATGGGACGACGGGGACGCCGTACGCCGATGCGCTGATCGCTGGAGGTGGCAGGCCTCGCTACACCTATGCCCTGGTGGATCACCGTTCGCTCCCCCCCGGACTCAGGCTCAACCGGGCCACCGGGCTCGTCTCCGGCACTCCGAGAGTCGCGGGGACCTACGCGTTCACGGTAGAGGTCACCGACTCGACGACGTCGGCACCGCAGACGGCTACCCAGGCCCTTTCGATCACGGTCGCACCCTGACCGGTCAACGTCACCACAGAAACTTCGCTCGCATATCTGGCGAATGTGCTGGCAGCGCCTTCGCTGGCGCGGACCAGGCACGGCATCTCGCGGCACCACCCGACCTGCGCGCTCAGGAATAGGCTCACATCTCATGACTCCTCCCGGCCTCCGACCGCCGCCGCCCATCGGCGTCTCTGCGCTTGTTCCGGGCACCTACGTTGGCAGTGTGGTCGTGGTCACCGGTGGCGGCACTGGCCTCGGGAAGGCCATTGCCACCGAGTTCGCCCGCCTCGGAGCATCGGTGGGCATCCTCAGCCGCAACGCGGAGCACCGGGCGGGCGGCGTAGCCGCGGTCGAGGCTGCGGGCGGCCGAGCCATGGCCGCCCCATGTGACATCCGCGAACCCGATTCGATCGCCGACGCCTTTGACGCCGTGGAGACCGAGCTGGGTCCGATCGATGCGCTGATCAACAATGCCGCCGGAAACTTCCCGGTGCCGGCCGAGGACATGAGTCCCAACGCCTGGCGCACTGTCGTCGACATCGTGCTCAACGGCACGTACTTGTGTTGTCGGGACCTGGCGCGCCGCCTCATCCCGGCCGAGAGAGACGGGGCCATCGTCAACATAGGAGCCTCGTACGCCTGGACGGGGGGCCCTGGTTTCGCCCACTCGGCCGCAGCAAAGGCCGGCGTGAAGAACCTGACCGAGACGCTGGCCGTCGAGTGGGCCCCTTACGGCATCAGGGTCAACGGGCTGGTCCCGGGTCTGATGCCCCATGCGGACGAGACTGCGGACATTGCCGCGGTGCCGGGAAAGTACGAGGGTCAGGACTCTCGGGTGCCTGCCGGCCGGGTGGGGTTCCCCCGGGAACTCGCCTGGGCCGCTACCTACCTCTGTTCCCCCTACGCCTCCTACATCAGCGGGAACTCATTGGTGGTCGACGGTGCCAACTGGCAGCGGCGCCATACCGTGCAGCCTCCGTTCACCCCGATACGGGAGCAGCTGAATCGACCACCCTTCGGGGAGGGCATCGGCACCGCGGCCTCCGCTTCCCGATCCGACCGATCCGATCCCACGGTCCGAAAGGAACAGACCCATGAGTGAGCCGAGTGAGTTGAGCGAGCCGGGCGACCGGGGCCACAGGGGGCGGGAAGAACTGAACGACATCGAGCGCGACATGGTCCTCCTCGAAGTGGACGGGCCGATCGCGGTGATCACCAACAATCGCCCCGACAAGCACAATGCCATGAGCGACGAGATGGACCGACGGCTGTGGGAGGTGCTGGCCGAGGTCCATGGGATGAACGAGCTGCGTGCCATCGTCTGGCGGGGGGAAGGTCGCTCCTTCTCCTCCGGTCGGGACACGACGCAACTCGGCCTGCGGGTCGAGGACATCTCTGATCTCGAGTTCATCGAGCGGGGCCATCGACCGACACAGATGTTCCTGACCATGCCCTGCCCGATCATCTGCGCGCTCAAGGGATGGGTGATCGGCGGAGCGTTCGAGAGGGCGCTGCTCTGCGACATCCGCGTGGCTGCCGTCGGTACCAGAATGATGCTCCCCGAGGTGGCCCATGGAGTGATCCCGGACTCGGGTGGGGTAGCACGCCTGTTCCAGATCGCCGGACACGGGCTGGCCGCCGATCTTACCTTGACCGGTCGGGTGCTCGGGGCTGAGGAGGCCTTGCATCACGGGGTGGTGAGTCGGCTGGTGGCTGACGAAACCGAACTGGACTCCGTCGCCATGGAAATCGCAAACAAGATCGCCGAGGCTCCTGCGTTCACGGTCAAGATGGCCCGTCGAACCCTCTTCAGTCTTGGCGCTGCCGAGGTGCAGCGCTCCATCGCCGAGGAGGCGGTGGCCCAGTCGCTGGTCTTCGTCTCGAACGACTACGCAGAAATGAAATCGGCACGTGCCGAAGGCCGACAGCCGGCCTACCGGAAGCGCTGACGGGCCGCCGGTTGGGGTCCAGTCGGACCGTGGCCTTCCCGGAGAGAGACAAGGCGGTAAAGGTCCCCTCTTCACCTACCGGCCTGGACGTAGTACGTGAAGCTGTGCCATTCATTCACCCACTCGTCGACCCCGAGGAGCGTCGCCCCTGCGTCGGCAATTCGCCCCTCCACTTCATCGCGGGGGACGGCGTTCATCTCGAACAGCGGGGGTGTGAGGGGACCGACACTGACCAGGTCGGCGAAGCTCGTCTCAGGTGATCCGAAATACGCAGCGTCGCACTCTGCCTGGGGTACCGCGATGCCGGGGTCAACCAGCACCGACAACTCCAGAAGCGCGCCTTCGTCCGTCTCCGACGCAGAGTCCCCGAACCAGAACGCACCCTCCTGCGCGATATCAGCCGAGAGGAAATACGTCCCGGCCTGGGCTGGAGCAGTGACGCTGAGTGTGATCCGTGCCGCCTCGCCAGGCTGCATCCGGCCAGGCAACCGGGCACGACCGTCGTCCCACACGAGGTTCCCCGTTGGCTGTCGAGCCAGTGATTGCCGAGGTGAAGAGGATGGGTGGCGCTCTGCGTCCAGGTCCCTTCACTGGCATTGGTGACATCGACCTCCAGTTCGAAGGTTTGCCCGGCCAGCAATGGTCCAGGATGTACTGGAAATGCGATCGACACACGCCGATCCTCGATGGCCATCGGGAGGTCGTCCCGATCGGCGGGCAGATACGAGGGGGCGTAGTGCGAAGGCACCTGGGCGATGATGATGCCCCCTGGCTTGACCACACGGAGGAACTCTCCGAGGTAGGACCTCGCCACGTCCGATGGAACCTGCTGCAGCGTGATGTGGCTGAATACCAGCGTGATCGAGTCGGTTCCGACACCTTCCAACCGGTTCGACTCGTTCAGCCGGAAGGACACGCGGGATCCATGCCGACTGAGTCGACTGGCCACCGAAATCATGGTGGGCGAGATGTCGAGGCCCAATACTGCGTCGAAGTGATCCCCCAAGGCTTGGGAGAGCCGACCAACACCACTTCCGAGGTCCAACGCCAGATCTCGATCGGGAAACGAGCCGCCGAGTTCCTCGCAGCGTCTGAGCGCGGCCGACACATGCTCCAAGCCGGTAGCCATGAACGCATCGAGGTCCCAACGGCGACCGAGTCGATCAGGTTCGCTGAGCACCGCCCACAACGGGTCCGCTTGGGCGTGGGCGTCCCACACCTCTTGCACGCGCCGGAGATCGGCATGTTCTGGTGCGTCCACCACCTTCGAAGCCGCGATTGCTTGCTCCCGACGACTCATGGCGAAATGGTAGTGGAGGGCCGGACCCAATTCGTTGGATCGATGTTGCAGATGCTCGCTCGCCTACCAGCGGTCGGCGACGACTTCGACCCGGTCGGGCGACGACTTCGACCCGGTCGGCCTACCTTCGGCGAACGAGCTACTACGACGTCACGCTGACCAGCTCACGCGGCGCCGAAGATCAGCGGGGCCGAGCGAACCCCGGCTATGACCGGGGATGCGGTTCGGACCACCGGGCCGGCGATCTCCACCGTCGAGAACCTCTCCAAGAGCTCCTCGAGGAGGATCCGGCCCTCGAGCCGGGCCAGTACCGCCCCGATGCAGAAGTGGGGGCCGAAGCCAAATGCCACATGGGGATTCGGATCGCGCCCGGCATCGAATCGATCGGCACTGGGCCCGAAGACCGATTCGTCACGATTGGCGGAGGCGTACAGCATGAGCACCGGCTCGCCCGGGCCCAGCCGGTGCCCCGCCAATTCGACCTCGCCGGTGGTGGTGCGCATGAAGGCCACCACCGGGGTGGTCCAGCGCAGCATCTCCTCGACGGCGATGGCCACGGCCCGGTGGGCCGACGCCTCCACCCGCTGACGCAGGCCCTCCCACTCCCCCGGCGCCCCGGCGAAGCCCACCAGGCCGCCGGACATCATGTTGCGGGTGGTCTCGTTACCGGCCACCAGGAGCTGGACCAGGAACATCCCCAGCTCGGCATCGTTCAGGCGATCACCGTCGACTTCGGCAGCTCCGAGCTCGGAGATGATCCCCCGGCCCGGGTGAGCCCGGCTCTCGGCAGCGGCGGCGACCAACGAGGAAACCATCTCCGCGCTCAACGCCTGACGCTCCTCTTCGGGCCAATCGGTGGCCCCGGGGATCACCGCCTCGGACCAACGGAAGAACTGCGGCCACTGCTCCTCGGGCATCCCCATCAGGTCGCTGATCACCTGCAGCGGCAAAGGAACGGCCACCTCCGGAACGATGTCGAATGGCACTCCCGGCTCGATTCGCTCCACGAGAACCCGAGTGCGGTCCCGAACGCCCGCCTCAAGGGCCCGCATGAAGCTCGGCCGGAAGCCGGGCTGCACCAGGCCGCGGTAGCGGGTGTGGTCCGGTGGGTCGGTGTGCATCATGGTCGGCGGCGACTCGTACTCGCTTCCGATCTCGAACACCATGATCCCCTTGGACGAGCAGTAGGCCTCCGGGTCGCGGGACACGGCGATCACTTCCGCATGCCGACTGACCACCCAGAACCCCAGGGATTGGTTCCTGATGACCGGCGCCTCGGCCCGGAGCCTTGCGTAGAGGGGGTAGGGATCGCCGGCGTAGAACTCAGGGTCGAGGAGGGGCGCGGTGAGATCCTCTGTGGCCACATCGTCAACGGTGTCGGTCACGGCGACGCCGACTCAGTCGAGAATGACGCCGGTCGGGGTACCGAATCCTTGCGACTCGGCCAGGGCCAGGTATCCCGCCAGGGCGGTGGATCCGTCGGTCACGCTCTCGACCGACCCATCCGCGGCCAGGTCCAGCAGTGCACCTTCGATCACGAAGAGGACGTCGGTGATCCCCTCGTTGTCGGCCGGCACGTCGAGGGTGTGCACGGAACCGGCTGGCTCCCGGATGTACGAACCGGCGGTGTTGAAGAAGTCGTATTCGAGGTAGTGCCAACGGCCGGCGATGGTGAAGCCGTCGACCGGCCCGGTATGACGGTGGATCTGGAGGCGAGCCCCCGGCTCGAATCGGTTCCGAACCACCCAGATCCCCGTCTTGGCGCTCATCCGCAACACCTTGAGCCAGATGCCACCGGTCGCATCCACCCAGGGCAGATCATCCTCGCCGGCGTGCCGGACCACATCATCGACGTCCACGGTTGTCATGATCCATCCCTCCCGGTGCGACACGGAGCCGGCGGCCGGTGCTCCCGGTGCTCTCGCTCGACCGGATCAGACTGCCAGAGCCGGAGGTCTGACGCCACTGGACGGCAGCAGAACCGATTGCTTCAACGGCGCCGTACGCGCAGCAGCGATCGCTCAACACCGGAGGCCGCCATCGCCCGAGCCCTCAGTAAGGTCCTATTCGCTGGTCCGGGTTGGTGTCGATCAGGTGGTGCCCGTCGGTGGATACCTGCGAGGTCCACTCGGACCCGTCCCACCACCGATAGTGGAACCGCCCGCTGGGATCGGGATGCCAAGCCGGTGGTGAGTGCGGCCAACGCTGCGTCACTTCCGCCGGGTCCCCCGAACTCTCCGCCTCGGTTCGTGCCCCCGGCACCGCCTCGCCCTGATCGACGTCGGCAGGCCGGGAGTTGGCCGGCTGGGGATAGGCGGGGAACTGCTCGGCGACCGTGGGAGCCTTCGTGCCGGAAAAGCCCGTCGCCCCGGGGGGTCCGGCGAGCGGGGACCCGCTGGTGGGGGGCATCTGTTGGGCACGGCGCACGGCGCCTGAGTGGGCGATGAGGTAGAGGACCAGTCCCAGGATCAGCGAGAGGAACCAGAACAGAGCCCACACGACAGAAGGCAGGCCCCACGGCGTCCGCCCCAGATTCTTGCGATCATTCTCCGACAGGCGATAACCCAGCGCGGCCCAGACCACGGACAGCACCAACAGGATGACCACCTGGGTCCCGCTCAGATGAGGCACACCAGAGACTCTATTCCCCGGCCGGAGAGCCAGGAGACATCTCAAGGGCGGTCAGGTGAGCGGATGACCCACGAAGAACGCCCACATGGTCGAATTGGCGCTGATGGCGGTGGACTGGGGACCCAGGGGGCGGGTGATCGACCTCGGGAGTTGCGGCCCATCCGGCCACTCGTGGCCTTCGCCGGTAATCGTGTAGAGCTCGACCGCGGAGCCTGCCGTGCAGGCGGTGTACGAGGTCAGGGTGACCCCCGGGTCGGGCCGGGACGTGCCGGGGGTCGCCGAACAGCCGTTGTGCGCAGCCCAACGCTGGGCGGCGACCGGGACGCTGTAGGTCCAATACGCCTGCCCGTTGCCGTTGTAGGGGTCGACCGGGTCGGCGGTCCCGTGGAAGGAGATCACCGGCACCGGCCGGGTCGAGGGACATGGGGTGGGCAGGCGCAGTCCACTCACCGGGGCCACGGCGGCGAACACCGACGAGGCGTCGCATCCCAATTGACTGGCCATGCGGGCCCCTCCCGAGAATCCGGTGGCAAAGACCCGGCTCTGGTCGATGCAGTACTTCTGCTCGAGCGTGGTGACCAGCTGCTGGATGAACGATACGTCGTCGGGTGCGCCGGCGGGAACCGCGCCGCCACCGATCAGCGGCTCATTGGGGACATTCCAATCGAAACCGCTCCCGGCGGGTATGTCTGCCTGGGGATACACGACGATGAAGGTGTCGGCATCGGCAGTGGCGTTCATTCCGGTGAACCCCTCTTGGGCGAGGGCCGTCGATCCGCTGCCGTGCATGTTGACGACCAATGGCACCGGCGTCGGTGGGCGGTAACCCGACGGAACATGGACGATGGCCAGCCGGGACTTGCCGGCGATGGTCGGAGTGAGCGTCACTGTTCCCGGAGAGGCCGACTGCCCGCACCCGGTGCTGGCTGACGCCGCGACGGTCGACGAGTTTGTGGTGGCCGCGGTAGTGGCCGCGGTAGTGGCCGTGATCGCCGCAGTGGTCGGGGACGTACTACCTCCGGAACTCCCGCACGCCGCCATCACCACCGGGATGGCCACCAAACAGGCCATCCACCACCTCCCACTCCTTTGGGGTCCGCTCTGCCCAGCCTGGTCGAAAGATCTCATATTCCCAGTTCCTCCTTGTGTAAACGATTACAGTATAATCCCACCGTGGCCCCGTCAAGACCCGAAACAGACGTGACCGCGAATCGGACCGGCAACGGGAGGCCCGACATCCGTCAGGTGGCCGCCGAGGCCGGGGTGAGCACGGCAACGGTCTCACGCGTGCTCAGCGGACGAGGTCCGGCTAGTGCAAAGGCAATCCGAGCGGTCCGGGCCGCCGCCGAGCGCTTGAACTACCAACCGAGCGCATCGGCCAGCAGCCTGCGAACGGACCGCTCGATGATCATCGGGGTACTCGTCCCCAATCTGGCCAATCCGGTGTTCCTGCCCTTCCTGCGGGCTGTCGAGCACCAGGCCCAACGCTTTGGCTACGCGGTGATGGTGGCCGACACCCAGCAGTCCACCGAGATAGAACACCGGCAACTCGATCGACTGAGCGCACAGAGGATCGACGCCCTGATTATGGCCGGGCGCCCCCGCGATCCTGAACGTGTCCGCCGTCTGAGCGACGCCGGCTTGGCGGTGGCGGATCCAGTGAGGTTCGCCGAGCGAGCGGGAGTTCCGTTCCGTTCCATCAGCGCTGGTGCCGTCGAGGAGGCCTGCCATCACCTGGCGTCCCTCGGACATGAGCGACTCGCCTTTGTGGCCAGAGGTCACGCCGAACCGAGTGCCTCGACCAACCGCTGGCAGGTGATCGAGACGACGTGTCGATCCCTGCGGCTCAGGCCCTCCCGCGTTGCCGTCAAGGAGTTCCACGATTTCCCCACCTCGGGCAGGCCCACCGGCTCCCGAGAAGAGCTGGCCGCCACCCTGGACGGCCTGGTGCGATCCCCCGGGGGACCGACGGTCATCTGGTCGAACTCCCATGTGCTGGCACCCATCCTGCTCGAGGGTCTGGCCATGGCCGACATCGGCATTCCGACCGATTGCTCGTTCGTCACCTTCGGCGACTCGTCGTGGGCCGCCGCCTACCGCCCGTCGATCAGCGTGATCACCGACGACCTCGAGGCCGCTGCCACGGCGCTGACCTCGGCCGTTCTCCACCAGCTGGGCGTCACCGAGGCCGAGGCCCCCATCGCGGTCCCCCTCGGCGTCTACCTGGCCCGGAAGAGCGTAGGACCGCCGCCCACTCGCACGTGACTGACCAGTTCGCACGATGCGCCGTCCTTCGGCCCGATCAGCTCATGGCCGCAATCGGGTGCTTGGGTGGGAACGCTCCGAACGTGCTGAAATGCTTGGCAATCCCGCCGGTGAAGCTGTCGATGTAGGCGAGCTTGCGGATCATGTAACTGCGGCTCTCCTTCGGATCGAGGTACAGATTGTAGAGGCGACCATGCGAGTACTTCTGGGTGACGCCGGTGAAACCTCCCAGATTGAGGCAGTCCCGGTCGTCGTCCGACGTGGAGGCGACCATGAACTTCCACTCACCGACCCGAAGCGCGGAGAAGACATTGGTCAGCCAGTAGTAGAGGTACTTGCGATTGGATGCTCCATCCGGGTCGAGGAGGAACGAGGTCTGGTCGACGCCGTCGATGTAGCGGTCCTCGGGAATGGATGAGGCCGCTCCGGCCAGGTTGAGGATGGTATTGAACAGGTCCATCTGCGAGAACAGACCGTCGGTGGCACGGTCGGCGGCGATCATCCCCGGCCAGGTGAAGATGCCCGGCACGCGTTGGCCCCCTTCCCAGGTTGAACCCTTGGCGCTCCGAAAAGGCGAGTACGCCGCGTCGGGCCACGTCTCCATCTCCGGCCCGTTGTCCGACGAGACGAAGACAAGGGTGTCTTCCATCTGGCCGGTGGCCTCGAGCTGGGCCACCAGTCTGCCGACGATGTCGTCGAGCTCGACGATCGTGTCCTTGTAGGGGTGTTTGGCCGGTGACGAGCCGAGAAACCGCTCGTGGGGGTAGTTGTCGAAGTGTGCTCCCCTGGTGCAGTGATAGAGGAACCACGGCTTGCGCTGCTCGGGTGCCGGTTCAGCCATCCGCCGGATGAACTCCAACGAATAGCCTGCCCACTTCTCGTCGAGCAGGGAGAGAACCGGGACGGTGACTTCTTCGACGTTCTCGGTCTCACCACCACGGGACGCATGGACGAAGCACTTGTTGAATGGCAGGTTCTCTACCCACTTGGTGCGCTCCTCGCTGTAGACGATCTCAGGGAAGAAGTTCGGATCGCGCCACTCGGTGTACATGTCTGATACCGATAGAAAGCCGTAGAAGTCGTCGAAGCCGACGTTCTGGGGCTGCGACTCGGTGTTCTCGCCGATGTGCCATTTCCCCACGGCCTGGGTCTGGTAGCCCGCATCGGAGAGGAGCTGGGCCAGGGTGACCTCGCCGTCGAGGCCGCCGGGCTGGCCGTACATGGGTGGCCGGAGCAGGCCGTGCCGCATGGGCAGACGGCCGGTCATGATCGAGGCCCGAGAGGGCGTGCACGACGGCTCCGAATAACACGAGGTGAGGAGCGCACCCCGCCGGGCCAGCTTGTCGATATTCGGTGTCGGCGCACCAACAGCGACACCGCCGCCGTAGCAGCCGAAATCTCCCCAGCCGACGTCGTCGAAGAGGATCATCAGCACGTTCGGTCGCTTGCCTGTCGCCCCTCGGAATCGGGCCAGCGCGGCGGTTGCCCGCTCTTCTTGTCCCGGAATTACGAACCGTGGCTCGAGACTGTTCCGTTGTCGCGTCGTCTCAGCCACAACCGGGTCATGTGCCATCGGTGTCCGTTCCCCTTTCGAGCCCCGTTCGAGCCCTTTTTCGAGCTCTCTTCGAGCGCTGTCCGATGCTAGCCAGCAGCGCACATGGCACCACCATTCGAATGGACCCGGCGTCGCCCCTCAGGGATCTGGGCAGAGCGGATTCGTAGTGACGCGGCTAGCAGCTGACATTCCCCTCGACCAGCCCCCGTAGTAGGTCGGCGTGCCCGTTGTGGCGGCCATACTCCTTGTGGATGTAGATCCACTGAAGCCCGCACGGTCAATCGTTGCTCCGACGGCGGAGGGGAACCGGTGACCGATAGGCCACGGTGGCTCCGTCGCAGGTTCGAAGCGGACCGCGCCGAGCGTGGGTGTCAGCTCGGTGGCTCTCATGCGCCCGTTTCCCCTGTGCGGTCGTCCAAACAGCTTGACAGCTGTGCGCTCACCTGTAACTATGAGTGATAGTTTATCTATCACTCATAGTTACAGGTGAAAGGGCTGGTGGTGGAGACCAAATCATCACAGATCGACCGGCGCGGGCGCCGCCGGGAGGCGAAGCGGACCACGATCTTGGCCGAGGCATGGACGCTGGCTCATCGTGACGGCCTGGCCGCAATCTCGCTGCGGGACCTGGCCAACGCTGTCGACCTGCGACAACCGTCCCTCTACGCCTATTTCGACTCGAAGCTCGGCCTCTACGATCTCATGTTCGCCGACGGCAACCGGCAGCTCCTCGAGCTGGTCAGATCCCTCTCCCTCAGCGACGACCCCCGCCAAGCGCTCGTCGAGGTCACCGAGGCGCTGGTGCAGTTCTCGACCGAAGACGTGGTCCGCCACCAGCTGCTGTTCCAGCGGACAATCCCCGGTTTCGAGCCTTCTCCGAGTTCCTATGCGCTCGCCCTCGAGTTCTACGAGATCGCCCGCCAACGGCTCGCCGCGGCAGACGTGTCCGATCCATCAGACATCGACGTCTTCAGCGCGCTGGTGAGCGGCCTCGCCCACCAGCAGGTGGCGAACGACCCCGGCGGCGATCGTTGGGTCCGCCTCGCCGAGCCGGTGGTGGACATGTTCTTGGCCGACGTCGACCGACGCCGGCAGCACAGTGCTCGGAAAGGAGCATGACAATGAACCAGGCAACCGTCCACGACGTGATCGCCGTGCCCAGGATCGCCCATGACGAAGCGATGCAGATCACTGCAGCGGAGAACGCCAAGTTCGCCGCCCTGCTCCACAGTTTTGAGCCCGCCGACTGGACCAAGCCCACCGACTGTGCGCTCTGGGACGCGCGGGCCTTGGCCGCCCACGTGGTCGGGTCCGCCGCCAGCCAGGCGTCGCCGCGCGAGTTCGTCCGCCAGGTCCGCAAGGGCCGCCCGCTGATGACCGAGATCGGCAGCCCGTTCTGGTGGGATGGAATGAACCACCTGCAGGTGCGTGAACGTGCCGGGCTGAGCATCGAGCAGCTCCTGGCCGAATGGGACGCTGGGTCCGCCAAGGCCCTCCGCGCCCGCACCCGGCTCCCGCGTCCGATTGCCCGGCTGCCGTTGCTCAAACTCCCCGCCCCGATCGGTCGCCAGCCACTCTCCTACCTCTTCGACATCGGGTTCACCCGCGACGTGTGGATGCACCGGATCGACCTGGCGAAGGCCGCCGGCAAGACGCTCGATCTCGATCGCGACCACGACGGTCGCATCGTCGCCGACATCATCGCCGAATGGGCAGCCACGCATGGTGAGCCCTTCACCCTCACCCTCGGCGGCCCAGCCGGAGGGAACTACCGCTCAGGGACGGGCGGCGAACACGTCGACCTGGACGCCATCGAATTCTGCCGGGTCCTGGCCGAGCGCGGACAGGGCACCGGCATCCTGCGCCACCACCTTCCCCTCTAGCCCAACGGCTCAGGCCGAAAAAACAACCCAACCCGAAAAGGAGTGCGCCATGGACATCCAGACCAGCGAGATCGCGGAGGGGATCTACCGGTTCTCGACCTTCGTCCCCGACGTCGGTCCGACCGGCTTCACCTTCAACCAGTACCTCATCGACGACGAGCAGCCCCTGCTCTTCCATACCGGACAACGAGCCGCCTTCCCGCTCCTCGCCGAAGCCATCGCCACAATCACCCCGCTCGACCGACTCCGCTGGATCACCTTCGGCCACCTCGAAGCCGACGAGTGCGGCGCCATGAACCAACTGCTCGCCGCGGCACCCCACGCCCAGGTCGCCCACGGGGCGGTCGGATGCATGGTGTCGCTGAACGACTTGGCCGACCGCCCACCCCTACCCCTCACCGACGGCGAGGTCATCGACCTCGGCGCGCACCGGGTTCGACACATCGATACACCCCACGTCCCCCACGGCTGGGAGGCTCGCGTCCTCTACGAGGAGACGACCAACACCCTGCTGTGCGGAGACCTCTTCACCCAACTGGGCAACGGGCCGGCGATCACGACCGACGACATCATCGGAGCCGCCGGCCAAGCAGAGGATGTCTTCGGGGCCAGCTGCCTCACGCCCAACACCGGATCCACGATCCGGCGACTTGCCGCCCTCAACCCAGCAACACTGGCCGTCATGCACGGCTCCTGCTACGCCGGCGACGGGTCGAAGGCGCTCCTGGCGCTCGCGGACGACTACGACAGACGTCTCTCTGACGTCAGCTCCTGAGCTTCTGATTCCGGACGGTCGTCAAGAGCTGCCGTCGCCAACCTGTCAAATTTGTCTGTTGAATTTTGTGGGGACGGAGGGAGTCGAACCCTCACTGGAGGCGGTTTAAGCGCCCTGCCTCTGCCGATTGGGCTACGTCCCCAACTGCTGGTGCCGCCGGCTCGCCCGTCCGTGATGGCAGTGGGACGCTCGCTCCGCGACTCCTGGGACGAGACCTTAGGCGAGTGCACAACCGTTCGGAGTGCCGGTGGATCCTGCCCGTCGTCGCCTCCGACCGAGTGTCGCCGGAAGGGCCTACGTTGGCGGGATGGACAAGCGAGTGGCAGTACTCACCCAGACCGGTGACTACGTGGGACCGGCACTGGCCAGGCGCCTCGTCGATGAGCACCATCTCGTCCTCCACGCGCCGGACGAGTCGCTCGTCGACGAGCTTCTGGCGCGTGGCGGGCAGGTGGAGGTGGTCACCGGAACCGAGGCGGACCTGCGCACGGAGGAAGGGAACCACCTGTTGGTGGAGCGGGCCATGACCCGATTCGGCCGAATTGATGCCGCCGCGCTGGTCACCGGAATGCGCATCATCACCGGGAGGTTCCTCAAGATCTCCACCGAGGACTGGCAGCGCACCAAGGCCGAGAACCTCGACATGGCCTTCCATGGGCTGCAATCCATCATTCCCCCCATGGTGGAACAGGGCTCCGGTGACGTCGTCCTGTTCACCAGTGCCACCGGGGCTCGTCCCGAGCCTGGAGTCTCCACCTATTCGGCGACCAGAGCCGGGGCCAACGCCCTGGTGCGGGCCGTCGGCCAAGAGCATGCCCGCAACGGTCTTTGCATCAACGCCATCGGCACGAACTTCATGGACTTCCCTGGGTTCCTTCGGGCCAGTGGTGCGGACCAAGACCCCGAGCGCCGAGGGGCGATCGAGGCCCAGGTTCCGGCTCGTCGCCTCGGTACCATGGACGAGCTGGCCGAGTTCACCGCCGTCCTGCTCGAAGGCAAGACGCGCTTCCAGACGGGGCAGTTCTTCAGTTACAGCGGGGGATGGAGCGCCTGACCGAGGGCAGCTCGACCGGCTCATTCGAGCGAGTCACGCCGACCGAATCAGGTCGCCACGCGGGGCACCACTGTGGCGGCCATGGCCTCGAGCTCCTCATCCCGCGGTCGGTCGACGCGATGCTCCAGTCCCCCTTCACCCGGCCACGGGCCGAGCACCGTGGTCGGGCGACGATCGGCGTCCCACTGCGGCCATCCCCCGGGCGAGCCGCGGCGGGCGAATGCGGTCCAGGCCTCACGCATAACCGCCGACAGCGCGAAGGCGTCGTCACCCGCTCCCGAGAATCCCTGCACCGCCGGATTGTGGACCGTCCCGAACACGAAGGGGAGGTCCAGCGCGTGACACGAGCCCAGGTAGCCGCCGAACGCAGGCGACTCCCACGTGAACAGGTAGCAGTAGGTGGCGACCCCAGGCACCCCGGACACCTCGGGCCCGCCGACGGAAGCGGCGGCGGCGTGGGCGTCGGCGAAGCGCACGGTCGGCAGCCGGAAGACGTACTCGGTGGCAATGGCCACCCACAGGTCACGGGGCGCAACCGGCTCGCCCCGATGGGCCCGGGCGGTGCGAACGGTGTCGACCAGGTCCTTTGCCACCTGTGGCTCCGGCGTCAGGCGCCGCATCCACCGCAACAGGCCGTCCTCGTCGAGTGACCGCAGGGTGGCATTCCCCACGGTGAAGAACGACGATTCGTCCCGGGTGGTGCCGATCAGGAGCGGTACCCGGGACGACGAACCGGACGCCACCTCGTGGGCCGGATCGGCCGGCAGCAGGCCGCCGTCGACCACCGGCATCAACAGCAGGCTGGAGTCGTCGTTGTTGGCCGCCTGCTGCCCGAATTCGGCAGCGCAGCGAACCAGGTCGTCCGCCGGCACCGTGGCCATCGCCTCTCGGGTCATCGGCACACCCAGGTGCGCGGCGAGCTGCTCGGCCCGCGCCGCTGCCCGGTCGGCGGTGAACGTGTAGGGCGGACCGCTCTCCACGATGGCCCGGTGGAACAGGCCCCGTGCCGCGGGGGCAGCCATCAGCGCCGAGATGCTCATCCCTCCGGCCGACTCCCCGAAGAGGGTCACGCAGCCCGGATCGCCCCCGAAGGCGGCGACGTGCTCGCGGACCCAGTGAAGGACGGCGATCTGGTCGGCCAGGCCCCAGTTCCCGAACCCCGTCCAGGGCTCGCCCCCGGACAAACGCTGCCCCGGTTCCTCCAACGCCGGATGGGCGAGGAACCCGAGAATCCCCAACCGATAGCTGAAGGTGACCACCACCACGTCGCCGTCGCGGGCCAGCCTCCCCCCTCGGTACAGGCCACTGGACCCCGATCCGGATACGAACGAGCCACCGTGCACCCACACCATCACCGGTCGGCGGCCCGTATCGAGCCCGGGCGTCCACACATTCAGGGAGAGGCAGTCCTCCGAGTGCTCCTCGTCATCCCCTCCCATCGACAGTTCGACCATTCCCGGGGACTGGGGGGCGATGGGCCCGAAGCGGTCGCATTCCCGGACACCGGTCCACCCCGGAGGCGGAGTCGGGGGCTGCCATCGGCGGGGTCCCGCCGGGGAGGCCGCATACGGGATGCCCGAAAACGACCACACTCCCGGACGGCGGACCCCACGGAGGCGACCTCCCCTGACCTCGACCACGCCCTCCACAATTCTGACCTCCAGTTCGTCGGCCGACCTGCCGATGACACAGGGAACCTATCGAGTTAGATACACGTCTAGTCCATGGACGAACAACCGCGCCCATGAGGCCAAGCCGTGAGGGGCCAGCAGAGATCGGTCGGCATACCCGGCACACCTCGTCGTTTCGTCGAGGAACGTCGGTGTTGACCAGCTATTTCCCCCTTTTCAGAAAGAGGTGAGGGGACTATCGTGGTGCGAGTGGCCGTTGTGTGGGCAGAACGATCGGCTACACCCCTGCGGAGGCGCGCCCGCCTAGCCGCCCTGGCGTGCTCGTTGGTCATGGTGGCGCTGATGGCCGCACCACCGACTGCCGGTGCCGCCGGATCGAGCACGTCGAGCACGTCGAGCACGTCGAGCACAACGAGCACAACGAGCACGTCGACCTCACCGACAGCTGCGGACGGTTCGGCGTCGGGCCAGGCCACGACCACCACAACGGACGGGTCGGGCGGCACTTCCCCGTCGCAGGCGCAGATCAACGCCACCGAGGCGCAGGTTGCCACCATCGAAGCCCAGATATCCCAGCAGCAGAACACGCTCGACCAGGACGACGAGCTGTACAACCAGTCGGTGGTCAACCTGACCGGAACCCAAGCATCGCTCCAGGCCACCTCGGCATCCATCGCCACCGTCAAGTACAAGCTGGCCATCGAGCGCAACAACCTGCGCAGCGATGCCATCACCGCCTATACCAACGACTCGGCCTCGGCGTCCGTGTCCCAGATCTTCGCCGCCCCCACCAGCGCCACGCAGACCCGCGATCTCTACCAGAAGATCGGTGCCGGCAGCGTGGCCCTCGATGTGGCCCGAGTCCAGGCCGGGCAGCGTCAGCTGTCCGCCACTCGTTCCAAGCTGCTCGTCGAGCAGAAGACGGAGAACGCCCAGCTCGACCAAGAGAGCCAGGCCCGACAGAGCGCGGCGGCAGCCAGCGCCGCCTCCGAGGCCACGCTGGCCCAGGTCCAGGGGACCCTGGCCCAGCAGATCGCCCAGCAGGCGGCGGCCCAGGCGGCGGCGGCGGCTCAGGCAGCACAGGCAGCCACCACGCCGGCAGCTGCCCAGCAAGCGGCGGCACAGGCATCGCAGGCCGCCCAGGTGGCCACTACGGTCAGCGGGGGCAGCGCGGCGGCCGACAGCGCCACCACCGCGGCGAACCAAGCAGCCACCTCGGCGGGGGGCGTGACCTTCGGCGATGGCGGCGAACCGACAGCGGCGGGCCTGGCCGCGGTGCACGGGGCCATGAAGTACCTGGGCGTGCCCTATGTGTACGGCGGCGCCAGCTTCAGCGGTGTCGACTGCTCCGGCCTCACCATGCTGGCGTGGGCCCAGGCCGGCGTGACCATGGACCACTCGGCGGCCGATCAGTACGCCTTGTTCCCCCACGTGAGCCCCAACGCGCTCGAGCCCGGTGACCTGCTCTTCTATGACTTCGGTGGGGACGGCATCGATCACGTGGTCATGTACGTCGGGCCCACCTTGGACGGGCAGGCCACTCCCTACGGCGCCGACACCATCATCCAGGCGGCCCACACCGGCACGGTGGTCGAATTCGATCAGGTCTGGGCCGGAGGGTTCGTCGGCGCCGCCCGTCCGTGACGGCGGCGGTCCGGCTCCGCTGAGCGGATCCACCCATGGCTCCCGGCGCCCCGAACGGCGACACCGCTCGAGCGGCGGCGCGGCCTAGGGTCGGGCGCTCGGACCCATGACACTCGAACTCACCATTGTCGTCCCCGCCTTCAACGAGGCCCACCGTTTGGCCGACGGGGTCAAGCGATTCGACGCCGCGGTGGCCGACGGTGCCGTGGACATCGAACGGACCGAGGTGATGGTCATCGATGACGGCAGCACCGACGACACGGCTGCCACCGCCCGAGCCCTGCTCACCCATCTCCCCCATCACCGGGTGATCAGGCATCCGCGAAACCAGGGCAAGGGTGCCGCCGTGCGCACTGGGGTGACTCTCGCCCGGGGAGCATGGACGGCCTACATGGACGCCGACATGGCCATCGACCCGCGGGCCATCCCCCTTCTGATCGACGGGCTCCGAGCCAACGACCTGTCCATCGGCTCGCGTGCCCTGGCCGACTCGATGGTCGAGAGCACCTACGCCTTGCGATCGGTCATGGGCAGGCTCTTCAACCGGCTGGTCACCACCGGAACCGGGCTCGATCTCCACGACACCCAGTGCGGCTTCAAAGCTCTCCGCACCCCGGCCGCACGCCTCCTCTTCCACCTGGTGAGAATCGACCGATTCGCCTTCGACGTCGAGATCCTGGCCCGGGCCCGCCGGCTCGGGCTCCGGATCACCGAGGTGCCGGTCCAGTGGAAGCACGTCCCCGGCAGCACCGTCCACCCGCTCCACGACTCGGTCACCATGGTGGCCGACGTCTACCGCTCGCGACTCGGTCTGTTGGCCACACCCCCGGTTCCCGCCGTCGCCGTGCGCACCCAGGCCGGCCATCCCGACGTCGACGGCCTGGCCGAACGAGTCCGTGCCGTGGTCGGCGATTCGCTGCCGGGCGTCCCGGTGCCGGTGGTGGAGGACCGGCAGGCGGTAGTCGTGCTACTCCCCCTGGCCGATCCGACCGATCCGGCCGTGGTGAAGGCGGCGTTGAGCGCCGAGTTCGAGCCCCTCCCGGTCGTCGTCTCCCGCCAAGCCATGACCGTGGACGCGCTGGCGGCGATGGGTCCGCTGTCGGGCCGGCTCCAGGCTCCTCCGGGTCCGGGTGGGACGGGCTGAGCCATTGGGCCCCTCCGAGCACCCGGGTGGCGGAACCCCTCGGCCGGATGGCGGCCCTCCGCCCGGGACGGCCGGTGGGCCCCCGAAAAGCTCATCGCCCAGCGGCAGTACCATGCCGAAGGTGAGCGCGGACCCATCGGACACCACGCGGACCACACCACGGGCGGCCCGGGCCGCGCCTCGAGCCGACCGTCCCCGGACCGAGGAAGTGACCGATCCGAGGCCCGACACCGGCCCCGAGCGGGTGAGCGCCGCCGAACCCCCCCGTGAGACCGGTGAGATCGATGAGACGGACGGCACCGGTGGCGATGCCCCCGCCTCGATGTCCATCGTGCCCCTGGCCAAGATCTACACCGACGACAAGGGGCCCGACCCCTCGAGGCGCTCGGACGTCGACGAGTGGGGCCGTTCGGAGCACATGCGATCGGTTGTGCGGCGCCTCTACGACCCGATGTACCGCTACTGGTTCCGGGTGGAGTGGGACGGGCTGGAGAAGATCCCCCACCACGGGGGAGCACTGCTCATCGCCAATCACGGCGGTGCCATCCCCTCGGATGCCCCGGCCATCATGCACGGCATCGAGGAGGAGATCGGGCGGCCCGTCTACGGGATGGCCGACTACTTCTTCCGGACCATCCCGCTGGTGGGGACCATGTGGTCCCGGACCGGCGGCGTGCCCGCCCACCCCGACAACGCCTACCGGCTCCTCCATGACCAGCAACAGCTGGCACTGGTGTTTCCCGAAGGGACCAAGGCAACATCCAAGACCTACACCGATCGGTACCGGCTCCGACGGTTCGGACGAGGCGGCTTCGTCGAGATCGCCATGAAGGCCGGCGTTCCGATCATCCCCATCGCCGTGGTCGGCGCCGAGGAGTCGATGCCGATCCTGTTCCGGTTGAACAGCGTGGCCCGGGCCTTCAACCTCCCGTACTTTCCGGTGACCGCAAACGCCCTGCTGCTCGGCCCCATCGGCTACCTGACCTACTTTCCCGTGAAGATCAAGCTGCGGGTCCTCGATCCGGTGACCTTCGACGTGGAGCCGGGCCTCGATCGGTACTCGAGGAGTCGAGTCATGGACGAGGCCGAGAACATCCGGGCCACGCTCCAGGACGCCATCCACGACATGCTGCGGGAGCGCCGCAGCATCTGGTTCGGCTGAAGCATGGGACGACGCGTGCTGATCACCGGGCTCGACACCTTCTGGGGCGGGCGCATGGCCCAGGCCCTCGAGTCGGAGCCCGATGTCGAGATGATCCTCGGCCTGGGCGCCAACGAGCCCCGGGTGCCACTCGAGCGCACCGAGTTCGTCCGTTCCGACCAGAAGTACTCGATCCTCAGCCGCATCGTCCGGGCGACCCAGGTGGACACCATCGTGCACACGTTCCTCGAGACCAACTCGGTCAACGTGGCCAGTCGGGTGCTCCACGAGATCAACGTCATCGGCACGCTCAACCTCCTGGCCGCCGCCGGCTCCTCGGGCTCCTCGGTCCGTCAGGTCGTCGTCAAGTCCTCGACCCACATCTACGGTTCGTCGGAGACCGACCCGGCCTGGTTCCGTGAGGAGGACGCGCGCAAGAGCCCGGTCCGCACCAGGTTGGAGCGATCCCTCATCGAGGTAGAAGCCCTGGTCCGCGACTTCACCGAGGACAATCCTCATCTCGTGGTGTCGGTGCTGCGCTTCGCCAACGTGCTGGGCACCGACATCATCACCCCGATCAGCTTCGACCTGAGGCGGCGGTTGCTGCCCTGCATCGCCGGTTTCGACCCCCTCGTCCAGTTCATCGAGGAGGACGACGTGGTGAGAGCACTCGAGCACGTGACCGGCCATCGGATCCCCGGTGTGTTCAACGTGGCGGGTGCGGGCAAGCTCCCCTGGAGCGAGGTGGCATCCATCAGTGGGGCCTTCCTCCTGCCGCTCCCCCCGTTTCGACCTCGGGTCTTCGCGGCCCCGCTCAGCCGAGTGGGAGCCGTGCAATTCCCGCCGGAGATGGAGGGTCTGATCCGCTACGGGCGGGGCGTCGACACCTCGCGGCTGGTCGAGGAGGGATTCGAGTATCGGTACACGAGTGCCGGTGCCGTGGAGAGTTTCGCCCGGGCCAACAACCTGCGCCGCGCCACTGGCTCAGGAGAGCCCTTGTACCACTACGAACAGGACGTCGAGCAGTTCTTCCGGCACTCGCCTGCGGTGGTGCGGGGCATCGACGCCTGACTCCTTTCGGCTCCAGACGGCCAGCTCACGCAGGGTTCGGCGTGGCCGCCACGATGAACTGATAGGAGAACATCGTGGGCCACACGGCCAACGAGACGTGATCCGCCAACCGGAGCCAGTGGGTCTTCCCCTCATCGGCACCGAGGACGTCCAAGGGGAGCCCGACCGACTCGATTCGTCGGATGTCGTAGCCCTGTCGTTCGATCAGTCTTCGGATGCTTCGGCGGGTGAAGAACCGCAGGTGGGTGGAGTCGAGGATTCCACGTTGGTCGTAGTCGAACATCCCGAAGGTGGAACGGAAGCGCGGGTACCAATGGGCGATATTGGGCACGCAGAAGATCGCCGTTCCCCCCGGCGAGAGGACGTCGCGCACCTGGCGCATCAACGCCCCGGGATTGACCAGGTGCTCGAGCACGTCGGCAGCGAGCACGATGTCGTAGCCGGTACCTGCCTCCGGCGGGATCCCATCGTTCAGATTTGACCGAAAGAAGACGTCGGTCCGCCCGGCGACGCCGTCGAGCTCGTTGAGGTCGACACCGGTGACGTGATGCCCCATGTCCCGGAGCCGCTCCGCCAGCAGCCCACTCGAACATCCGAGGTCGAGGATCTTGCTCGGCGGTCTGGACTTGAGCAGTGTCGAGATCCGACCGTGCGAGCTGTCCTCACTGGGTTTGAGCTGATACTCCTCGTTGAGGGCGATGCGGCTGCCATCGCCGAAACCAGCCTTTTGCATCCGATAGGCCACGACGTCCTTGGTCACGTCGGCGGCGTAGCCCAAGCCGTCGACATAGCAGATCTCATCGCCGTAGTAAGTGGGTATCGGCACTTCAGCGATTCGCATCCCCGCGTCGTGGAGTTGGATGATGATCTGGGTGTCAAAGTTGAATCCGTCGGAGTTCCGCTCGAACGGGATCTGCTTGAGTGCACTGATCGAGTAGGCGCGATATCCCGAGTGGAACTCGGACAGGTCGGTGCCCAGCGCGGCATTCTCGAAACGGGACAGGATCCGATTGCCCACGAATTTGTAGAGCGGCATTCCACCCTGTCGGGCCGCACCCTTGATCAAGATCCGGGAGCCGAACACCGCGTCGGCTTCGCCAGAGAGAAGAGGGGCCACGATGTCGGGCAGCGACTCGGGCGCGTACTGGCCATCGCCGTGGAGCATGACCACGATGTCCAGACCATGCTCGATGGCCAGGTCGTAGCCGGCCTTCTGGTTGCCGCCATATCCGAGGTTGGTCGGCTGCCGGATGAGGGTGATCGGAAGGTCGGAGATCTGCTTGTAGCCCAGACCTACCAGATAGGTCGAGTCCTGGCTGTGGTCATCGCTGACGATGACCTCTTGGATGTCCCCACGGATCTCGTCGGGAATGCGGTCGAGGACCTTGGCCAGGGTGGTGGCGGCGTTGTATGCCACCACCAGAATCCCGATTCTCTTCTTTTCGACAGACCGCATCTGGGGTTCCCTGTGATCCACTAGTCCTGCCTCATAGCGTATTGGGGAAATCAGCTGATGGGAAAGTCTACTGGTGGCAGCGCGATCAGACCATGGGTTGTCTCGTACCGGGCCGATCTCACCATCCTCACCTGGTTAATTGCCGGTGGCTCCGCTGGTCCGGTGGGCGTGGGCACCCGGTTGGGAGACGTCGCCGGACCTCTCCCAACATCAGTCCTCTCCCAGCCAGATCAGTCCTCTTCCAGCCAGATCAGTCCTCTTCCAGCCACAGGGGTGCCAGCTCGTGCTCCCTGAGCGCCCATTCCTCGGCGGTCATGGCATAGCGGACATGGTCCTCCCATGCGCCGTTGATCTCCAGAAATCCCAGCGCAACCCCCTCGGACCGCATGCCCAGCTTCTCCACTACCCTGCGGCTCGACTCGTTACGAGGGATGATTGCGACCTCGATCCGGTGAAGCCGGAGGGTCTCGAATGCGAATTTCAAGATGACCACCACGGCTTCGGGGACAAGGCCGAGGCCGGCAACCTCTTGATCGATCCAATACCCGATAGAGCCGTTCTGAAATGGGCCGCGTTGGATGGAGGAGAGCGTGATCTCCCCGGCGAACCGGTGCTCGAAGAAGATGCCGAATCCGAACCCGCTCCCGAGTTGGCGCTCGCGCTCCCTCATGCCGCAGCGGGTGGCGAAGCTGATCGCATCCTCAGGTGCCAACGGGGCCCCCTTGGACCGGGGCTCCCACGGGACCAGCCAATCGCGGCAACGATCGCGGACCTCATACCAGGCTTCGTAGTCACTCTCGACCAGCGTGCACAGGCGAATCCTCTGTCCGACCAGCTCGAGGGAGCGGACCGGCGGGGCCGGCGAGTGGCGAATCATGGTGCGACCGTGCCTGTCGCCAGCGGCAATGGGTTGGAAGAAAGGGAGGTCATGAAGTCACCATTCGTCGATTCAACGAGCCCATCGTGCCGGATCACGGACTCCACACGCTAGTCCGGGGTCAACCTCGACCGCAGGAGCGGCCGGGGCCAGGTCAGGCGTGCCCGGCAGGTCTGGGGACCGCAGATCGATCTCGGAGGAGGCCGACCCGCCAGGTAGGAGGGCCTGGGAGAGCAGAGCAACACGCTCGCCAGTGCCGACGTGCCGATGTTGTGGACGATGATCCGAAGGGACCGGGACTCACCGGTCCCCATGGACGAGGCCGGCTCACACAGGATGCGGGGGGCGGTGACCTCCGGCCGGAACGGCGAGCCGACGCCGTCGAGGATTCCCAGGCGATCCATCTCTACAAGCTCGGGCCGGAATTCGCCCGGGTCCGGATCGTCAGGTCCGGATCGGCGGGACCGGACGCTCAGGGGGTTGCTACCGAAGAGCGCTGGCGTGCCCGCCGCGCCCGGCCGGCACGTTTGGCCCTAATGTAGATGTCGCGGTGATCGGCCACCACCCGGCGCCACCTGAACCGATGGGCCCGGGTGGCCGCCCGATCGGCAAGGTCCTGTTGCAACTCGGTGTCCACGAGCACGCGCCGCACTGCACTTTCGATCCCCATGGGATCGGTCGGATTGACCATGAACAGGGCGTCTCGGGAATCGGCAAAGATGGGCTCGTCGGTGACGACGACAGCGCGCCCCAGTGGAAGGATGAATCGCAATGTTGCACTCGAGGATTCACCAGTTTCTCGGTAGGGCAGCACGATCACGTCGGCAGCTCGAAGCAACCCGCGGGCAGTCTCGTCGGACAGATAGTTGGTGATCAGGATGACATTGCCCTGCATTCCCCGCGAAATGACCTCAGCGCGTAACTGCTCCTCGTACTCCTTTGACTCGATATTCGGATATCTGGCGCACAATGCCAGAAGCAAGATGTCGGGGAATTCTTCACGTAACGCGTCGACGGCTCGCAGGAGCTCGAGCGTTCCCTTGTGGGGAAGGAGGAAGCCGAATGTGCCGACGACCGGTCGCGACCCGAGGCCGAGGGCCTCCCTCGATTCGACCGGGGTGGCGGTTGGCGCCGAGGCAGCACCGATGGGCACCACGGTGACATTGTCACGCAATCCGATTTCGGCGAGATATTCCGCATCCGACTCCTGATGGACGATCAATCGGTCGACTTTCTCCAGGGTCGACTGGATCTGGCGGAGACTCAGGAGTTCACCCCGGTCGTCGTAGTCCAACGTCCGATGGAGGGTGACCACCACACCGCGCACCTCCAATTGCCGCTCGATGAGCTCGGCCATGTGATGGAACTCGAAGAAACCGAAATTGAACTGAACATGAAGAACCTCGGCGTCGCTGAGCCTGAGGGCGTCTTCCAAATCGCTGAGATCTGGCTCCCAGCGGTCCTTCCATGTCCGAATCACCCCGGGTTCAACCAAGGGGTCGATGAGCTCAGCCCCCACGTCGGCGAATATGTCGAACTCGATCAGCTCGCGTGAATTGTGGACGATGTAACGAGTGTTCTCTGCAATGCCGCAACGTGAGTTCCAGGTCGTCACCATGGCGACCTCGAGCGATCCGGCATTGTCCTCGAGATCGGCGATGAACTCCTCCCATCGTCCGACGGCGGCCTCCCACGAGAATTTCTCGGCGATGAGAGCACTGGCCCGGAGGACCCGGTTCCGTACTGCCGGATCTCCGGGGTTTCGAACCAGTCGCTGCATGGCAACGGACAGCCGCTCCCCGTCCGGTTCCGCCCAAACAGAGTCAGCGATGTCGAAGTGGGTTTGGGCTGGTTCCAGCGTGAACGGGATTGTCACTGCCGTCTCGTCGGAGACGAAATCAGCCAGACCGGAATAGGCCACGCTGATGACGGGGACCTTGGCGGCCATCGCTTCGGCCACAGGTAATCCAAATCCCTCGCCTCGTGCCGGATGGACATAGCAGTCAGCAAGATTGTAAAGACCCTGAATCTGACGATCGTCCAGGTCACGGTCGATCCAACGGACGTCCGGCGGGTTGGCGTGGTTGGAACGAAGACGTTTGAGGATCTCGCCCACCTCGTTGTGGGGGTTGGGGAAGGTCTTCAGGATCAGCGTCACCTCGTCGCGGCCGTCGAATGCGGCGAAGAAGGACTCAAGCAACACGTCGACCGCCTTTCGGGGAAAGGCGGAGCTGATGTGCAGGAACGTGAACTGTCGGAGATCGGCCAGCTCGGCGGCCTCGATCGTCGCAGTGGGATCGTGAGGCTCGACCCCGTTGCCGACGACTCGAATCGGGATGTCGACTCCAGAGTCCCGGAGGACATCACGAACGAAGTTAGACATGACACCAACTCCGTCAAGATAGCGATTGAAGTCCTCCGCAGTGGATTGAGGGATACGGCTCTCCTCCCATCCGAAGTACTCGCAGGTGATTCCGCCTGGAGTGTCGATCACCCGTGGGGGGTACATCTGACGGATGACCACATCCGGAAACGGCACCGCCCTGGACCGTTCGAAGAGCGCGGCGGCGTCGCTGAATCTCGCCAGATCCTCAGGCGCCGGCTGGTAGTCGCCTGGACCCTCCGTGGCATAGATCGACACCGCCTGATGCGGGGACCTGTCCAATCCCAGAGCGAGCTGGCGATTCATCACGGCCAGGCTGTAGCTCGTCTCGAAGGGTCCCTGTATCTGGATCTGGAGAGGAGGCTGGAACCCGCCCGCCCGATCCATCAGGCGTTCGAGCAGCCGTTGGGTGTCGAATGCCCCAACCTGCTCGATGCGGGTGAGCTGCCGTTCGACGAGTCTGGTCCGCAACGCAGGATCGCTCTGCACGCTGTGCACCGTTGCCGCCACCACAGCCGGGTCCTTCGTCCGGAGCAGCACACCGGCTCCACCCATGGTTTCGGGGATGGCCGCGGCACCGAACGCCACCACCGGCACGCCTGAGGCCATGGCTTCGAGGATCGGGACGCCGAATCCCTCATGCTCACTCACCGACACGAAGATCCCGGCCCCGGCAAAGGCCGACCGCAGCTGGCTGTCCGAGACCTTTCCGAGCATGACCACCCGCGGCAACACATTGAGTCGCTCGGCTTCCTTTCGAACCTCGGCGACGTAGTCCTCGTCGGAGGTGTCACCGATCAGAACCAGCCGGGCCTCGTTGTTGAATGTCCTGCTGTAGAGAGCAAACGCCGCCACCAGGTCCTTATGGCACTTGTTCCCAACGATCCGTCCGACATACAACCAATCGTCGGAAACCCGCCCGCGATGAGGATCAGATTGGATGAAACCGCTGAAATCCACCCTCACCGGCAAGACGTCGACCCTGCGGAAACCGGCCGCCAGCATCTCTCTTCGATTGAAATTCGAATCAGCGACACCGAACAGCGCACGACGCGCCAGCATTCTGAGCTGCTCTCGACCGAGCCGGATATAGGTTCGGACACTGGCATTCTCGAAGTACCGCTCGGGTGTCACGTTGTGGTAGACGACCACGATCCGATTCGGCAATCCGAGGACTGTGTCGAATGCGTCGTATCCGATGGAGTGATGCAAGAGGAGAAGTTCCGATTCATCCCCTTCATAGCCATAGATCGACTGGATTCGATCCTGGAGAGAGGGAGCAATGTGCTCAGCGAAGATCTCCGATACGTATCCCATCTCCCGCAGGTGGCGCTGGAGCTCGAACATCTGATTGGTGATCGCGTCCCCGAGCGCCGTCCCGGAATGGAACTGGTGGACTGCCGTAAATCGGTTCACTTTGTTGCGACGATTACATAGTCCTGATAGCCGAAGACGCTCTCGAGTAGTGCGCCAACGGCGTCGCCCACTGAACCCCGCGGAAGATCACGGGCCAGGGCGAGTGCGGGGTGCGGCGAGCGTTCCTCGAGCTGAACCGTCTTGAAGCCGATCTGTTCGCAGATGAAACGAAGGGTTTCGGGGTGGACGGGCCTCACGTGTGACGTATCGGCGTAGAAATGGTTTCCCAGCGCGAAGGAGCTCCGGGGATTGATCGTTTCGATCACCAACACACCCCCAATTCTGAGCGACCGTAATGCGAGGACGATGAGTTGCTCCATTTCGGGCGTGATGAGATGTTCGACCACCTGTCCGCAGAAGATCCCCTTGAGCGAATCGCGTTCCAACTGCGAGAGGAAGTGGATCCCGTCATCCACCACTGCAGTGAGACCCTTCGACATGCAGATCTCCACCATCCCGCGGTCCAGATCGACGCCCGTCGCATCCTGGCCCGCCCGTTGCAACAGCGCCAACATCTCTCCTCGGCCGCAGCCGATGTCGACGATCCGACCCGGTTCGGATGCCGGTGGGAAAAGGGACAGGTAGCGCTCCTGGGAATGCTCGACCTCGTCGGAGTCTCCTCGGAAGCAGTCCTCGAATTCAGCGTAATTTATGTTCGCCCCCGAGGTCCCGCTCGCTCCGAGCCGATCGAGGAGTGCGGTGACTTCCTTCGCCAGAGGTCGGACCTCGTCCTGCATCGCCACGCCCGCCAGCAGCACCTCGTGCATTTCAACGCGCTTGCTCAGTTCTCCCTGGTGGTGACGAAGGCGACTGACTCGCTCGTTCGAATCAACCAGCTGCAACTTCAGCCGCATATTTTGCCGTCTGAGCTCATCGAGCTCGAGCTCAATGCGGGAAATGGAGTTGTAGGCACGTGAGGCGAATTCGATGTTCTCGCTGTCAAGTTGCTGCTGCAGAACCCAGCGCGGCTCCACATACCAGCTGGTCAATTTCCTCACAACACGCTTTACGAACCTGCCAACTCGTCCTCCCCGACTTCCGGGAGCACTGAGGTCGGGAGGATGCATCTCCCGTTGGATCAACCTCATCGCATGGACGGGTGCGTCCAACGTTGGTGCGGTGACGCCCTCCCGCGGGCCGATCGCCACATCTCGGGCGTCAATCGTGCCGAGTAGCTGTTCTACCCTCTGGAGCAGCACGTCTGCGGATATGACTTGTCCGTCGATATCAAGCACTGGCGCTCCTCGGATGCAATGAAGTCATTCCCACGTCCACTAGGACCGGAGCATATCTTGCAGGCCTGACAGCTTCGTTGGATCCGGGGTCGGATTGCTTTGCCCGATGGTGGTCCCTCCGCATCGCACCGTGCGACTCCGAGTCTGGATGCTGCCGGCTCGACGAGGACTGGCACACCAGGCGAATTGCCTGGTCGGCGCTCTCCCTGCACGCTCGGGGGCGCGAGTCGGGCGCGTGCCGGGCGGGGCCCGGGCACTCCCGGGCGCACCCGGATGCCGACCTGAGATCCCGGACCAGTGACGCATGCCGGTTGGCGCGGAACAAGAGCCCGGGTTCAGAGGGAGCACCGGGCTGGCGGGCCCGAGAAGCTGGATCCGCCCTGGATCCGGAGTAAATTCTCGCAGATGCCGTCAGGACCGACGATATGGGCTCTCTCCAGCGTCCGAGGACGACGAGGCGCGCCCGTCAAGGAACGTCGGTTCTCTCGGACGTCTGAATGAAGGGCATGAGCCGACGACCACAACCTGGGCCTGACCGAGCTCAGAGGGATCCCCGAGGTCCCGTCGACGCCTTATTCGCCACAGCAAACCGGCGTTGAGGATGATGACAAAAGGCGGTTCTTGATGACCAGCGGTGTAGCGCTTGCGCCAGAGGTGGTCACCGAACGGGCACCGGTGATCATCGTCGACGACCGGGAGTGGCCACAGCAACGACGCCTACTGCTTCGCGTGGTGGGTGGCGTGGTGATGGGGATGTGGCTCGTCGGCTTGTTGGTGTTCTCCTCCGTGCTCTACAACCGCAACATCTTGACTGCGGACTTCGCCACCTACAACCAGGCGTGGACCCTCATCGGTCAAGGACACCTGAATCCCCACGACACGATCTTCATCAGCTACCCCTTCCTCAAGAGCGATTTCGAGTTGATTCTGTGGCCACTTGCTCTTCTCCACGTGGTGTATCCCCAGCCGATCGTGCTCCTGTGGGTCCAGGACATCGCCATCGCGGCAACCGGCTTCGTCGTCTATCTCTGGATCATCGAATATCTGGAGCGATGGAGGGTTTCGTGGACAACGTCCGCCGGCATTGCTTCCGTCGTGCTGCTGGCATTGATCGCGAATCCCGCCGTGTATCAGACCGTCCTCTACGACTTCCACCTCGAACCAATATCGACCCTGTTCGTCGTCCTGGCCGGTCGGGATCTGTGGAGGGGACGGCATCGTAGGGCCTGGATATGGGTTGGCGTCACCTTCGTGTGCGGCACCTTTGGCGCCATCACCATCATCGGTTTGGGTATTTCCGCGCTTTTGGCCGGTCAGAGCACCCGACGCCAGGGCGCAATGCTTGTCGTCGCGGCATTGGCATGGTTGGGCTTTATCTCTGCAATTGGCGCCAACTCGGGTTCGGGCCTGGACTACTACGCCTATCTTGCCGGTCGTACGACCCTGCCCGGATCATCGGGGGTCCTTCTGGTCGCGACGGGCGCTCTCACCCACCCATCGCGGGTCATCGACATGCTTCACGTCCGGTTCCACTACATCTACACGCTCATCAAACCGATGGGGGTGATCGGCCTGGCCTCTGCCTGGGGATTCGGCGTGCCGTTCGTGGTGCTGGTGACCAACGCCTTGAACTCTCAATATGAATTCATCTTCCAGGCATTCCAAAACGCTGCGGTATTCCCCTTCATCCTGCTCGGATCGGTGATGGTGTTGGTGTGGTTCGCCCAACGCTTCCGATATGGCTGGATCCCGACCCTCGTGGTCGCGTTGGCGGTGATAGCGCAAGCGGCAATTTACGGATACAACACGTCACCCGGCAATATCAATTGGGCTATCGGCCGGGTCGGCGCCGCTCCTGCGGTCCAGCTGAACAAGGCCCTGTCCCTTACCCCTCCGAGCGCCGAGGTGATTGCCACGATCGGGATCATGGGTCGATTCGCGGGGCGGCCCTACGTCTACTACTACGTGCCAAATAGCCAGATCCAGGTGAAGACCACGCAGGTGATCTTCGTCTTCGACCCGGCATACGAGACCACCATCCCCCAGGCCACTCCCGACGATGACGATGCGGCCATTGCTTTCGTGCGCGATCAGCTCCGCGCTCGCGTGGTGCTCGACGCCGACGGCATCACCGTGCTTTCCTGGCACCCGCCCGCGGGGACCAACCGCATCGCCCTCCCGGGGGCCACTCCTCGACCGTAATCAGGTTCCTTGCGCGTCACGGCCGCGACGCTATCGGCCAGCTCGCCCACAACTCGAAGTGCCCTGCCGAGACCTTTGGTGGTCCGAGTGCGCTATCGAACAGTGCAATGACCGGCCCACTCCCGACCGACGAACGATCGACCAGCACCAATCGCACGTGATACTTGGCGAGCGTTGTCCGGGTGGTCGCCACCAATGCGGGGCTTATCTGCAGTGGCGGTCCGTAGAGATCGACACCTTCCTGACCGGCGAGGAATTGCTGAAGGCCGGCCGGATTCATCACGGTCGGAATGACGGAGCCGGCACCGGTGGCGCCGGGGTGGTAGGCGTATCCCCCCAGTAGTCGGAACCCGAAGGCGTCGTCTGCCTGCCAGATCATCGGCTGGACGATGAAGTCCGTGTCATACGGGTAGGTGATTGCAACCGGGTCCCCGGGGGGGACGGCGAGGCGGAGAGCGGTCGGGAGCGTAGAGACCGATTGCGTAGCATAGGGCCATCTCGGTAGTTGGGTGATGCCCAGGACCGCCACCGTCGCCACCGCGAACGCGGCGCTCCGGCGCCCTCGATTTCGTTCTCGTCGGGAAGGGCCGTGCTGGTGCTTCCCCGGCGGTATCCGGCGCATGTCGTCCAGCCCGAAGGCAATCAATGCGGCGTAACAGGCATCCATCTCGTACGAGATCCGGCTCGGCACGATGCTTCCGAGCAGTGGAAGGTGATCGAGCACCAGAAAGGGCAGGGGGACGTGGGTCAGCCGGCCGTCGACCGCCAAGTAGGGCCCGAGTGAGAGGAGCGCGGCAGCGAAGAAGAGCACCAGCGTCAGCTGCATGCGGGGACTGCGACGAGACCGCCACCCGAGTATTGCCCCGAGGATCAACAGCGGCACACCTAGATATCCAGCTGCCTCTGTGGCATTGCTCATGCCCAACACCCGGGTCCCTAGCCCCCCCGTCCCGAGTGAAACTCTCTGAAGGGGTCCGGGAACCACGAAGCTGAGGAGGTCGTTGTGGTACGGGTTCAAGATGGGAAGGGTCGAGCCTGCGGCGTGCTGAGGTCCGGCCAGCATCATCCACACCGGATATGCCAGGACCACCGCCACGACGACAAGGGCGATTCCCACGGGACCAGCTGCGGCACGCCCCAGCTCCCCGATGTTCGACGGACGGCGGACAGCAACGCACACAAGTGCCACCAAGGTGAGTAGGACCACCGTCGCAAACAGCTCCTGTGAGATGAGGTACTGCGCCACAAGCAACAGGCCAAGTTGTATCCCCAGCCGTCGCGGTGATCCCTTTCGTTGGAGGATGGAAGCGACCGTCAAGGCTATGAACGGCGGAACGGGTAAGAACAGCAACACCGGGTGGCCAACGCCCTGGCCCACCATGTAGGGAGAGAAGCCATAGATGAGCCCCCCGATCGCTGCCGCCGGGATCCAGACTTCCCATTTCCTCAACACCACGAAGGCGGCGGTCGCTGACGCCGGCATGGCCAAGACTATGAGCAAGTTGGCTTGACCAATCGGGCCGAGCACCGACGCTAACGGCGCAGTGACCAGGCCCAGCAAAGGGCCTTCGGTGTTTTGGGCCAGATTCACACCGTACGGAACGAAGATGGCATTACTGAAGAACGGGTTGACGCCGTGGGTAATCGAGTGGGTCATCCAGCTCAGAAACCACACGGTGAGGTCGAAATCCCCGTCTACGCTGAACTGACGGTGTGAGATCCCAGGAAACACGGGCCAGAAAGCCACGAATCCAAGGGCCACGTAGGTGGCGATTACGACGACAGCGACCAGGGTCCGGCGGGTGGTGGAGGTCGCAGGGATGGCCTCACCCTCAACCTCCAGCCCAGGCGGAGCGATCACTTGGTTGACGGCCACTCGGTTCCCTTCTCGGAGGACCTCCTCAGCACGACCGGCGCCGCTACGGAGCTACCGATACCCGCCCATGACACTTCGGCTTCATGAATATACCGCTCTGATGCTCCCTCCAACGGCACCGCGCAAGTGCACAGACGGACGTTTCAACCCCTTTGCCGGTGGAGAGACAGGTCTGCACTAACGAGGACCGACGCGTCGACCGTCGACCGTCGACCGTCGACCGTCGACATGGCACTACCCCCGATCACGTCACCGGTGGAACAGGCGAACCGCTCGAGCTGCAACCTGGCGTCCAGGATTAGGCTGACAGCGATTCCACCCGCCCCGCACCCCGCGCTACGCCACCCGCACTAGGCCAGCAGGCCGGCGACCATTCCATCGAGGATGTCAGCCTCTGAGACCAGGCATTCGTCGAACCCGAATCGGGCCATGACCAGAGCCAGAATCATCGCCCCTCCCACGATGACGTCTTCGCGGCCGACTACCATGCCGGCCCGATCCAGGCGTGCCTCACGAACCTCGGTGGCCAAGGTCCGGTACCAGTCGTTGACATTCTCCGCAGTGAGAACCGAGTGATGGAGTCGATCACGGTCGTACTCGTCGAGACCCGCGTGCAGTGCGGCCAGGGTGGACACCGTTCCCGCCATTCCCACCAGTCGCCGAGCGTTCAGAAGTCGGGGCTCATCGATGGCAACAGCACTCAACAACTCGTTGACCAAGGCCTCGGCGTTCTTCAACTCGGTGGTTGTCGGTGGGTCAGAGGTGAGGAACCGCTCGGTCACCCGAACGCAACCGATCTGCATCGACACGGCGAGCAGCTCCGGATCATCCGCCCCAGATCCTGTGACCAGCTCCGTCGACCCGCCCCCAATGTCAACGATGAGAAACGGCCCACCCGCTGGATCGAGATCGGAGACCGCTCCGGCCATGGACAACCGTGCTTCCTCAGTGCCCTCCAAAAGCTCGGGCGCCAACCCGGTGACTTCACCGGCCTCCTTGAGGAACTCGTCGCCGTTCGACGCGTCCCGAGCGGCCGATGTTGCTACCAGCCGACCTCGGACCACACCCAATCGTTCCATCACCTGTCGGTACTCCGAAAGTACCGACAGGCATCGACCGATGGCATCGCTGGACAGCATTCCGGACGAGTCGACGCCTTCGCCCAGCCTGGTTATCCGCATGAGCCGTTCGATGGGATTGCCAGAGACATCGACGATGAACAGCCGCGTGGAGTTGGTTCCACAATCGATCGCCGCCACCGGTCCGACTGGGTGCATGAATCCTTGCTACCACGGCCGGGGACGGTCCACCACCCCAGCGAGTATCCCGGTCCCCACCGAGCGGCGTTTCCGGCTCCGCACTCGACTAGGACGGGTGGAGGCCGATCCGCTGTGCCGTCCACTCCCCGACCGGGTCGTCAGCTCCAGTCAACCACCACGCAAGATGGGCGTGAAGGCATTTCACGCCTTGCCGGGTGCCGCCGACACCTCCCGACGGTCTCGGTCCGCGGTGGTCCGGGGCGATCAGGGCATCCCGCTCAGCGGCATAGCGGGCGTGGGCCGCGGCGATTTCCCCGGCGTCGACCGCGGCCTCGGCCTGCCGGACCCCTCCGGTGGACTCGACCCTGCTGACCGCCTCTCGAAGGCTGGGGTCGACAAGCCAGTAGCGGGTCGGCATCGGTGTGCCGTCGAACAGGAACGGAGCATTGGCAATGACCGCCGGGCTCCCGTCGTCGGCGCGTACCACCACGTCGAACTCACCGCCGGGTCGGCGAGCCAACAACTCGGCAACTGTTTCGAGGTCACCTCTTCGATCGCCGACCTCCTCCGACGTTGTCGGAGGATCCGGGTTCACTTCCAGAATTCGAGCGTGTTGGTCACCCGGGACCAGAAGCTCGACGGGCTCGTTCCGGCCGCCGATCCACTCGATCCACTCGGGCCGCCTACCGCGGACCCGCTGGAACCCGTCTTCGCTCCGCTAGAACCGGCTGCTCCTGACGTAGGTGTTTGTTGGACCAGTCCCGGATCAGGTGACATGTCAGGGGCGTTGGCCGGATCGACAAGGGGTTGATCGCCGGGGTCGCCCGAGGCGAACCCGCCAGACGCCGTTGGTGTGGACCTACCGGAGGGCGGAAGGACGTCATAGAGCGTCTGGCCGGGCTGCACCAACTGATAGTCCTGTCGAGCCAGGCGATCGATGTCGGCGTTGGAGCTCAGTTGCCGCTCCTGCTCGGCCAGCGACCGGTTCTCTTTCTGCAGTGCGCTGAGCTGCCCCGAGGCGGCAGACAGCTGGCGGTGCTGGGCAAGCAACGCCGAAGCCGGAAAGCTCGTCCCGAGGATGGCGAGCGAGAAGAGCGCTGCCAAAGCCAGCGGAATGCGGCTCCGCCGAGTAAGCGCAGAGGTCGGGCGCTGCTTCGATTTCGAACGGGGATTCGCCGTTTTGCCACGTGTCCCGGCCGGACGGCGCCACGACATCAGTCCTGCGGCCTTTCCTGCCGGCCCTGAGCGCTTCGGGGTCTTCGAGCGCTTCGGGGTTTTCGGCCGCTTCGGCTGTTTCGGCCGTTCGGAGCTGGTCGCTCCCTTCGAGCGTGAGTGGAGCCGGGCGCTCATGCCACAGCGCCTCGAGCAGCGAGCGCTTCCCCGCCGCGGAATGCCGCCGACTCACCCAAGAACTCCTCGATGCGCAGCAACTGGTTGTACTTGGCGACACGATCCGAACGGGCCGGTGCTCCGGTCTTGATCTGGCCGCAGTTGGTGGCGACGGCCAGGTCGGCGATGGTGGTGTCCTCCGTCTCGCCCGACCGGTGTGACATCACGCAGGCGTAGGCGGATCGGGTGGCCAGCGCCATCGTGCCGAGGGCCTCGGTCAGCGTGCCGATCTGGTTCACCTTGATCAGCACGGCGTTGGCGGTGCCTGCGGCGATTCCCCGACGCACCCGGTCCTCGTCGGTGACGAACAGGTCGTCGCCCACCAGCTGGACCCGCCCACCCAGGGATCGGGTCAGTGCGGCCCATCCATCCCAATCCTCCTCGGCCATGCCGTCCTCGATGGACACGATGGGGTACCGGTTGGCCAGATCGGCCAGGTAGTCGACCATCTCAGCCGACGAGAAGGCGCGGCCCTCTCCGGCCAGCACATAACTCCCGTCCTTGAACAACTCGCTGCTGGCAGGATCCATGGCAATGGCGATCTCGTCACCGGGCGCCCGGCCCGTTGTCTCGATGGCCTCGACAAGAATCTTGATCACTTCCTCGCTGGAGGAGAGATCGGGGGCGAAACCACCCTCGTCGCCGACCGTGGTGGACAGTCCCCGGACCTTGAGGACCTTGGCCAGCGAATGGTAGGTCTCCACTCCCCACCGCAGGCCTTCGGAGAACGACGCCGCCCCGATCGGCATGATCATGAACTCTTGGAGGTCGATGGAGTTGTCGGCATGCACCCCTCCATTGATGACGTTCATCATGGGTACAGGAAGTACGTGGGCATCGGATCCCCCCACGTACCGGAACAGGGGCAATCCGAGTTCGTCAGCGGCAGCTTTGGCGGTGGCCAGGGACGTCCCCAAAATGGCATTGGCTCCCAATCGGGCCTTGTTGGGGGTTCCGTCGGCATCGACGAGGGCCAAGTCAACGCCACGCTGATCGAGGGCGTCAGCGCCGTCGAGGATCTCGGCGATCTCGCCATTGACGTTGGCGACCGCCTTCGACACTCCCTTGCCCAGATAGCGCTCCTCGCCGTCGCGGAGCTCCACCGCCTCGAACGAGCCGGTGGATGCGCCCGAGGGGACGATGGCTCGACCCACCGATCCGGAATCGAGCACGACCTCGACCTCGACCGTGGGATTGCCGCGGGAGTCGAGGACCTCCCGGCCGATTACCTGTTCGATGAAGCTCACGTTACGTAGTCGCTCCTGTTGCCGGTGAGGGAAAAGTTACCATCCAGGACCTTCCGGACCTGGGAATTCTCCTCATCTCTGCGGTATGCCCCGTGAGGAACCGGGCTTCGTCAGCCGCGAGTCTCGACCAATCGGCGGAAGCTGGCTGCCTTGATTCGCAGGGCCGTCTCCGGATCTACCCCGACCGAACGGGCCAGGTTGACCAGCGCGAAGAGCAGCTCGCCGACCTCGGCGGCGAGCTCGGCCCGGTCAAACCCGTCGGCCCCGTCAGCACCGTCGGCCCCGTCAGCGAGCTCGGCCCCCGCCTGACCAGACTGCCCGTCTCCCACCCTTCCGCCAGCCGCCAGGTCCGACACCCCTCGTGCCAGACGATCGGCATCGTCCGCCACGTCGGGGAGTACCATGCCCACAGCCAGGGCCTTCCGCTGCAACTTGGCCATCAACGCCAGAGCCGGGAGCGCGACGGGAATGCCCTCGGTGACACTCGAACGATTCTTCTCGGACTTCTTCATCGCCTCCCAGTTGGCGGCCAGTTCCTCGGGTGTGTCGGCAATGACGTCGCCGAACACGTGGGGATGGCGGGACACCAGTTTGTCGTGCACGCCGCGGGCTACGTCGGCGAGCGTGAATCGCCCCTCTTCAGCGGCCAGCGCAGCATGGAAGTACACCTGGAAGAGAAGATCACCGAGCTCTTCCTCGAGATGGGCCACCGCCAGTTCTTCGTCCTCGGTGGGTCGAGCTCCGCCCTCGCCGTCCCCGTCCGCACCCGAGCTGTCGACAGTGGACAACGCGTCGATCGCCTCCAGTGCTTCGTAGGACTCCTCGAGAAGGTGGCGAGCGAGCGAACCGTGGGTCTGCTCACGATCCCACGGGCATCGCTGCCGGAGGATGCGGACCAGCTCGTCGAGCCGTACCAATTCGGCCGCCACCGGGGCAGCGAACGTCGGGATCCACAGCGAGGTGAGCTGGTCCGGGACGAAAGAGCGGTCAAGCTCGTCCCATGGCACCTCCCACACCCGTTCGTCCGGCAGTCCGAGATGATTGAGGACGGTCACCGGGTCCGACGGGGCCGATTCCGGCGAGAGTTTGATGTCCGACAGCACCGAGGTGCTCCAGCACTGGGCCACCAGGAGTGGCCCACGCTGTCCGGCCGCCTCGACGGCGAAGGCTTCCCCATTGATCACCCTGACCCCGTCGGCCACCGGGTCCACGCCCAGCCGGGCAAAGGCCAGGTCGAGGAAGGACACCGAGGCGTGGACCACCAGCGCCACCTCCCCGGCCAGCACTGCCGGGTGCTCGCGCAACAGGGCCACCGTCCGCTCGGCCACCACCGGGGATCCGGGCACGGCATAGGCCACCGATCCCGTCGTGGTGGCCGCGGCCACCAGGTCACGCACGATGTTCCGGTACACCTCGTCGAGGGTGCCGGCGCGTTCGTAGTGGTGATCGAAGGCGTCCGCATCGGGAAAGCCAGCGGCCGCAGGATGTTGGCGCGTTCGCAGAAAGAGCGCTCGTGCTTCCCCGATGAGGCGAAGGGTCTCGCCCGTGATCAGTTCAGGACCGGCCGGCCCGAGGCCGACGACGTCGATCCGGGGGAGGACCTGCTCACCGGGCGGCATGGCCTGCGCCGTCCGAGCGGTTCAGTTGCCGCTGCTCGGGCTCGAGGCACCGGTCGAGCCCGAGCCGGAGGAGGATCCTGAGCCGGTGGCGCCAGACCCGGTGCCTGCGCCAGATCCGGTGGGGGCACCACTGGAGCCCAGCGAGGCAGACGACGAGGTCGGGGATCCCGAGACGGCGGACAGCAGGAACTGGGACGGTGGCCCAACCGGGGGAACGATGGTCACGCCCTTCCACGTCCCGTACTGCGGGTCGATCGAGACGTTCGATCGGTGGGCGAACGCCACGATCTCCTTGCTGACCCGGTTGACGTTGGAGGTCGTCTGTAGGAGCTCACGTCGGACCACCGACATAGACGCCGACAGTGGCTCGAGAGACTCGCTGGTCACTTCGTAGATCTCCCACTGACCGGTCTCCGTGTCCTGGGACGGCGCCAGGGGTTTCCCGGCGGTGATCGACTGCACCCCCAAGGACTGCTCGACCTCGGCCAGGGTGTAGTCGCAGCCAAGAGCCCCGCCGTTGGCTGCTGTCTGCGTGTCGATCGAGTTGGACTTGGCCAGCTGGGCGAAGGACGCTCCGGCGTGGAGCTGGGTGACGATCGAGTTGGCCTGGGCCTGAGTGTCGGTGACGATGCGGCTCACGCAGGCCGCGGTGAACTGCGAGGTGTTGGCGGCGTAGTAGTCGAAAATGGCGGCCGCGGAGAGATCGGCTCCGAGGGCCAGGAGCTTCTCGTCGACGGCCTGACTGCGGACCTGGGCTGATCGCACACCGGCCGGGAGCGCGCTCAGGAGGGTGGCTCCGGTGATCGGTGCCCCGGTGGCGTCCTGGCAGTAGGACACGGTGCCCTCCGACTCTGCCTGCTCCACCGACTGGCTGATCTCGCCGTCCAGGGTCGACTGGAGGTCTGTCTGCGCTGACGTCAGGTCCGAGGACGAGACGGTGATTCCCTTGGAGGCCCCGTATTGCTCGGCCAGCAGATCGCCCACCTGGTCGTCCAGGACCGCGTTGACGAACGCCATGGTGTAGGTGCCCGATCCTCCGGTCCCCTCGGCGGCCCCCGGGCTGACCTGGGCATTCTCCAGCTGTAGGAGGCATCCGCCGGCCACGGTGTTCCCGAGGGCCTGCAGCTGCGTGTTGAGCGTGCTGGTGGAGATGGTCGCCCCATTGGCCGTGGCCGCAGGCGGGGTCACGTCGCAGGCCGAGGCCAGGATGCCGCTGCCCACGATGATAACGACGGCCACGATCCTCGGAAGTTGGCGCTTCACGGCGGCGATGCTACCGGCTGGGAAACGTGCGATGGCACCGAGCCCACCCGAGCCCACCCGAGCCGGTCTGAGCCGGCACGAGCCGGCCCGACGGCGCTAGTCCGAGGGTGGAACCAACTCGCCGAGCAGCGCCACCAGCCCGGGGGCGTACTCCGAGCCCTCCGCCGGGACGGCCATCGGCATCAACAACCGGTGAAGGTCCGGCTGATAGGTCGCCCCCGGAGCCAGCCGCTTCAGCCGGATCTCCGCCGAGGCCGGCAACGTCAGCGGGGACAGCTTCACCGTGGCACGGTCTGCCCCACCGCCATGCTGGCCGACACCCGACCCCCCCATGCCCCGCCGGGGCACGGTCACGGCAACGTCGGCGATCCCCAAGCGCATGCACTCCACCCGCAGTCGGGCCACGTCGAGAAGGGCGCGAGCCGGCGCGGGCAACGGACCGAAGCGGTCCTCCCACTCGGCCCGCACATCGTCGATCTCTTGAGGGGCCCGCACGGCGGTGAGTCGACGGTAGGCCTCGAGGCGGACGTCCTCGGCCTCCACGTAGGTGGCAGGCACGTGGGCGGCGTCGGGCAGGTCGAGGGAGAGCTCGATTGGCTGCGGTCGGGGCTCGCCCTTCAACTCCGAGACCGCTTCGGACACCATCTGGACGTAGAGGTCGTAGCCGATGGCGGCGATGTGACCCGACTGATCCCGACCCAGCAGATTGCCGGCGCCCCGGATCTGCAGATCGCGCAGGGCGATCTTGAAACCGGCGCCCAGTTCGGTGTGGTCGCCGATGGTGCGCAGGCGCTCGTAGGCCTGCTCGGAGAGGACTCGGTCGACCGGGTGGAAAAGATAGGCATAGGCCCGCTGGCCGGCCCGACCCACCCGGCCCCGGAGCTGGTGGAGTTGACCCAGACCCAGCAGGTCGGCTCGATCCACCACCAGGGTATTGACCATGGGCATGTCGATTCCCGACTCGATGATGGTGGTGCACACCAGCACGTCGTAGGCCCCCTCCCAGAAGTCGAACACCACCTTCTCCAAGGTTCCCTCGTCCATCTGGCCGTGCGCCACCGCCACCCGTGCCTCGGGGGCCATGCCGCGGACCCGCTGCGCCACCGCCTCGATGTCCTGGACCCGATTGTGGACATAGAACACCTGGCCCTCACGGAGGAGCTCACGCCGGATGGCCTCCGATGCCGCCGCCTCCTCGAACTCGCCGACGTGGGTGAGGATCGGGCGGCGGGCGGCGGGCGGGGTGTTGACCATCGACAGGTCACGGATGCCGGTGAGCGCCATCTCGAGGGTGCGGGGAATAGGGCTGGCCGTCAAGGTGAGGACGTCGATCCCATCGGCCAGCGCCTTGATCGACTCCTTGTGGCCAACCCCGAAGCGCTGCTCCTCGTCCACCACCAACAGCCCGAGCTTCTTGAAGGCGACGTCGCCACCGAGCAGTCGGTGGGTGCCGATCACCACATCCACCGAACCGTCGGCCAACCCGGAGAGCACCGCCTTGGCCTGGGCGTTGGTCAGGAACCGGCTGAGCATCTCCACCTTGATCGGGAAGGGTGCATAACGGTCGGCGAAGGTCTGGAAATGCTGGCTGGCCAACAACGTCGTCGGCACCAGGACCGCGGCCTGGAAGCCGTCCTGCACCGCCTTGAACACCGCCCGAATGGCCACCTCGGTCTTGCCGAACCCCACGTCGCCACAGACCAGTCGGTCCATGGGCTGGGGCCGTTCCATGTCGGCCTTGACATCCTCGATGGCCCGGTGCTGGTCCGTGGTCTCGATGAACGGGAAGGACGTCTCGAGCTCGGCCTGCCACGGCGTGTCGGGGCCGAAGGCGTGGCCGGCCACCTGGAGCCTCCGGCGGTAGAGGGACACCAACTCCTCGGCGATCTCGTGGACGGCGGCACGCGCCCGGGAGCGCGCCCGCTGCCACTCGGAGCCCCCCAGGCGGCTGACCGTCGGATTGTCGCCGCCGGCGTAGGGCGTCAGCAGCTCGATCTGATCGGTGGGCAGGTAGAGCTTGTCGCCACCCCGGTACTCGAGCAGGAGGTAGTCGCGGGTGGCGCCCCCCATGGTCCGGGTGACCATGCCGCCGTACTTGGCCACCCCGTGTTGACGGTGGACCACATAGCTCCCCGGGGCCAGGTCGTCGAAGAAGCCGTCGACCGGTCGGGCCCGGGTCCGGGCCTGGCGGTGCGGACGGCGGCGGCCGGTGACATCGGACTCCGTGAGCACGGCCACCCGCGCTCGGGGGAGGACGAAGCCGCGGTCCACGGTGGCCACCACGATGCGGGCACCGGGAGCGATGAGATCGAACGCCCCTCCGGGTGTGGACGAGTCGGGACCCCCGGACCCGGCTCCGGGAGGATCATCGACCACCGAGACGGTGACCCCCTCCTCGGCGAGGATGCCCGACAGGCGCTCGGCCCCTCCTCTCGTGGACGAGCACAGGACGACCGAGTAACCGTCGCCGACCAGCGCGGAGACCTGCGATGCGAGGAGGGCGGCATCCCCCAGGATCGGCTGCCATCCTCGGCTCTCCACCGAGGGGACGTCCGGTCCCTCGGCCGAGGGGACCAAGGAGACCACCCCGGCGCCGGTGCCGGTGAGCAGGCGATCGAAGGGCACGTGGAGGCGGGGTGCCCCGGCGCCGGCCTCGAGCCCCCAGGTGGCGGCCAGGGCATCGGCCAGGGCTGCCTCTTCCTCGAGGAGCTCGCCGGCCCGGTCCCGGACCCGGCGGGGCTCGACCAGCACCACCAGGGCGTCGTCGCCCAGCAAGTCGGCGACCAACTCCTCGGTGTCGGCCAGCCACGGCAACCACGACTCCATGCCGTCGAACTGGTCGCCGTCGGCGAGCCGGTCCCATTGGTGGCGCCCCCACGGAGCCGATCCCACCAGACCGGCGGCCCGCTTGCGCATGGTCTCGTCGGCCACCAGCTCGCGGCAGCCGAACAACTCGACCCGTGCCAGGTCATCGGTCGATCGTTGGTCGGCGACGTCGAATCTGGTCAGCCGGTCCACCTCGTCGCCCCACAGATCGATCCGGACCGGTTCATCGTCGGTGGACGGGAAGACGTCGACGATGCCGCCGCGAACGGCCAACTCCCCCCGGTGCTCGACGATCGACTCGCGCCGGTAACCCATGCCCACCAGGCGGGCCACCAACTCGTCCACCGCCACCTGGTCTCCCTTGGCCACCACCACCGGTCGAGCAGCGGTACGCCACGGCCCGAGCCGTTGCAGGACCGCCTTGATCGGGGCTACCACGATGCCCGGTTGCCTGGATCCGACTCCGACCGTGCCGGTTCCCCCCCCGAGCTGCCACAGCAACCGGAGCCGCCGGCCCATGGTGGCCACGTCCGGGCTCACACGCTCGAAGGGCAAGGTCTCCCACGCCGGAAACACCTCGACATCCATCGGGCCATCACTGGTCGATGGATCGCTCCCACCGCCATCGGTGAAGGCCTCGAGATCGTGGGCCAGCTGGTCGGCGGCCACCCCGGTGGAGGTGACCACCAACACCGGCCGACGGCTCCCCAGCCGGATGAGTCCGGCCAACACGAATGCCTGGGCCGGGGTGGCCACGGCCAGAGTGGCGTTGGGCGCGCCGATGACCCGCGGCATGGCGGGTTCGTTGCGCAACAAGGGGGGAAGCGAGCGTAGGCTCACCTGCTCAGGGTACCGGGCACCGGCCCAGGCGATGCCCGGTCCCGGGTGGGGCGAACGCAGAGGAGGAACACGGCCGATCGGGCACCGTTCGCCCCGGGAGGGCCCGGTTCAGCGGCGCCTCGGCTCCCAACGGAACCGGCGGGCGGTGAAGAGCAGGCCGGCGACGGCCCAGATCAACATGACCACCAGATCGTGAACCCGCAATCCCGAACCGGGTCCGCCCTCGAAGGCGCTCACCAGGGAGAGGATCATGTGTCGGACGGGAAAGAAGTTGGCGATCCTCGAAAGCACCGAGGCGTTGCCCAACGGATAGAAGACACCGGAGATGAACACGATCGGGAAGTAGATCCCGTTGATCACCGCGGGAGCGGCGTCGGCGTTGGTGACCAGGACGGTCACCGCCAGCCCGAGGGCGCAGAAGGTCACGATGCCGACCAGCAGTGTCAACACCACTGCCGCCGCGTGGTACGGGAAGTGGAGGTGGTAAAAGGCCATGCCGATCCCCACCACCACAATCGTAAGGATGGCCACGTTGATCACGACGTTGCCGATCACTCCCCCCATGTAGGACCCGATGGATATCGGCGTACCCCGCATCCGCTTCAATATCCCCAAATCCCGGCGGTTGCATATGGTCATGCCCAAGTTGGTGTAGCACGCTGCGATCAGGCCGAAGGTCAGCATGGACACCACCACGTACTGGTCGTAGCGGAGGGTAGTGCCTGGCACGTGGGACGAGCCGGCCGAGGCACCCACGACCACCAGGAACACGACCGGGAACATCAAGGTGAACACCGCCGCCATCGGATTCCGCCAATAGGCCTTCTGCTCGTAGACGACCTGCTTTCTGGCCACGACGAGGTCATTCACGGCTCCTCTCTCCCGGTCAGGTCTCCGCCGGTCTGATCTCCTCCGGTCAGGTCGCCGGTGAGCGAAAGGTAGACGTCCTCGAGGGTCGGCCGATTCACCGCCAACCCGGTGAGAACCTCACCGCGTTCCATGGCCCACCCGGTCAGGGCGTGGAGCACCGCTGTCGGCTCCCCGATGTGGAATTCGACGAACTCGCCGCGTACCTCGGGCACCGCTCCCGACGGGAGAGGCAGGTCGCCGATGGCCGCGCCGCCGGGCAGGACGAACCGCACCGTGGTCTCGCCATGGTCACGGCCTCCGAGGGTGTCCGGGGGACCCGAGGCCACCACCCGGCCGGCGGCGATCACCGTCACGGTGTCGGCCAGCTCCTGGGCCTCATCCATGTAGTGGGTGGTGAGCACCACGGTACGACCTTCGGCGCACAAGCCCCGGACCACGTCCCAGGCCTCGCGCCGGGCGGAGGGATCGAATCCGGTGGTGGGCTCGTCGAGGAAGATCAACTCCGGGTTGCCGACCAGGGCCAGGCCGAGATCGAGCCGGCGCTGCTGACCGCCCGAGAGGTTCTTGACCCGGGCCCGGGTCTTCTCCTCCAGCCCGACCAGCTCGATGACTTCCGCGACCACACGCGGCGACGGATACAGCATGGCCCGCTGGGCGACGGCCTCGGAGACTGTGAGATAGGGATCGACGGCACACTCCTGGAGGACGATGCCCACCTTCGACCGCAGGCGACGGTCCCGGAGCTCGGGGTCGAGGCCGAGCACGGACACCTCGCCCCCGTCACGCTTGCGGTAGCCCTCGAGTATCTCCACTGACGTGGTCTTGCCGGCACCGTTGGGACCGAGGAGGGCCAATACCTCACCACGGCGCACGTCGAAGTCGATGCCCTTGACCGCCTGGAAGCTCCCGTACGACTTGGTCATCCCCTTCACCGAGATGGCGATCTCATTCCGGTCCACGTCAGCGTCCGTAACCACGCGGCCGACTGTACCGGTCGGAGCGAGGCCGTCCGGGTCCCCGATGCTCGCCGGTGGGGTCCGTCCGCTCAGTCGCCGGTGTTCACCTGGTTCATCGCCGTCTCAATCCCCGAGGTGACGATCAGCTCGACGGCATCGGCCGCCCGCTCCACGGCATCGTCGAGCACCGCTCGTTCCGCGGCTCCAGGACGCTTGAGCACATAGTCGGCGCCGGCCTGGCGGCCAGGGGGCTTTCCGATCCCCACCCGTACCCGAAGGTGCCGATTGGTATGGAGGTGGCTCTCGACGGACTTGAGCCCATTGTGCCCAGCCGTGCCGCCCCCGGACTTCACCTTGACCCGACCCGAGGGGAGATCGAGCTCGTCGTGGACGAGGATCAGCGTGCCCGGCTGGTCCGACAGGTCTATTCCTGCTCGCCTCACCAAGGCGGCCACCGCCAATCCCGATTCGTTCATATAGGTCTGGGGCACTGCCACCAGCACCCGCCGGCCGCCGATCCGGACCTCGCAGGCCTGGGCATGCAGCCCCTTCTCCGACTTGAGGCGGCCCTGGTACCGGTCGGCCAGTGCCGCGACCACCTCGGCCCCGACGTTGTGACGGGTGCCGACGAACTCGATCCCCGGATTGCCCAGTCCGACCACCAGAACATCGACCGGCGTTCCCTTGCGCGGGTCCGCCGAGCCTCGACGGTGACGGAGCAGGACCTAGTCCTCCGTCGAGTCGGCGTCGGGCGTCGGCTCCGCAGCGCCCTCCTCGAGCCCCTCGCCGGCCGCGGCGGCGGCAAGCTCGGCCTCCTCCTCGGCAGTGACCTGCACACGCGGAGGCTGGCCGGCGACGACCGTGGCCTCCAGGTCCGTCTCGAGCTCCACCCCGCCAGGGATGCTGATCTCCGAGACGTGGAGCGAGGCGCCGATGGTAAGGCCCGAGATGTCGATGTCGACCGAGGGCGGGATGTCGGCCGGCCTGGCCTTGACGTGCAAGGTGAACAACTGTTGGTCGACAACGCCGTCCCCGTGCTGCACCTCGATGGCTTCACCGACCAAGTTGATCGGGATCTCAGCGGAGATCACCTCGTCCCGCCGGACGATCTGGAAGTCGATGTGGGTGACCACGTTCTTGAACGGGTGGTGCTGGATGTCACGGGCCAGTGTGAGAAGGTTCTTTCCGTCGACCTCGAGCGAGAGGAGGGTGTTGAGCCCGGCCTCGCCCGACATGGCGATCTGGAATTCGCGGGCTCCGACGGCCACCGGAATGGGGTCGGCCCCGTGGCCGTAGACCACGCCGGGGATCTTTCCCTGGGCTCGAAGGCGACGGGTCGAACTCGATCCTGTTTCGCGTCCGACGTTTGCGGCAAGCGTGACTTCGGGCATGCAGGAACTCCTCAAGAGGTGCTGACACGAGGGCAGGGCCGCTCTGGCTAATCGCGCCTGACGATGCCGATCGCAGAGGGCCGCAGCTGACGGGCCACCATGATAGACGAGCCGCCGCCCGGCCAGCCACAAGGCTCCGACCGTCGCCTCCCTGGTCTCCCGGGTTGGCAGGGGGCGGGAGCCCTGTTCCCTGACTGGCAGTGGAGGTCGCCCAGCCACGGTCGCTCCGGTACCGAAAAAGGGGCTAGACCTTAAGTGTCGTCGGGTCAGAAGCGGGTTTGGGGGGATTCCACACCTCTGGCCCGGCGGGGGCAGGGGAACGCACGAGAGGGCCAGGCCCGGAGCTCGGTGGCGGAACCCAGCTCAACGGACCCGGCACGTTGATATCGGCACGAGGCCGAGCAGGCTTGAGGTGACCGAGCCCTCGGCCCGGACCTAGGCCAGGTTCTCCCCACCGAAGATCTCGGACACCGAGGTGTCCTCGAACACGGCATAGATGGCGTCGGAGATGAGCTTGGCCACCGACAGCACCTCCAACTTGTCGAATCGGCGGTCCGACGGGATGGGCAAGGTGTTGGTCACCACCACTTTGGTCAGGGCCGAATTCTTCAGCCGGTCCACTGCGGGATCCGACAGCACCGCGTGAGTGGCCATGCACCACACCTCGGAAGCGCCTCGATCGGCCAACAGATCGGCGGCGGCAACGATGGTCCCGGCGGTGTCGATCATGTCGTCGATCAGCACGCACTGGCGGCCGTCGACGTCGCCTACCACGTGCAGTGCCTCCACTTGGTTGGCCGTTCCACGCAGCCGGCGCTTGTGGACCACGGCCAGGTCGGCGGTCAAGGTCTGGCTGAACCGCTCGGCCACCTTCACCCGCCCTGCATCCGGAGCCACCACCACCAGGTCATCGCTGCGTTGGGTCCGCAAGTAGTCGACCAACACGGGGGCCGCCGTCAGGTGATCGAACGGAACATCGAAGAACCCCTGGATCTGTCCGGAGTGGAGGTCGACGCTGACCACCCGGTCGGCGCCGGCCACCGAGAGCATGTCCGCCACCAACTTGGCCGTGATCGGCTCCCGCCCGGTGGCCTTGCGGTCCTGGCGCGAGTACCCGTAGTAGGGGCAGACAGCCGTGATTCGCTTGGCCGAGGCTCGTTTGGCGGCATCGATCATGATCAGGTGCTCCATCAGCGAGTCGTTCACCGGGACGCAGTGGGTCTGGATGATGAACACGTCACTGCCGCGGATCGACTTGTCGAAGCGGCAATGGATCTCACCGTTGGAGAACTCGCGGAGATTGGCTTCCCCGAGCTCCACTCCCAGCTGTCCGGCGACATCGTGGGCCAGCTCGGGGTGCGATCGCCCCGATACCAATTCCAGCCGCCGACGGGGGGTGAACTCCATTCCCACGACGCTACCGCTTCCCGCCTTCGAGGTCGCCGGTCGCGCTCGACGGCCCCACCACCGAACCCTCCGGAACATCGGTTCCCTCATCCAACACGGCAAATGGTCCGACGCGGGCATTGGCGCCGATGGCCGACCGCCGGCACACACTGGAGGCGACCCTGGCGCCCTCTCCCACGGTGGTGTCGACCAGATGTGCGTCAGGTCCCACTTCGGCGTGCGCCCCGATCACGCACGATCCCTGCAGGATGACGCCGGGGAGCAGCACCACGTCCGGCTCGATCTCTACGTCGACGTCGATGTAGGTCCGCTCGGGATCCCACATGGTGACCCCACGCCGCATCCACCGTTCATTGATCCGGTCGCGCAGCTCGGCCTCGGCCACCGCCAGCTGGGCCCGGTCGTTGACGCCGGCAACCTCCATGGTGTCCGCCACCACCAACGATTCCACCTTGTGGCCGGCCTCGTAGAGGACGCCGACAACGTCGGTCAGGTAGTGCTCGCCCTGGGCGTTCGCCGGGCTCAGCCTGCGCAACGAGGGTGCCAGCACGCTCCGCCGGAAGCAGTAGATCGAGGTATTCACCTCGTGGACCTCGAGCTCCTCAGCCGACGCATCCTCGTGCTCGACCACCCGGGCCACCGACTCGTCCCGTCCACGCACCACCCGCCCATAGCCGGTGGCGTCGTCGAGCTCGGCGGTGAGCAGCGTGGCGGCTGCATCGGCGACGCGGTGCCGGTGCACCAGCGCGGCCAACGTCGCCGGCCGAAGGAGCGGCGTGTCACCCGGGAGCACCACCACATCGCCGTCGTCGTCACCATCGTCGGCCGGGAGGCCGGTCAGCGCCACCGACATGGCATCACCGGTTCCCCGCTGCTCGACCTGCTCGACGAATTCGATGGCCATCCCGGGCGGCGCATGCTCGATGAGCGTCTTGGTCACCCACTCGGCCCGGTGGCCGACCACCACCACCACACGGTTCACCGACAGCTCCGCCAACGAATCGAGTACGTGGAGCACCATCGGCCGGCCACACAGCCGGTGGAGAGGCTTGGGCCTCGCCGAGCGCATCCGTGTCCCTTCTCCGGCCGCCAACACCACCGCCGACAGTTGGCGACCGGGGTTGGGATCCCGCCCCGGGCCGCGCCGTGCGCCCGCTCGCCGGCCCGATGCTGTGCGGCCCCGCCCACCCTCGCCATGCCCGGGATCGGACTCGTCGCCGGGGACCTGCGGATAGGTGCGGATCACCATGCCGCACCACCGTCTCCGACGCCCTCCGGGATTGGTCCCCTTCCGTAACGCGGTGCGATGGTCATGGGGCCTATTCTTCCCACGTCGGCGGGAGCAATGCGACCCGACGGCCCTTGACCCCACCGAACCACCCATCGACCTCCTCCATGCCAGCCCTCCCCACCACCATCGACCCGACCTCGGAGACGTTCCGGGCCAACCGACGCGCCCTCGAGGAGGCAGTGGCCGGGGTCAACGAGCAGCTGGCCGCGGCCCGGGCCGGTGGGGGCGAGCGCTATGTGGCGCGGCACAAGGAACGGGGCAAGCTCCTCGCCCGCGAACGGGTCGAGTTGCTGATCGACCGCGACTCCGCCTTCCTCGAGCTCAGTGCCCTGGCCGCCTGGGGTACCGAGTACCACGTGGGGGCGTCATCGGTCGTCGGGATCGGCGTGGTCGAAGGCGTGGAATGCCTCATCTCCGCCCACGACCCGACGGTGCGAGGCGGGGCCATGAACCCCTTCTCCTTCCGCAAAGGGGCCCGTGCCTCGGACATCGCCCTCCAGAACCGCCTCCCGGTCATCAACCTGGTCGAGTCGGGCGGGGCCGACCTGCCCAGCCAGGCCGAGCTGTTCATCCCCGGCGGCCGTGCCTTCCGGGACCTCACCCGGAGCTCCGCTGCCGCCCTCCCCACCGTGGCTCTGGTCTTCGGCAACTCGACCGCCGGTGGGGCCTACGTTCCCGGCATGAGTGACTACATCGTGATGATCGACCAGCGCTCGAAGGTGTTCCTCGGTGGGCCACCGTTGGTCAAGATGGCCACCGGCGAGGAGTCGACCGACGAGGAGTTGGGCGGCGCCTCCATGCACGCCCGGATCTCCGGGCTGGCCGACTACCTGGCGGTGGACGAGCTCGACGCCATCCGACTGGGGCGACAGATCGTGAGCCGGCTGAACTGGCGCAAGCACGGGCCCGGTCCCAGCCAACCCGCCGATGAGCCGGTCCACGACCCCGATGAGCTGCTCGGCATCGCCTCGGCCGATCCGAAGATCCCCTTCGACCCGCGGGAGGTGCTGGCCCGGGTGGTCGACGGATCCCGCTTCGATGAGTTCAAGCCCCTCTACGGGTCCAGCCTGGTCACCGGGTGGGCCTCGATCCACGGCTATCCGATAGGTGTGCTGGCTAACCACCGCGGGGTGCTGTTCTCGGAGGAGGCCCACAAGGCGACCCAGTTCATCCAGTTGGCCAACCAGGTCGACGTCCCCCTGGTCTTCCTGCAGAACACCACCGGGTACATGGTGGGCAAGGAGTACGAGCAGGGTGGGATCATCAAGCACGGCGCGATGATGATCAACGCCGTCTCCAATTCCTCGGTCCCCCATCTCACCGTCAACATCGGTGCCTCCTACGGCGCCGGCAACTACGGGATGTGCGGACGGGCCTACGACCCCCGCTTCCTGTTCGCCTGGCCCAACGCCCGCTCGGCGGTGATGGGACCGGCCCAGCTGGCCGGCGTGCTCTCCATCGTCGGGCGGCAGTCGGCGGCGGCGAAGGGCGTCGCCTTCGACGAGGAAGCCGACGCCGCCATGCGGGAGTTGGTCGAGGCCCAGATCGAGGCCGAGTCGCTGCCTTTGTTCCTCACGGCCCGCCTCTACGACGACGGGATCATCGATCCCCGCGACACCCGGACCGTCCTCGGCATCTGCCTGTCAGTGATCGACAACCAACCCATCTCGGGCACGCGCGGCTACGGCGTGTTCCGGATGTGAGGGCGGACCGATGAGCGCCGCCGATGGCACCGTCTCCTCCATCCGCACCCTGGTGGTGGCCAATCGCGGCGAGATCGCCAGGCGGGTGATGCGGACGGCGGCGGCGATGGGCATCACCACCGTGGCGGTGTACTCCGACGCCGACGACGACAGCCCCCACGTGGCCGAGGCCGACCTGGCCGTGCGCCTGCCCGGAGTGACACCGGCCGACACCTACCTGCGCTCGGCGCTCATCCTCGATGCCGCCGCCCGCTCCGGGGCGGATGCCATCCATCCCGGATACGGATTCCTCTCGGAGTCGGGAGACTTTGCCCGAGTGGTGGCCGGGGCCGGGTTCATCTGGGTCGGTCCACCGGCGACAGCAATCGATGCCATGGGGTCCAAGGTCGGCGCCAAGGAGCTGATGCGGGCGGCCGGCGTGCCAACTCTGCCGTCGATCGCCATCGACGATGACCGGTTGCCAGACGACGACGCGGTGGAATCGTTGGGATGGCCGTTGTTGGTCAAGGCCTCGGCCGGCGGTGGCGGACGCGGGATGCGGGCGGTGGGTGGGCCGGTCAGCCTGCGCGAGGCGGTGGCCAGCGCCCGGCGCGAGGCCGCGGCCGCCTTCGGGGACGACACCGTCTTCCTCGAGCGCTACCTGGTCGACCCGCGGCACATCGAGGTGCAGGTCATCGCCGACGCCTACGGCGACACGGTGGCGTTGTTCGAGCGCGAGTGCAGCATCCAGCGGCGGCATCAAAAGATCATCGAGGAAGCGCCCTCGCCGATGGTGACACCGGAGCTGCGGGCCCGCCTGGTGGACGCGGCCGTGGCTGCGGCACGGGCCGTCGGCTACGTCAACGCCGGCACCGTCGAGTTCGTCGTGGACAGCAACGGCGACCCCTACTTCCTCGAGATGAACACCCGCCTGCAGGTCGAGCACCCGGTGACCGAGGCCATCTGCGGCCTCGACCTGGTCCGGCTCCAGCTCCTGATCGCCGAAGGGGCACCACTGCCCCGTCAGGTCCACGACGCGATCGCCGCCGGACCGCAGGGGCACGCCATCGAGGCCCGCCTCTATGCCGAGGATCCTGCCCAAGGATGGCTTCCGTCGACCGGCACCCTGCGTCGATTCGAGGTGGGGGGTCCGACCGGCAGTCCGGACGCCGGCATCGGTGTGCGGGTCGACAGCGGGGTCGAGTCCGGGTCGGTGGTGAGCCCCCACTACGACCCCCTGCTGGCCAAGGTCATCACCCATGCACCCACCCGTGCCGAGGCTGTCTCGGCGCTGGCGGCGACGTTGTCCCGGGCCCGTATCCACGGGGTCATCACCAACCGCGACCTGCTGGTCCGGACGGTGCTCCACGCTGCGTTCGTCGCCGGCGACACCGACACCGGCTTCCTCGATCGACACGGGCTCAAGCAGCTGGCTGAACCGCTGGTGGACGGCGACGCCCTCCGACGGCACGCCCTCGCCGCCACCCTCGCCGGTCAGGCCGCCAGACGCACCCGTGCTCGGGTCCAGGCGAGCGTCCCCTCCGGGTTCCGCAACAACGCCTCATTGCTCCAACGCGCCAGCTACCAGGTGGGGGACGGAGCCATCGCCGTAGGGTACCGATTCGATCAATTCGCTAAATCCCTCGTCGAGGTGGAGATCGACGGCAGCACCGTCGACATCGACGAGGCGATCGTGGAGCCGGGCGTGGTCTCCCTGACCACCGGAGGTGTGGCACGGCGGTACCGGGTGGACCAGGTCGGGTCGATCGCCTATGTCGACGGACCGGAGGGGAGCTCGACCCTTGTCGAACGTGAACGTTTCCCTGACTCCGCCGATCACATCGCCGAGGGCTCGGCGCTGGCCCCGATGCCCGGCGGCGTGGTCCGGGTGGCGGTGACGGTCGGTGACACGGTGGAGACCGGCCAGCTGCTGGTCGTCCTCGAGGCCATGAAGATGGAGCACGCCGTCCATGCCACCGCGTCGGGCACGGTGACCGAGGTGGACGTGTCCGAGGGTGACCAGGTGGAAACCGGTCGGACCCTGGTGGTGGTCGAAGCGCCCGCGGACGAATCCACGGAGGCCGAGGGCGGGCCCGGGGAGTGACCGAGCCGCTTCGCATCGCCAACTGCTCCGGCTTCTATGGCGACCGGTTGGCCGCAGCCAAGGAGATGGTCGAGGGTGGGCCCATCGATGTGCTCACCGGTGACTGGTTGGCCGAGCTCACCATGCTCATCCTGTGGAAGGGCTATCAGCGCGACCGCTCCAAGGGGTGGGCCCATACCTTCCTCACCCAGATGGAAGAGTTGCTCGGGACCTGCATCGACCGCGGCATCAAGGTGGTCACCAACGCCGGTGGCCTCAACCCCGCCGGGCTGGCCGGAGAGGTCCGGTCGTTGGCCGAGCGCCTGGGGATCACCGTGTCGGTGGCCCATGTCGAGGGCGACGACATCCTCCCCCGCATCGGTGATCTCGAACGGGAGGGACACAAACTGTCCCATCTCGACACCGGCCAACCCCTGTCCGAGGCGTCGGGGCAGGTGGTGTCGGCCAACGCCTACCTCGGAGCGTGGCCGATCGTCGAGGCGCTGAACGGTGGCGCCGACGTGGTCATCTGCCCCCGCATCACCGATGCCTCCCTGGTGGTGGGGCCGGCCGCGTGGCACCACGGTTGGTCCCCCACCGACTGGGACCGGCTGGCCGGGGCGGTGGTGGCCGGGCACGTCATCGAGTGCGGTCCCCAGGCCACCGGGGGCAACTACGCCTTCTTCACCGAGGTTGCCGGTGTCGAGCACCCCGGCTTCCCCCTGGCCGAGGTGGCCGAGGACGGCTCGTCGGTAATCACCAAGCATCCGGGGATCGGCGGGGTGGTATCGGTGGGGACGGTGACCGCCCAGCTCCTCTACGAGATCGCCGGCCACCACTACCCCAACACCGATGTGGTGGCCCGCTTCGACACCTTCTCGGTCGAACAGGCCGGGCCCGACCGGGTCCGCATCGCCGGCACCCGCGGGCTCCCCGCACCCGAGGAGGTCAAGGTCTGCCTCAATCTGCTGGGTGGCTGGCGCAACTCGATGACCTTCGTGCTCACCGGGCTCGACATCGAGGAGAAGGCAGCACTGACCCTCCGTTCCCTCGAGGCGAGCCTGGGCGGCATCGACCGGTTCGCCGAGTTCGACGCCCGCCTGATCCGATCCGACAAGGCGGACGCGCCCATCAATGTGGAGGCCACCGCCCAGTTGCGCATCACCGTCAAGGACGCCGACCCCGAGATGGTCGGACGGCGCTTCTCCGGGGCGGCCACCGAGCTGGCCCTGGCCGGCTACCCGGGACTCCATCTCACCGGGCCACCCACGGCAGGCGCCGTCTATGGGGTGTACTGGCCGGCGCTGATGCCCGCCGGCCTGGTGGTCCCCGAGGTGATCCACGCCGACGGGCGCCGGGTGCCGGTGCCCCACACCGCCTATCTGGCCGCCGGAGCCCGGGCACCCGCCCCCGCCGACGGTGGCACCGCCGGCACCACCGACACCGCCGGCGCCCGAAGCGACCGGGCCGACCCCGGTGTCGGCCCCACCGGGCGTCTGCCCCTGGGCACCCTCATCGGGGCCCGGTCCGGCGACAAGGGGGGGAACGCCAACGTCGGGCTGTGGGCCCGGTCCGACCCGGCCTGGGAGTGGCTCGATGAGTACCTGACTCTCGAACGGTTCCGTGCCCTGTTGCCCGAAGCGGACGGGCTCAGAGTCCAGCGCCACGCCTTTGGCAATCTGCGCGCCCTCAACTTCGTGGTGGTAGGCCTACTGGGCGAGGGGGTGGCCAGCTCCACCCGGCCCGATCCCCAGGCCAAAGGTCTGGGCGAGTACCTTCGGAGCAGAGTGGTCGACATCCCGGTCGGCTTGGTGGCCAATCGGCCCGAGGAGTAGCGCCATGGACTTCATCCAATCCGACGAACTTGGGATGCTGCGAGAGGCAGTGGGGTCCATCGCGTCCAAGTTCGGGCACGAGTACTACGTCAAGAAGGCGCACGCCGACGAGCGCACCGACGAGCTGTGGAATGCGGTGGCCGAGGCGGGATTCCTCGGTGTCAACGTTCCCGAGGAGTACGGCGGCGGCGGCGGCGGGATCACCGAGCTGGCCGCGGTGCAAGAGGAGCTGGCCGCGGCCGGCTGCCCACTGCTGGTCATCGTGGTGTCGCCGGCCATCTGTGCCACCGTCATCGCCAGGTTCGGGTCCGAGGAGCAAAAGCAGCGGTGGCTGCCCCGCTTCGCCACCGGTGAGCTCAAGATGGCCTTCGCCATCACCGAGCCCGACGCCGGGTCCAACTCGCACAACCTGTCCCTCACCGCCACCAAGGACGGTGACATCTACCGACTCAACGGATCGAAGTACTACATCTCCGGGGTCGACGAGTGCGAAGCCATGCTGGTGGTAACCCGTTCCGGCGTCGATCCGGACACCGGTCGCGGGCGGCTGTCCCTCTTCGTGGTGAACACCGACACGCCCGGGTTGGACAAGCAGGTGCTGCCGGTCGAGATCACCGCTCCGGAGAAGCAGTACACCCTGTTCTTCGACAACGTCCAGGTCGAGGCGGACCGGCTGCTGGGCGAGGAGGGTGAGGGCCTGCGCCAGGTGTTCGTCGGGCTCAACCCCGAACGCATCCTGTCGGCCGCCACCGCCAACGGCATCGGGCGCTACGCCCTGGACAAGGCAGCGGAGTACGCCAAGGGCCGCGAGGTGTGGGGCACGCCGATCGGCCGCCACCAAGGGATCTCCCATCCACTGGCCAAGGCCAAGATCGAGGTGGAGCTGGCCCGGCTGATGACCGACAAGGCGGCTTGGTTGTGCGACTTCGCCGGAGATACCCCGGAGGCCGGCGAGGCGGCCAACATGGCCAAGTACTCAGCCGCCGAGGCGGCGCTCGCCGCGCTGGACCAGTCCATCCAGACCCACGGGGGGAACGGGATGTCGTCCGAGTATGGCCTGGCCGACCTGTGGGGAATGACCCGCCTCTTGCGCATCGCCCCGGTCAGCCGGGAGATGATCCTCAACTTCGTGGCGCAGCATTCTTTGGGGCTGCCCAAGTCGTACTGAGAGATCTGCGACGTCTGGGCCTCCTCGGCCCAGATTTCCCCAATCCTTCAAGACGCGCTCACGTCTGCCGGCCAAGCTGACGCACCTCAGATGGGCCTTGATGGATGCCCTCTTTCGGGATTGGGCGGCCCGAAGTTCTTCTCTGGCGTGCCCAACCACCGTCTGTGGCATCGTCCGAAGCCAATCGTGCCTCAAGTTGAGCTCTGAGTCCGCCGTTATGCCTGGTACAGGTGGAATCACGTCTAGGAACGACCGTTCTCGGGACTTACTCTGCCACTCAGCGTTATGTTTACAGACCAGAAGAGCTCATCGAACCGCACCAGCTACCGCATCCGCGCCTCAGTGCGCCGACGGACCCAGGCGCGGGCTGCCGGCCGACCTAGCAACGAAGGCCTCACCCTCATTGAGGTGATAGTCGCGTTCACGGTGCTGATCATCGCCCTCATCCCGCTCAGCTACCTGTTCACCACTGCGTTGATCCAGGCGGGACAGTCGGCGAACGAGCAGACCGCCCTGTCCCTCGCCGAGAAGTGGACCGAGGTCCTCGCTAACCAGAGCCCGCCCACCAACAATCTGGGCGAGGTTGCCGTGAACCAGAACGCGGCACCGGAGGGCCCGATCACCACCGCTACTACGGCTACGGTCACGATCACCCAAACAAATCCGACCGTGGCGGGAAACCTGCCCACCTACACGGGGCCCGCCTCGGTGGCAGTGACATCCGGGACTCCCGCCACGTTCGTGGCCGCCAGTGTGTCGAACCCCCAGTCCGCCTACTTGATAACGCCGGACAGCAGCCAGGAGATCGAGTTCTTCTACACCGGGTCGACCGCCACGACCTTCTCCGGCATCACCGGTTGGTACGCGGGTACCAGCATCTCGCCGGACACGACCGACCCGACCGTCTCGATCCCCATTTCCAGCCCGGCCACCGTCGTGGGCTTCCAGGTTCCGACCTCGACGGTCAGCAAAGGCGGTGCCACCTACTCACTGCAGGCCGAGTACCAGTGGACTACCTCACAGGACGTCAACATCGGGTCGGCGACGATCGCCTC
>Ga0182018_10000313_pt1 | contig 63635 bp, 51 predicted proteins | sample 812P2MmetaG_FD_120490 | JGI IMG/M metagenome (GOLD analysis project Ga0182018, IMG submission 120490) | Permafrost microbial communities from Stordalen Mire, Sweden - 812P2M metaG | ecosystem: Environmental > Terrestrial > Soil > Wetlands > Permafrost | place: Sweden: Stordalen | collected... | reverse complement strand
CGAAATTTGCTAACGGCTTCGGATCGATGAGGAGCGAGAATATCAGATACCACCCGATTCCCCCATGAAAATGGTGCCCAGGGGGGGGATCGAACCCCCACGACTTTCGTCGGCAGATTTTGAGTCTGCTGCGTCTGCCAATTCCGCCACCCGGGCGACGAAAGTCGAATCGGACCCGAAGGGAGGGCGGGAGGCAAGTCCCCAGTGGGCGGCGGCGCGCCGCCGTTGACAGGCGTCCTTGCTCCACTCTCCTCCTTGGGTATGCCCGATTTTCGCGTGTATTGCCTGCCGTCCGTCACCGATCCCAAGGAAATCGAGCTTTCCGGCGGGGAGTCGCACCACCTTGTCTCGGTGAACCGGGCCAAGCCCGGCGACACGGTCGTCGCATTCGACGGCAGAGGATCGGAATGGATCTGCGAGCTCGCCGAGGCCGGCAAGAGGGGAAGCCGGCTCAGGGTCCGTTTCGCCCAGAAGGCCAGGCCGCTGCCCTGGCGGATCACGCTCGGGCAGGCGCTCCCGCTGGGAGGCGCCATGGATTCCATCGTGAGGAAGGCGACCGAGATCGGGGTGTCGGTGATCGTCCCGCTCGAGAGCGAGCGCACCCAGGTCCACCTCGACGCCGATCGCTCGGACAGGAAGATCGAAAAATGGCAGACGGCCGCGCTGGAGGCCGCAAAGCAGTGCGGCAACCCGTGGCTGCCGGAGATCGGGCCGGTGACGCCGGCCTCGGCCTTCATGGAGTCGGCGGCCGGGTACGATCTGAAGCTGATCGCTAGCCTGCAACCGGGCGCCCGGTCGCTCAAGGCGGTCCTGGCCGAACACCGTGCACCCGCGAACGTCCTCCTGCTCGTCGGGCCGGAAGGGGACTTCACGCCGGCCGAGATGAGCCGCTCAAGGGCAGCGGGATTTGAGCCCATCACGCTGGGGCCCCTCGTCCTGCGGTGCGAGACGGCGGCGGTGTACGCCCTGAGCATCCTCAGCTACGAGCTCGCGGGCTGACCGCGCCCCTCACCAGACAAGCAGGCCGCCCGCGAAGGTGAGGCCCGCGCCCACGCTGCAGAAGATGATCCTGTCGCCCTTCTCGAATATCCCCTCCTCCGCGGCCCATCCGAGCGCCATCGACACGCTCGCCGCGCTGGTGTTGCCGTACTTCGCGATCGTCATGACGAACTTCTCGTAGGGAATCCCGACGCGCTTGCTGACCGCGTTCAGGATGCGGGCGTTTGCCTGGTGGGGGACGACCCACGCGATGTCCTCGGGCCGAAGCCGCTCCCGCTTGAGCGTCTCCTCGATCTGCGCGGCGAATCCGATCACCGCGTGCTTGAAGACGGCAACGCCGTCCATCTGGATGTAGAAGTGCTCCAGGTCGCCCTTCGGGCCCGGCCAGGGCTTCATCGCCCCACCGCCCATCCGTTGGATTGACGCGAACTGCGCGGCGTCTCCCGAGAGCCCCATCCGGTGGAGCCGGTGCCCTCCCGGGGCCTTCGTGAGGATGGCGGCGCCGGCGCCGTCGCCGAAGAGGAAGGCGGTCTCGTGGTCCTGGGGATTGGTGATCCGCGACAGGAGCTCTGCCGTGACCACGATGACGTTGCGGGCCGCACCGCCGAGTATGAGCGCGCGCCCCACCTCGAGGGCGTAAAGCCAGCCCGAGCAGGCGGCGTTGAGGTCAAACGCCGCGGCCCGCGGGATCCCCAGCTGCGCGGCGAGCGCGCTGGCCATGGAGGGGACCGGCTGGTCCGGGATCATCGTTGCCATGATGATCGTGTCGATCTCGGCCGCCGGGAGCTCCGCCTGCGCGAGCGCGTGCGCCACCGCGACGGCGGCGAGCGACGTCGCGCTCTCGTCATCGGTCGCGTACCGGCGCTCCTTGATCCCGGTCAGCCGGACGAACTCGTCCTCGGTCCGGTTCGGAAACGCCTTCAGGATCTCGCTGTTCGCCCGGATGTTCTTCGGGACCGCGAAACCGACCCCCGCGATGCAGACGGTCTCGGCCGCCGACGTTTGCACGGTCCTCATGCCCGGCGCTTCTCGATATAGCGTGTGACGTCGTCGCCCGAGACGCGCCCTCCCGGGCCCGTCGCCTCGATGTCGGACATCTTCGCGGGGTCGAGCCCCGCCTCCTGGGCCAGCTTGGTCGCCCTGGGCGTCCAGATGATCGAGGCCGCCGCGGCGGCCGCCGGGGCGGCAGGGGCCGTCACCAGGCCCGACTTGCTCTTCAGGTGCTGGAGGCTCGCGTCGGACGTCTCGATCTGGAGGAAGGTGGCCCCCGACGGCCGGGCCTCCCCGGGATGCACCTGGATCGAGCGGACCGTGCCGTCGCACGGCGACTCGAACTCGAAGACCGACTTGTCGCTCTCGAGCTCGCCGATCTTCTGTCCCTTGGTGACGCGGGCGCCCGGTTGAATTTTTAACGTGACGACGGTGAGCTCGTTCACGGTCGCGCCCATGGATGGCATGGGCACGTCGATCAGGAAGGTATCCATCAGGGTTTTATTGCCCCCGATGCTGGGAGGCGCGGCCAAGGCGGTCAACCACGCAACCTCCGAAATGCCGCCCCGTCATCCGCCTCGCCGGGGCCGCACGGTCTTCCAGACCGCGATGCATTCGGAAACGAACCCCGGCAGGTCCCCCAGGGGGATCATGTTAGGGCCGTCGCTCAGAGCGTGGCCGGGGTCCGGGTGGGTCTCGACAAAGAGCCCGTCGGCGCCCGCCGCGAGGGCCGCCCGCGCGAGCGGCAGCGCGAATTCGCGCTCCCCGCCGCTCTTTCCGCCGCCGGCGCCCGGGAGCTGCACGCTGTGCGTCGCGTCGAACACCGTCGGGCACCCGTTCTCCCGCATGATCGAGAACGAGCGCATGTCGACGACCAGGTTCTGGTACCCGAAGGTCGTGCCCCGCTCCGTCTGCCAGATCTCCGTCGCGCCGCCCTTCTTCAGCTTCCCGGTCACGTGCGCCATCTCCTGCGGCGAAAGGAACTGCCCCTTCTTCACGTTGACCGTCCGGCCGGTGGCGGCCGCCGCGAGGAGGAGGTCCGTCTGCCGGCACAGGAACGCGGGGATCTGCAGCACGTCGCACACCCGGGCGACCGGCGCGGCCTGCAGGCTTTCGTGGACGTCGGTGAGCACGGGGAACCCGTACTCCCTGCGGATGAGGGCCAGCAGCGCAAGGCCGTCCCGGAGGCCCGTGCCCCTCGGGCCCGCGACGGACGTCCGGTTCGCCTTGTCGAAGGAGCCCTTGAACACGATCGTGAGGTCCCTGTGCGCCTTGCGCAGCGCGGCAAGCCGGGTCGCCACCGCGCGGCACACCTTCTCGCTCTCCAGGGAACAGGGTCCGGCGATGAGGAGCAGCCTGCGGGGGTCGAAGATCTTCACGCCCTGCCGCCCTTCCCCGGCCTCGAGGGCTTGGCGGCGCGCCGGTGCCGGATCGCCGCCGCGATGAAAGCCGCGAAGAGGGGATGGGCCCGGTTCGGCTTCGACTGGAACTCGGGATGGAACTGGACGCCCACGAACCAGGGATGGCCCTTGAGCTCCATGATCTCGACAAGGTTGCGCTTCGGGTTGATCCCGCTCACGACCATCACCGGCTTCAAAACGTCAAGGTAGGCGTTGTTCACCTCGTAGCGATGCCTGTGGCGCTCCCGGACCATCGTCGCCCCGTATGCCTTTGCAGCCAGGGTCCCCGGCGTGAGGGCGCAGTCGTAGCTCCCCAGCCGCATCGTCGCGCCCTTGTCGGTGATGGCCTTCTGCTCCTCCATCATGTTGATGACGGGATCGACGCACTTGGGGTCGAACTCCGTGCTGTTGGCGCCGGCGATCTTCAGCACGTTGCGCGCGATCTCTATCACCGCGATCTGGAGCCCCAGGCACAGACCATAGTAGGGAACCCCCTTCTCCCGGGCGAACCGGGCCGCCGCGATCTTTCCGTCCGTGCCCCGGTCGCCGAACCCGCCGGGGACCAGGATTCCGTCGAGCCCCTTGAGGAGCTTCATCCCGCCCTTCTTCTCCAGGTCCTCCGCGTCGATCCTGCGCACGTTGACCTTGCAGGTGTTCGCGATGCCCGCGTGAGCGATGGATTCGTAGACCGACTTGTACGCGTCCTGCAGCTCGATGTATTTCCCGACGACGCCGATCGTGACCTCGTGCTTCGGGTTAAGGAGCCGGCGGACGATCTCGATCCAAATGTTCTTCTTCGGCGCGGGAATCGAGAACCCGAGCAGGTCGAGGACGAGCTCGTCCATCCTCTCCTTCTGGAGCGCGAGCGGGAGCTGGTAGATTGAGCTGTCCACGTCGCGGCACTCGATGACCGCCTTGACGGGGACGTTGCAGAACATGCTCAGCTTGTCCCGCAGGTCCATGTCGAGCGGATGGTCGCACCGGCAGACGAGCACGTGCGGCTGGATGCCGATCTCGCGGAGCTTCGCGACCGACTGCTGCGTGGGCTTGGTCTTGAGCTCCCCCGCCGCCGCCAGGAAAGGAACGAGCGTCACGTGGATGAAGACCGCGTCCTTCGGCTTCATCTCGAGGGCGAACTGGCGCATGGCCTCCAGGAAGGGGAGGCCCTCGATGTCGCCCGTCGTCCCGCCGATCTCGGTGATGAGCACGTCCACGTCCTTGCCGCCCGCGTAGATGCGCTCCTTTATCTCGTTCGTCACGTGCGGGATCACCTGCACGGTCTTGCCGAGATACACCCCTCGCCTCTCCTTCTGGATGACGCTCTCGTAGACCTGGCCGGAGCTCAGGCTGTTCAGGCGCGAAAGTTTCCCGCTCGTGAACCGCTCGTAGTGGCCCAGGTCGAGGTCCGTCTCGGCCCCGTCCTCCAGCACATACACCTCCCCGTGCTGGTACGGGCTCATCGTCCCCGGGTCGACGTTCAGGTACGGGTCGAATTTCTGGATGCGGACGGTCAGTCCCCTGAGCTCAAGCAGCGCGCCGAGAGCCGCCGCCGTGAGCCCCTTGCCAAGGGAGGAAACCACTCCGCCGGTCACGAAGATGTATTTCACCCGAGAGGGATAAACGTCTGCGCCCGCGCCGCGCAAGATTCTTCAAACGGACCCGTCCCGGCGGCCGCCCTACCGGAACAGGAGCCAGATCGCCGCGGAGCACCCGACCAGGAGGACCCCGAAAAACAGCAGCCACAGCGCCGCCCTGAGCAGCCTGAGGAGCACCCACAGGATGACGGCCGCCGCAAGCGTTGCGCAGGCAACGACAAACCAATGGGGATACTCCGCAAGCGAATCGAACACGCCGCAGATTAGGAACCCATTCCGCCCATGCAAAATGAATTGCCCACGTCCCCCGCCCGCCTCCAACTCGGCGTCCGTGGACCGGTCGAACGTGAAATCCAAGCCGCAGCTCCTCGCATGGCTGCTGTGCGACGCCGTGCACATCGACCCGGGCACGGGAAAGCACACCATCCTGGGGGTCTTCTCCAACATCATGGCGAAGCGGTTCCCCGTCGTGCATCCGCACATGGTCTGGTTCATGACGCTGACCGACGTCGCGTCGGGACCCCATGTGATGAAGATCTCCATGGGCCTGGATCCCACCGACCCGAAGCCCCTGATCGAGCGCCCGTTTGAATCCCAGGGCCCCCTCGCCCGGATCAACCTGATAAGCGAGATCCGAAACCTCAGCTTCCAGCAGCCCGGCGAGTACTCCATCCTGATCGAGATCGACGACGAACCCCTCCTTGCGACGAGCCTCACGGTCGCCGAGTGACGCCGCAATGAAGGAGACCGCGCCCGAGTTTGAGCTGGCCGGGATAGGCAACCCCATCGTGGACCTCGTGGCGCAGGTCCCCGAGTCCTTCCTCTCCCATGTGCCCGGCGAAAAGGGGGGCATGGTCCTCGTGGACGACGCCGAGATGGCACGGATCATCTCGCTTCTCGATTCGCCCCCCTCGCTCTCGACGGGCGGGTCGGCCGCAAACGCGACGTTCAACGCCGCCCGCCTGGGGCTGAGGACCACGTTCATAGGCAAGGTCGGGAACGACGACCTCGCGCGAACCTACGTGGAGAGGTTCAGGGTGGCGGGCGTCGACGTGGGCCGGTTCAAGCATGGCTCCGTGAGCAACGCGCGCTGCCTGGCCCTCGTCACCCCCGACGCCCAGCGGACGATGCGCACGAGCCTGGGGGCGGCGATGACCCTGTCGCCCGGGGAAATCTCGCCCGCGGATTTCCGCGGCGTCCGGCATGCGCACATCGAGGGCTACCTCGTGTTCAACCACGCGCTCTGCGAGGCGGTGCTCAATTCAGCCCGCGCCGCCGGGTGCACGATCAGCCTGGACCTCTCGTCGTTCGAGATCGTCAACGGTTCGCGCAACTGGATGTTCCAGCAGTTCGGCCGCGGGATCGACATCGTGTTTGCGAACGAGGACGAGATCCGGGCCCTCTATCCGGGCAGCGGCGGCGACTATGCGGCGCTCGCGCGCGGGCTCGCATCCCACCGGGTCATCGCAGCGGTCAAGATGGGCCGCGAGGGGGCGTGGATAGCCGAGGGAGACACGATCCAGAGGATCCCGCCGGTGCACGTCGCCGACGTGGTCGACACGAACGGCGCGGGCGACGCCTGGGCTGCGGGATTTCTTTTCGGCTATCTCCGGGGCCTCACGCCGGCGGCCAGCGGCGCACTCGCGTCCGTCATGGGCTCCGAGACCGTCCGCCACCTTGGCCCGATGATTCCTGATTCGGCATGGCCCGACGTGAAGCGGCGGGGACTGGGGCGTTGAAATCCTGGGCTTCGGCTGCGAATGCCAGGGTATTGTCTGTGACAAATGGCTTGTATTCAATTGTTTGAAAAAATCATGGCGAATTCATTCGACAGATTACTCTGTTGTATAGAGTACTCTGCAATGAACATTTCGCCGGATGAAGCAGCGAAGGCGCTGCAGGAAATTGAAACGTCGCGCGAGGCCATGCGCCGCGCGATCCGAACCCACCGGGGACATGTCTATCTCTGGATCTGGGGTGGCGCATGGGTTGCCATGTCCCTGGTGAACTGGGCGTACGACCAAGGTGCCCTTCGCGCGAACTTCTGGATCTCGGGAGCGGGCCTTGTCGCCACCCTCCTGATCGGGTATGTCCAGGGCCGGCAGATTCGAAGCAAGGTGGACCGGCGCTTCATCGGGGTTTGCGCCACCCTTCTCATGTTCGGCTATTTCGTCTGGCCCCTTCTCCTTGGCGACCTGCGCTCCTATGATTTCCACTCGTACAAGGCGGCCTACGCCTACTTCACCGTGCTCTGGATGCAGCTCTACATGGTCGCGGGAATCTGGTTTGCCAATTTCTGGTTCTGGATCGGCCTCGCGGTGACCGCGCTCACCGTCGCGACATTGCTGCTCCTGCCCGCGTTGTTCTGGGCCGTGACGCTCCTGCTGGGCCTCGTGCTCCTCGGCAGCGGATTCTATGTCCGCTATGGATGGCGGTAATCCGGCATGAACGAGCTCGATCCCATCATCCACCAGCCGGCCCGGCTCCAGATCATGTCGGCGCTCTGCCAGCTGGGCGCGCGGGCACGGGTGGACTTCAGCTACCTGAAGGACAACCTGGGCCTCACCGACGGCAACCTCGGGGCGCACCTGGCGACGCTCGAGGCCAGGGGATACATCACGCTTGAAAAGGAGTTCGTCGCCCGCAGGCCGAAGACCTTTGTCGCCGTGACGCCCGCCGGTCGCCTGGCGTTCGCCGGCCACGTCGCGGCGCTGCAGTCCATCCTCCAGCCAAGATGATCCCGCAATCCCCCCTCGTTTCAGCGAAAGGCGTCGTGAAGCGCTTCGGCTCGCTCGCGGCCCTGGACGGCGTGTCGCTCGACATCGCGCCCGGGGAGTTCTTCGGCCTGCTTGGCCCCAACGGCGCCGGGAAATCGACCTTCATGTCGCTCATCGCCGGCCTGCGGCCCCTCGACGGCGGCACGCTCACCGTCGACGGGGCCGGCGTGGCCGCGGGCTCGGCGAAGGCGCGCCGCTCGCTCGGCCTGGTCCCCCAGCACATCGCCCTCTACGAGGACCTGAGCGCCGAGCGGAATCTCCGGATCTTCGGCGAACTCTACGGGCTGCGCGGCTCCGGGCTCGGGCGGCGGATCGACCATGTGCTCGACGCGGTGCAGCTTGCCGACCGCAGGAAGGACCTGGTCAAGGAGTTCTCCGGCGGGATGCAGCGGCGCCTCAACCTGGCCGCGGCGCTCCTTCACGAGCCCCGTCTGCTGCTCTGCGACGAGCCGACAGTCGGCGTCGACCCGCAGTCGCGCAACGCGATCTTTGACTTCCTCCAGGAGCTCAATCGAGGGGGGATGACGATCATCTATTCGACGCACTACATGGAGGAGGCGACCCGGCTTTGCTCGCGGATCGGCATCATCGACCGCGGGAAGATCCTGGCGCTCGGCACGATCGACAGCCTCATCGAGCAGCTTCCGTTCGAGGAGGAGATCCGCTTCCCCTCCTCGCCGGCGACGGCGGCCATCCTGGGGGACCTCGCGGCGATCGGGGAGCTGGCGATCGTGGACGGCGTGCACCGTTTCCGGCCGAGGCAGGGCTATCCCATGAGCGCGTTCTACACCCTCACCGAGGCCCACGCCCTTCCGCCGCGCCTATTCACAAGCCAGCGGCCCACCCTCGAGTCCGTGTTTCTCCAGCTCACGGGCCGCGTCCTTCGCGAATGACATGAATCCCATCCTCGTTCTCCTTCGCAAGGACTTTGCCCTGTTCTTCCGGGACAAGGCGTCGATCTCGCTGACGTTTCTCGTCCCGTTCGCCCTGATCTACCTCCTGGGCCAGATATTCCACGTGAACTCCTCCAGTCCCGGACCGGCCGGGATACCGGTCGCGGTCGTCAACCAAAGCGACAATCCCGCCGCCGCGCGCCTTGTGGACGCGCTCAAGGCCGAGAAAACGTTCAAGGTGCTGACCAAATTCGTCAACCCCGACAAGACAACGCGGCCGCTCACCGAGGAGGACCTGCGTCCGCTCATGCGCGCGGATGACTTCAGGTTCGCCCTCGTGATACCGAGGGACGTCATCCGGACCGACAGCATCGGGATCCACCTCAAGACCTACTCGAACCCCCGGAACGAGATCGAGGCCCAGATGGTGAGCGGCATCCTGCAGAAGGACCTTTTTTCCAAGGTGCCCGAGCTCCTGGGCCAGTCGCTGCAGGCACGGGCGCGAGCCTATCTCGGGGACCCCCGCCTCGACCGTTTCAATTCATCCCTGGCAACCGCCGTTTCCGATGCGTTCGGAGGCGACGAAGCCAGGATCAAGAGTCGCCTGGAGAAAGGCGACCTGGGATTGGGCCGGGTCGGCGACAGCGATACGCCCCCTGCCGCGGGCGCGGCGGCGACGGACACCCCGGATGTGTTCTCAAGGATCGTAAAGGTCGACAATGTCCAGGTGGCGGGCAGGGACGTGAAGTCCCCCGAGGCGACCCTCCTGGTCGGCGGCTGGGCGATGCAGTTCCTGCTGTTCGCCGTCACGGCGTCGGCCACCGCGCTGTTCCGGGAAAAGGAACACGGGATCTTCCAGCGCGTGCTGTCGGCCCCGGTGACCCGCGGCGACATCCTCTGGAGCAAGTTTCTCTACGGGATCTGCCTTGGCCTTCTGCAGCTCATGACCCTCTTCCTTGCCGGCCACCTCCTCTACGGGATCGAGATCGGCGGCCACCTTGGGCTTCTCGTCGTCGTGTGCGTGTTCGCGGCGGCGGCCTGCACCTCGTTCGGGATGCTGATCGCCGCCATTTCCCCCACCCAGGAATCGGCGCGGGGGCTATCGACCTTCGTGATCCTGCTCATGTCCGCGATCGGCGGGGCCTGGTTTCCCGTCAGCCTCATGCCCGAGGTCATCCAGCGGTTCAGCAAGCTCACCCTCGTGTACTGGTCGATGGAGGGATTCAGCCAGGTGCTCTGGTCCCACGACACCCTTGTCGAGCTCCTTCCCACGCTGGGATATCTCTCGCTCATAACCGCCATCGTGATGGGCGTCTCCGTGTGGCGGTTCAACAGGGGCAGGATCTTCGACTGACGGGCGCGGCCCTCACATTTCCTTTGCTGAAGCGCTTTGCGGGGGCGACAGTGGGCGGCTTCCGATGTCCGAGGACCTTGCAACGCTGATCACCTCCATGGCCGCGCGCGCCCGCGCGGCCTCGCTGGCGCTCGCGGTCTCCCCTACTCGGGCGAGGAACGCGGCGCTCGTGGACCTCGCGGGGCGGATCGACCGCTCCCATGGCGCCCTGACCGCCGCCAACCGGCTCGATCTCGCCGCCGCGCAGGAAAACGGGCTTTCCGCGGCGCAGGTCGACCGCCTCACCCTGACGCCGGCCCGGCTCACGCAGCTCGCGGAATCCGTGCGCCAGGTGGCGGCGCTTCCCGACCCGCTCGGCGAGGTCCTCGACGAGTCGACCCGGCCGAACGGCCTCAGGCTTCGCAAGGTGCGGGTCCCCATCGGGGTCATAGGCATCATCTACGAGGCCCGGCCGAACGTCACCGTGGACTGCGCGGTCCTTTGCCTCAAGAGCGGCAACGCGTCGATCCTGCGGGGCGGCCGGGAAAGCTTCGAGTCCAACCGGGCCCTCGCCGCGCTGATCTCGGAGTCGATAGCCTCCGCCGGGCTCCCCGGAGACTGCGTGCAGCTGATCCCGACGACGGACCGGGCCGCGCTGGACATCCTGCTTAGGCTCGACTCCCACATCCACTGCATCATCCCGCGCGGGGGCGAGGGCCTCATCCGGTTCGTGGCCGAGAACAGCACGATCCCGGTCATAAAGCACTTCACCGGCGTGTGCTTCGTGTACGTGGACAAGGCGGCGGATGCCGCCATGGCGGAGTCGATTGTAGTGAACGCCAAGACCCAGCGTCCGGGCGTGTGCAACGCGGCCGAGCAGCTTCTCCTCCACGCGGGCGTCGCGGGCGCCCTCCTCCCCCGGGTGGGAGCCGCGCTCGCCGCCAAGGGCGTGCGGCTCCGGTGCGACGCGGCGTCGGCCGCGATCCTGGCGGCCGCCGGAATCGCCCATGAGCCGGCCTCGATGGGGGACTTCACGGCGGAATTCCTCGACCTGGTGGTCGCAATCCGGGTGGTGGCCTCGGTCGACGAGGCCATCGCGACGATCAACCGGGATGGGTCCGCGCACAGCGACGCGATCGTCACCGCCGACGAGGCCGCCGCGGCGGCGTTCCTCGCGGGGGTCGACAGCGCCGCGGTGTTCTGGAACGCGAGCACTCGCTTCAACGACGGGTTTGAGTTCGGGTTCGGCGCGGAGATCGGGGTCAGCACCGACCGTCTCCACGCGCGCGGGCCCATGGGGCTGCGCGAACTCTGCAGCTACAAGTGGCTCGTGACCGGCACGGGACAGGTCAGGGAATAGCGCGGTCGGCCCGGGCTAGGTCCCTTCAAGGATAGGGTTTGCTTGGAACCTTAACCCGCGCTAGGTTTCTCCACAGGAAGTCATGTTGAACCGCGCCTCAAAGATGCTCCTCGCCGTCATGGCGGCCGCCGCGCCCGCCGCGGCCCAGAACCCACCCGCTCCCCCGCCCGCGACGGTCGACCAGGCACCCGCGGCGGCGCCCGGTTCGGCGGAAAACGCCGTGCTCGCCGCCAAGGCCCCGACGCCCGTCCCGGCGCAGGCCGCCGAGCCGGACGACTCCGGCAGGCCCGTCTCGTCGCGGATCGCCGCCGACATCAACTCGGGAATGCCCAGGTACAGCCCGCCGACACCCACGCCCGTGGCCCCGCCCGACGCCGCCACCGACCTGCGCGACATCGACAAGCCCAAGAACGAGATTCCGCGCCTGCCCAAGTACGTGGTCCGCGAGACCAGGCCCCTCGTTTTTCGCAACCGCGATCTCTACACGGCCGACGGGCTCGTGAACCTGTCCTTCAAGAATCATCCCGGCCTGGGCTTTGGCAACCTTCTGGGGCTCAACTCGAAGATCGCCTACGAGATGTACCTGGATGAGGAGCGCCAGGCGAGCATCGACGATCTCAGCGACACGGCCCGCGCGATGGCCGCCGGGGGCGACTCCGCCGAGAGCAAGTACATCCTCAAGGAGAGCCAGGAGACCTACCTTCGACCCATCGAGGAGACGTGGGGGGGGCCCGGGGGCAACGGAGGATTTTCGGGGGGCGGGGGTCGGTGACCGAGACGCTGATCCTGCGGGAATTGCTTGCAGCCGAGCCGGGCTGGGTTTCGGGCGGGGCGATTGCCTCCAAGCTCGGCGTCAGCCGCGTCTCGATCTGGCACCAGATGGAGAAGCTGCGGGCCCAGGGATTCGGCTTCGAGGCGATGCCCGCGCGCGGCTACCGGCTTTCGAGGCGCCCCAGGATGCTTCACGCCGGCCTGGTCGAGGCCCAGCTGAAGGTCCGCAGGAAGGGATTCACGTTCGCGATCCTGGACGAGGTCGACAGCACGAACGACGAGGCCGCCCGGCAGCTCGCGGCCGGTCGGCCCGCGCCGTTCGCCGTTTTCGCGCAGAAGCAGACGCGGGGGCGGGGCCGCTTCGGCCGGGTCTGGCACAGCGAGGCGAACGGCAACCTGTATTCGAGCTTCGCGTTCCGCCCCAGGATCGCGCCCGAGAGGATGCAGACCTTCACCCTTTGGATGGGGGTCACGATCTGCGAGCTCGTCTCGAAGTTCGTGCCCGTGGCTCCCGGGATAAAGTGGCCGAACGACATTGTCTTCAACGGCCGGAAGGCCGGCGGGATTCTGACCGAGGCGCGGGTGGACGCGGACCAGATACGCGACCTGGTCCTCGGGCTGGGTCTCAACGTGAACAGCCCGCCGGACGAATGGCCGGCCGACCTCGCGAAGAGCGCGGTCTCGCTCTCGGAGCTGGCGGGCGCGCCCGTCGACCTGAACCGTCTCACGGCCGCGCTGATCGGGCGCGTCCTGCTGGCCTATGAGCGGTTCATCGAGGGGGACCACGTCGACTCGTTCGCGGAGCTCTGGAACAGGCACGACGCGCTCCGGGGGCGCGACGTGACCGTGACGGCGGCCGGCCGAAAGCGGCGCGGAAGGGTCCTCGGCGTCGACGACGTCGGCTCGCTGCTCCTTCGCGGGGAGAACGGCCAGACGCGCGCATACCGCGCCGTCGAGGTCACGGTCGACAAGGGCGGCTGAGGCCGCCTTCGAACCCAAGACGGGCATGCCTGAAACCCCCGAGCAGCCGGCCATCGAAGTGTCCCACCTGGTGAAGACCTACGCGGGAGTGACGGCGGTCAACGACATCAGCTTCACGGTCCCCCGCGGGGAGATCATCGGGTTCCTCGGGCCCAACGGCGCCGGCAAGTCGACGACGATGCGGATCCTGACGGGATACCTTCCCGCGACCTCCGGCAAGGTCTCGATCTGCGGGTTCCGGGTCTCCGACGAGCCCGACGCCGTCAAGCGGCGGATCGGCTACATGCCCGAGAACAACCCCCTGCCCGAGGACATGCGCGTGAGCGAATACCTTTATTTCCGGGGCAGGCTCAAGGAGGTCCCGCGCCGCAAGCTGGGCTCCAGGATAGACGAGGTCCTCGAGCTGTGCGATCTGAAGCGGGTCCGCCACAAGATCATCGGCAAGCTCTCGAAGGGCTTCCGGCAGCGTGTCGGCATCGCGGAGTCCGTGCTCGCGGAGCCGCCCGTCATCATCATGGACGAGCCCACGATAGGCCTCGACCCGCACCAGATCCTGATCGTCCGCGACCTGATCGCCAGCCTGCGCGGCCGGATGACCGTGCTCATCTCGAGCCACATCCTTCCCGAGATCGAGATGACGTGCGACCGGGTGCTGATCATCAACCAGGGCAGGATCGTCGCCCAGGGTACGCCCGCCGAGCTCCGGCGCGAGGTCCTGGGGCAGTCGGCCTACGAGATCGACGCCGCGGGGCCGATGGGGTCGCTGCCATTCGTCCTGGGCTCGATCGTCCCCGGGCTGTCCGTCGCGTCCGAGGGACCGCCGGACGACCTGGGCTTCCGGAAGATCAAGCTCAAGACCATCAGCGACGAGGACGCGGGCGAGGCGATCCTGCGCGCGTGCCTGTCCGAGGGACTGCGCGTCCGCGCGCTCAGCCGGGCGCGACCGACCCTGGAGGACGTGTTCCTGGCGGCGACGCGAAGGAGCTGGGACGCGGTGGCGGAGGACCCGAAGGACCGGGGGCGCTCATGAAGCACTACTTCACGATATTCGCGCATGAGGTCCGCATGCTGCTGGTCAGCCCGAGCACCTACATCGCGGGCGTCGCCTTCCTCGCGCTCATGGGATTCATGTTCACCGGCATCCTCGAGCAGTACAGCACGGCGCCGCAGGTGGACTCGCCCGCGACCGTCTTCTTCAAGGTGTATTTCCTGCCGGTGATCTTCATGGTGCCGCTGCTCACGATGAAGTGCCTTGCGGACGAGCGCCGGCTCGGGACCATCGAGACGCTCCTGACAACGCCCGTGACGACGACCGAGGTCGTGCTCGGCAAGTACAGCGCCGCGTACCTGCTCTACATCGCCTTCTGGGCCTCCACCTCGGGCCTCTTCTACATCCTCAAGAGGTTCGCGGGCGACCCCCGCCTGATCGACCCGGGTCCCATCGTCGGCGGATACCTTTTCATCGCGATCTCGGGCCTCCTGTTCATATCGATCGGCGTCTTCACGAGCTCCCTCTCGCGCAACCAGTCCGTGGCCGGGATCCTCTGCACCGTCATCCTCATCGGGATCATCTTCGGCGGACGCTACCTCGGCAGCGTCTCGTGGCTCGACCGCGAGTCGCTGGCGCCGCTCAAGGACGCGGTGGCCTACGCCCAGATCTCCCAGCATTTCCAGGACTTCACGCGGGGGGTCGTGGACACCCGCGAGCTTCTGTTCTACCTGAGCGGCACCGTCCTCGCGCTGATATTCAGCATCCTGAGCGTCGAGGCGAAGCTCCTCCACAGCTAGGCCCGGACCCATTCCCGTGATCGACAGCTCCCGAGCCGCCCGATGGATCCGCACCTTCAACCTCGTCCTGCAGGCCGTGCTCTTCATGACGTTCGTCGGCGGCCTGAACTACCTGGCGAGGACCCATGCCTGGCGCTTCGACCTCACCCGCTACCGGCGGTATTCGCTCTCGGCGGAGACCCTTTCCTACCTGCGCGAGCTGACCCGGCCGATCCACATCGTGGTCACCTGGGACGGCCAGACGGACGATCCCGAGGTCGAGGGGCTGCTGCGCGAGTACGTCTACGCCACCGAGGCCAATCCGCCGGGACAGGTGACCGTCGAGAAGGTCGACATCTACCAGGACCGCCGCAAGACCGAGAAGTACGGCATCGAGCAGGCCGGCATGGTGCTGCTCCAGTGCGGCGACAAGCGGCGCGTTCTCACGGTCGCCGACCTTTACCGCGCAGAGAACAAGGTCCGCAAGGCGTTCACGGGCGAGCAGGCCGTGACCGACGCGATCCTCGACGTCTCGAACCCGGACAGGAAGAAGATATATTTCCTCGTCGGCCATGCCGAGCTGCGCCCCGACGACGTCGACCCGGCGCGCGGCCTCTCGATCGTCCGCGACCAGCTGCGCCTGCGCAACTACGACGTCGACACGCTCGACCTCGCCACGGCGGGCAAGATCCCGCCCGACACGGCGGTGCTCGTGAGCGTCGCGCCGCAGGACCCGTACACCCCCTATGAGCAGGAGCTCCTCCGGCAGTACCTGGGCGCGCAGGCCGGCAGGCTCATCCTGTTCATCGCGGCGGGCACCCAGCCCGGGCTCAGGGACCTGCTCATCGACGACTGGGGCGTCCTGGTCGACGACGACCTGATCATCGACCTGGGCTCCGACAACATGACCGAGGACGGGGACCTCATCGTCCTGGCGTTCGCGCAGCATCCGATCACGCAGGCGCTGCTCGACTACAAGGAGCCGCTGCGCATCGGCAACGCCCGCAGCGTGAGGCCCCTGCCCGGCCGTCCCGCCGAGGCCGGACTCACGGTCGTGACCCTCGCGGCCACGTCTAAGACGGCCTGGGGGGAGCTCGACTACCGCCAGCGCGGCATCCAGCCCTTTACCCCCGGGGTCGACATCAAGGGGCTTCCCCAGATGGAGCCGCCGGACAGGCTCGGGATCGCCGTCGCCTCGGAGAAGGTCGCCGTCAAGGGCAGCCTGCCCTACAGCGTGCCGGGCGGCCGCATCGTCGTCGTCGGGACGGGCGACATGATCTCCAACGCGAGGATCGTCAACACCGGCTCCGAGGGGCTGTTCCTCGGCGCCGTCAACTGGACGGTCGGGCGCGACACCACGCTCAACGTCCCGTCGCGGCCCATCGACCGCTTCCAGCTTTCGCTCAGCGCGGGCGAGCTCGCCCGCCTGCGCTACGCGCTGATGCTCGCGCTGCCCGGCATTGCCGCCCTCCTGGGCATCGCCGTATACTGGGCCCGGAGAAGCTAGAAACCCCACCGCACACCCGCCCACCGACATGCGCTCCAAAGTAACCCTCGTCCTGCTTTTCCTGAACGTCGCGCTGTTCTTTTTCATCTTCTATTTCGAGCGCGACTGGAGGATCGAGCGGGCGTCGCTCGAGGCGCGCCGCAGGGTCCTCGGCCCGGAGGCCGCCGACATCCGGAGCCTGGAGGTCACGGGATCGGCGCCGGGCTCGAGCTTCCGGATGGAGCGCAGGGGCGACACCTGGTACCTGACGAAGCCGGTCGAATGGCCGGCGAACCCGAACGCGGTCAACCGGATCCTCAACGAGCTCCAGTTCCTGGAGCACGAGACGAGCTTCAGCACCCGCGACCTTGAGAAGAACGGCCAGAAGCTCGCGGACTACGGGCTCGACCAGCCCAAGCTGACCGTGTCGTTTTCCTCGGGCGAGGCGTCCGCCCCGGGGGCGCCCGGCGGCAGGACCACCGTCCTGCGGATCGGGGACACGACAAAGGTCGGGGACCATCTCTATCTGCTGTCGCCGGACGGCGAGCGCGTCCACGTGGTGGGCCGCTCGCTAGCCGACAGCCTTGCGATCCCGTTCGACGAGCTGCGGTCGGACATCGTGTTCTCGATCCCGGTGTTCGAGGCCCGCTCCCTCAGCCTCCAGACCGCCGCCCCCTCCGGCGTCCGCGTCCGGCTTCACCGGGACGGCAGCCGCTGGTCGTTCGAGACGCCCGTCATCGCCCGCGCCGGCAAGAACGCGACCGAGCTCGCCATCAACGGCCTCGACTCCCTACGCGTCAAGTCGTTCGTCCTGCAGAATCCGCCCGCCGCGGCGCCGTCCACGTCGTTCCTCCTTCGGGTCACGCTCGAGGGGAACAACCGGCGCGAGACGCTCTACGTGGGCGGACCCTCGGAGGGGGACCAGACCTACTACGCCCAGCTGGAGGACCGCCCGGCGATCTTCACGGTGGCGATCCCGAAGGCCCTCATGGACACGCTCCGCAACGGGTCGGACGACCTGCGCGACCGCCACGTCCTGGACTTCGACGCGAACGCGGTCACCTCGATCGCTCTCTCGGCGCCGAACCAGCCGGAGCTCGACCTGCAGCGCCTCGAGCCGGCGGCCGGCAGCCAGGCCGCCGGCTGGCAGATCATCCGTCGCGGCGGCGGCGCGCAGGGCCCGCAGACGCTCCCCGCCGACACGGCGGCCGTCCAGCGCCTCCTCGACCAGCTGGAGACCCTGACCGCGCTCAAGTTCCAGAGCGACGCGCCGACCAACGCCGACCTCGAGGACTGGGGATTCAACCGGCCGGAGAGGGAGATCGTGCTCACGCTCGCGGGCTCGACGATACCGCAGCTGACGCTGCAGATCGGGCTTCCCACGAACCGCGAGAATGTCGCCTACGCCCGGATCGCGGGCTCCTCGTCGGTCTACGCCGTGGAGCCCGACGTACTGCGCGAGACCGGGGCGTCGCCGCTCGCATGGCGCGAGCGGCTGCTCGGGACCATCCCCGCGTCGGCGCGGATCACCTCGCTGACCCTCGCCAACGCGGCCGACGGCTCGGTCATCTACGCGCACAGGCTCGCCGACGGCGAGACATGGGACGCGGCGCTCGCCGCCGAGCCCGCCCCGAGGAAGTCGGCGCTGACGACGGTCCTCTCGCAGCTCCGCTCCCTGCGCGCGGCGAGCTTCGTGCAGGACGGCTTCCCCGAGAAGGTGTTCGCCGCCGGCGAGGTGCGCCCATGGAAGTACCGGCTGGACGCGACGGTTTCCCTTCCCGGCGGCGCGGGGGCCGGGCAGGTGAACACGATGACACTCTGGTTCGCCGAGCGCACCGGGGCCACGGAGCAGCTCGCGGGCTCCAAGGATTTCGGGGCCGTGTTCGCGATCGAGCAGCCGCTGCTGGACGCGCTCTGGACGCTGACGCAGCCCTGAACGGATGCCCGCGGGAATCAAGAAGTCCGGCAACGCGGTCGCCCGCCGCTGCGCCTCCGGCCTGGCCACGGTCGGCATCTGGACCGGATGGCTCGTCCTCTCGGTGCTGCTGGTGTCCCAGGCCTATGTCGCCTCGGTCCGCCGGATGGAGATCCCGCGCTTCCTCCTCCATGCGATCGAGAACCACCTCGCCCGGTCCGGAGTCTCGGTCGCGTTCGGGCGGGCGACCTTCGACCCCTCCGGGCGGGTGCTCATCGAGGATGCGCGCTTCAAGCTGGCGTCCTTCAGCGAGCCGGTCGTCACGGCGCGCGCGATCTACATAAGGCTGGACCCGCTGGCCCTGATCGCGGGGCGGTTTGAGGCGAGTGAGATCCGGGCGACCGGGGCCGACCTCTTCATCCCGGCGATGCTCTCGAGGTCGGGCAGCGCCGAGCGGATCGTGCAGGACCTCGACGCGGGCTTCTCCATAACCTCGAGGAGCGACGAGTTCTCGGTCGACTACCTGAACTGCCGCCTGGCGGGGGTTTCCCTGTCGGCGCGCGGGGCGATCAACGCTGGGACCGTCGCCCGGGAGGGAGTCCAGGCCACGCCCCTCCCCCTCGCGGAGTTCGTGTCCGTGAACTATGTCGCCCTGAGCCGCGAATTCTCCCGCGTCGAGCAGCAGACGTCGGCCCTGAGCGGTGCCGTGCTCACGGCCGTCCTCATCCCCTCCGACACCCGCGGCGCGATCGTGGAGGCCCAGCTCTGCGCGCCGAGCCTCAAGATGTCCGCCCCCATCGCCCTGGACGCGGAGAACATCGTCGCCACGGGGCGGTTTCCCCTCATCGGCAGCGAGCCTCTGATGGCATCGGCCACCGCATCGATCCAGAGCCTGCGGCTCGGGAAGGGGTCGGCGGCCGGCGTCCGGGCCCACATCCGCGGAATCCTGAGGATCGACACCCTCTCGTTCGACCCGACGCAGCTGGACCTGACGGCCGTCTCCGTCCTCGCGGAGGGCGCGGCGGCCCTCGCGCCCGTCGTGAGGATGACGCCCGCGAGCGGGCAGAAATTCGCGGCGGAGGCCTCGGCGTGGCTGTTCGGCGCCCCGGTATCGGCGCGCGCCGAGGTCGATCCCGCGTCCAAGTCGGCCGACATCGTTTTCGACGCGTCCGTGTCGCCCGGCCTGCTCGATCCCCTGTCGGCGCGCCTGCGGGTGCCGATCCGGCGGTTTGTCGACCTTACCGAGCCCGTGACGCTCGTGGGCAGCGTCCACTTCGCGCCGGGCTGGAAGTATTCGCACGGGAAGGCGCGGGCGGACGGCCGCAACCTGCTCGCCTACGGCGTGAAGATAGACGAGGCGCGCGGCATCGTGACGTATGACGGCACGAATTTCGCCGCGCACGAGGCCATTGTGCGAAGCGGGGACAACCTCGCGGGGGGGTCCTACGAGCAGAATTTCACCACGCTGGAGTTCAGGTACCTGCTCCAGGGCCGCCTGCGCCCGCTCGACATCTCGCCCTGGTTCCAGGGGGGATGGTGGCAGAGCCTGTTCACGGGCTTCGACTTTCCCTCGAGGCCGCCCGACGCGACGGTCGACGTCCGGGGCCGTTACCTGCACGGCAGGGTCTTCTCGGTGTTCGGCTACGCCGACGCGAAAAACCCGGTCCTTTTCGGCGTGCCATTCGACGACGTCCGGGCCCGCGTCTTCGTCGACCAGTCGGTCTGCGAAGGCTTCGAGGTCGCGGCGACGCGCGGATCCGGAAGCGCGCAGGGCGCGTTCAAGCTGACGACGGAACCCCTGCACGGGGTCTGGAGCGGGCTGGACATCGACGTTGCGTCGACGCTCGAGCCCTCGCCGGCGGCCAAGTTCCTCCCGGAGGCCGGCGCCGACGCCCTCGCCTCGTTCTCGTTCGACAGGGCCCCCTCGATATCCCTCCGCGGGCATTTCGACGGGCCCGCGTCCGCAGGCATGCGGCACAAGGCGCTCCACGCGGACATCCACTCGGACGCCGGCCTGCGCGTCCACGGGGTCCCGTTCAGCAAGGCCTCGTTCAAGCTCGACCTTCACGACGACGACATCGCCGTGGGCGACATCGATGCGGGATTCGCCGGCGGCAACGTCACGGGGTCGGCGGGCCTGACCGGGACGGGGGCCGACAGGCGCCTGCGGTTCAAGGCGGCGGTGACGGGCGCCAGCCTGGGAAAGGCGGCGGCGGCCGCCGCGGGCTATGTTTCCGCAGCCGCCGGCCAGTCGACGGCGCTCGACACCTTCGCGCGCGAGAAGGCCGACGTTCAGCTCGACCTGAACGCGACCGCCGAAGGCCGGCCTGGCGAGCTCGATTCCTTCGTCGGGGACGGAACCGTCCAGATCCAGGGCGCCGACCTCGGGGAACTGTCCCTCCTGGGGGGCCTTTCGCGGCTTCTCAAGGTGACGGAGCTCCGCTTCACCCAGGCCAGGGCCGAGTTCAAGATCGAGCATTCCTCACTCGTCTTTTCCGAGGTGAGCGTGCTCGGCGCGAATTCCGCGATCGATGCGAAGGGCACCTACATGATCGACAGGCGGCTGCTTGATTTCTCGGCGAGGATCCGCCCCTTCCAGGAGAGCCGATCGTTCCTCCAGGTGTTCAACGCGATCTCCGCGCCCCTTTCCGCCGTCTTCCGGGTCAAGCTCGCCGGCAGCATCGACAAGCCGTCGTGGAGCCTGGCCTACAGCCCGCTGACCCTGCTGCGGGCGGCCGACCTCAAGGCCTCCTCGGCCGACAGGCCCGTCGCGCCCTTTCCGCTGGCCAATCCCCCTCCCTGACAGGCAGATAAGGGGCCCGGAGGCCGGCGCGCCGCCCCCGCCAGCGCAAATGCCGCCGGCCGAAACACGTTGCTCCGCGCCGCCATGGAGGCTTAGGCTCGTCGGGGTCCAATGGACAACGTTATCACATTGCCGCGTCGGTCCTGGACCGAGCGGGCGTCGCTTGCGCTGGCTCTGATCCTCGTTGTGATCGGCGCCAGCGCCGTCCTGGGCTGGATTTTCCACCTGGATGCCTTCCTGCAGCCGGTCGAGCACCAGGCCCCGATCAAGGCGAACGAGGGCCTCTGCTTCCTGGCCATCGGCCTGGCCCTGCTCGGCCGCGAGTTCGGGATAAGGAAGGCCGCCTGGGCGGCGGTCGCGCCCGCGCTCATCGGGGGGCTGACCGCGCTCGAGGGCCTCCTCGGCTTCGACTTGAGGATCGACGAGCTCCTGGCGCACGACTCCCTGCTGATCGACACGGCGCAGCCGGGCCGGGGCTCGGTCATGGCGGCATGCTGCATCGTGCTGGCGGGCGGGACCCTTCTGCTGAGGCTTTCCGAGAAGCGGGCCCGCGAGCGCCTTTTCGCCGAGGCCGTGGCCGGGTCGGTTCTGGCCTCCGTGGGGTTCTCCGCCCTGCTCGGGTACGCGTTCGGCCTGCCTGCGGTGTACGACTGGGGGACGAACACGGCGATGGCGGCCGTCACCGCGACCGCGCTCCTCGCCACAGGCTCGGCGCTGCTCGTGCTTGCCTGGAGGGAAAGCCTCAAGAACGAGGGCGGTCCGCCCGCGTGGATGCCGATGCCCGCGGTCCTTTTCTTCTTCACCCTGACGCTCATCTTCTGGATCGGGCTCAAGGAGCGCGAGGTCACCTACCTCAACGCGAAGGCATCGAACGCGGCAGGCGAGTTGGCGACGCGGATCAAGTCGGACATCGACCAGCAGATGAACGCGCTGGACCGGCTGGCCCGCAATGGGGCCGAGAGCCCCGACAACAACATGGCCGCATGGGCGACCGACGCGGTCCAGCTGTTCGACGAGTCGAAGGACCTTGGCAGCGTGTCGATCTCCTACATCGACTCGAACCTCAAGACCACGCGGATCTACCCGGCCCAGGGCACCGAGGCCGCCCTCGGGTACGACGGCCTGCTTGACTCGGCGCGGCGTGACGCCATCGAGGCCGCCCGCTCCACGAACACCCCGCAGGTCGTCATCCTTGCTGACATCGGCGGGAAAAAGTCCTCGGGATTCGTGATCTATGCGCCGATCAGCAGGATCGGCAGCCCCAACAGCTTCGCCGCCCTGGAGTTCCTCTACGCGAGGTTTTTCTCGACGATCGTGCGCCAGCAGCCGGAGCTCGCCTCCAACTACTCGGTCGTGGTGAGCATCGGCCACCAGGAGGTCTACCGCTCCACGCTGCTGGACGACAAGGTCGACCAGGGGCTGCAGACCGAGAAGGTCTACCCGATCTACGGCGAGCGCATCCGGCTGGCCCTCACGCCAACCTACCTCGCGCTCTCGCGCGACAGGCGGTTCCTGCCCGAGATGGCGCTCGGGGGCGGCCTCGCGATCACGCTCCTGCTCGGGTTCACTCTCCACCTCGCCCGGCGGGCGCGCTCGGGGCAGTACCTGTCGGAGCTTTCCAACAAGAAGCTGATCGCCGAGAACGAGGAGAGGCGCAGGGTCGAGGCGCGCCTGAAGGTGTCCGACGAGCGCCTCCGTCTCGCGCTCGACTCGACGCAAATCGGGATATTCGAGTGGAACGTGCCGAAGGGCCACGTGTACTACAGCCCCGGTCTCTGGGGAATGCTCGGCTACGAGTATGGCCGGATGCCCTCGACCCTCGAGGCGTGGCAGTCGCTCATCCACCCGGACGACCTTCCGCTCTACCGCAAGCGCACCGAGTCCCAGCTCAACGGGGTCGCCTCGTTCATCGACCCGGAATACCGCGTCCGCGCGGTCTCGGGCGACTGGCGCTGGGTCTACGTCCGGTCCAAGTCGGTCCTCGCGGGCTCCAACGGGCGCCCCACGCGGATCATTGGCACGGTGCAGGACATAACGATAAGGCGCGAGTCCGAGCACGCGCTGCGGGAGAGCCAGGCCGAGGCCCGGAAGCTGTCGCTGGTCGCGTCCAAGACCGACAACCTCGTCATCATCGGCTCCGCCGACGGGAGGATCGAGTGGGTCAACGCCGCCTTCTGCAGGGTCATGGAGTACACGCTCGAGGAGGTCGTGGGCAAGGACCCCGGGCAGCTCCTGATCGGCCCCGACACCGACGAGGTGCAGGCCGACCTGATCCGCAACGAGATCGCGAAGGGGATCGGAACGAACACCGAGATCATCCACTACTCCAAGTCGGGCAGGAAGTACTACCTGCACCTGGAGGTCCAGGTCGTGCGCAACCAGGGGGGCCAGGTGGAGAACTACATCGCGATCGAGAACGACATCACGTCGCGGGTCGAGACCGAGAGCCAGCTGCGCAGGGCCAAGGCCGAGGCAGACGCCGCGTCGCGCGCGAAGAGCGAGTTCCTCGCCTCGATGTCGCACGAGATCCGCACGCCGATGAACGGCGTCATAGGCATGACGAGCATCCTCATGGAGACGACGCTCACGGGCGAGCAGCGGAACTTCGTGAACACGATCCGCACCTCGGGCGAGGCGCTCCTGACGATCATCAACGACATCCTTGACTTCTCGAAGATCGAGTCCGGCAAGATGGAGCTGGAAAGGGCCCCGTTCGAGCTGGCGCTGTGCGTCGAGGAGGCGCTCGACCTATTCGCCCCCACCGCGGCGGCAAAGCGGCTGGAGATCGGCTACCATGTCGAGCCCGACGTCCCTCCCTGGATCGTCGGCGATGTCACCCGCCTGCGCCAGATCATCGTCAACCTCGTCAACAACGCCATCAAGTTCACGCTCGCCGGCAGCATCTCGATCCATGTGAGGAGGATCTCCATGGACACGAATTTCAGGGCCACCCACCAGGGCCGCATGAAGCTCGAGATCACGGTGCAGGACACCGGCATCGGGATCCCCGCGGACAGGATCGACCGCCTGTTCAAGGCGTTCAGCCAGGTGGACTCGTCGACCACCCGCAAGTACGGGGGGACCGGCCTGGGCCTGGCGATCTGCCAGCGCCTCTGCCAGCTGATGAACGGGGACATCCGCGCCGAGAGCGTGCTGGGCAAGGGCTCGATATTCACGATAGCCATCATGACGGACGGGGCCCAGCGCCCGCCGGAGGTCGCCCCGCCTCCCTTCGCCGGCACCGAGCTGCAGGGAGCCCTGGCGGTCTGCATCGAGGACAATCCCATCACCCGCGCGCGCCTGCGCACGCTGTTTGAGACGCTGGGAGCCACCTGCGTCTTCGCGAATGACCCGGAAGCCGCCGTGCTCATGACCTCCACCCTCCCGAAGCCGCCGGCGGTCGTGATCCTGGACCTTCCCGAGTTCGACAGCCAGCGGGCGTTCGAGCAGACGTGGGCGATCAAGTGCCCGAGGCTGGTCCTTTTCCGTCTCGGCCAGACACCCCCGCCCGCCCCTTCGGACCGGCTGCCGTACGCCACGGTTTCGAAGCCGATCAAGACGGCGTCTTTCCTGCAGGCCCTGTCGCTGCTATGGAACCGTTCGGGCGGCGACAAGGTGATGCAGGCGAGGCAGGAGGACCGCCCCATCGCGGAGGAGATCCCGCTCAACGTGCTGGTGGCCGAGGACAACGCGGTGAACCAGAAGGTCGCCCTTCGCTTCCTCGAGCGCATGGGCTACAACGCAGATGCCGTCGGCAACGGGCTCGAGGCCGTCAACGCGTTCAAGAACCGGAACTACGACCTCATCCTCATGGATCTCCAGATGCCCGAGATGGACGGGCTTGAGGCGAGCCGAAGGATACGGAGGGAGCTGCCGGCGGAGCGCCAGCCGAAGATCATCGCCCTCACGGCCAACGCGATGCAGGGCGATCGCGAGATCTGCCTCGATGCCGGGATGGACGACTACATCTCGAAGCCCGTGAAGATGCACGAGATTGTCGCCGCGATCCGGCGCCAGTTCGCGAAGAGCAAGGCGGCCCCTTCCCTCAGCGGGTGAACACCGCCCCGGCGGCAGCCCGCAGGGACCGGCTCAGCCTGGCGATCTCCCCCGCGCGCGATCGGTCGCCCACGAGGTTGCTCATCTCCAGGGGATCCTCCTCCAGGTCGTAGAAGAGCCACGGGGCGCCATCCCCGCCGAGGACGAGCTTGCGGGCGCCCGTCCGGAGTCCCGTCCATGCGCGGTCGCATTGATCCGGCAGCCTGACGACGGAAGGCATCGATATCCCAACCCCCCCGTCGCCATTCTCCGTTTTCCAGGGTGCCCCGAGGTCCCCCGGCCCCCCCGCAAGGGCCGCCGTCAGCCGCGGCAGGTCGAGCAGGGAGAACGGGCCATCGTCCCGGCGCGGGATGCCCGGGCCTCGGACGAGCAGGGGCACGCGAATGCTTTCCTCGTGGGGCCAGCCCTTCCGGAAGAGCCCGTGCGAGCCGTGCATGTCCCCGTGGACCGACGTCAGCACGACCCGGGTGTCCTGCGGCAGGCCCGCGAGGAGCCTTCCGATCGAGCGGTCCGTCGCCTCGATGTGCGCGTAGTATCCGGCGAGTTCCACGCGCGCCCGCTCGGCTGCCCCGCCGCTCGCGGGCACGTTCCCGCGAAGGGAGAGCGTCGCCGGGTCGCGGGGCCGGATTCCCGCGGCCGGCGCGCTGTAGGGCGGATGCGGCGCCTCGAGGCTCACCACCGCGAACCAGGGGCCGCCCCGCTCGCGCAGCGCCTCGGACGCCCGCTCGCACACGACATCGCTCTGGTACCCGTCGAAGCGGACCGGCTGGGGGAGCCGCGAGCCGTGGAGCCACGGGTCGTTGAGCAGGAAGCCGCTCTCGAACCCCTCCCAGAAATCAAAGCCGCCCCGGCGGTCCGGCGGGACGACGATCCGTGCATGGTCCTCGCCGGTGAGATTCGCCCGGCTGTCCCTTGAGTGGAGGTGCCACTTCCCGAAGAACGCCGTCCAATACGAGCGGTCGCGCATCTCGTGCGCGATCGTGCGCGATCCGGCGGGAAGCGGGTCGTAGTAGTCGCGGATCCCATTTTGGGGCGACGCGACCCCGGTGAGCATCGCGGCCCGGGCGAAGGGGCCAAAGGGATGCGGCGTGACCGCCTGCGTGAAACTCACGCTCTGGGCGGCCAGCGCGTCCAGGCATGGCGTGCGCGCGTTGGCGTCCCCCGAGTATCCGCACGCCTGCGCCCGCCACTGCGTCGTCACGATCCACAGGATGTTGGCGGGCATCGGAACTTGCCTCTTCGACGCCGGCCCGCGTCCCCTCCCTATTGCAGCTCGATCGGCATCCCCTGAACCCGTGCCGACAGCGAGTCCAGCAGGGCGCTCGTGTGCGGGGAGGGTGTGTCGTCGCCGGCCGGGATCGTGGCCATCGGCGTAAAGTCCTTCAGGAGGACGCAGTAATCGCTGTTGACCATCATCCCGAGAAGTTCGCCGCTCTTGCTGAACACAAGGTCGCCTCGCGAGGGAGCGAAATCACCGAAGATTCTCTTGAACAATCGATTATCAACGCGGACATAGCCGCGATGCGCATCATCCAGCTTGAATCCGAGCTCCCCGTAACCCTTGCCTCCATCGCTCACCAGCAGGGCGTCCGAGAACTTGAAAGGATCGGCGGCGAGCGGGTACACCTTTACGCCAAGCGCGGCGACCTGCTGGGCGTCGACCGGGACGACCACGACGCGCGGATCTGAGTCCAGGAACTCGATCTGCGGGCCGCTGGAGCTGTAGTCGGGCGGGCGGTCAAATCGCACGGCGATCTTCTTCCAGTCGACCCCGACGTCCCTGAAGGAGAAAGGCGTGTCCTCGACGTCAACCAGCGCGTACACCTGCTTCCCGTCCGTGGTGAGCACGGTCTTTGAGTCCCCGTCCTTTGTCGCGCTGCCAAAGAGGCCCTTGCGGGTGGCCGTGAACTGGGTCTGCACGCGGTTCGCCAGGAAATCGTTGAACAGGATGTTCGCGCTGATCGGGCGGTTGTCGCGGATCTCCTTGGTAAGCTCGCCCGATTTCTGCGCGAGCTGGCCGACGCCCTGCGCGAGCTGATTTGTGGACTGCTCCACCTCAAGGCGCTCGGAGCGCTCGCTCTGCACCTGCTTCTGGAGATCGTCCGCCTGCGCGACCAGCTGCTGGTTCTCGCGCTTGCCGACCTCGACGGCGACCGTGAGCCCCTCGATCCGCTTCTGGGCGTCGGCCTGCTGCTTCTCAAGGGCGGCGAGCGACTGCTTCTGCCGCTCGGCCTCGGCCTTCTTGTCCTCGAGCTCGCGCTGCAGCTGGGAGAGCTGGCTGCGGCTGAGCGACGCGTCCTGGGACTCCGCCTGGTACTTGAGGTTGAGATCGGCCTGGGCCTTCTGCGTGTCGACCAGCTGTGCGGTCATCTTGAGGCTGTCGGACTGGAGCTGCCCCAGGCTTCGCTCCCGCGCCGAAAGCGTGCTGTCGGCGGAGGAGAGCTTCTGCTCGAGCGCCTGGCGCGCCAGCTGCTCGTCGGCGAGCGACTGCCGCATCGCCTCGACCAGGTCCTGGTCCTTCGAAACCGTGTTCGCCGAGATCTCGTTGACCGGCGGCTGGCGCGGGTGGGCGGGCTCCGCCCTCTCCCACCGCGTGAGCGCGATGAGGTTGAGGAACAGGAAGTCGACGATGAACAGGAGGAGGGTCTTGTTCATATCGCGGCTGGCGCGGCGGACGCTCTCTGGCCCTCGAGTATCAGCCGGCGCTTGAAGCCGCGGACGTGCCGGATCTTGACAAGCGCGACGCAGATGATGCCGAACAGGTTGGACGAGTAGGCGGCGAGGAGATTGGGCTCAATGACGCCGACGACCTGCAGGACGAGGGCCGCCGCCGTGCCCATCATGCCGACGTACAGGCCGCTGTCGAAGAGGTTCTCCTCATTGTCCATGAGACGGAGCTTGAGGAGAGGAGAGGCATCCTGGCCCTCGATCTCCCGGATCTTGCGGAGGCATGCCATGTACATTCCGACCTGGAGCGCGGCAAATATGCCGATTGATACGAGTGTGGAGGTTTCCATAGTGACCGGGTTTGAGTTTTGAGTTGAAGCAGTTGGAGTGGCCGTGTTCGCGAGCATGGGTAGCACCAGCCGCACGCGGTACTCCGAGGTCGGGGCGGCCTTGAGCAGGAAGGGCTCCGTCGCGATTACGAGGAGCGCCGACATCACGACGGCGAGCACGCCCGCGCGAACGTGCTGCTGCGGCCCGGCGGACGACCCGCCGGCCGGCGACACGATCCAGACGTCCAGGCCGCGCAGGAGAAGGAACAGCCCGAGGATGTAGCCGGCGTACTTGAGCACAAGCATGAGCCGCGGGTGCACGAGCACCAGGGCCGCGGCCGCGCCCATCGCCGGCCCGGGCGAGCGGTTGACGGGCACCGCCCGCTGCAGCAGCAGGTAGACAGCGCCCTGTCCGTCCGCCAGGGCCAGGCGCAGGTCCTCGGACCCGGCCTTGCCGTATCGAATCAAGTAATACGCCACCCGGTCGGCGGAGTTCGACATCAGGGCGGCCGAATAGATGAAGGGCAGCTGGTCGGGCGCGACCCGGCTCAGGTGGGCGTATTCCCCTACCGTGCGGACGTTCTCGGTCCGCTTGAGGAGCTCCCCCAGCTGCGTCCAGTCGAGCCGGCGGCCGAGCGAAAGGAGGTCCATGTAGAATCCCTCGAGGTCGCCGAGCTCGTTGCGCTCGACCGCGGACTCGGCCAGGGCCCTGACCTCGCGCTGGAGGGTCGGCGAGAGGTGCTCGCCCTGGTAGAGGAGGCCCGCCAGGAGGATGAGCGCGTCCAGCGGCTGGCCTCCCGGCCGGTTTGCCGGCACAAACCTGCCCGTCGACGCGATCTCGCGCGTCTTGAGGATCGACTGCACGCCCAGCGACCCGGAATTCGAAAGGTACGCCCGGACCGTGTTTCGCGCATTCTCGGGGATGAGGAACGTAAGCACCGGGGTGCTCGGCCCGTAAGGCGTGCTCTGCCTCAGGTTGAACAGCGGGTCGAGCGATGGATCCCAGCCGCCCCAGGCGACGAGCGCGGGCTGCCTCGAGGAAAGCGCGCCCAGGGCCCGGTCGAGGGCGGCGGCCTGCGGATCGTCCACGGCCTTTGCGACGTCGAGCAGGAACTTCGCGGGCCCGATCTTTTCAGAGTCGACCAGGTCCCGGCCAAAGGCTGCCACCGAAGGCGTCCCCGCGCCTGCCGAGCGCAGGAGCCCCTTGCTGACCGATTTGAGGCTGACGGGCAGGAGCCACGCCACGACCGCGATCACCGCGCCGGCGAACACAAGCGCGGGCGCGGCCGGCGGTGTTTTGCGGGCCTCTGGGGGTAAACTCATTTGCTGCAACAAAGTATTGGTTTGCCGGACTGAACGGGTCCGATCACGCTGGTTAGTCTCACCGACCGATGTCCCTGGGAATTGTTCACTACAACGATCCAGTTTTGCGCAAGAAAGGCGAGAAAATCACTGCGTTCGATGACGCCCTTGCGTCGCTTTCGGGGCAGATGATCGAGACAATGCACGAGGCGCGGGGGATCGGTCTCGCCGCGCAGCAGGTCGGGCGCGCCCTCCAGCTGTTTGTCGTCGACCTGCGGACCGTTGAGGTCGATTTTGACTGGAAGCTGGATGGGGCGAAGCCGCCCCTCGAGCTGTTCATGCCAATGGTTGTCGTAAATCCCAAGTTGACCGTGGCGCGCGGGATTCCCCTGATATCGTCCGAGGAGGGCTGCCTCTCCTTCCCGGAGATCCGGGGCGACGTGGTGCGCGCCGAGAGCCTCTCCGCGGCGTTCGCGGACCAGAACGGCCTTCCGCACACGCTCGAATGCACCGGGCTTTTCGCGCGCTGCATCCTTCACGAAACCGACCATGTGAACGGGATTCTTTTCATCGACAGGATGGAAAAGGCGGTTCGCGACGGGATCGACGAGGCCGTCAAGGCGCTTGCGAGGCAGACCCGCGCCGGCCGGTCCGCGGCTCCGTCGTGAGCATCGCGACCCGAACGGGCGACAGCGGCACGACGGGATTGCTCCATGGGCAGCGTGTCCCGAAGGACCATCCGCAGATCGAGGCGGTGGGGGCCTTCGACGAGCTCAACGTGGAGGTCGGGGCCGCGCGCATGCTTGTGTCGGACGCGGGCGGGCGGGAGCTCCTGCTGGCCGTCCAGGGATCGCTCGTCGCGCTCATGGGGGAGGTCGCGTGCGCCGAGGAGGATGCGGCCGGCCACGCACAGTCGCGGTTCGCGCGCGTTGGCGATGGGGATCTCCGCCGGCTCGACGATTGGGTTGCCGCGCTCGAGTCGAAGGGCATTCGCCTGGAGGGTTGGGCCACGCCCGGCGCGAATCCGACCGCCCTTGCGTTTGACCGCGCCCGCGTCGCCGCAAGGCGCGCCGAGCGCCGGCTTGCCACCCTCCCCGCGCAGGGCAGGAATGTGCGGCCCCTCCTGCTTCAGTGGATAAACCGGCTCTCGGACCTGCTTTGGCTTCTTGCGCGGGAGGCGGAATCCCGGATATAGCCCGCGTCGGGATGAAGCCCGGTCCGAAGGCCGCGCAGGGCGACATCGCGGGGATCGCGTTCGACACCCTGCATCGCGGGCAGATCCCCATCCATGAATAAGAACCATGTTCCAGCGCTGGATGGATTGCGCGGCATCGCCTGCCTGGTGATCTTCATGGGCCATTTCAAGAACAGGCCGGGAGTCCCACCGTTGATAATCAACGGATTCTCCCAGTATTGGTCGGCGGTCGATCTTTTCTTTGTCATCTCCGGCTTCGTCATCTTCCTGTCCCTCAATCGCCTCAGGGAGAGGACGGCCGGCTTCAAAGCCTTCTTCAAGTCCTACTTCGTGAGCAGGGCCTTCCGCATTCTACCCGTATATATACTGCTCATCCTGTCCTATTACTATATTCCATTCCACAACAGGCTGGTAAATAGCGAGTTGTTCATATCGTCGATTCCCACCTATGTTTATCTCTTCTTCGGCCAGTCGTGGTACATGGCCTTTCATCACAAACAGGGCGCAGCTTACCTGATCTCATCATGGTCGCTTTGCGCGGAGGTCTTTCTCTACATCCTTTCGTTCTTCATTGTTTACTTCGTGCCGGGGAAGCGCCTCGTCAAGGCCCTGATCACGGTGGCCGTGATCAGCTATCTCGCCCGTCTCTACATCGCCGTGACGAGGGATGGCCTCGATCTCATCGCTGCCAATCTTCTCCCGTTCTGCAGGATGGACGGCTTCATGCTGGGCGGCATAGTCGCCACTCTCTACGCGAATGACGGGCTGTCCTGGATCAACCGCCGCGTTCTCGATGCGGCGCTCCTGCTGTTCTCGTGCGTGTTCGTGGTGCTGACCCTCAAGGACCACTATGTCTTTGGCCGCTTCTCGATTCTCTTCTCCTATGCCTTCTATTCGGTCTTCTACGCCGCGATCATCGTCAAGCTCACCCGCGGGGATTTCGTCATCCTATCCATGGGGCCGTTGAAGTGCATGGGGACGATATCCTATTTCGTCTATCTGTTCCACCTGCCGATCATCAGCGGAATAAGCCACATCCACTGCAGCGTGCTCCTGAATTTTCTCCTGTCCCTGTGCGCCGTTGTCAGTCTGGGAACCATCAGCTGGTTCGCGATGGAGAGGCCGCTCATCAGGCGCGGGAAGTCCATCGTCAGTCCCGCGCGAGACCCTGACCCCGAGTCCATCGGGGAATTTCGTCCATCCACGTGACGCCAAGGAGGGTTCTCGTTGGCTTGAATTCCGCCCGGATCCGGGACAACCTCGTCCCATGCCATTCGCCCTAGTTGTTCTGGTCCTGGCGGCCGCGTGGCGGGTATTCACGCTCTACGTGCCGCCGCTCAGCAACTTTTCGCCCGTGATGGCGCTGGCGTTCTGCGCGGGCGCCTATTCCCGAAACCGCCTGATGTGGCTCGCGCCGTTCGCGGCCCTCGTCCTCTCCGACCTGTATATCGACCACTACTACGCCGTCGTCTACCACTACGAGTGGACCGCGGCGGCCGCCATCGTTCGGATCCTGTGCTTCGCAGCGGCGGTGGGCCTCGGAATCGCTGTTTCGCGCCGTCGGAGCTGGCTGAACCTCCTGGGCGGGGCGCTGGCCGGGTCCGTGCTTTTCTACCTCGTGACGAACACTGTCTCGTGGATGGGTGACGCCGGGTACGCGCATGACGCCGCCGGATGGTGGCAGGCGGTGACGGTCGGTCACCCCCAGTTCTATCCCACCCTCTTCTTCTTCCGGAACACGCTTGCCAGCGACCTGCTCTTCACGGGGTGCTTCGCGCTCGCGATGGAATACGCCTCCCTCCGCAGGGGCGACGCCAGCCTCCTCGCCCTAAAGCAGGTCCGCCGCTAGTTCCGCGAGCCTCGAACGCTCGCCCTTCGTCAGCGTGACATGGGCTGCGATGGACTGGCCCTTCATCCGGTTGTGGCAATAGACGAGCCCGTTGCTGCGCGAGTCCACGTACGGATTGTCGATCTGGGCCGGATCGCCGATGAGGATGATCTTCGAGCCCTCGGAGATCCGGGTGATGACCGTCTTTACCTCGTGCGGCGTCAGCTGCTGCGCCTCGTCCAGGATGAAGAACCGCCTCGCGATCGACCGGCCGCGGATGAAGCACAGCGCCTCGATCTCGACCAGCCCGGTCTTAAGGAGCCGCTCGTAGGGCTTTATCAGGGGCGCCGTGGAATGGCCGTGGCCGCCGGAGCCGGACTGGGTGGACATCATCGACCCCATGTAATCGTCGCGCTTTCGGTGCTTCTTGTTGGAGACCTTCTTGGACGCAAACTGCGGCTCCTTGGGGGGCTTCGACGGGATGAGCACCTCGAGCGCGTCATAGTAGGGCTGGAGCCACGGCTTCATCTTTTCATCGAGCGTGCCCGGCAGGAACCCGATGTCCTTCCCGAGCGCTATCACGGGGCGGGAGATCGAGACGCCGTCATACTTCGAATTCTCGTCGTGCGTCTGGTGGAGCGCACACGCGGTCGAGAGCAGCGTCTTTCCGGTCCCGGCCTTTCCGAAGCAGGTGAGCATGTGGATGCTGTCGTCGAGAAGCGCGTCCATCAGGAACTGCTGCTCGAGGTTTCGGGCGCGGATCGGGATCCCGCCGGGCGCCTTCACGTATTCCGGGATCTTGAGCCGGCGCACGGTCCCCTCCCCGAAATACCGCGCGGGCATCGTCTTTCCCTCGTCGGAGCGCAGGAGGACGTATTCGTTGAGGTAAAGCGGCCTCGCGGACTTCGCGTCGACCTCAAACTCGCCCTCGGAGCAGAAGCGCTGCAGCTCATATATCGAAAGGGGGATCTCGCGGTAGCTCGCCTCCTCGGCCTCCTCCGGGACCTTGTCGTTCAGGTAATCCTCGGACTCGAGCCCGACCGCCCGGGCCTTGAGCTGCACGTTGACGTCCTTCGTCACGAGGATCGTCGGGGGCGGGTACTGCTCCTGGACGAACAGCGCCGAGGCGATGATCCGGTTGTCCTGCTTTGAAAGGTCGGGCAGTATCGCCCGCAGCCGGTCCATCGCCGGGGAACGCCGGCCCGGCTCCGCAAGGTAGGGATTTATGATGACCGAGAGCGTGCCGCCGTTCGGCAGCTCGACGCCCTCGTGCATGGAGCGCGAATCGGGCAGCAACTGCTGGAGGATCCGGTGGACGCGGCGCGCGTTCCGCCCGCGCTCCGTCGACTGCTCGCCCTTTATCGAATCGAGCTCCTCCAGGACCTCGACCGGTATCGCCAGGTTGTTCTCCTGGAATTTGTAAATCGATTGCGGGTCATGAAGCAGGACATTCGTATCCAACACGAACGTCTTGACCTTAGCCGTAACCTTGATCCGCGAATTTGGGGCCGTGGCCCCGCGCAGGTTTTCCATCGAGTTTGGGAATATCCTGTGAGTAACTGTGCAGCTTCGCCGCCGCCTGTCGATAAAAGAATGGGATTGGGTGTGTTACAAAGCCGCACAGCCCCTCCCCTTACCGACAAAGTTAGCCTCGGCGAACCTCCGTGCGCCTGCCGCCCTCGGCCGCCGAGCGGTAGATCGCCTCTATGATCGCCATGTGGTCGCGTCCCATGGAGCCCGGCACCGGGGAGTCCCGCCCGGTCAGGACGCACGACGCAAAGTCGTCCATCTGGAGCGCCTGCTGATGGACCACGGGAAAGCTCATGGGGCCGCGCGAGGTCGCGGTTTCGATCCCGCGGTAATCGTATGCCGGTGCGAACTGGATCCATCCCTTTGGCCCTTCCGCCCTGAATCGGTCCGCATTGCGCGCGTAGCTTGACGACGCCTCGCAGGTCACGCCTCCCGGGAACTCCATCGTCCATTCTATCGCCTCCTCCACCTCGTTGAAAAGCGTCGGATTTGTCTTGGGCAGCTCGCGCGCGGTGACAGCGACTGGCTGGCCCATGGCGCCGCGGCATGCCGCCTGTATCACGTAGATCCCGACGTCCATGAGCGGACCGCCGCCCGAGAGCGCCTTCTCGATCCGCCAGGCCCGGTCCGTAAAGGTCCAGCTGAATTCCCCGGACATCCTATTCAGGAGCCCGAAGTCCCTCTCGCGCGCGAGCCGGTCGAGCTCGATGTGGTTGGGGTCGAAATGGAGCCGATAGCCGACGGACAGCTTCACGTTCGCCTTGCGGCAGGCGGCAATCATCGCGTCGCAATCCCTGGCGCTGTTCGCCATGGGCTTCTCGCAGATGACATGCTTGCCGGCCGCGGCGACCTTGGCGACATGCTCCGCGTGCAGCCCGTTGGGCGTCACGACGTAGACGATGTCGATGTCGGGATTCCCGGCGATTTCATGGAGGGTGTCGTAATTCCAGATGTTTTTCTCGGGAAAGCCGTACTGGCGGCTCCATTTGGCACCCTTCTCGCGCGAGCCCGTCACGACGCCGGCCAAGCGGCACAGCTTTGTCTCGAGGAGGTTGGGCCCGAGCTCGCCGCTGGCATAATATCCCAGCCCCATGAGGGCGACGCCGAGCTTGCGCTCCCCTCCCTTTGTCGCCTCGCCGATTTGAGCGGCCAGGTTCCCCGCCGCCCCGCTGCCGACGAAGGCCGACCCCAGGGCCAGGTTGCGGACAAACGCGCGGCGCGTCTGCAGGGAGCTGACTGAGCGTCTGGGGAATTCGTTCATCGGCGGGACGGGGTCACTGTGGGGAACCGGGCCGCGTTCAGGGCCGGGAGCCTACAGAAATCGAGTTGGAGAAAGGGGCAAGCACTGTCGAAGCAGGGCAACCGATCCGACATGCCGGCCAAAGCCGGCCGCGCCGCGATCCCGAGCCGCTTCAGGCACGGCGCCGCAACCGCCCCGGCTTGCTGGGCATGATGAGATCCCACTTGTTTCCAAATGGGTCCTCAAACACCGCGACCGTTCCATAGGCCTCCGCACGCGGCTCCTCGTTGAACGCGACGCCCCGCCTGCGCATCTCGCGGTAGTCCCGGGCAAAATTGTCCGTGTGCAGGAACAGGAAGACGCGGCCGCCGGCCTGGCGGCCGACGGATGCCTTCTCCTTGCGGTTCTTAGCCCTTGCCAGCAGCACGCGGCACTCCCCCGAGCCGGGCGGAGCCAAGAGGATCCACCGCCTTCCCCCACCCAGAGGCGCATCCTCCACCACTTCAAAGCGGAGAGTGCGGGTGTAGAACTTGAGAGCTTCCTCGTAGTCCCTGACGAGGAGGGAGACGGCGCCGATTGCCTGCTTCATATCCTAGCTTGGCGACGCGCACGACACCATGGGCAGCAGAGATTTGCGGTATTTGATCGGGAGCTCAAAGCCGGTTTGGGGCTATGACACGAAACCCCGGAGCAGGGCTTGTCAAACGCGGCGTGACGATGCAGATTAACCACTCGACATTGATGAAACTAGCCTCCGCAAAGGCAAAAGCCACTGCCGCGAGACGCGTGCGTGTCTGTTGCCTCCTTCAATAGATAATGGCAACTGCGGACCATGTTTCCCCCGCGGTAGAATCAACCGCGGCGGACCGGAGGCTATCGGACGCGTCGGCTGCGGACCGCATCCGCTGGGCCGTGGAGCAGTTCGGGGGCTCCCTCGTCATGAGCACGAGTTTCGGCTCCCAGTCGGCCGTGATGCTCCACCTCGCGACGCGGATCATGCCCGAGATTCCGGTCGTGTTCGTCGACACCGGCTACCTCTTCCCCGAGACCTACCGCTTTGCGGACCTTCTCGCTGCCCGGCTCCGGCTCAACCTGAAGGTGTTCCGCGCGGCCGAGTCTCCCGCGTGGATCGAGGCCCGCCATGGCAAGCTCTGGGAAAAGGGCGAAAAGGGCATCGACGCCTACAACCAGATCGTGAAGGTCGAGCCCATGCAGAGGGCGCTCTCCGAGCTGGGGGCCCGCGCGTGGCTTGCGGGGCTGAGGCGCTCGCAGTCGAGCACGCGCGAGCGGCTGCCAATCGTCAGCACCCAGGACGGGCGTGCGAAGATTCTTCCGATCGTCACGTGGACCGACCGCGACGTCCACCGGTACCTGACGGAGAACGACCTTCCGTATCACCCGCTGTGGGAGAAGGGCTACATTTCGATCGGCGACGTCCAGACGTCGCGGCCGGTCTCCTCCGAAATGACCGCCGAGGAGTCGCGCTTCTTCGGCATCAAGCGCGAATGCGGGCTCCACGACCCGGCGGCGAACATCTGAGCGCCCTTACGAAGTGAGCCACCTCTCCGACCTGGAATCCCACAGCATCTACCTCATCCGCGAGGCGTTCCACGGCTTTGAGAAGCCGGCGATGCTCTGGTCGATGGGCAAGGACTCGAACGTGCTCCTGTGGCTCGCGAAGAAGGCGTTCTGCGGCCGCATGCCCTTCCCGGTGGTGCACATCGACACGACGTACGAATTTCCCGAGATGATCGAGTTTCGCAACTGGGCGAAGGAGCACTATGGGTTCGACCTCGCGGTCTGGACCAACCTCGAAGCCCGCGCAAAGGGGATCGGGTACGAGACGACCGATCCCGTGACGGTGACCCACGAGCTGAAGACCGTCGCGCTTCAGCAGTGCCTGGCGGCCAACAAGTTCGACGCGCTCATAACCGGCATCCGGCGGGACGAGGACTCGACGCGCGCGAAGGAGCGCTACTTCTCCCCGCGAAACGCGGAGTTCGAGTGGGACTACAAGGACCAGCCGCCCGAGTTCTGGAACCATTTCACGACCGATTCGGGGCCGGGCGAGCACGTCCGCGTGCAGCCGCTTCTCGACTGGACGGAGATCGACATCTGGAGGTACCTCGAGCGCGAGAAGGTCCCGCTGCCGGGGATGTATTTCTCCCGGAACGGGCAGCGGTACCGTTCCCTCGGGTGCATGCCGATCACAAAGCCGGTGCGAAGCAACGCGAAGACGATCGCCGACATCATCGAGGAGCTCAAGATCACCAGGATTTCCGAGCGTTCGGGCCGCGCCCAGGACCACCATGAGCGCAACGCGATGCAGAAGCTCCGCGCCAAGGGCTTCATGTGACCCCGAATATGAGCCTCCTTTCAGAAACCGCCCTTCCCTCGCAGACGCCGGCCGAATCGCTCCCGGCGCACGGCGCCCCGGCGGCCCAGCGCCCGGGCTCGGACCACCTCTACCTTGTGGTCGTGGGCCACGTCGACCATGGGAAATCCACCCTTATCGGTCGGCTCCTCTTCGACACGCACTCGGTGCCCGACGGAAAGGCGGAGCGCATCGAGGCCGCCTGCAAGGCCGAGGGGATGGAGTTCGAGTACGCGTTCCTCCTGGACGCGCTCCTTGAAGAGCAGGCGCAGAACATAACGATGGACACGACCCGCGTGCCCTTTCACACGGAACGCCGCTCGTTCACGATCATCGACGCCCCAGGGCACAAGGAGTTCCTGAAGAACATGATCACCGGGGCGGCAAGCGCCGATGCCGCGGTCCTCCTTGTCGACGCCCAGGAGGGCCTGCGCGAGCAGACTCGCAGGCACTGCTTCCTTCTTTCGCTCCTCGGGCTCCGGCAGATCGTCGTCGCCGTGAACAAGATGGACCTGGTCGGGTACCGACCCGAGGTCTTCGACCGCATCCGCGCCGAGCTCGGTGAATTCCTCGGCAGGCTCGGGGTGGAACCCGCGAACTTCATCCCCATCTCCGCCAAGCATGGGGAGGGGCTGCTCAGGCACAGCGACCGCATGCCGTGGTACCGCGGCCCGACGCTGCTCGAGGTGCTTGAGAAGTTCCGCGCCAACCCGCCCGCATCCGGCGGACCCCTGAGGTTTTCGGTCCAGGACGTCTACCGGTTCGACGCGCGCCGCATCATCGCGGGCCCTGTCGAGTCCGGCAGGATCTCGGTCGGGGACCCGATCGAATTCGTTCCCGGCGGAAAGCGCAGCCGGGTGAAGTCCATAGAGACATGGCCCCCCGAGAATCCGCCGCCGAGGGGCCCGATCGGGGCCGGGCGGCAGGTCGCGGTGACGCTCGAGGACGAGCTCTTCGTCGAGCGCGGCCAGGTCGGCGCTCCGCTGACGGACAAGCCGTTCGAGGCCCGGACCTTCACCGCGCGGGTCTTCTGGATCCACGACAAGCCGCTTCGGTCCGGCGAGCTCATCCCCCTGAAGCTCGGCACCCAGCAGGCGGAGGCGCGCATCCTTGGAATCCAGCGAACGCTCGACGCCGTGACGCTTGAGTCCGGCACCGGCACCACGGGCGAGGTCAAGGTTCACGAGGTGGCGGAGATCCGGATGCGCGTCAGGAGGCCCATCGCCTTCGACGTGGGCGGCAAGGTGCCGGCCCTCGGCCGCTTTGTCCTCATGCGGGGGCGCAGGATCGGCGGAGGCGGCGTCATCGATTCGGTGGTTGAGGAGCCGCCGGAGGCCAGGGGCGTGAATCCGGTGAGCCGGTCTGCCATACTCGGCCACCGCGGCTGCATCGTGTGGATGACAGGCCTGTCCGGCGCCGGGAAATCCACGCTCGCCAACGCGCTCGAGCAGCGGCTCCTGAACTCCGGCATCCTTTCGGCGGTCCTTGACGGGGACGCCCTGCGGACGGGACTCAGCCGGAACCTCGGGTTCACCGCGGACGACCGCAGCGAGAATCTACGGCGGGCGGCGGAGCTGGCGATCCACCTCGCGAATGCGGGCGTCGTCGTCATCGCGGCCCTCATCTCGCCCTTTCGCGTGGACCGCGCCATGGCGGCCGAGCGCGCCAAGGAGCGCGGCGTCCCGTTTGCAGAGATCTTCGTGAACGCGCCCCTCGCGGAATGCGAGCGCCGCGACCCCAAACAACTCTACAAGAAGGCCCGGGAGGGAATGATCCCGCAGTTCACCGGGATCGACTCCCCCTACGAGCCGCCCCTGGCGCCCGACCTGGAGATAAGGACCGACCGCGAGAGCGTGGACGACTCGATCGGCAAACTTGCCGAGCTTGCGCTCGGCCTGGCGCGGCCGTCGGAGCAGACCGGAGGTGGCGCGGACATATGACGCCGGGAATCGTCTATCTTGTCGGCGCCGGCCCCGGCGACCCGGAGCTCCTCACGATAAAGGCCAAGCGGGTCCTGGGCGCGGCGGACGCCGTCGTCTACGACCATCTCGTCGCGCCGGAGGTGCTGGAGCTCGCGGGACCGGGATGCGAGCGCGTTTTTGCCGGAAAGAAGGGCGGCGAGTTCTCCCGGCCGCAGTCCGAGATCGACGAGACCCTTGTCCGGCTGGCCCTCGAGGGAAAGACCGTCGTCCGCCTGAAGGGCGGCGATCCGTTCATCTTTGGCCGGGGGGGTGAGGAGGCCGCGGCGCTCGCCGCCGCCGGGATTGCATTCGAGATTGTGCCGGGAGTCACGGCGGCCCTCGCGGCTGCGGCCTACGCGGGGATTCCGCTCACGCACCGGCTGCTCAGCTCCTCCGTCGTATTGCTGACCGGCCATGAGGATCCGTCGAAGCCGGGCGCGACGGTCCGCTGGGAGGATTACGCGAGGCTCAAGGCGACCCTTTGCATCTACATGGGCGTCAGAAACCTCGAAACGATCGCCCGGCGCCTCGAGGCGGGCGGCCTCGCGGCGACGACCCCCGCCGCGATCGTGCAGTCGGCGACGACAGTCGAACACCGGAGGATCCTGGGCACCCTGGGAACGCTCGCGGAGCTGGCCGCCAGGGAGAATGTCGATGCGCCCGCGATGATCATCATAGGCGAGGTGGCCGCATTCTCGGAAACCCTGGACTGGTTCGAGCCTGCCCGGCACCAGGCGCTCGCCCGATGAAGGTCGCCCTGGTCGACAACGGTTCGCTCGAACCCGCGGCGCACGCGGGCCTCAGGTCGGTCGCCGACGCCATCGGGAAAGCGGCCGGGATTTTCGTGGAGGCCGTCTCGTGGAAGCACAGCGGGCGGATACCCGCCAACGCCCTGGAGGATGGGCCGGCGTGGACAATCGAACCCTGGATCCGCGCCCGGCTCGCGGATGGGGAGCGCGAATTCGTGTTCGTCCCGTTCTTCATAAGCCCGCAGGGCGCGATCGGATCGTCCTTGCGCGGGGACCTCGAGGCGCTTCGTGGCAACCCGGGCGGGTTCGACTTCTCGTTCACCGCGGGCCTGACGGCCGGCGCCCTAGCCTCGATCGTCGCCGATCGCGCCCGCGAGGCCGGCGCCGACAAGGGGCTTCGGCGTCCCGCGGTCGTTGTCGTCGACCACGGGGGGCCCTCCGCCGCCTCGGCCGCCATCCGCGACACCGTTGCGGAGGCCGCCCGCGAGAGGCTTGGCAATGCCTTTGGCCCGCTCGCGGCCGCGTCCATGGAGTCGCCCGCCGGCGCGGAATTCGCGTTCAACCGGCCGCTCCTGCCGGAGGCGCTCGCGGCTCCGGGATTCAGCTCGGGCGATGTCATTGTCGCGCCGCTTTTCCTTTCACCGGGCCGCCATGCCGGGCCGGGAGGCGACCTGGCGAGGATCGCCCGGGAGGCGCAGGCGCGCTCGCCGTCGCTCCGCTGCCATTTCACGGGACTTGTCGGAACCCATCCGATCGCGGCCGAGTTCCTTTCGGGCGCGCTCAGGGAGGCATTAGGCGTCGAAGTCCATCCATGAGCGAGATCCCGGAAGCCAAGCCCAAGCCGCTCCACAAGAATGAGCAGCTGAAGGCGGACAGCAATTTCCTGCGCGGCCACATCCGGCGCGACCTCGAGGACGAGACGTCGGGCACGATATCGGAGGATAGCGCCCAGCTCACGAAATTCCACGGGATCTATCCGCAGGACGACCGCGACCTTCGCGCGCAGCGGCGCAAGGAGGGCAGGGAAAAGGCCTATATCTTCATGGCGCGGGTCCGCGTCCCGGGCGGCGTCTGCACGCCGAGCCAGTGGCTTGCGATGGACGCGATCGCCGATTCCCACGGGAACGGCACCCTGAAGATCACGAACCGGCAGTCATTCCAGCTCCACGGCGTAATCAAGAGGAACCTGCGCTCCGCGATCCACGAGGTGAACAGGGCGCTCCTCGACACGCTCGCCGCGTGCGGCGACGTGAACCGAAACGTGATGTGCAACCCGAACCCCCACCTCTCGGGCCTGCATTCCGAGACGCTCGCGATCGCCCGTGCCGTCGCGGACCGCCTGCTTCCCCGCACCAAGGCGTACCATGAGCTCTGGGTTGACGACACCCTGGTCGGGGGAGGCGAGCCGGCCGCGGACGAGGAGCCGATGTATGGCCGCACCTACCTTCCCCGGAAGTTCAAGACCGTGTTTGCGATCCCCCCGAGCAACGACGTGGACGTGTTCGCGCACGACCTGGGGTTCATAGCGATCACCGACGAGGGCGGACGGCTGACCGGATTCGACGTGACGGTCGGCGGGGGGATGGGGATGTCCCACAACCAGGTCGACACTTTCCCGCGGCTCGCCGACGTGCTTGGCTTCTGCCGCCCGGACCAGGTGGTCGACGTGGCGGAGAAGATCGTCACCGTGCAGCGGGACTTCGGCGACAGGACCGAGAGAAAGCACGCGCGGTTCAAGTACACGGTGGCCGACCGCGGCCTCGTGTGGATCCGGTCGGAGGTCGAGCGCCGGCTCGGCTGGGAGCTCGGCGCGCCCCGCCGCTTCGAGTTCACGGACACCGGCGACCGGTACGGCTGGACGGACGGCCCCAACGGCGACTCGCATTTCACGCTGTTCATCGAGAACGGGCGCGTGAAGGACGCGGCGAAGACGGCGCTTCGCGAGATCGCCAAGGTTCACCGGGGCGACTTCCGCCTCACGCCGAACCAGCATCTCATGATCGCGAGCGTCACCCCGGCGGATCGCCCCCGGATCGAGGCGCTTCTGAGGGAGCACGTCCTCGACACCGCCCATCGCGCGACCGGACTTCGGCTCAACTCGATGGCTTGTGTCGCGCTGCCCACCTGCGGGCTGGCCCTCGCGGAGAGCGAGCGCTACCTACCCGACCTGGTGACCGCGCTCGACGCGGAGGTCGAGGCGGCCGGGCTGCGCGACGACGCGATCGTGATCCGCATGACCGGCTGCCCCAACGGGTGCGGCCGCCCGTTCCTCGCCGAGATCGGGTTTGTCGGCAAGTCCCCCGGAAAGTACAACATGTACCTTGGCGCGGCCTTCAACGGCACTCGGCTCAACACGCTATACAGGCCCTCGGTCCCCGCCTCGGACATCGTCCCCACGGTGCGTCCCCTGTTGAGGCGCTATTCCGCCGAGCGCCTGCCGGGGGAACGCTTCGGCGACTTCGCGACCCGCGTTGGGCTCGTGAACCCGACAGGGACCCCCGCGGATTTCCACGACAAGGCTCCGGCGGCGCATTCGGCCTGAGAACCCCACAGGGGTCCACGTCCGAAAATGAAACGGGCCGCCTTACCCGAGGCGGCCCGTTTGCAGTGCTACTTACCCTAATGATGCGTCCCGGTTGCAATCGGGCACATCTGATCCACAACCAGCCAGACGGCTACATTGGCAATTTGGTTTCGCGCCGCTGCAGGGATCTTCTTATACCGTTAAAAGGAAATAACTTAAACGCTCAAATCTTCCGAGAAACCCCTTTCAGCCATCGATATCGGGCTCGGGAGGGGCGCGGTTTGCGGGCTTTGGGTCCGTCCAGAGCCTGATCAGGAGCTCGGCCAGATTCTTCATGCTGGTGCGTCTGAGCGCCGGCCCACGCTCCGTATCGCCAAAGGCTGGCACCACGGCGCTCCGCTCCTCGTAGTATCTCCAGAGCTCGGAATCGAGCCGGGAGACCCCGGCGGGGGTGTCGATTGATTCCCCAACTATGGCACGAACCTTATCGTGCCAGTACTGTCTCTCCTCGGCGTGACCCCTTACATAGTCGTAAAGGGTCTGCTCGAACCTATTGAGGCTCATGCAGTCAACCTGCCCCCCAGGCTGCCAAAAACAACTGTAAAACCGACGTCAACCATGGCATTGCATTTGCATGCCATTCGTGGTTAACATGTACCTTCAGTATAGTTTACACTCCCCCCTCACCCATGTGGCAAAAACTTAAAGAACAATTACCCGCGATCATTCTCACGGCCGTCTTGATAACGGGCGCAGCCTTCTGGATGCATACGCGGACGGTCTCGGAAATGGCTGCCCAGCAGGAGGCGCAGCTGGCCCCCCTGCGCGAGCAGAACGATTCGCTCAAGCAGTCGGCAGAGGAAAATCGCCGGAACATCGAAGCTACCAATAAGCTGCTCAAGGATGCGATCTCCAAGCGCGAGGCCGACATGTTCCGCACCGACGAGGAGCTCGACAAGCTGAACGCCGAGCGGATGGATGCGCTCGCGGCGGCGATCGCGAAGAAGGTCCAGCCCTACAATCCGCTTCCGAAGAGCCCCGAGGAGGCTGAGAAAATGCAGAACGAGCAGGTGGACAAGGTCTCCTCGCGCATGGCGTTGAAGATCACGCCGATCCTCAGCGAAATGGCCAAGGACCAGAACCTCACCCGCCAGTCGATCGAGAAGTACAGCCAGCGGATCTCCGACCAGGTGGGAACCGTTCTCACGGGCGAAATGTCCCGCAATCAGCAGCTCAACAACAGCCTTCTCGAGACCCAGGCCGCCGCCGGCGACGCGATCAAGCTCAACCACGAGCTGACCGCGCTCTACCTGAGCACGTTCAAGGATGACGGCATCATCACGCGCATCCTCATGCTCCCGGCGAACGTGATCAAGGACGCCTCAAGCTTCAGCATCATCAACAGCAACGACCGCGTGAAGGTGGAGCAGGACCTGGTCACCAAGGAAAACGAGGTCGAGAAGCACCTGGCCGACATCGAGGCCCAGTCGCCCAAGAGCTGAGCCGGGAGGACGCCTCCCGGTCAGGCAGGGCGGATGAGGACCGGAAGCAGGGCTGCGTCCTGCATTCCGTGGATGATCTTCTTGTCGGGCGGGCAGAACGTGGCGAGGCCGCCCGACAGGCGCGCGTTGCCCCCCGCGACGAAATAGTAGGGGCACAGCCTGAGGCGGCCGTCGACCTCGTGCGCCTCGTGGGGCGCCTCGTTCCCGTAGAGGCTGTGGCGGACCCGGCGCGGCTTCATGTAGGCCTGGAGCACGTGGAGGTTGGTGGGCGCGAGCTCGAGCGCGCGCTCGACGCCCCGCTGCCACTCCTCGCGCGAGCAGTCGCTCCCCAGCACCACGCTCCTCGCCCCCCAGGCCGTCTCGTGGAAGCCGCTGATCTTGATGATGAGGTCGCGCTCCTTCTGGGACGCCGCGATGAGGTCGCGCCAGTCGCCCAGCGCGCGCCCACCCACCTTGGGGCCGTCCAGGACGGCGCCTGGGGGCAGCGGCGCCGGATCCATCACCCATGAGGCGGGAATGAGCGACTTGAGGAGCTTCAGGGAGCGGGCACCCACGGCCTCCGCCCAGTACTCCTGGAGGAGGCGGTGATGAAACAGCGCGAACGCGAGCTTCTCCTCCTGAAACGCCCGCATCGGCGGCGTGATCGCGACCTCTCCCGAGGCCCACGCCTCGAAGATAAACGGGGCGGTCCGGATGCTCGGGAGGTCGAACATCTCGAAGAAGCGGTAGATGATGTCGATCTTCTCCGGGTTGCCCTCGACGTCGAAGAATAGGGCCCCCCCGAGCGGGAAGAGGTCCTCCGGCCGCATGCAGAACACGCGGTGTCCCGCGATCTGCATCTGCCGCGCAAGCCACTGCATCTCGGGGCGGTACGTCGCCGCCTCGTCGCTCACGACGAGCGCGATGAGGGGATTGCGGATGTCGGGCCTGAGCGCGACGAGCGACGCGTGGAAGTTCCGGATCATCGCGTCGTCGGCGCCGACGATCCCCACGCTCTCCCTGTAGAGGCGGTTGAGGAACGCCGTCAGCCCGATTCCCCCCGGCACCGAGTCGAGCTCGGTCATCACGAAGCCCTCGGCGGTCAGGAGCAGGTCGGGCCGAAGCACGGTCGGGAACATGCCGCGGTTCCTGGGGTCGCGCGCGTGGGCGATCAGCCTCTCGGGCTTTCCCCGGTCCAGGTAGTCGGCGACCCAGGGCGCCGTGAGCGGCTTGTTGCGAAGGAGGTTCTTCCCGGCGACGGAGCGCAGGTAGAGCGTCTCAAGCGCCTGGTGAAACTCAAGGGACGCCGCGCCGATCGCCTCCAGCTCCAGCGCCTGCTCCGGCAGGATGGGCCAGGCGTCGGGCGACAGCCGCCACGTCTTTTCCTCGAAGAGCGGCTGCTCGGCGAAGGCGGACCTGAGCGTCTCGTATGAAAGGTTGGGCATCCGGCCTCCGTCAGTCCTCGATCACGATGTCCTTGTTCCGGTGCCGGGGACAGCCCGCGCGCAGCCATGCCGTGACGAATCCGTCGAGCTCGCCGCCGAGGACGCCCTGCGTGTCGCTCGTGCTGTAGCCCGTGCGCAGGTCCTTGACCATCTGGTAGGGCTGCAGCACGTAGCTGCGGATCTGGCTCCCCCACCCGATCTCGCCCTTCTCGCCGTAGAAACGCTCCATCTCGCTGCGCTGCTCGTCGAGCCTCTTCTCGTAGAGCCTCGCCTTCAGGACGCTCATCGCGCTCGCGCGGTTCTTGATCTGCGAGCGCTCGTTCTGGCAGACGACGACGATGCCGGTGGGCAGGTGGGTGACGCGGACGGCGGAGTCCGTGGTGTTGACGCCCTGGCCGCCCTTGCCGGACGAGCGGTACACGTCGACGCGGATCTCGCTCTCCGGGATCTCGATGTCGATGTCCTCGTCGACCTCGGCGATCACGTCCACCGCGCAGAACGACGTGTGCCTGCGCTTGTTCGAGTCGAAGGGGCTGATCCGCACGAGCCGGTGCACGCCCCGCTCGGCCTTGGCGTACCCGTAGGCGTTCTCCCCCTTGAGCACGAGCGTCGCCTTGGTGATGCCCGCCTGGTCGCCCGACTGGACATCCTGGACCTCGACCTCGAACCCCCGCCGCTCCGCCCAGCGGGTGTACATCCGCAGGAGCATCTCCGCCCAGTCGCAGGACTCGGTCCCGCCCGCTCCGGCCTGAAGGGAAAGGATCGCGTTGTTGCCGTCGAACTGGCCGGTCAGGAATGACGCGATCTCGAGCCTGTCGAGCTCCTCCGCGAGCGCCGACACGGTCTGGTCCAGCTCCTTCTCGTGGCCCTCCCGCTCGGCCTGCGCCGAAGCCTCGACGAGCTCGGCCATGACGCCGGCGTCCTCCACCTTCTTGTGGAAGGCGATCACGGGCAGGACGGCCCGCTTGAGCACGTTCAGCTTCCCGATGTGCTTCTGGGCGCGCTCGATGTTGTCCCAGAATCCCGGCTCCCCCATCTGGGCCTCAAGGGCCTCGATCTCCCTGCGCTTCTGGTCGACGTCAAAGAAACCTCCACAGATGGCCGGCGCGCTTCTTGATGTTCTCGATCTGGTTTAGGGTCTCGGGGGAGATCATGGTGGTGGGGGGTCGAATAGAAACCCTTAAGGGCCCGACCGCAAGCGGACAACCGGCCGGGAAACATGCGAAAGCCGACGACTCGCTTGCGGGCCGCAAGGGCTGTGCGATAGATGTGGCCGCCACGAACAGGCGATGATGATCGAACACACACTGGGCAACGGGGGCCTCCGCGTCTCGGCCATCGGGCTCGGATGCATGGGGATGAGCGAATTTTACGACCCGTCCCGGGCGGACGACGGGGAGTCGATCCGCGTGATCCAGCGGTACCTCGACGAGGGCGGCAGCTTCCTCGACACAGCCGACATGTACGGCATCGGCCGCAATGAGGTCCTCGTCGGCAAGGCGATCGCCGGGCGCCGCGGCAAGGTGGTGCTCGCGACGAAGTTCGGCAACGTCCGGGGGACCGGAGGGGAATTCCTCGGCGTGCGCGGCGACCCTCGTTACGTGAGGGAATGCTGCGAGGCGAGCCTCGCCCGACTGAAGGTCGACGTGATCGACCTCTATTACCAGCACCGCGTCGACCCCAAGGTTCCCATAGAGGAGACCGTCGGCGAGATGGCTGCGCTTGTCAGGGCCGGGAAGGTCCGCCACCTCGGGCTTTCCGAGGCCGCTCCCGCCACCCTTCGCCGGGCGGCGTCCGTGCATCCCATCGCGGCGCTGCAGACCGAATATTCGCTCTGGAGCCGTGACCCTGAGGACGAGATACTCGGGGTGGCGCGGGAGCTGGGCATCGGGTTCGTCGCCTACAGCCCGCTGGGCAGGGGCTTCCTGACCGGCCAGTTCAGGACGTTGGAGGACCTGCCGGCCGACGACTACCGGCGCAACTCGCCACGGTTTCAGGGCGCGAATTTCCAGAAGAACCTGGACCTGGTGAAGAGGATCGAGGCCCTTGCGAAGGCCAAGGGATGCATGCCGGGCCAGCTGGCCCTTGCCTGGGTGATCGCCCAGGGGAACGACGTCGTCCCGATCCCGGGCACGAAGCAGATGCGCTACCTCGATGAGAATCTCGGGGCGCTCAAGGTGCGCCTGACGCCCGACGACCTGAGGCAGATCGACGACGCCATGCCCGCGGGCTCCGCCTCCGGCGAGCGCTATCCCGCCCAAGGCATGAAGGCTGTGAACATATAAGTCATTCCTGGTCGTAGGGCGCCGAGCCCCGGAGCAGGGACTCCTCGTAGTCGAGGAGCTGCTGGAGCGGGCGGTGGACCTCGTCGATGATGGCCCCGCTCCGCCATAGCCCGTCCAGCGCCCGGCGCTCGGCCTTGAGCGCGGCCATGCGGAAGCGGTGGCCCTCGGTCCGGCGCCGGCGGGCGCTCCTGCGGTCTTCCCCCTCGGCCGTGAGGACCGCGAGCCGCTGCTCGTACTCCGAGATCACCACGCCCAGCGCCGCGCTCTGGTCGGGCAGGACGGCCAGGGGCTGCTCAACCCGCAGGGCCTGCAGGCCGGCCTCGACCGCGGTCATGCGCGCGAGGCGCTCCTCCTTGGGGCGGTTCTCGTCCTCGCGAAGGCCCAGCCGGCGAATGAGCCCCTCGAGCGTGGTGCCCTGCACGAGGAGGGTCGCGGCGATCACCCCGAACGCGAGGAAGATGACGATGTCGCGGCCGGGGAAGGGCGAGCCGTCCGGAAGAAACAGGGGGACGGACAGCGCGGCGGCGAGGGTCACGGTGCCCCGCATGCCGGCCCAGCTCGTCACGAACACGGCCGCCCGGCTCGGCGGCTTCTCCCTCGCGCGCACCGCCGGGAACAGGAAGGGCACGTAGGCGCCGGGGAAGACCCAGGCGATGCGGGCCGCCATGACCGTTCCCGTGATGGCCGCGGTGAGGCCGAGGAGATGGAGGACCGTGAAGTGGTGGCTCACGGCCGCCAGCACGGTTGGGAACTGAAGGCCGAGGAGGACAAACGCGATGCCATTGAGCCAGAAAAGCAGGAGGGACCAGACGTCATACGCCTCCCGGCGCGTCTCCGCGTCCATGCGCACGGGGTCGCGCCAGCCCGAATAGAGGCCCGCGGCCACCACCGAGAGAACGCCGGAGACGCTGCAATGTTCGGCGAGGAGGTACGCGGCGTACGGCGTCATCAGGGAAAGCGTGACCTCGATCTCGGTGTCGCTCGAGTTAAGGCGGCGCAGGAGGTCCCTCAGCCGCCCGATGCCGTAGCCGACCCCGAGGCCGATCGCGAAGCCTCCCAGGGAGAGGAGGGAAAACTCGAGCGCCATACGTTCCAGCGAAAAGGTGCCGGCGATGACCGCCGCGAGCGCGAACTTGAACCCGACAAGGCCGGTGGCGTCGTTCAGGAGGCTCTCCCCGTTGAGGATCGTGGTGAGGCGGGCGGGAACCTTGAGGCGCTCGGTGACGGCGTTGACGGACACGGCGTCGGTGGGGGAGACGATGGCGCCCAGGGCGAACGCCATGGCGAGCGGCAGGCCCGGGACCAGGAGGTGCGCCACAAGCCCGACGGTCAGGGTGGTGAAAGCCACGAGCCCGATCGCGAGAAGGAGGATGGGCCGCTTGGCGCGGACGAGCTCGCGCAGGGGCATGAGCCATCCGTCGGAAAAGAGGAGCGGCGGCAGGAAGCAGAGGAAGAAGAAGCCGGGGTCGAGGTCGAACCGGGGAAAGCCGGGCAGGAACGCGGCGCCGACCCCCCCGAAGAGGTAGGTGATGAGCTGCGGCCAGGGCAGCCAGCGCCCGACGACGCTCAGGCTCGCGATGAGCAGCAGCAGCAGGAGCGTGTGTTCGAAGGGCGTCAAGAAACGTCAGGACTCGGGCATCGGCGCGAGAACTCAGGCCGGCGCCCCGCCCTCGGCCCTGAGCTTCTTGCGCTCCCAGTACCAGGCGATCCAGATGCAGACCTCGTAGAGAAGATAGAGCGGGATCGCCATCGCGACCTGCGTCACCACCTCCGGGGTTGTCAGGACCGCGCCCAGGATGAGCGACAGGACCGCGACGTGCCGCCGGTACTTGGTGAGGTGGGCGTGGGTCAGGACGCCGATCTTGACCAGGAAAAGCACCACCAGCGGGAACTGGAATCCCAGCCCCATCCCAAAGATGAACTTGCAGACAAAGTTGATGTACTCGTCCGCCCGCCAGTCCTGCGAGGAGAACCCGAGGAGCTGGGAATACTGGACGGAGGCCCGCAGGGCCACCGGCAGGAGGACGAAGTAGGTGGACAGCACGCCCGCCAGGAAGAGGACGCACGACCATCCGAGCCAGCTGAAGATCACGCTCCGCTCCTTCAGGTTGAGCGCGGGCAGGATGAATCCACCCATGAAGAATATCCAGAACGGCGACGAGACGGCCAGCGCCGCGTAGATGGCGACATGGAAGGCCACCATGAAGCCCTCGGTCGGGCTGAAGTTGTGCAGCCGGATCCCGGAGGTTTCCGCCGGCTTGGCGGCGGGATCGATGGTCAGGGTGGCGACCTGCTCCTTCCCCACGGTGGCGGTGCCCACGCGAAAGACGACGTTGGGGGCGTCGCCCGGGGGCAGCCCGGGGAAATTTTCGCGGGTGACCTCGAACGGGCCGAGCTTGGTGTCGCCGATCTGGAGGGTCACGGTGGGCCTCGGCCTGTCGAACATGTGCATCCTCTCGAGGGGGTACATGAGCACCCGCACGATCCACGGCGAGAGGAACAGGCAGACGACCAGGGCGATGCCGATCACGACCACGGATCGGATCAGGGCGGCCCGCAGGTCGTTCAGGTGTCCCCAGAAGGATTTCTTGGGGCCGGTGTCCTCGGCGTCGGCCGGAATCTTTGAAATGCCCTCGGCCACGGTTCGGGGGGTCTATTCGCGCAGCTTGCCGGACTTCTTCTCGCCGAGGAAGCTGAGGTAGGTGGCCTCGATTCCCGCCTTCAGCCCGGTGCGCGCCTTCCAGCCAAGCGCCGACATCCTGGAGACGTCCAGAAGCTTGCGAGGCGTCCCGTCGGGCTTCGTGGCGTCCCATGACACCCGGCCCTTGTACCCGGTCGCCTGCGCCACCATCTCCGTGAGCTCCCGGATCGTGACGTCGGTTCCCGTCCCCACGTTGATCCAATCCGGGGGTTCATCGCGCCCCAGGAGGAAGGCGCAGGCATCGGCCAGGTCGTCCACGTGGAGGAATTCCCTCCTCGGCGCCCCCGTGCCCCACGCCGCCACCTCCGCGGCCCCGGATTCCCTCGCCTCGTGGAACCGGCGGATGAGCGCGGGCAGCACGTGGGAGTTCTGGGGATGGTAGTTGTCGCCCGGCCCGTAGAGGTTCGTCGGCATTACCGAGTGGAAAAGGACGCCATGTTCCCTGCGGTAGAACTGGCAGAGCTTCAGGCCCGCGATCTTTGCGATGGCGTAGGCCTCGTTCGTCGGCTCAAGGGCGCCGGTCAGGAGGCAATCCTCGGTCATCGGCTGCGCCGCGTGCTTGGGGTAGATGCAGGAGCTGCCGAGAAACAGGAGCCGCCTCACCCCGGCCTTCCACGCGCCATGGATCGTGGCCGAGGCGATGGCGAGGTTGTCGTGGAGAAATTCCGCGGGAAAGGAGCTGTTCGCGTGGATGCCGCCGACCTTTGCCGCCGCGATGATGGCGACGTCGGGTTTCTCGGCGGCCAGGAACACCTCGACGGCCGACTGGCTCGCGAGATCAAGCTGGACCCGGTCCCTCAGGAGCAGCTCGAAGCCGGGCTCCTGCTTGAGCCGGCGGACGAGGGCCGAGCCCACCATCCCCTGGTGGCCCGCGATGAAGAGCTTGGTCACGGATTCGGCAGCTTCGAGATCTGCGACTCGCGCTTTGCGAGATCGAGGTCGTGGTCGACCATGATCTTCACCAGCTCCTTGAAGCGCACCTTCGGTTTCCAGCCCAGCTGCCGGGCCGCCTTAGCCGCGTCCCCGATCAGCAGGTCGACCTCGGCCGGGCGCTCGTAGCGCGCGTCGTGGCGGACGTACTTTTCCCAGTCGAGATCGAGCAGCCCGAACGCCTGCCTGCAGAAGTCCCTGACGCTGTGGGTCTCGTTCGTCGCGACCACGTAGTCGTCCGGCTTGTCCTGCTGGAGCATGAGCCACATCATCTCCACGTACTCTTTGGCGTAGCCCCAGTCCCTCTGCGCCTCGAGGTTGCCCAGATAGAGCGAATTCTGGAGGCCCACCTTGATCCGGGTCGCCGCCCGGGTGATCTTGCGCGTGACGAAGGTCTCGCCGCGGCGCGGGGACTCGTGGTTGAAGAGGATTCCGTTGCTGGCGTGTATGTTGTAGCTCTCGCGGTAGTTTACGGTTAGGTGGTAGGCGTAGGCCTTCGCGCATCCGTACGGCGAGCGCGGCCAGAACGGGGTCGACTCGGTCTGCGGCACCTGCTGCACCTTGCCGTACATCTCGGAGGACGAGGCTTGGTAATAGCGCACCTTCTTGACGAGCCCGGCCTCCCGGATCGCCTCGAGTATCCGCTGGGCGCCGAGCCCGTCCACGTCCCCGGTGTATTCCGGGATGTCGAACGAGACGCGGACGTGGGACTGCGCCCCGAGGTTGTAGATCTCGTCGGGCTGGAGCTCGTAGAGAAGCTTCACCATCTGCACCGAGTCGGCGAGGTCCCCGTAGTGCAGGAACAGCCTGACGCCGTTCACATGGGGATCGCTGTAAAGGTGGTCGATCCGGCTCGTGTTGAACGTCGAGGCGCGGCGGATGACGCCATGCACCTCGTAGCCCTTCTCGAGCAGGAGCTCGGCAAGGTACGAGCCGTCCTGGCCGGTAATGCCGGTGATGAGGGCTTTCTTCATGCGTCCCAAAGAAGGTGCCGACGGCAACCGGTGCCGCAAGCCGGTTCTTGGCTGGCGCCGGGGCGGCGACCAAACGCCTTGCGTCGGGGGCTTCTGTTCCCTGTACTGGCTTGTCCCGAGCGCGGACCGCATCGGCCGGGAGGCGGCCTCAGGCCCCCATACGGCTTGCCGTCCGCACGAGCTTGACAGCCATCGTCTGCACGGACTTCGCCGTGCTAGGATCCGTCGGGCTGCCCTGCGAATCGAAGGCCTTGTCGGCATGGGGAAGCGTGCATTGCCCCGGCACGACATGGCACCCGAGCTTGAGGAACAGCTGCTGCGCCAGCTGGAGCGAACGGACACCCCCGTAGATGCCGGGCGACGCCGAGATCACCGCGGCGACCTTGCCCTCGAAGGGATTGTCGTCCGCCCGCGTGCACCAGTCGACGGTGTTCTTCAGCAGGGGTGTGAACATCGAGTTGTACTCGGGCGACGCGACGAGGAGGGCGTGGTGCTTCCCGATGAGCCCGATGAGCCTCACGGCATTTTCCGGCAGGCCCTGCGCGTCCTCGAGGTCGCCATGATAGAGCGGCATGGCGAAATCGTTGAGGTCGAGAAGCGTGACCTCGCCTCCCGCCTCCTTCACCGCGACGACGGCGAGCGCGAGGAATCTCCGGTTGAGCGATTCGCGCCGGGCGCTGGCTGCGAAGGCAAGGATGCGGGGCGGGGCTGCCATGGGCCGACGTTGCTCAGCCGAGCGATTGGAGCAGGCGAACAAGCTCGGCGTGCTTCGCCTGCTGCTCGGCAAGCTGCCTCCTCGCCCCGTCGAGGACCGCCGGCGGGGCCTTGGCGACGAAGGACTCGTTTGAGAGGCGCGCCAGCGTGGCCGCGATGTGCTTCGCCAGCGCATCGAGCTCCTTGTTGAGCCGGAGCCTCTCGGCGCCGGAGTCAGCCGAGGCGGCGAGATCCAGGGCCAGCGTGCCCAGGGGGGTCAGGGCCGCGGAAACCCCGTCGATGCCGTCCCTCCGGGCGATCTCGGCGGCGCCTGCCATGCGAAGGAGCTTCGCGAGGTTTGCCTCGATCGTCGACCACGCCGCGTCGTCCGCCTTGACCAGGAAGCGCACATCGCGGCGGCTCGCGACGCCGCGCTCCGCCTTGAGCGCGCGCGCCTGGGAGATGAACGCCTTCATCCGCTCCACGGACGCCGCCTGGGCCCGGTCGGGCCTCGCGCCCCGCGCCCCCAGCGCGGCCGCGAGGCCGGACGCGTCCTCGATCCTCGCGTCCTCGATGAATCCGCGGTCCGCGCCGGCATAGCCCAGCTGGGACCAGAGCTCCTCCGTGATGAAGGGCATGAATGGGTGAAGCAGCAGCAGCGTCTGCCGGAGGACCAGGTCCTGGAGGGCGAGGCAGGTGGCCCGGGTGTCCTCCGCCTGGAGCTTTGCCTTTGAAACCTCGACGTACCAGTCGCAGAAATCGGTCCAGAAAAACCCGTAGAGCGCCTGGGTCGCCGCGCTGAACTCGAACCCGCGGAAGCAGCGGTCGACCTCGCGCGTGGCCGCGAGCAGCCGCTCGATGATGGCGTGGTCGTCGGCGTCGAACTTCGCGGGATCCATCCGCCCGAGGATAGCCCCGGGGGACGAATTGTCGCCGGACGGACCGCTCATCTGGCGGAACCGGCAGGCGTTCCACAGCTTGTTGCAGAGGTTCTTCCCCCCCTCCACCCGCCCATCCTGGAAATGGATGTCCTGCCCCTGCGGCGCTATCGAGACGATCCCGAACCTGAGGCCGTCCGCGCCGTACGCCTCGATCAGGTCGAGGGGATCCGGCGAGTTTCCAAGGCTCTTGGACATCTTGCGTCCCTGCGCATCCCTGATGATCCCCGTGAAGTAGACGTCGCGGAAGGGGATCCGCCTGGCGGCCGACTCGCCGGGGCGCGCGAACTCGAGGCCGGCCATGATCATTCGGGCCACCCAGAAGAATATGATGTCCGGGGCGGTCACCAGGGCGCTCGTGGGGTAGAAGTAATCGAAGCCGGCCTTCGCCATCTGGCCGCGATCGGGCCAGCCCATCGTGGCAAGGGGCCAGATCCACGAGGACGCCCATGTGTCGAGCACGTCGTCCTCCTGGACCCAGTTGGCGGCATCGGGCGGCCCGTCGATCGAGACATGGACCTTTGCCGGGTCCGACAGGTCGGCCTCGGTGAGGGTGTCCCGGTCGATCCCCTTCCGGTACCAGACCGGAATCCGATGACCCCACCACAGCTGGCGGCTGATGCACCAGTCCTGGATGTTCTCGAGCCAGTGAAGGTATACCTTGGCCCACCGCTCGGGGTGGAAGCGAATGAGACCGTCCCGGACCGCCGACTTGGCCTCCTCGACACGCGGATAGCGCAGCCACCACTGCCACGTGAGCCGGGGCTCGATCGGCACGTCCTTGCGCTCCGAGTATCCGACGTTGTGAGGATAGGCCTCCTCCCCCACGAGGGCGCCCGAGGCGCCAAGGAGCTCCGCCGCCTTCCTTCGCGCCGCGAAACGCTCCATCCCGGCGAGCTCCGGCCCGGCAAGCTCGTTGAGGGTCGCGTTGGCGTCCAGGATGTCGAGGACGGGAAGCGCGTGCCGGACCCCGATCTCGAAGTCCAGCTTGTCGTGGGCGGGCGTGATCTTGAGGGCGCCGGTGCCGAATGTCCGGTCCACGGCGGCATCGGCGATGACGGGAATGGCGGCCCTGTTCAGCGGGCGCCAGACCTTGCGGCCGACCATGCCCGCGTAGCGGGGGTCCTCGGGGTGCACGGCGATCGCGACGTCGCCGGGAATCGTCTCGGGACGCGTCGTCACCACCAGCATGAATTGCCCGGGGGCGTCGGCGAACTCGTAGCGCACCTTGTAGAGGGTTCCGTTCACCGGCTTCATGATGACCTCCTCGTCGGAGAGGGCGGTCATCGAGGCCGGGCACCAGTTGACCATCCGCTTTCCGCGGTAGACGCGGCCGCGCTGGAAAAGCTCGGTGAAGGCCGTCAGCACGGCGCGGGAATAGGCGGGGTCCATCGTGAAATGGGTCCTGCCCCAGTCGCACGATGCGCCGAGCCTGCGGAGCTGCTCGAGGATGATCCCGCCCTTCTCGGCGCGCCATTCCCAGACCCGCTCGATGAATTTCTCCCGCCCGAAGCTATGGCGGGTCTTGTTGAGACCGCGCAGCTCGCGCTCGACGACCGTCTGGGTCGCAATCCCCGCGTGGTCGGTGCCCGGGATCCAGAGCGCCGACTTCCCCTCCAGCCTCGCGCGGCGAACCAGGATGTCCTGGATCGTGGCGTTGAGGACGTGCCCCATCGTCAGCACCCCGGTCACGTTCGGAGGGGGCATGACGATGGAATAGGCCTCGCGGCCGGCGGCCGGCCTGCCGGCAAACACATCCGCGTCCAGCCATGCCGCATACCACTTCCGTTCGACCTCGCGCGGCTCGTAGCTCTTGGTGATCTCGGGCATGAAAGGTGCGCCAGCAAACCGGGACGCGATCCGACAGGCAAGTCCGCGGTGCGGCATCGGGGATTGAATCCTGCCGCGCGGGGGATTCACTGGGATGCTGACCATGTCCGACTTCCTTGATGAACTGGCGCGCGCGCGGCTCGCATTCAACGCCGACTCGGGCGGGGCCGACCGGATTGCGGCATGCAAGGGCTTCCTGAGGGAGGCGATGGCCGACCTCCGGGCCCGCCATGACCACGGGGCCTCTGGGCTCGAGATCGAGCACGGGCGGGCCGCGATCATCGACGTCATGATCTCGCAGCTTTTCGACCATGCCATCGAGCTCTACGCCCGGACCCGGGGACCCACGCCCGCGGCTGTCACGATGATCGCATTGGGGGGATACGGGCGCGGCGAGCTCGCCCCGTGGAGCGACGTCGACGTCATGTTCCTCTACCCGACGAAGTCCAAGGCCGCCGTGATCGAGCCGTTCCAGGCCCATCTCACCCACGAGGTCCTCTACCCCCTTTGGGATTGCGGCCTCAAGGTCGGCCATTCCACGCGGACCGTGGACGACGTGTTCGTCCAGGCAAAGAAGGAGATCCAGACGATGACGTCCCTCCTCGAGTCGCGCTACCTCGCCGGATCAGCCGCCCTATGCGACTCTTTCCTGCTCGCCTACAGGACCTTCTACATGACGGACGACCCGAAGGGCTACATCCTCGCGCGGCTGGAGGACCAGGCCGTGCGGCGCGCCAAGTTCGGCAACACGGTGTTCAACCAGGAACCCGACATAAAGAACGGCGTCGGCGGCCTGCGCGACTACCAGAACGCGCTCTGGATGGCTCGCGTGAAGCTCGGCATCAGCCGGATGGACGAACTGGCGGAGGACGGCCACCTCGGCGCCGTGGACGTGAGCGAGTTCAACCGCGCCTATGATTTCCTGCTGCGGGTGCGAAATGAGCTGCATTTCGAGAATCCGCGTCCGGCCGACGTCCTCAACCTGGACTCCCAGCCGAGGGTCGCCTGGAACCTGGGCTACACCCAGCCGGCCCTCCTTGCGCGCGTGGAGCGGTTCATGCAGGACTATTACCGCTCCGCGCAGACCATCTACCGGATCTCCACGACCATCGAGAGCCGGCTTGCCGTCACGATCGGCAGGAAATCGAGCGGCGCCAGGGCCTCGATCCGCGAGACCCTGAAGATCGCGCGCCTGCGCAAGGCGAGGCGCGTGGACGGGTTCATCGTCCGCGGCCGCGAACTCGCGGCGGAATCCCGGACCGTCTTCGAGTCCGACGCCGTGCGGATGATCCGGGTGTTCCGCCACTGCCAGCTGCTCGACTGCACCCTGGACTTCCACCTCGCCCAGCTGATCCGGGAGTCGCTTCCCCTCATGGCGAACATCTCATGGTCCCCGGACGCCAGCATCGCCTTCCGGGCCATCCTCTCGGAATCCGGGGCCGTCTACCCCGCCCTGCACAGCATGCACGAATTGGGCGTATTGGGACGGTTCATTCCCGAATTCGACGCCCTGACATGCCTCGTCCAGCACGAGTTTTATCATAGATATACCGCTGATATACATACACTTAATGCGATCCGAGAGCTCGACCTCATCTTCACCGAGGCGGACCCGATAAGGCTCAAGTACCGCAGCGTCCTGCACGAGATCACCGACCCGGCGCTCATCTACCTCACCCTTCTGCTGCATGACATCGGAAAGGCGGAGGGCATCCAGAACCACTCGGCGGCAGGCGTCCGGCTGGTGGGGCCCATCATGGAGCGGCTCGCCGTTTCGCCTCGCGGGCGCGAGCTTGTTTCATTTGTAATAAAGAATCATCTCGCGATGGCACGATTCTGGCAGAAGCGAGATGTTGATGATCCCAAGACTTCAGCCAGTTTCGCGGAATTGGTCGGCGACCCCGAGCGCCTTAGGTGCCTGTACGTGCATACGTTCTGCGACGCCCGGGGCACGTCCTCCGACCTCTGGAACAGCTACAAGGACACCCTCCATACCACCCTATATCGCAACACCCTCGAGCGCCTGAGGCGGGGTGCCGCCATCGATGAAAGCTATGAGGAGAAGCGAAAGATGACCCAACAAGAACTTATCGCCAGGCGGATCCCGGGCATAAGCGACGACGAGATCGCGGCCCATTTCAACCTCCTTCCGGACCGGTATTTCATCCTCACGGACGGAAGCGAGATCACGCTTCACATCCAGATGGTGAATAAGCTGCTAAAATCGATCTCGGCGACCGACTCGGTCGGGTCGCTCCGGCCGGTGGTGGACTGGAAGGACGACCTCAACCGCTCGCTCACGGTGGTCAACGTGGTCACCTGGGACCGGGCGGGACTCTTCTACAAGCTCGCGGGCGCATTCAGCGTCGCGGGCCTCAACATCCTAGGGGCGAAGGTCATCTCGAGGACCGACCATATCGCGATCGACACCTTCTACGTCGTCGAACCCGGCCGCGGCGTCGTCCAGAACGCCGCCGCCCAGGAGTCGTTCGCGAAGATCATCGAGTCCGCGCTGGTCTCAAGTTCGGACCTTTATCCCGAGATCCTCGCCCAGGCCAAGAAGATCGCGGCGAGCCGCTACATCTACTCGAACGGAGGCGAGTCCCTCCACAGCTCTTTTCCCCCCACGGTCGAGGTCTACCACGAGATCTCGATGCAGCGCACCATCGTCGAGGTCCAGGCGCGGGACCAGATCGGGCTGCTGTACCGCCTGGCCAAGGCGATCTTCGATTTTGGCTTCGACATCACCTTCGCGCGGATCGGAACCGAGCGCGGGGTGGCGATCGACACCTTCTACATCGAGAGCGCGAACCATGAGCCCGTGGAGGATGCCGACAGGCTGCTCAGCCTGCGCAATGCGCTGAACGAGGTCATCTCCCCCGCGCAGGTCCCGGTTTCCGAGGGCAGCTGAGGCACCCCTGCGGCGGACCGCCTTCCGGGCGCTATCGGCCCGATAATCCCTTGCGCGAGCCCCTTGCGCCTGCACGACTGATGCCATGACGGACGACGCGGACCCGACGGCCCTAAGCGCCATCTCCTCCCTTGCATCGGGCACCGATGACCCGGCCTCCGCCACCCGGGAGATCCTCGCGCTGATTTCGCGCGCGTTCGGGTCCGACAGCAGCCTCGTCGCCTTCCAGAACCCCGAATCCAGGCGGCTCGAGATCGAGGCGGCCATCGGGCTGCCCTCCGACGCCGAGCGCTCGTTCGCGCCGGGCCAGGGCGTTCCCGGCTGGGTCGCATGGCACGCCCAGCCCCTCCTGGTGCCCGACACATCGACGGACCCGAGGAGCCGGCCCCTTCGCGCCGATGCGCGCTGCGAGATGGCGGCCCCCCTCTTGCAGGCGGACGGGAGCGCGCTCGGCGTGGTGGCACTCGATCGGGACCTTCCGGGATCGTACGGCGCCGGCGACCTTGCCCGGCTCGTCCGCCTGTCGGACGAGGCGGCCCGCGTCCTTATCCGGCTCTGGGAGCTGCGGCACCTCCGCGGCAAGGCCAGGCAGCTCGAGGCGCTCATCGCAACCGGGCAGGCGCTCGTGGGAAAGCTCGAGCAGCGCGAGCTCTTTGACACGCTGACCCGCGACGCGGCGGCGATGATGCAGGCCCGGTCCTGCGCGTTCTATCTCCACGACCCGGGCTCGGCGAGCCTGCGGCTCGTGTCGTACACGGGCGACCCCGAGAACCTGTCGCCGGAGGGCGACATCCCGCTTCGCTCGTGCCTTTCGGCGTCGGCCGTGCACGCGAGGAAGCCCGTCTCCTTCGCCGACATCCAGTCGCCGGAGTGCGTCGACCTCCTGGACCTGCCGCGCGATGCCTCGATCCGGTCGGTCCTCGCCGCCCCGATGCTCTTCGAGGGCGACGTGATGGGCGTCCTGTCCATATTCACGGAGCGGGCGCGCCTCTTCGACAACGACGAGAAGCGCCTGTGCAGCGCCCTTGCGAGCCTTGGCGCGGTAGCCCTGCAGAATTCCCGCCTCTACGCGCGCGTCTTCATGAGCGAGGAGTCCCTCCGCAAGAACGAGCGCCTGACGACACTCGGGCTGCTCGCCGCGGAGATCGCCCATGAGATCAGGAACCCGCTGACCGTCCTCAAGCTCCTCCATGGCGGCCTCGGCTTGGACTTCGCCGAGGGCGACCCCCGCCGCACCGACATGCGCGTGATCGGTGAAAAGCTCGACCAGCTCGAGTCCATCGTGACGCGGGTGCTCAATTTTGCCAAGGCCCCGACAAGCCTCCACTCGCGCTACCAGGTCGCGGAGATCGTGGAGGACACCCTCGTCCTCATCCGGCTCAAGCTCGCCCAGAGCAAGGTCCACGTGTCGTTCGAGCCGCCCGCCCGATCGATCGTGGTCGAGGGCCACAAGGGCCAGCTGCAGCAGGTGATCCTGAACCTGCTCATCAACGCCCTGCAGGCCATGCCCGAGGGGGGCGACATCACCCTCTCGCTCGGGTCCGAGACGCGCGGTGCCTACTCATGGGCCGTCCTCGACGTGGCGGACACGGGCTCGGGCATTCCCGACGCCGTTCGCGGGCGGATCTTCGACTCATTCCTCACGGGACGACCGGACGGCACCGGACTCGGCCTGGCGATCGCAAAGCGGATCCTCCAGGGCCACCACGGCGACATACGGCTGGTGAGCTCGAGCCCCGCGGGGACGACGCTCCAGGTCACCCTCCCGCTGGCGCGGGGATAGCGGGACGCCGCCGAGGGGCCCGCCGGGCCCTCATTCCTCCAACTCGACGTTCCAGTAGGCGATGTCGAGGAAGTCCTTCCAGATTTCCCTGTGCTGGTTGCCGAGTACCATTGAGATGACCGGCCTCCACTTCGGGCGGGAAGGCTTGCGGATGAGCCGCATCGCCGCCTCATGCGGGAGGCGGTTGGACTTGCGGGTGTTGCACTTGATGCAGGAGCACACGATGTTCTCCCAGGTGGTCTTCCCGCCGTAGTCGCGCGGGATCACGTGGTCCAGGTTGAGCTGCTCGCGGGAAAAGGCGCGCCCGCAGTACTGGCAGGAGTTCTTGTCGCGCTCGAACACGTTGTTGCGCGTGAGCTTGAGCTCCTTGCACGGCAGCTTGTCGAAGAAGGTCAGCAGGATCACCCGCGGCAGGCGGATCGTGCGCGTCGGGGTGTGCACCGCCTCCATCTCGGCCAAGGGGGGGTTGTCCGCCGAGAAGTCGATCCAGTCCATCATCGAGAACATCCTGAAGTCGTCCTCCTCCTGGTGGACGACGTGGGCGTGCCCGCGCGCGAGGAGCCCGAACGCGCGCCGGGCGCCAACGACGTTAACCGCCTGCCACAGGCGGTTAAGGACGAGCACCGGTTGATCGAGGGCTGCCTCCATACGGGGCATCGAGATAGCGGTCCCCCGGCTCTGCTGTCAAGCGGCGCCCCGGCATCAGGGGTTTGTCAAGATCTCGCTATCCAACCGCATGGAAAGCGGATACGGCTAGGGAAGCAATGTCCCTCAAATCGATCGTCTTCGGCCGCGAGAAGTCGCTGTCGGACCGCAATCTTTTCCACCGAATTTCCCTGATCGCCGTGTTCGCGTGGGTCGGACTGGGGGCGGACGGGCTGTCCTCGTCGTGCTACGGGCCGGAGGAGACGTTCAAGGCGCTGGGCGGCTACACGCACCTGAGCCTGTTCGTGGCCCTGGCCTCGGTCATCACGATTGTCGCCATCTGCGCGAGCTACTCGCAGATCATATCGCTGTTTCCCACGGGCGGCGGGGGTTATCTCGTGGCGAGCAAGCTCCTTTCCCCCGCCGTCGGGGTCTTCTCGGGCTGCGCGCTCCTGATCGACTACGTCCTCACCGTCACCATTTCGGTGGCGAGCGGCTCCGACGCGTTTTTCAGCCTTTTTCCGCCGTCGGCGCAGGATTTCAAGCTGGCGTTCGCATTCGCGGGGGTCATCGGGCTGACCGTCATCAACATGCGCGGCGTGAAGGAGTCGGTGCTCGTCTGGGTGCCGATCTTCATGGTCTTCGTCCTCACCCACGCGTTTGCGATCGTGTACGCCATCGTCACCCACTCGTCGGGCCTGCACGGGGTCGCGACGGCCACGGCACACGAGGTCCACGCGGTGAGCTCCTCCGTCGGCATGTGGGGACTCATGGCGCTGCTGCTGAAGGCCTATAGCATGGGCGCCGGCACGTACACGGGCATCGAGGCCGTGAGCAACGGGCTCCCCATCCTGCGCGAGCCCCGCGTCCGCACGGGGCGCCGCACTATGGTCTATATGGGGGTCTCGCTCGCGCTCACGGTCGCCGGCCTGCTTGTCGCCTACCAGCTCTACGGCGTCGGCATCCACGAGGGAAAGACGCTCAACGCCGTGCTCTTTGATAGCATGACCGCGGGCTGGAGCCATGCGCAGGCGGGCGGGTTTGTCGTCGTGACCCTCATCTCGGAGGCTGCGCTGCTCATCATCGCCGCCCAGACCGGCTTTCTCGACGGCCCGCGCGTCCTGGCGAACATGGCCCTCGACCGGTGGTTTCCGTCGAGGTTCGCCAACCTGAGCGAGCGGCTCGTGACGCAGAACGGCATCCTCCTCATGGGGTCCGCCGCGTTCATCATGATGGTGGTGACGCGCGGGTCCGTGGACCTCCTCGTCATATTCTACTCGATCAACGTCTTCATCACCTTCTCGCTCTCCCAGCTCGGGATGGTCCGCCACTGGTGGCAGATGCGCGCGGAGGACAAGAGCTGGAAGCGCAAGCTCGCGGTCAACGGATTCGGGTTCGTGCTGACGGCGTTCATCCTCGTCTCGCTGACCGCGGTGAAGTTCTTCGAGGGAGGATGGGCGACCCTCCTGATCACCGGGGTGCTCGTCGTGGCGGCCTTCGCGATCAAGCGCCACTACACCGGGGTCGGGGTTCAGCTCAAGCGCCTGGACGCGATCGTCGAGGCGGCGGAGATGGAGTCGGGCTCGGCGCCCCCAAAGGCGCCCGTCACCGAGCGCAAGGCCCGCACGGCGGTGATCCTGGTCAACGGCTTCAACGGCCTCGGCCTCCACACCCTCCTAAACGTGCCCCGCATGTTCGGCGACACGTTCCGAAATTTCGTGTTCGTGCAGGTCGGCTCCGTCGATGCCGGCAACTTCAAGGGCGTGTCGGACATCGACGCCCTGCGCGAGCATACCGAGGTCGAGGCAAACCGCTATGTCCACTTCGCCACCTCGCGCGGCTACGGCTCAAAGTCCTACACGGCGATAGGCTACGACGTCGTCGGCGAGGTTATGAAGCTCTCGCGCGAGGCGGCCTCCGAATTTCCAAACCACGTCTTCTTTGCGGGCCAGTTGCTCTTCACGAACGAGACCAACATCACCCGCTGGCTCCACAACCACACGGTGTTCACCCTCCAGCGGCGCTTCTTCCTGGCGAGCCTTCCCTTCGTCATCCTGCCCATCCGCGTCGACGCCTAGATGATGCCTGAGGTGGTCTGATCAATCATAAATTGGTCAGGTTGTCGCCTGGTCGAGGTCCTCGATTAGGGGCGATCGTCTTTGCCGTAGTGCTGCCAGGTACCTGGTTTCGTCGT
>Ga0182018_10000312_pt1 | contig 63715 bp, 51 predicted proteins | sample 812P2MmetaG_FD_120490 | JGI IMG/M metagenome (GOLD analysis project Ga0182018, IMG submission 120490) | Permafrost microbial communities from Stordalen Mire, Sweden - 812P2M metaG | ecosystem: Environmental > Terrestrial > Soil > Wetlands > Permafrost | place: Sweden: Stordalen | collected... | reverse complement strand
CGTGCGTGAAAGCTTCATTCAGTTCTCCATGGGTTAAACTAAGGCGCCGCTGCGGTGACGCTCGTGGCTAGATAGAGCACTCGGACTGCCAAAGAAGTGTTACCGTAAGTCATTGATAACAATTAGTTTAAATAGATAATGCTGTGCCGTTTCCTGTCGGATTACGCCCTCGGAATGGACCTGACCGATACTTTGGTGCACACGCGAAGAGACGGCACTAAAGCGGTCCTAGTACGAGCGTTTAGTACCCCACCGTCATGGTATCAGGGTGATAATTTCGAGGTTGTCTTCACATTCCGCAGCGTCGACTCTTGCGAGGGCAAAACGTCAAACCGGGGGGGTATTTACTTGGCTGCACTGGTGTACCCGAACACCGCTTTCAGCTCCAAAAACTCCTCCAAGCCGGCCGCGCCCCATTCCCGCCCGTTGCCCGATTGCTTGTAGCCGCCGAAGCAGCCCGCGAAGTCGGGTCGCGCTCCGTTGATGTGTACGTTGCCCGATCGAATGCGCTTGGCGACGCTCTGCGCGCGCTCCAGATTTCCCGAGGTCACAAACCCAGACAGCCCATACGGCGTGTCGTTCGCGATACGCACGGCGTCGTCCTCATCTTCGTAGGGAATGATAGAGAGCACCGGCCCGAAGATCTCTTCCCGGGCGATGGTCATGGTATTCCGAACGTCGGCAAACACCGTCGGTTTCGCAAAGTAGCCCTTGGCCACGCCCTCAGGCCGGCCCGGACCTCCGGCAATCAATTTCGCGCCTTCCTCGATGCCTGCGCGAATCAGCCGCTCTACCTTTTCGAATTGAGCCTTACTCGCCAGAGGCCCGATGTTCGTGCCTTTCTTGAATGGGTCGCCCGTCTGAATCGCCTCAGCTGCTTGCCGGGCTGTGGCGGCGGCCTCCGCCATGCGGGATTTCGGCACCAGCATGCGCGTCGGCGCATTACAAGACTGGCCAGTATTGCGAAAGCACGCCTGCGCCCCTTCCTTCACGGCGGTCGCGAAATCCGCATCATCCAAAATAATATTGGCCGACTTACCGCCCAACTCCTGTGTGACGCGCTTTACGGTAGGCGCCGCCGCGGTTGCCACCGCGATCCCAGCTCGCGTCGATCCCGTAAACGACACCATGGCCACGTCGGGGTGCGAAGAAATGGCCGCGCCCACCGTTGGTCCGTCACCATTTACCATATTGAAAACGCCTGCCGGCAGCCCTGCTTCGTCGAGGATCTGCGCAAACAGGTAGGCGGAAAGCGGCGCCAGTTCGCTGGGCTTGAGCACCATAGTGCACCCGGCCGCAAGCCCCGGCGCCACCTTCGCCACAATTTGATTCATCGGCCAGTTCCAAGGCGTGATGAGCCCGCACACTCCGATCGACTCCTTCCGCAAAAGGGTAGTGCCCTGAATCTCCTCGAACTTGAAGTGCTCCAACACCCTTACGATTTCGTTGAAATGCGCGAGTCCCGCTCCAACCTGCGCCGCTTTTGAAAACGAAATCGGCGCGCCCATTTCCAGCGAAATCATCTGCGCCATTTCATCCGCCTTCGCTTGATAGACGTCAACGATGCATCGCAAATATCCACGCCGCTGATCGATGGTCGTTTCCGAATACGACTCAAACGCTTTCTTGGCCGCCGCCACGGCTTTGTCCACGTCGGCCGCGCTGCCGAGGGAAATCGTCGCAATCGATTCCTCGGTGGCGGGATTGATCACCAGGAAATCGTGCGCGTGCGCAGGCGGAACCCACTTCCCGTCAATATAAAATTCCCGACAGTCCTTCATATCTCCCCGTTTCGAAGCCCGTTTTTAAATCGCGACGCCAAGTGCCAAACTACGGCCTGAGTATCAGCCGCACCCAAGCCTCGCTATATCAGCTTGCCACATTTTCGATGCTGAGGAGCCGCGCGGACGCGACGAGCTAACCGCGGAACGTCTCACCGAACAACGCCCTAACCGCATCGGTGGCGTCGGCAGTAGCCACAGCGTCATATCCAACGGTCCCCCCACGCTTGACGCACGCGTCGTTCCATCGAAACGCCTCGCCGGTGGCTACATTGACGATCTCTCCGCGGGGACGTTCTTCGCGCACGCAGTGCCCGATGATAATCGCATCTGGCAGCGAACGATGTGGCGAATATAATGGGTTGTCGAAGGCGTGATGCGCACCGGCGTACTGCGTCAACCGAACATCTTTGCCGCCACGCCGCAACCGGTCCACATATTTCCGGCAAGGCTCGACCGGCACGTAATTGTCCGCCGTGCCGTGAAAGATTCGAATGGGCCGCTCGCTCACCTCTTCATCCTCGAGATACGTCGTGTTGCAAGCAGGATAAAAAGGAACGTAAGCCGCAAATTCCACCCCCGGCGTCCGGTACATCCGCTGAAAACGCTTGAGGCTCGCATACAGCGCCGCAAACCCGCCCTTCGAGAAGCCCATCACCGCAATCCGCGAAGGATCGACGCTGGGATGTTTCGAGAGCAGCTCCAGCGCTCGATACCCATCTACGATCATGGCCAGGCTTCCTAGTTGCGACTGGTCGGTAACCGTCTGCTGGATGCCTCGCCCGGTAAAGCTGTCCACCAGGAACGCCGCCGCCCCAATCCCGTTGATCTCATCAACCCATCGATTGACATTGGCCCCGATGCCGGCCGATCCGTGAAGCAATATCACCGCCGGAACACGCGCAGCCCCCGCCGGAAGCCGCAACTCCCCTCCGATTCGCGCGGCCGCTCTTTCTTTGCCCCCGGTAAGAAATTCCCGATCCGTCAGCGTTGCGGTCTCGAAACAGTGGATTTCGATCCTCGCCGTCTGGGGTTTCCGATTCTCCGAGCTATGCATAGTTAAACCGTGTTTTCAGGCGCATGATCGGCGACTCGACGAAGTGGAAACTTGCTGCTGCCACCAGCAAATTGACGAGCAGGCAAAAAACAAGAAAGACCCCCGACCCAATCGCATAGGAGTGCATGGCAGCGATGAAATAGTCGCGCTTCGGGCTCAAAAGCACAGTCAGCGGAAAATCGAACAGATACATTGCATAGCTATACTTCCCGAAGATTCGCAAGACTCCCAAGGAGAGCACGCGTTCGAGCCAGGTGCCTTGCCGCAAAGCCAGGGTGAGCAGCGCTCCGTACCCAAGCGCGATAAAGCTGAACCCGATCGTTGCGATGGCCGGGTCGATATGATCCGTGGTGCGGCGAAGGAAGCAGATAGCAATCACGATAGCCGTGCTCGAGAAGAAAACCACGGGTGCCCAGTTCACTATCGTGTCTCTCAGCGGGCCTCGCACCGCGATCGCGATGGCCGCGCCCACCGCAAGTGCATCCATCCGGCATCCCAGGAAATCATGAGTCCAGTTGATGTCCACCCAACCCGTGACGCAGATGGCGATGCGAAGCAGCAGCGTTACAACTCCCAGTGCGAGGCAGGCGCGGAGAATCGCCGTGCCGCTGCGGAGTCTTGCAATCGTCCACGGCCAGAGCATGTAGAACTGTTCCTCGGCGCAAAGCGACCACAAGTGAGTGATACGCACAACCGGCGAGACCTCAGCCAACCCAGGCCAGATCAGCGCGAGCGGATAGCCCAGGTACACGAGGAACGAAAGCTGCCCCCACTTCCAGTGCGCCGCCAACACCGAGGTCAACGATAGATAGATCACCGCAAGCAAATAATAGGGTGGGAAAATTCGCAAAACACGGCGTACGTAGAAATTCTTGTAGTAACCAGGCCTTCCTTCGGTGTCGTACAAGATTCCCGTAATCAGGAAGCCGGACAATACGAAAAACAAATCGACGCCGCTCCAACCAAAGTTGAAGACCATCCCCAGTACGTGCCATGCGGTCGCAGTGGCCGTCTTTTCCAGGCCTCCCGCGTAGTGGCGGAAAAAAACAGCGAGGATTGCGATCCCGCGCAGCCCATCCAGAGCGGGGATTCTCTTGTGGAAATTGAGGTTTTTTACAGAATCCACGGTTTCGAGTCCCTTTCGAAGCGGAGACCACTCGAGAGATGGAGCTTGGCCAGCTGCGCTGAGGCCGCCGGCACGCTCGCATTTTATCCTCGCACGCGTGCAAAGCCCCGGAAAATAGTAGCAAACCGAATTACGCTGATATCCTTCGAGCGTCCCCGTCGGATGCGTTAAAGTTGACCATGCTTGACGCTGGCTAAGCGCGCCATTGCTTAGCCTAACGAGAGCTGCAAGGAAGGGAATTCGCTTCGTTCGAACTAGGGGAGCTCTATTCCCGCGGTGCTCCAACGTTGGAGATACGTAGTCCTCGCGGAAATTTGAACAGCAACCTGGATTCCTCCACGGTACATTAAGAGTCTCGGGAGCTTCATGTTACGGCTTGGTCTGATTGGGTGGCGAGGTATGGTCGGAAGCGTCCTCTTGCAGCGCATGCGGGAAGAGAACGATTTCGCAGGTGTTGAGCCGATATTCTTCTCCACGTCGAACATAGGAGGCCCGGCACCGAGAGAAATGGGTTCTGGCGTGCTTCAAGACGCCAACGATGTACGAAAGTTGGCGGCTTGCGACGTTCTGATCAGTTGCCAGGGTGGGGAATACACGCTTGAGATTTACGCTCCGCTACGCGACGGTGGCTGGAAAGGCTTCTGGATCGATGCCGCCTCGACGCTTCGTATGAACGACGCCGCCGTGATTATTCTCGATCCGGTCAACGCGCCGGTGATCCGCGACGCTCTCGCGCGGGGCCTGCGAACCTTCGCCGGCGGAAATTGCACCGTCAGCTTGATGTTGATGGCGGTCGGCGGCCTGTTCCAGCAGGGTTTGGTCGAATGGATGACTACCATGACCTACCAGGCGGCTTCGGGGGCCGGCGCCGCAAAAATGTTGGAACTTGTCAAGCAGATGGCCTATCTGACGAATCCGACGTTATCGGCTCGGTCTGAAAACGCTCTAGAAATCGATCGCCTGACGATTGAGGCGCAGCGCTCGGCAGGTCTGCCCACGCAAGAAATCGGCGCGCCGCTGGCAGGCAGTCTGATTCCCTGGATCGATCGCGAGATGCCCGGCGGGCAAACGCGGGAAGAGTGGAAGGGCATGGCAGAAACGAACAAGATCATGGGCTTGAATCCGCCCGTGCCCATCGATGGCATTTGCGTGCGGGTGGGAACGATGCGCTGCCACAGCCAAGGCTTGTGCATCAAGCTAAAGAAAAATGTTCCACTGCGGGATGTAGAAGACATCGTCGCGAAAAGCAATGCCTGGGTCCGATTGATTCCCAACGACAAAGAATCAAGTCAGCGATGCCTGACACCAACCGCGGTTTCCGGCACTTTGAACGTCCCGATAGGCCGTTTGCACCCGCTGGCGCTCGGTCCGGAATTTCTCGGCGCGTTTACCGTCGGCGATCAATTGCTTTGGGGCGCAGCCGAACCTCTGCGGCGAATGCTGCGCATCCTCCGCGAGCACCTCAACAGGTAAAGTGATACCCGTCGGACTGAAAATAGCATTGCTGAGAAGACCGCGGAAGACAGTTCTTGGCGCGTGGTTTGACTAGAGGACCTTGACGGGAAAGGCTTGCGAATCCGGCTGTCCGAGTCGGAATTCCTGATGGAGCGCCGCGAGTGCTTCGTTCACGTCTGTTGGCGTCACCACGAAAGACAAAGTGCACTCGCAAGATGCCTCGCCGATCGCCACGATTTTCACTGCGGCTTGATCCAGCGCGGCAAGTGAGCGCTCGCGAATCTCGAATAGGTGGCGCAGGCTTTGGCCCACCAAGGTCACGATCGCTACCCGCGCACCGAGCGCCACGCGATCCAGCTTTCCTTGCATCAATTCTCGGGCAAACTCCCCCCGAAGTGCACTGGCAGCCCGCTCCGCGAACGTGGGATCCACGGCGATAGAGATTTCGTCTCGCGATTCGGATTGCGTCGTCAACCAAGCATCGGCTCGAATCGCCGATACTGCGGCGCTCGCTCGGCCCAGAGCATCGCGAACTTCGGCGGTGGCTTCGCCGCCGACGGTGATCAGTCGAGCCTCGCGGATCGCGGTGACCGCCTTTAGCTCACCGTGACTTGCGATGCCGGCCGAGGTTATCCTTGTGCCTGGTTGTTGCGGATCGAATGAGTTCCGAATCCAGACTGGAATATCGGATTGCATAACCGGCTGCAATGTCTTCGGATGCAGGACTTTGGCGCCGAAGCGCGCAAGAACGGTAGCTTCGCGATAGGAAATTTCGGGAATCGTGCACGCCCCGGGCACCAGGCAGGGGTCAGCCGTTAGAACTCCGGTTACGTCTGTCCAGATAATGACTTCGTCGGCGTCGAGCGCCGCTCCCAGGATTGTCGCAGAGTAATCGGAGCCGCCGCGCCCAAGGGTTGTGAGTAATCCCTCAGACGTCGAGCCGATGAAGCCCGTCAAAACGGGAATGACCCCCTGGCGCAGCAACGGACGTAGCCGCGCCCTACAGCGTTCACGCGTTGGGTCCATGTGGGGATCAGCGGCACCGAAGTTGGCGTCGGTTAAAATGACTTCCGTCGCCGCAATTGCTTCGCTCGGAAGGCCGCGTTCGGCGAGCGCCGACGCTACCAGCGGGGCCGAAAGGCGCTCGCCTAAGCTGGCGATGGAATCACGCATCTGCGGCGTCATCTTCTTGTTGGCGATCGCCTCCCGGCACAGCATTTCACCTTCGCGAAATAGCTTCTCCATCTGCTGGCCGATGCTCTGGCGTTCCTCGCTTGTGCGCATCAAGGCGTTGCCGACCTGTGCGTGCCTGGCGCGTAATTCCCGGAGGATCGCGTCCACCGCTTGGCTGTTTCCTGCCTGTGACTCCTCGGCCGCTTCTATCAACTTATTTGTCACACCGCTCATCGCGGATACGACCACGACCACGTCGCCGTGATGTGCAAAAGCCTCGATGATTTCGGCCGCATTCTCGATGCGCAAAGCGTTGCCGACCGAAGTGCCACCAAACTTGAGCACACGAAGCGGTTTGTTGCCGACCGCTGGAGCGCGCAAACGCGCCGCGCCGTGCTGTGAATGAACAGGCGACACCCTGAATCCGAATTCGGCTGCTTGCCTGAGGTTGGGGTTGCTAGGCATGGAGTGTGGTGTCCATCAGCGGGGCGTTCACAAGTCGGGTATACCCACGACCGCGACCGACCCCTCTAGCTTCCTCTTTGAATACCGGTGACTCCGGTTCTTATTCCTCTCGAGCCCGATGCGAACCAGGCCCGGCTCTTCCCAAGGCACGTCATGGTAAGCCGACCGCAAATATGTGCTTTCCGGATTTCTGGTCCATTCTCCCGGGAAAAGCACGACGGTGTCTTTTTCGGTGACTTTCGGTGCAGGACGAGGAGTTTCTCCGGACACCGCGGCGTACAACGCTGCGGGAAGATCGCGTCCGGGTCCCAGCGTGAGATGGCCAACTTGGGTAGTGCGAGGATTAATTTCGATGAGGTAGGCGTTTCCGGTTCGTTCTTCCAGCATGAAATCAAACCCGTGCAATCCGGAAAGGCCAAGTCGGCGCGCCATTTTTTGTGTCGCGCTCGCCATTTCAGTATTCTCGACCAGTCGGAGCACAGTCGCCGGTCCTGACGAGCTGAGCTTGTGAATCACCTCGAAGTGGAGGCTCGCCAGCACCGTGCCCTTCCAGCATGCGATCAAGCTGGTGGCTTCGCGTCCGGGGACAAACTCCTGTGCGTTTATTACCCATCGAGAACGAAGAATCGACGGCCAGATCAGGGTCTTGTCTCGGTCGATCAAAGCCCGCTTGACCCCTTGCGCCAAACGGGGAGGCGCTTGCAGCTTGCGAAAGGCTCGGGCTGCTTCCTTCGCGGACTGCACGATCCGAACACCCTCGCCACCGAAGCTGCCGTTGGACTTAAGCACGACTGGGAGGCCAACCCGAGCAATCCACGCCTTGAGCTCGCTGCTGTCATTGATTTGCGCGGTCTTGGGTACGCGCAGGCCTTCGGCTTGCGCCATTTCCATGAACGCCGCCCTCGCATAGACCACCGGAAAGCTCTCCGGCAAGCCGAACGAGCGCTCGATCAACTCGCAGATCTTGATTCCTGCGTCCCGGCGATTCCGTGCTCGCTGATAAATCTGGTGCAATTGCCGGGTGGCGAGGTCGTCGCATGAGATCAAGAGGTCAGGATTCGCCGCCGCAATTCCAGCCTCGATGGACGCCAAAGGCCGCAAGCCGCGATAGGCATGCATTTGGCGCGGCGCCCCAGTATTGCGCAAAGGATGGCCGGACGGGCACACGGCATCCACGGTAAAACCCGCGTTCGCCAGTGCCATCGCTAGCCTGGCGGTAGGTATCCAACGCGACGTTGTGACCAGTAGAACAGTTGGCTTCAACCGAATCCCTCAATCAGCGATAAACCGTGACCGTCGCCCGCCCTTGCCGCGCTCAGCCCACTAGCTCGAATTGGCCCTTAGGCACAGGGCGCACCCCTCCCGGATTCCCAGGAGCGATGATACTAACCCTGAAAGTGCAATCGATCTGCCAAAAACTCCTCGTCTGGCGTCCTTGTTGCCGCCCGAAGGAAGCGATAAGTGCTTGATAACAGGGATATAAGAGACCGTTCAAGCAAGCGTCTAGCCATATGGACCGCCAAAAAGGGAAGCGCAAGCGCAAAGCGAGGGAAAAGTGGTTCCTAGTACCTCGCAGCCCTGTGCGAGAGGCCGTGCGTACATGCAAGGAAAAGCCATGCCAGAAGGCAAAGAAATGGCGAAAGTGTCGGGCCGCGCAAGCTCACCGAGCATCGGATGGCTTCTGAGGCGTCCTGCCGTGGGCACACGTGGCAAAGACGACGCATCGATTCGGACGCGTTGTTGACGGGGCCGCCGTTGCAAGCGTAAGGTTTAAACCAGTCAGCGGGCCCGTCGAACAGGCCGGCCCGTCAATGTTGCTTCGGCCCGTAAGTGTAGATTCAGCTTCCACTTGCACGAGGCTGGAGAGAACGGGGCATCCGCATGCCAACTGCGGATAGTTGGTCCAAAACGTGGACGTTCTTCGAGGACGCATGGCACGAGGGTAATGTGCGCATGTGGGGTCCTCGCACGCATGCCGCTTGGCTTTGCTCGGTCGTATTCGACGGCGCGCGAGCCTTTGAAGGGGTCACTCCCGATCTCGACTTGCATTGTGCGCGGGTGAACGAGTCTGCAAAAAAGCTATTCCTAAAGCCGACGGTTTCGACGGAAACGTGGGTAAAGCTCGCCCGCGAGGGTATCGCTAAGTTTGGCCAAGAGGTCGCGCTCTACATCCGGCCCATGTATTGGGCTGAAAAAGAAGGGCCCTGGGTTCAGGCGCACGATCCGGAATCCACACGGTGGTGCCTGTCGATCTACGAGGCGCCCATGCGGCCTCCCAAGGGCTTCTCGATCACGCTATCGCCCTATCGACGGCCGACTCTGGAGACCATGCCAGTGGACGCCAAGGCCGGCTGTCTCTACCCCAACAATGCCCGGTGTCTATTTGAGGCGCAGGCGAGAGGCTACGACAATGCCGTTGTCTGCGACCTGCTCGGGAACGTCGCGGAGCTCGCGACCTCCAACATCTTCATGACAAAGGAGGGGGTCGTCTATACGCCGGTGCCGAACGGAACATTTCTCGCGGGCATCACCCGCCAGCGGGTGATCGGATTGCTGCGAGGGGCCGGCATAACGGTGCTGGAACAGACGTTAAGCTACGCCGATCTTGAGGCCGCGGACGAAATTTTCTCGACCGGAAACTATTCCAAAGTTGTGCCGGCAACCCGGATCGGTGATCGTACGCTGAAGTTCGGCCCACGGTACACGCAGGCTCGCGAGCTGTACTGGGCGTTCGCGCATTCGCGTTTGTGATTGCGTTACAGTCAGATGTTCGAACAATGGAGCCGCGAAGCGTTTGTTGTCCGGGCTCTGCGGGAATTTTCATTGCAAGATCCTCTGATGCGCCAGAGGTGACGCGTTCAGGAAAGCTCCCGGCCGAGCCTCCCGTGAAATTTTTCTAATTCCAAATGAGGTGGTGTGTGGGAAACAGCCCCACCCTTGCGACGACCGAGTTGCTGGCTCCGATTTGGCAGCGCGTGTTGCAGCGGCCCTTTGTTCGCGCCGACGACAACTTCTTCGATCTTGGCGGCGATCCTTCCTCGGCGGTGCAGCTGTTCGGGGAAATCGCGAAAACATTCGGCCGGGAACTGCCGCCGTTAACCATTTACCAAACTCCGACGCTGGCCGCATTGACCGCCCTGCTGGAAGGAGCAACCCTGCCGCCATTTCCGACTCTGATACCACTGAGGGAGGGGACTGGCGACAGAGCCGTTTTCATCACGCACGGCCTGGGCGGCAGTGTTATGGAAATCTTTCATGTTGCGAAAGGCCTTCCATCACGACACCCGGTTTACGGATTACAGTCTCAGGGTTTCGACGGAAAAGTTGAACCGCTTGCGCGAATCGAGGACATGGCGGAGGTTAGTCTTGAAGCAATCCGGTGTGCGCAGCCTCGGGGACCGTACGCACTGGTTGGATACTCGTTCGGCGGCTTGGTCATGATGGAGGTCGCCCAACGCCTCCATGAGAAGGGAGAAAGTGTCGCGCTGCTCGCCCTGCTGGAAACTTTTCCGCACCAGAAGTATCTGCCGTTGAAAATGCGTCTCGGTCTGCGTGCGGGCCACCTGAAGCGCCATGCGTCCATTGTGAATCAGTTGCCGCTGCGAAAGAAGGTCGCCTATTTAACAAAGCGCTCCGAGCGGCGTTTGCGCGTACTCTTCGACAACCACGACCAAAGCGAAGCAAGCCGTCCGCCAGAAAATGGCTTGTTGTCCGGCAGCGCGCTGGAGAGGGTACGTGATGCCCAGTCCCTGGCCTTGGCGCGCTATCGGCCGCGGTTCTACCCAGGCAAGATAAATTTCCTGAAGGCCGCCGTGAACATCGCATTGTTTCCTGATGACCCGCAGGCCATATGGGCGAGGCTGGCGGAAAAATTCGAGATCGACACCGTGCCGGGCGATCATTTTGGAATTGTCACGACCCAATACCAGCGTGTTTCTGCCGTACTTTCACGGCATCTGGCTGCTGCATTCTCCGGGGCATGAACGCATGAATGGAGCAGAGAGTCTGGTGCGCACGTTGGTTGCCGGCGGGATAGAGGTGTGTTTTACGAACCCCGGCACGTCGGAAATGCATATGGTCGCGGCCCTGGACCGGACGCCGAGAATACGTAGCGTGCTGGGCCTATTTGAGGGAGTTGTCACGGGGGCGGCGGACGGTTATGCACGAATGGCGGGGAAGCCGGCCTGCACGCTGCTGCACCTCGGGCCGGGTTTGGCGAACGGTATGGCCAACCTGCACAACGCCAGAAAGGCGCAGGTTCCCATCATCAATATTGTGGGTGACCATGCGACCTATCATCTGCGGCACGATGGGCCCTTGACTTCCGACGTGGAAGGCATCGCGAGGCCGATGACCAGATGGTTGCGAACTTCGCGGGCCGCATCGGAAATTGGTCGGGATACCGCAGATGCCATTCTTGCCGCTCGAACGGCGCCGGGGCAGATCGCGACGTTGGTCATTGCAGCCGACGCGGCCTGGAGCCCGGGCGGCGCTGTGGGAGCAATTCCGGCTTTGCCAAGGCCACTGCTGCCGGCAACCGAGATGATCGAGCGGGCAGTGGCAACACTTGGTTCGGGCACGCCTACCGCGATCCTGCTGGCTGGAGACGCACTTTTCGGCAGGGGATTGGTTGCTGCTGGGCGTGTCGCAGCAGCAACCGGCGCGAAGTTGCTCGCGCCGTATCCTTTCACGCGCATCGAACGCGGCGCTGGCCGTGCTTCTGTCGAGCGTATTCCTTACGTTTTCGAGCAGGCGGCGGACCTACTGAAGGAATTTCGCCATCTGATTCTCGTGGGTGCACAGGTTCCCGTTACGTACTTTGCTCATCCGGACAAGAAAGCGTCGCCGCTGGCCGAAGGATGCGAAATTCACACGCTCGCGAGTCCCGCTGAAGATTGCGGGGGAGCTGTTGAATCGCTTGCCGAAGCTCTATCGCTGGGGGCAGCGGCCGCGACCCGGGCAGAACCTTCCGAGCGGCCAGCTATCCCCACCGGCGTCGTCAGCGGGTCTGGCATAGCGGCCGCCATTGGCAACCTGCTGCCCGAGAACGCTGTCGTTGTGGATGAATCCATGACCTCGGGGCGGAACCTGCTGACCTTTACCCGTGGAGCAGCGCCGCACGATCTGCTCGCGAATACGGGTGGATCGATCGGCATCGCCATGCCGCTGGCGGTGGGTGCGGCTGTGGCTTGCCCGGACCGCCGAGTGTTGTGCTTGTCCGCGGACGGCAGTGGGATGTATACCTTGCAGGCGCTTTGGACGATGGCGCGGGCGGGTTTGAACATCACTACGGTAATTTTTGCCAACCGTGAGTATGCCGTGCTGAAGCGCGAATTCGCGAGCTTCGGCCTCGGTGATCCCGGACCACGAGCGCGAGATTTGTTCGAGATTGATCGGCCGGATCTCGACTGGGTGTCGTTGGCGAAAGGGATGGGCGTGCCCGGAACGCGAGCTGCTTCGATCGAAGAGTTTGCCGAGGCGCTGCGAGAAGGATTCACGAGCGAGGGGCCGAGTTTGATCGAGGTGAGGTTGTAGTTCGAGGCTCTTGGTTCGTTGTCAGCGCGTTGTTGGGCCTTGCGCGGCCATCTTGGCCAGTTCGGCCTTGACGATTTTTCCCGTGGGCGTGACCGGCATCGCGGGCACCAGGAAAATTTCAGACGGGCGCTTGTACAGGGCCAGGTGTTGCGCGGCGTGAGCCGCCAATTCGCCGGCTGTAACCGCTGATCCAGGCAACAGCTGAACGAAAGCCACAACTTGTTCATCTCCCGGCACGGACCGGCCGATTACCGCGGATTGTACGACAGCTGGATGGGCATTCAGCACCGCTTCTACGTCTACGGGGTAGACGTTGAAGCCGGAACGAACGATCAGCTCCTTAGTGCGGCCGACGATGAAGAGACTGTCGTCTCGTAGTCGAGCCAAGTCGCGCGAGTTGAACCAGCCTTCGCTGTTGATTGCGGCTGACGTTTCTTCGGGAGCGCGATAATAGCCTTTCATGATGTTGGGTCCGCGCACCCATAGCTCGCCCACTTCGTTGTCGTCAACCACCCGGCCATTTTCACCCATCAGCTTGAGCTCAACGCCTGGCAGTGCTCGCCCCACGGAGACGTCCGTTCTCGGCGATTCGACTCTGGTTTGCGCAATCGTTGGAGAGCATTCAGTGATGCCAAAGCCGTTGTGCAGCGGCAAGCCGAAAAGTTTTTCGGTGGCGGATTTAATCGCTGGATCGAGGGGGGCTCCGGACGACGAGATAATGCGCAGGGCCGGAAAGTGGAACAATTCGAGTTTCCTCATTCTAGCATATTCGATCAATTGGCCGAATATGGCGGGCACGCCGAGCAGGACCGTCAAGTGCTCTTTCTCGATCGCGGAGCGCGCGGCGACGGGGTCAAAACGCGGAGAAATATAAATCGTCGCGCCGCTGAGCAGCGTGCCCAGCAGAACTACCGAAAGGCCGACGGCATGGGACATCGGCAGAATTCCATACAGGCGATCGTCAGGAGTGAGCGAGCGGATTTTTGCGGAAACAGCAGCGATGAACAGCAGGTTCTTATGAGTCAGCATGACGCCCTTGGGGACGCCGGTGGTGCCCGAGGTGTAAATGAGTGCGGCGACGCGGCTACCAGGATCAGGGTCGATCGGTTCGGGTACCGCGGTTTCGTTGAGCGCGCCGAGCCCAATGTGACCAAAGCCTGCTGCTTCGCCGATGAAGGCATTGTGGCGCTTGGCATGTTCGGTGGCGTGAGGCGAAGCGCTTGTCGTGTAAATCACGCGGCGGGCGCCAGAGTGCTCGCGGACGGCATCGATTTCGCGCGCGGAAAGCTTGGCGTTGACAAGCACCGGCCACGCGTCTATAGCGGCCAAAGCTAAGAGAACGGCGACCAGGGCGCGGCAATTTTCGCAGACGATCAGCACACGATCGCCTGGCCTGATCCCAGAGGCGATCAGCCAGGACCGGGTTTCAGCGAGGACAACAGAGAGTTCCCGATAGGTCCACGTGCCCGAGGCTTCTACCAGAGCCCGGTGGTCAGGCGAACACTCGACCCACGGGACGATGACATCACTGATGCGCGCAGGGAGGCCACGTAAGATTTCGGATACGTTATTTTCCCAGTGCTCGGTCATGGATGTTCTGAATTTGTAGTTTCCATTGAACAGCGAAGAGCGCGTGGCTGGCGAGGAAAAAAATCTGTTCGGCGCGCACTTATCGGGATCCGACGCGAACCGCCGCCGGAGGCGAGCAAACGTCGGCTTTTTTCGAAGTCAGATATTGCAGCCAATTGCGGTAAATACAGATCGCCGAAGCCTGCCATGTATTCTGCAACGTGTCCGCGAGAGCGCAGTCCGGAAAAACATCGATGAGGTCCTCCTGGCGATGGCTTTCGGCGTTTTGCCGAAACTCATTGAGGAGGTTCGCCGCTTCGGCGTCGAAATAGCCGTGCGGCATGGATGGGTAGGTTTCGCGCTCGCGCGTCAGGAATCTCCGGATGTCCCGGCGGTATTCCTTCAGCAGGGTCCGGCTGAAATACTCTGGATGTCCTTGGAAATGAACGAAGAGGCTCTGCTTTTTCTGTTTGACAAACAGATCGACGCCGGCTTCCGAAGACTTGGTGAGAACAGCATAGCCGCGCGCGGTGAGCGCATCTTCCCGAACCTGGTTCCAGCGGGAATGCGGAAAGCGCACCGTGGCGCCTGCGCCGTTTGTCAGTGGATGCTCGCTAAGGTTTTTGTAATCGAAAACGCCGAATTGTTTGTCGGGTAGAGGGCTACGGCCGATGCCATCGCTGTGAAGAACGCTGGCGTGCGCGGCCAGGCAGGACAAAACGGCGGACGCTGTGTTGTTTTCGGCCCAGTCGAAAACGTCGACGAGAGTGCGCCAGTACGGTTCGTCGCGGAGATTGGGCTGGCGTGGTTCGGTTCCGGTGATGATTACGGCGTCGGATTTGGCATTCAAGAGATCATCGATCCCGAAGTAATGGCTGCTGAGATGGAGTTGCGCGCGATCGCCGCGGACGATCTCGGGAAGCGAGTACAGCTTGATGAGTACGGGAACATCGCCGGATGCGGAATCCAAGAGTTCGAAAAACTGAAGTTCGGTGTCTTCCAGCGCGGGATCCGGCATGTTGTTGACGAGGGCGATCTTGAGGCATTCGGTAGAGTTGCCGTAGTGTTCGCGGGTGCCTCGTGGCGACATGGCTTTCTTCTCCGCCCAGCGAGCGGGAACCCGGCCTCCATTCATCATCAGTGGCATAACGAGCCTCCCAAGTTGCGGGCCCCGAAATTGCTGGTCCTCAAGCGGCGGGCACGGCCAGTGCCTGCTCGAGATCGGCAAGGATGTCGTCGATGTGCTCGATGCCGACGCTAAGGCGAATCATCTCCGGCGTCACGCCGACCTTGGCTTGTTCTTCCGGGGTCAGTTGGCGGTGCGTCGTGGACGCCGGGTGACACGACAAGGATTTAGCGTCGCCCATATTGACCATGCGCTTGAACAAGCGCAGTGCATCGAAGCACTTGCGGCTTGCTTCGAAGCCCCCTTTTACGCCAAAGGTGAGAAGCGAGACGCAATTCGCGCCCAAGTATTTGTGGGCCATGGGGTAAAGAGGGCTGTCCGGGAATCCGGCATAGTTGACCCATTGGACGGCCCGGTGATCGCGCAGAAATTCGGCGACTTTTCTGGCGTTTTCGACGTGACGCTCCACGCGGAGTGCCATTGTTTCGATGCCTTGCAGCAACAAGAAAGCGTTGAACGGCGACATGCACGCGCCGGTATTTCGTTGGCAGACGGTGCGGCAGCGCGCGACGTAAGCAGCGTCGCCAAAATGCTCGGTGTACACCAGATCGTGATAGCAGGGTTCAGGCTTGTTCAGCATGTAATAGCGGTCGGGATATTTGCTCCAGGGAAATTTCCCGCTGTCAACGATCATTCCGCCGAGGGTGGTGCCGTGACCGCCCATGAATTTCGTCATGGAGTGCACGACGACGTCGGCGCCGTATTCGAACGGGCGAAGTAGGACCGGGGTTGCGACGGTATTGTCGACGATCAGCGGCACGCCGTGCTGGTGCGCCACGCGCGCCAGTCCTTCGATGTCCGCGACGTTGCCGGCGGGATTGCCGACACTTTCGCAGAAGACCGCGCGGGTATTCTCGTCGATCCGCTTTTCAACGGCGTCGGGATGGTCGCTCTCGGCAAAACGCCCGTCGATTCCGCGCTTGGGAAAGATGTGTTGAAACAGCGTGTAGGTGGCGCCGTAAAGCTGGGGAGTGGAAACGATGTTGGTGCCGGACTCCGCGATGTTCATGATGGAGTATTCGATCGCGGACATGCCGGAGCTGACGCTAAGAGCTTCAACGCCGCCTTCTAGTGCGGCGACGCGCTTCTCCAGGACAGCGTTCGTGGGATTGCCGATGCGGCTGTAGATGTTTCCTTCGACTTGGTTGTTGAACAAGGCCGCGCCATGTTCCGCGCTGTCGAACTCGAACGCGACGGTCTGATAAATGGGCACAGCTACGGCTTTGGTAGTGGGATCGCCGTCGTAGCCGGCGTGAATTGCCAGGGTCTCTCTCTTCATGCGTCCATCAGCCTCAGCGTCACTGTAAGAACCAGGCAGCAGGCGGTAAATCCCCTGCCGGACCTGCAAGCCGCGCCGATAGCCAACGGAACGGACGGCATCGTTCGTTCGGGGAACGCGACGAAAATGATGCTGCCGCGTCCGGCCAGAAGGTTGCCGTTGCCGCCATTCGCAGCTGTTCGCACCCGGCCTCTGAAATCCCCCCTTTCAGAGGGCGTCCTCCACTTTACTTCGTGGTGGCCACAGCACTAGGCGCCGGCACTGCAGCGTGACTGCGCGAATGCGACTTCGCGAGCTTTCGCGTAAGGTGACGGGCGGCGAAATCAGCGCCGTAGGCAAAGCGCATCAGAGGCCCAAAGCTGTTCGCTGCCGCGACTCCGACAAAATAGAGACCAGGAACCGAGGACTCAAAGTTCGAGGCAAGGGCGGGGCTCTTACCCACGGTCTTCAGGTTCGAACGAATCTCCGAGCTTAGAAAAGTGAGGCGATCGAGATCCACCCTGTATCCGGTGGCGGCGATGACGTGACCGGTGACGATGTCGCGCTGCTGACCGTCGCTGGTACGAACGCGGAGGTGGACCCTGCCGTCTTTCACTTCGACGCCTTCTGGCGTGCAGCCCAGATGAAGCGGAACTTTGCCGACGACCCGGACCTTAGTCCGGTACGGGCCGGACGGTCCCAGGTGTCGGCGCACGATTTCGATACGCAGCCACTCTGGGAAATGACGGAACAGGGTAGGTGCTTTGCAGAAGAAACTGGATCGCAAACTGGCGCCCAGGCCCGACTGAGGGTGTCGAATTCGCTGCCACAGCGTGCGGGGTTTCCCGGTGGGTTTGCTATGAAACTTAAGCGTCGGGACCCGGGCGACGAGTTCCACCCTAGCTCCGGAGTCATGGAGTTCGGCGGCCAAATCGGTGGCCGAAGAGCCGCCGCCAACCACGATCACATCGCGGCCGCGAAATTTGGAGGGATCGCCGTGCCGGAAGCTGTGTGAAACGAACTGCTCGGGAACGCCGGCCAACGCTTCTGGCACGTATTCGAAGTGCGTGATACCGACAGCGAGGATGACTCGGCGAGCGGTCAGGACTTCGCCGTCGTCGAGGCGCAGGCGGAAGCCCTCCGGAATGCGCCCAATGGCGGAGACCAGCTTGTCTTCCAGCTCAGGGACGAACCGTTCCCTGAAGGCTAGGCCATAAGCCGAGAAAGTGTCCAACTGGACGGGGATGTCGGTGTCATGGTAGGCGATGCCGAGCTCGGAGCAGTATTTGCCCAATGGCAGAGCGCCTTGAGGATCGGAGATGTTGGACGCGAACCCATCTGATTTCAGCGACATACCTTTGGGCATGTGCGAAAGCCAACTGTCCATAGGACGGCCGAAAATGCGGAAACGAATGCCGCTGGCCCGGAAATGCGCGGCGAGGGAGAGGCCGTAGGGTCCCGCGCCGACGATTGCGATTTCGATCATGTTGAGGAGCCGCTCCTTGTCAGTTCGATTACTCGACCGGCCTGTCGGCGAACGCACCGACACGGTCCGGCCCTAACAGAGTTAAATCGTTCGAAGATTAGATAGCAATTGAGATGCCGCCAGTCCCAATGTAAGTCTTTTAGAATGAATCGCTTGTAATCGATGAGGGGCGAAGTGGGGAATTTGTTATCCCTTTGGGGCAAGGGTTTGCCCTTGGGCGCCTCATTGCGTCCAGCAGCCGGGGGCTGGCAGGAGGCTATTAGGAGGCCCGAGCGGGCGTAGAAGCGCTTAGGATCGCCGCGCAGCGGCCTTGGCGAGCTCCCGAGGAAGAGCCTCTCGAGGCCTTAGCTAGTGATTAGGCCGAGATTGACGCCTCGAGGGTGCTATGCCTTTTTGGAGAGTTTCCGTGAGACGTAGGCTACCACGCAGTTTACCGATTCCAGGTTTTCCGGGATCACCTCGTCATCTTCCACGGTGATTCCAAAGTGATTCTGGAGGTAGCCGACCAGCTCGAGTGCGCCGGTCGAATCGATTACATTGCCTTGGAGAGGTTCGCCATCACGCAGAGCTTCGGCATGGCCGGACAGGAAAGTGTCGATGAGAAAGGTACGAATATCACGGTCGATGTCGGCGGTGTTCATTTCTGTGAGGGATCCTTTGTGATCGGTTTATGAACTGCGAAGCCGAAAGGTGAGTGGAACGAACTCCCACCAACGCCACATCGTCGTTCACACTATAAAACCTATCAGCACGTATATCAACCCAGCGATCGTTTGGCCAGATGCTGCGGCGAATCTGTAACCTGCCGGTGCCGGGCGGGCAGCACTCCGCTTGCGGGTATAAAATCTGAGGCCGGAGGAGACTCGCAGCAATGTCCAACAGATTGGTTGCGCGGCAGCAAGCGGAACTGGTCGGGCGAGCAAGAACGAGGTGTCAGAACCCCGCTCGTCTGGCTGGCGCCTGCCTTGGTGGCCAACCGTTGTGTGCAGTGCCGAGCAAGCGTACGATGTGCGGGCTACAGGTCCAGGTCGCAACTTGCGCCTGAGTGCGAGTGCTGAAACCTTACCCGGTCCGCACATGCCAACGCGATTTGAAGCGTATCCACACGACGACCGTTCCCACATCAACGGTGGCAGCTAGCTCGGAGAATTTTGCCCCGCCAGGAAGCCGCCGTCGAGAACCAAAGACTGGCCGGTCATGAAAGAAGCGCGATCCGAGCACATCCATAACACGGCTTCGGCAATTTCCGGCGGTCTTCCAAGGCGGCCGATGGGATGGCAACTGAGAACGTATTTGTGGACCGACGGCACGCGAAAGATCCGATCAGCCATCGGCGTTTCGACAAATCCGGGGGACACGGCGTTAACGCGAATACCGCTTTTAGCATTTTCCAGCGCGGCGGTCTGCGTCAGCCCGATGACTCCATGCTTGCTCGCGCTGTATGCTGCCGCCCCTACAGAACCGACCAGGCCGGTAATCGACGCCATGTTTACAATCGCACCGCCACGGCCTTGCTTGAGCATCTGCCGAATTTCGTACTTCAGGCACAGCCAGACGCCCTTGAGATTGATATTGATGGTGCGATCAAAGTCTTCCTCCGATTGTCTGATAATGGGCGCCCAAACGCCCTCGATCCCGGCGTTATTAAAGGCGACATCTAAGCGGCCAAAACTCTCCACGGTCTTCTCGACGAGCGACTCGACCTCGGAGGCTTTCGATACATCCGTTTTCACGAACAGGCTATGGCCGCCGGCGGCACGGATTAGCTCGATCGTCTCCTGGCCTTCCGGTTCGCGCCGGCCCGCAACCACCACCTTAGCTCCCGTTTTGGCGAAAAGCACGGCAGTATCGCGGCCAATACCGGACGTGCCGCCGGTCACGAGCGCAACTTTGCCTTCCAGATCAGATGTCATAGTCTCCTTCACGAAACCAACCTCTCAAGATGGAACTGCAGAGTGTGGGCTTGGCGTCGAACTTTCGTCAATCGGGTATGATCGAATACCTTCACAGGAGAAAGGCCGATGGGTCTATTCGAGCATGCATGACGACAAACTTGTGGGCACCTGGAAGCTGGTGTCCGCCTCGAGCACAACATCGACGGGGGACCGGAGCGAAACTCCCCATGGTCCAAACCCTGCGGGGTTCCTCACCTATACGGAAGATGGCAGAGTAACCGCCTTGATCAGCTACGGTGGACGAAAGTCACTCTCTCTGGGCGGTGGGACTCTGGAAGAACAAGCTGAAGCGTTTAAGACATTTCTTGCCTATGCGGGACGCTATGAGTTCAGCGGTGACAAGGTAACGCACCACGTCGAAATCTCATCGATTCAGAACTATGTAGGCAGGGGCCTGGTCCGCAGCATCAAGTTCGATGGCGATCGAATGCTATTGATTACGCCACCGACGCCGGTGAACGGGAAGATCCAAACCGTCGAATTGATTTGGCAACGCCTCCCCGTCGGCTCCTGAGAAGCGCAGTGTCATTCGCTCCTGACTCAACAGCTCGAACCAGGTTTTCACACAATTACCGGAAGGCTCTTGAGGCCCCGAAATCCAAATGTAGAAGCCCACTCGGGTCGCGGACCCGTGAGTTTCATGTCCGGAAAGCGCTGCACCAGATTCAGGATCGCAATTTGTCCCTCTAAGCGCGCGAGTTGGCTTCCAATGCAAAAATGCGGACCCGCACTGAATGCCAGGTGTTGGTTGTTCAGCCTCTTCAGGTCCAGCTGATCCGGTTCCTTGAACTGTTTGGGATCCCGGTTGGCCGCACCGAGCATGCATAAGATCGACCAACCCTTGGGTATGCGCTGGCCGCAAACCTCGATATCTTCCTTGAGCACGCGAGCGGTAAACTGTACGGGGCTCTCATAACGCAGAATCTCCTCGACGGCCGCGCGAATCCCCTCCGGTTTCTCACGCAACTCCGCTGTCTTGTGGGGGTGCCGGAGGAGCGTGTACATCCCGTTGCCGATCAGATTTCGAGTGGTCTCGTGGCCTGCGAAGAGCAACGCGATACACTGCGCGTAAAGCTCCTCTTCGGTCAGAACTTCGCCTTCTTCCTCGATGTCGATTAGAAGGCTAATGAGGTCCTTCCCTTTATTGCGCCTGCGTTCCGCCACGGTCTTTCGGAAAAATTCGGTTAACTCCACAAGGGCATCCTGCGCCGCGCGCGCCTCTTCCACGGTGCGATTGGGATTGCCTCGAAACGCCGCGACAGCGCGCGACCAGTTGACAAATGTATCGTGCAGTTCCTGCGGTATTCCGAGCATTTCCGAAATGATGCGCACCGGCATGGGGTTTGCGAACTCGCGCATGAGTTCAACTTCGGAGCCGTGCTGAAACGGCTTCAGCATTCGATCAACGATAGCCTCGACTTGCGGGCGCAAGCCTTCGACCGCCGCGGGGGAAAATCCCTGGTTGAGAAGTTTGCGGAGCCGGGTGTGCTCCGGAGGGTCCATGAAAATCAGCCACAGGCCCAGCATGCGCGCAAGTTCGCTGAATTCAGCTTGGCGGCTGAACGGCAGAGGCAACAACATCTGCTGCGCGCGTTTTGCGGAAAGCCTAGGGTCCTTAGCAATCGAAGAGCACTCGGAGTGGCTGAAAATGGACCATACCGCCCATTTGCCAACATCCACGTAATGCAGCGGACCTTCCTCGTGCATGCGGGCGTAGGTGGGATAGGGGTCCTGCAGAATTTTGTCGCTGAAGACAACTTTTTTGCCCGGAGCGGTAACCTTGGACAACCTTCACCTCTTTGCAATGTAGAATGCAGACGACTAGATTGTGCTTCAGCTTTGCTCTCGGGTCCAGAACATGCGAAGCGGCTACCGCGTCCCGGTTAGCTAAGACGAAAGATGCATCGACGCGCGTCCGGCCATCCTTCAGACGCCTCAAATTGGAACACGCTCCATTCCAAAGCGGTAGTTGCACTTTATGCGTCGGTGGTAGCCAACAAGGGCATAAGTGTGGTGTCGCCATCAAACGGGGAGGCATACCATAAGGATGGCTCTGCCAAGGTTTGGTGCAAAGCACGGTCCGCAGCCTTGTAGTAGAAAGGGCACGATGGGTACTTTCGCAGGTAAGGATCGAACTGGGAACAAACGGCCCGGATGATGGGGGGAAAGCCCAAGATCTCAAGAATGTGACTCCCGGTTTGTTTTGCGTGCCGATAGGCGGCCACGCACAGGGCGTTAACAGTGAGGGGATCATCGTTCTTGGCGATCATATCCGCCACGAAAGAACGTCTAAGGCCAGAAGTTCGTGCCGGATCGCTGCGAACCACGACGTACCCGAGGAGTTCCGGGCCAGAATAGCAACAAAAGACGCCCGTGCTGCCCTCGTCGTCGGGAGTCTGGCAGTGCCACCGCAAGGTGCCGGGCGATCGGTCGGCCAGCAGGCGGGGAGACTCGTGGAGAACCGACTCCCAAAGCGTTTGGAAGTGGTCGCCGATTTCGGCGACCGTGATCTGTCGAACGGCGAGAGAAGATGGGTGAGGTCGCGGCCATCGTCTACGGAGCGTCTTGTCGGTTCCCACAGCAAACGAAGCGATCGTGCCGGCCAGGCGCGCGGCGGCCCGGCCAAGGTGGAGTTTGCCCATTACTGCTTGAGCGAAGGGTTGAGCTCGCAAGACCCAGAACAGGACTTCGTAGTCCAACTGGGGAAGAGGGCTGGACTTGAACACTTTAGCGATCTTTCCAACTGTCTCGATGGCCGTTGTCGTGAGGTAAAGATCAACGAATGGCTGACGATAGAAAGCGGCGTTCAGCGTAAAGCTGAGCATCCGGTGAGCGGGCTCAACGACAAGGCCGTGACCGGTGACGGCGAGCAGCTTTTTGCCGCCGAAATGATACAGGGACGCGATGTTTCCCAGATAGCCTACTACCTTGCCATCGGCCTCCAAAACCCAGCCGATCGGGAGTGGGTTAGGGCAATGCTGCAAGGCCGGATTGTCACGCCAGAGGCGCTCCCAGTTCTCAAAAGAGTCCGGAATGAGGCCCCAGCGATGCTTGAGTGCCCGAACAGCCGCGAAGTCAGAGAACTGGGCTTCCCGGAGTTTTGTTTGGGCAGGCGTCGCCCAGGGAGCGCTCGGATCATGGCTCGCGACCGGGGGACCTTGCCGGCGAGCGCGTATCTTAGCGAGAATCAAGTTCGCAATTTTCTTTTCGATCGAGGCCACTGGAATCTCAGACCGTTTCGCTCGTGCTACTGACGCTTCAGCTATCGCCGAGGCCACCCGACTTGATGTTATAACAATGTCCCAAGATTGTTGGGCCTAAGGCCGATGATTCTGCAAGATGCAGCCGAGATGGCGGACAAACAGCCCGAGTTTTCGAGCGGTCATAAGGGAGTAGGTAGAAGAGGCACGGCCAGGGAAATCTGGAGTGCTCGACTTCACATTCCGACCCTGGATGTACGAAGGGAACCCACGTCCAGTCCGGCATGATTGCTGCGAGGAAGCGGCCTAGCGCCAACCGATCTTGTGCTTATTGCACCTGTGCGGCGAGGCCTGTCGGTGGTGCTGGCGCGGTTTTTGCGCCGCCGGTGAGTATGAAAAGGGTCGCTGAGTATCCTGGGAAGCTGAATTGAATCGCGTTTGAGGCCACGGTAGCCGGAGAACCAGCGACGATTTTGTTTAGATTCGCGTTGCTGTACGTATAGACGGCGGCGCTCCCGGTGGAATCGAAATTTGCGATAGAGAGTGAAGTTTGAATGGCTGAGGCGGTCTTATTGATGACCACGATGGTTAAGGCTTTGTCGCTCGATCGCGTGGCGCCGTACACGGAGAGCTGTGACTCGGTGGCGTCGGAGCTGGCGGACAATACCGCAGTGTCGCCGAATTGGCTGCCGGCGCCATCGTAGTTTCGGTACAGCCGAAAGGTGTAGGCTTCGGGATCTGTCGAGTTCACCGTGTCGTACAGGTTTGCGAGCTGCAAACCGTAATAGCCGAAGACCCCTAAAGCATCGGCGAGGACCAACGCATCGGCCAGGGAGTTGCCGGTGTGTTGTACTTCATATTCGGACATCGCGACGCAGGTCCCTGGGTAGTAGGTGGCAACCCAGTTCTGAAATCGGGGGATCATTTCAAGCGGGCCGCCCAAAAGACCATTCAATGCGGTTCCAGGGTTGTAGGTCGGGTCCCAGTAGTTCCTCACTTGCGTGAAGGAATTTGCAATCGAGCTTGAATCCCCCACGATGTAGTGCTCGTCAAAGCAATCCAGAGAGCGCGAGCCGTGAGCGGCGTCGTAGGCGGCGAATTGCTGGAGGTAGTATTGCCCCGAACACAGCGTGCTGCTTCCGCTGGGGTTGTTTACACACCACCCAAATTGCTCGAAATCAGATGGTCCAAATACTTTCGCAGTAGGATCTACCGCTTTGATGGCAGTCGCATAGGATTCGCCGAGCGGCGTGATCGTGCTGTAATCCGGCTGGCTAGGCTCCGCATCACGGTGGGTGTTGGACCAGCCGCCCGGTTCGTTGTCGAGCTGGTAGTAGTTGACGCCACCACTGGCCGCGTTTCCGTATGTCGAGACAAAATGACTGACCCAATTGTGCTGAATCGTAGTGCTGTTGGCCGTCATGTTCAGGGCTATATTGTTATCGACAATGTTGGTGCCGCCAGTTGTGACGCCGTTTCCGCAGTTGACCCCATTAATGACGTTTGCCGACTGCTGAGCGCCGTAGGCGGAAACCGGGTAGCTGCAGGTCTGGGCAGTGGTATTGGAAATCCACGGGATGATCGGGATGGTCATCAAAATATGGACACCCGAGTTCGCCGCCCGGTAGGTGGTAATCATGCTATCCGGGCCAGGAGCGAAGGTTTGGCAGACGAACCAAAAGTCGGCTCCGTCGCAGGTTGCGCCGATCGTCCAGTTATAGCGGGTAGCCGCATCACCGCCGAATCTTACGTTCGGGATTTTTAGCTCGGTGGCGAGTGCGGTGTTGAGCTGATTCGCGCCTCCCAGCATACCGTAGATATCCGGGTTGATCGCCTGCCGCACGGATGTCGCATTGACAGTCAAAGTGGGGGCAGTTTGGGCGACGGCCGTTGATAGTCCGGAAACGAACGATGCCGCGAGGACAGCGGCCACGAGAATCGGGCGAATCGAGATCGACCGCATTCAGCCCCCTTAAAATATTTCAGGTCCACAGGAGCATTGGATCAATGCCCGGTCTAGACAGTGCGACACAGCTCTGCAATCAGGATTCGGGAAGGCGCGCCACACTGCCCGGCCTCAAGGGTGTGACGAAGGTTCCCCCGCGAACTGCATGGTCACGCAGCAGCGCTTATCAAAAGGCTAACCGCTGGGGTTGTTCATTGTCCCCTGGCCGGAGGGACAGTTTTAGGACAGTCACGCGGTGCGGAGTGAAAACCCGAGACCTTACGCACAGAGCGGATGGTGTTCTCAAGCCCATAAACGTCCGCCGCCCGAAGGAGGGTCAGGTTGCCTGTTCACCAATGCGGGCCACCAGGTGGTCCAGGGTGAACGAATTCTGGAACGCGCGCAGGCCGTTATCCGCGATGCGCCGGCGTTCCGTTTCGTTCTCCAACAGATAGTGTATCTTTTTGCGCAAGTCGTTAGGGTCACCCGGAGACACGTAAAGTCCGGTCTCGCCGTCAATGATGGTATCGGTTTGTCCCGCGGTCTTGGTGACAATCACGGGTTTGCCCATGGCCATGGCTTCCAGGATCGAAGTGATTCCAGCTTGGAAGTCGGTCTGGTAGAGAGGAATTACGACGATCTTGGATTCGGCGTAGAGCTTACGAAGTTCAGGATACTTATATTTGCGAACGTCGACGTTGGTAGGCACTTGACGCCCTTCGGCTTCGTTCTTGCCCTTGGACCATAAGCTGCCCGCGGCTATCTTCACGTCGCAATTCAGACCATTCGCCGCTTCGATCAACGTCGGGTAATCTCTCCATTCCAAACCAACCGAGCAGACCTGGTGCCGTTCCGGGATTTCTGGCATCGGCCGGAAGAACTGCTGGTCCGCCATGAATGGAATCTGGACCACCTGTTGAGAAGGGGTGAAAAGGTCGTTCACGACGAAGTCTTTTTGCACGGAAGAATAAACAAACACGGTGGATATGTGGGTCCGCAATTTGAGCAGCTTCCATAGGAAAGCCTTCTTAGGAGGGGAAAGGCGATGTCCGATCATCAAGTGCTTCTTGTTCGCGCCGAAAAGCTTCAAGAACAAGGCGAGCGGCATCCCGATGGTCTCGCTGGGAGTAAACACCAGATCGAAATTGTTGCGCCGCCGAAATCCTTCTAGTGCGAGGGCCACAGAACGACCAAAGGCGATTCTCACGAACTTGTCCAACCAGCGCGTTGCACCATCGATGTCGTTGAACGAGATGATGCTGGCGTTGAGGCGTTTGGAAAGCTCAAAAAAGTCAGTTCTTGGATAACGATCTTGCGCTATATCGCCCGCCAGGCCGGAAGGGATATTTACGCTCACCAGTATCAGATTCCGTGTCATGTTCTCCTGAACTCTGGAAGCAATCCGATTTGCTTCGGCGCCTTTTGGCGTCAACCTTTTGTCTAAGGGGTGGTCCAACAGTTCCATCCATGCGCCTTAGGTTCTCACATCAGGATCTAGCTAGAATCGGAAGCCCTGAACCGTCCGAACGATCGGCAATATGGTGTTCACAGAATCTGCGCTCTCTATGGGCGCCACCGTCGAAGTCTGGTCGGTGAGGAGTCGCGGAAGGCGCGCGGTCGTAATGTGAATGGAAGGCCAAGAACGGTTCAGATCGGCACAGAGAACTTCGGCGGCGGCCTTCGCCATGGCGTACTCGGTCATGTTGCGAGGCCGCTCCTCAACCGCAACCGAAGAAGGGTAAAACACGGAAACAGGCTGTTTGCTCGACTCCTTCAGTGCCGCGCAAACTTCGTAGAATCCACGAACATAGAAATCGAGAAACTCGTTAAGAATCGACGAGTCAAATTCTCTGGTTCGTCGGCCGAAAATCTGAGAGGTCGCATAGTAGTAGAGGTGCGAACTTGGTCTCGCGAGTGAATTCAGCTGCGGTGATGCCGACGACCGCACGTCATAATTCAAGACGTCACAATCGGCGCCCCACTTCTTGATTTCGGCGGCAATTCGCTCTGCATCGTCTCGCCCAACTGCATAGGTGATGATCGGACGGCCTCCGCCTGCTGCAATCAACTTGGCGGTTAACTCTCCCAGGCCGCGCGATCCACCAACGATCAGAGCGGTTTGACTGGCGAATTCATTGTGTTTGACCAGTGCTGCCAACTCACTGATCGGAGGCTGTGTAATAGGTGGGTATCGAGCAAACGCTTCAACGCTCCCGCGCACGCCAAGCCCGTGAACCTCAATTTTGAGCAGTCGAAAGTGCTGATCGGCGCTAGCCACGTGATATTGCAGCGACGAAGGTGTGCTCTCCCGGGGAAATTCGATCGCGAAGCTTGCAAAAAGAGAATGCAGGCCGGGGCATTCCATGCCAATGAGTCGCGAAAGACATAGAAGCGCACCGACTCTCTCCATGCCTAACCATTTTGCCACATGCGGGAAGTGCGTCTTTGACTCGTGTAGCGTAGTTGCGAGGTGGACTGTTCCCGAGCGGCCGGGCATTTCCGCGAGCGAAAGTTCGCGGCATAGAGGCTGATCGTCCACCGGGCATTGTTCGGAGAGGCTGTCAGGTCTGCCCACTGCGCTCAGAACCATGCGCAAGTCGGCGGCGGTGGTACCGTCGACACGCGCTTGCAAACGCAGTTGACCGGCTGGCGATTCCAGCCGGTGGATTTCGATAGCGTCGTCCAAATAGACCGGTGCCGGGAATCGCACCGTCAGCTTTGACGGAAATGGCAGATCTGGCGACGATGCCGCGAAAACGTCCAAGGAGCGGAGCACCGTGTGCATCCCGTGGACCACCGGCCTGCCGGACTGGGTACGCCGGGCAGCCACCGAACTCATGTGCATAGGGTTCCAATCGCCGGAAAGCCTCGCAAATTCGGTCTGGCGTTCCGAGGAAAACTTGAAGTTTTTCGACGGTGAGGGATTCATCAAGTGATCGTCGCAAGCCTCTTGGATGGAAGGGCACATTTGAGTTCCAGCTATGATTCCAGAGACGGTCCGACGCAGTTCTGCAATATCACACGAGGATCGTCAAGCCGGGGATGAAGACTCATGTCTTTTCCCAGGAGTTTGAAGCAGGTGTCCTTGAAGCGGCGAATAATCAAGTCCTCGTTCCAGCGGGTGATTCGGATGCATGGCGTTTGAATCGGCAAGTACTGCTTCCATTTCTTCCTGACCGGCCAGTAGCATCGGAAGAAATCGGGCGCCAACGGCCCGAAACTGGTGTTATGAATGGAATACGCGGAGATGGCATAGCAATTCTTTTTAGCCTTCCGGGCGGACATGCAAATGTCGGTACCGTAAAAATGGAAATGTGGAAGGTTTGGGTCAAATCGCAGATTCGAAGACTTGCGCAGAATGAGTATGAACTCATCCAAGGTATCGATGGCCACCGGTTGGTCAAAGGGCGCGCCAAGAGTACCCAGGCCAACCGAGTATAGATATGCAGCGAATAGCCCGCGGTTGTTGACGCCGGAACAGCCGAGTACACCCCAATCTAGATCTGTTTTCTCGAGTATCTTTAAGGACCGATGGAGGTCCTCAAGCCAGCCTGTTGGGAAATACACGTCCTGGTGGGCAAGGACGATGAGGTCCGTCTTTGCTTTGTCAATCGCATCGTTGTAACTCATGGAAGCCGACGGAAATCCTTCCTGAATTATGATCCTATCAGTCGGCAATCCGTCCAGACACGGAGACGCGGCGAAATTCTTCTCAAAGATCGCAGGGTTGCCGCTCTTGTTGACAACGAACGTTACATCCGGAAGTTGATCAGCCATGATTCGGGTCCGTCTTCCATTTTAATGAAATCAAATGCGACAGATTTTCACCTTTTTCTGGAGACCTTGATTATTTTAACCGGTTGGCATTCCTGACGCGAGGGTCTGTGACGCGGAACGCAATAGAGGTTTGGGGCCAGTGCCGGCCCGTCGGCTGGCGGCTCGAGCAACGGCGCACGATCGAGCCAGCGTTCATCCATCCGGCTTCTGATGGTCGTTTCTTTCCGTGCGGATCCAAGTGGAATCACTTTTGGAATTTCGCAAGAGGGCTGGGATCAGCAGCAGCTTCCACACCACATAAAATGGGGCTGCCAGAAGCGATGCGACGTCTCGCCAGCTTCCGCCTCCCACCACAATCGCGGCGAACAGGTGGATCACAACAACAGCGAGGCCCACGAGGCCAGTCACGCGCAGGAGGGTACAGGGCGCGGACGCAGCTACGACGAGCAGCGTGACGTGAAAAGCCAGAGGCAACAGCCACAAATCCAACAACGGCTCGACAGCGCGGAGATTTCCGCGCGTGACGTCGCGCAAAAGACCCGGAGTTTTTTCACGGAGGATCCGGAAGCGGCCTCCTTCCCAACGCGAACGTTGGGTTTCCACGCCCTTTCCCGCCGCCGGCATCGCACCGCGAACGACAGCTTGATCGACGAATTGAACGCGTTTGCCTGCCCGGATGAGCGATATATGGTATTCCAGGTCTTCGACTACGGACGCAGCCAGGTAAGGAACCTCCTCAAGCGTCTCTCGCCGCATCCCGAAACCATTGCCGTAGATGCCGCAGGAGAGTCCCAGGCGGTCTCTTCCCCGTGGTCTCGTGACATTGAACCCAAGCAACGCAACATTCATCAATCTGGTTCGGATCGACTCGGCCGGATTTTTCACCAAATAGCGGCATTGCACTGCTTGCGCACCCGCTTGCAACAAGCCACCTGCCTCCCGGATGGCGTTCGTTGCAACTTCGGTATCAGCATCGACGACCAGAAACGCGCCGACGCCTTCAGCGAGTAGCCGCTTGAAAGCAAAGTCCAGTGCGAAGCCTTTGCCGCGCAGGTTCAAGTCGCGTCGCACGAGAACCCGGGCCCCACATTGGGCGGCGACCTCCGCGGTTCGATCGTCGCAATTGTCCGCGACGACCACGATCTCGGCGCTAAAGTCTCCGGGCTGTGCCTGCCGCAGGCTGGTAATGCAGGCGCCCACACTGGCTTCCTCGTTGTGGGCCGGGACCACGATGGCCAATCGCGCAAATCGATTGTTCGGGACAAAGAATCTTTTGCGGACAGGCAACAGAGCAGCGGCTGTTAAGCAAAATAGCTCCACGGTACCGGGCAGCGAAATGACCGCGGCGACGAGTCCGATGCAGCACCACGTGGCGACCAAGAATCCTGTCGGAGTTAGCATTTACAGGCTGCAGGTCGAACGGGAAACCATCGTCATACGTGAACTTCGGCCTTGGCCAACCATTCCTCAAGTTGACTGGCGACTTCCGTGACGAATGGTTTTTCTAGAATGGTATAGTGATTTCCGGGCAAAGTACGCGTTTCCACGCCATCGAGCGCAGTCTGCTGCCATCCGAGGGTCATGTCATTTTCCAACTCGCGCGCCTGCTCTTTGGCACGAATAAGGTGGATCCTTCCTGGGTAAGGTTTCGGATCGAAAGCCTCGCCGATGGTGGCAAGAATCGCGATATTATCGTAGGTGTCCTTGGCATCCGACGCTTGTGTCGTTGTCGAACTGTTTCGTGAAGAAGTCCATTCCTGCTTCTTCTTCTGCCAGGAAATGATACCTCGGACTCCAGCGTAGAACTCTTTCCATTGTCCCCGGAAAAACCTGCGACTGTACTTCGCGACCCGGTCGGAAAGATAGCTGGAGCGATACTTCAACGATTCGAGCGCAGGTAATTTGCGGTAGTGGGACGAGTTTACGCTCTGGACCAGAGCAAGCAGGGAGACGGTTTCGCCAATTTCTGTGAGTCGGCGGGCGACCTCAAAGGCGACGGTGCCCCCGAAGCAAAAACCAAACAATTGATAAGGGCCATGAGGCTGAACTTTGCGGATATCCTGTAGGTAGAGCTCCGCAAGGTCTTCCACCGTCAGAGGATCTTTCATCTCTCGCAGTTCCGGAGCTCGCACACCATAGACGGGAATGTCGGGTTCCAGAAGGGACACAAGCGCGCGGTAACGCAGCACGTGTCCCGTGCCGCAGTGCATACAGAATAGCGGCGTTCTGTCCCCTTTGGGCCGCATCGGCACGATGTGAACGGGCTGAGCTTCATCGTTGTTCGCTCCTCCAAGTTCACGCGCAAAAGACTCGATGGTCGGATGGGATGCGAGTTTGGAGATCTCAAAGCGGCGATGAAATGTTTTCTCGATTTCGATCATCAGCCGAATCGCGAGGATCGAATCGCCGCCGATTTCAAAGAAATCGTCGCGCAAGCCAATGTTTTCGAGATCGAGTACCTCTTGCCAGATCCGGACAAGCTCGGCTTCAACGGCGCCCGCCTGCGTGGCCCCAACGCCGTTGGACGTTCCCAGTTCCTGTGCGAGCGCCTCAATGGTTGGGTGCGACGCGAGTTTGGAGATCTCGAAGCGCCGATGGAATGCTTTTTCGATTTCGATCATCAGCCGAATCGCGAGGATTGAATCGCCTCCGGCTTCAAAGAAGTCGTCTTGAGTGCCAATGTTCTGGCGATCGAGTATTTCTTCCCAGATCTGGATAAGCTTGGATTCGACGCCATTTACTTCGAGCGATGGTGCAGGACCAGTCTGCTGAGCCTGGAGTGCCGGGGTTCCAGGCTGTTTTCTTACGGGTTGAGTACTGGGGTCGGGTGTTCGCGCGTCTATTTGCGGGGAATCAAACCCCACGTGCTTTACGGTCATCGGCGCGCCTTCTACGACGGCGCCGTTTACATCGAGTTCGAAGGTGAAGATCTGGCCCTCGGTCTTGACCAGGTGAAAACCGAGCTTTTGATAGTGTTCCTGGACCAGTTTATTTCGATCAGTAGGAGTGTACGTTCCAAGGAGGGTGCGAACGCCCTCTTTCTTAGCTTGATCCAATATAGCCTTCAGGACCATATTCTCGACGCGCCTGCCGAGCACGCGACAGCTCATCAGCCAAGTGTCGATTTCCCAGATTTCTTTGGTGGCGCGGTGGCAAATGACCACGCTGATCATACCGTTATCGCCGAAGGCGTCGGACAACCGCACCTGCAACGTAAAGTACGCGGGATCGTGCTGCATGGCGGCGACTTGCGCTTCGGTGTAACGCTTTGTGGTGAGGTTGAACTGATTTGACTTGTTGATGAGCTGGGCGATTCGCGCGCGTCCGGTCTCATCGAATGGTTGAAACGTAATTTCCATCGCCAGGGAGGCGAGATAGGATTCCAGATCGCCCGCTTGTTTTTGTAGACTCACCCGACGCGCATTGTCTTGATAGAAATCGGCGCGGCGCAAGTCATCTTCAGAAAAAGCGACCGCTTCAAAGTAGCCGGCGGCCGCGAGAGTTCGCGAGTACCCCGCTGGATCGTCGGGTAATTCAGGCACGGCAACTTCCGGCAGCATCTGGCGGATCAGTTGTCTCTCAGCGGGATTGTCGTCCAGGAAAACCATGGACTCCAGACCGAGCGAAAGTTCCTGGGCGATGGCCTTGATATTTGTGGCCTTGTCCTTCCAGTTCGCTTGAAAGATCGCGATGTGATTTTCCTTCAGCAACATCTCCGGATGTTCGCGGAAGGGCTTGCGCGCTGTTTCATCTTCATTTTTCGAGCAAACAGCGAGCACGATCCCACGAGAGCGCAAATCCAGAGCCAAGCGTTGCACGCTTAAGTGGGCTTCGCCGGCTGGATCACCCTGGCCGATCCGGATGCCTTCCAAGCCGTCGTCTCCAATGACGCCGCCCCAAAGAGTATTGTCCAGGTCCAAAATCAGGCAGCGCCGGCTTTTTCCGCGGAGGGCTGCGATGCCCCTGCAAACGTGATCAGCGTACAAGGGGATAAAAGTGTTCGAGAAAGGCATCTTCGCGGAATTCCACTCATGGGGTGCGTGCCAGTCGCCAAGGCCGACCGTCGAAGCCAGATGATCGACATCGATCACGATATCGGTCGAGCTGCGAACGGTTTCGCCGATGCCGGTATTGACACCATCGATGATCCGGCGCAGAGAACCGGGATGAACTCCGTCCATATTGCCGAAAAGGGTCTCAGGCGGGGAACTTATGGTTTGAAAAATGCACAGCGCTTTGCTGTTCCGTCCGAGGGCTTCTCTAACGGACTGAAGATATCCGAGTGACGCGTCGATGGCTGCGGCGCCGTTTTCTGCACTCCCGCCCGCTCCTTTGATGGGAAGGCCGCGATAATCAATCGCCAGCAGAACGGCATCTGGAGTGGAACGATTAACGAGCGAGTCCGGGTTCAGGGCGTCCTGCAGGACCTGATCGTATCCGCCCTTGACTACTTCCAGCGAAATACCGTGGCGAGCCGAGGTGGCGACCAGCGCTGGAATGATGAAATCCGTCGTGGAATTGCTCAACAGGCCCAGGCGAAAGGGCACCAAGGGCTTCAGCTCAGCGCCATTGGAGCGCAATTTGTCAATGGTGTTCGCCAACCGCGCAAGCTGATTTTGATCCAACGCGCTCGTCGCCAACGACTGGATCTCGCGGCCGATTCCTGTACGAGCGTCAAGCACCGCTTTGCAGCGCGACGCATAGTCCGCCGCAGCCTTCGGTAGCCACTGTAAATTCGTAAAAGTCGTGTTACTCATGAATTGATGCTTTCTCCCAGCTGATTGCTCTCGTCCAGACGCTCTACCGAGTGCCACCTTGGTCGGAACGAGCATAAAACCAAATTTTAGACTTCAAACCTGGCTTTTCCCGAGCGCTTGGGCGCGGGTTCGGTACCGCGCGCCCAAGCGGAGCAGCTTTTTCTTCCACTCGAATGCCGTAGGCAACCAACGATATGCGCCAAGGAGTTTCAACCGAAACTCAAGAGGCCAGTCACTGGGGTCCACTTTCAATCGGCCGGTGACAAACTCCTCGGGGTCTGAAAAAGCCAGTGTCGGTGTGGTTGTAAAAACCCTTCGATAGCCGATGTCTCGACACTGTTTGACAATTCGTTCGTTCGATGCACCGTACGGAAAGCTAAGAAGTTCAGCGTCCTTGTTCAAAAGTGTGCGCAGTTTTTCGCGCGAGCCGTATAGCTCGGTATATGCGTCTCCCTCGGCTAACGACGGCAGCCACGGATGCGTCAGAGTGTGTGATCCAATCGTTACCAGATCGGAAGCGCACTTCCGCAGTTCTTCGGCTGAGACCACCAGTTCGTCGCCCAGTTCGTCGCCACCAGAAGTCATCCATTTCGGTGTCGTGCCGAAAAGATCGGGGGACACAAAAACAGTCACAGGAATGTGTCTTTGAATCATTTCCGGTATGGCGTTTTCTATGGCGCACTGGAATCCGTCGTCAATGGTGATCACGCTATACCGCTTACCCGGTGTGAGAACTTGGCGATTGTCCGCAGGAATTGGAATTGTCCAGCGACGCACTTCGTCCATGTGGGACGAGAAGCGGACCCGGTCCTCGGCGGATACCGAATGGTAGTAAAGGACTACGCATGTGCCCGGAACGTCAGCGTGCACCAAGGCGCGCAGACGGTTCCACACAGTTGAGCCGACATAGAAAAACGCGCTCATTGAGAATTTTACGAACCTCTTCACTTGCTCCAGCATCTACTCCCTCGTCGCCAGAGTACCTGGTCCATATCGTCTCCGCCCTCATCGCTAGGCAGCTTGTTGGCCGGGACTCTGCCGCGAAATCTAGCGAACAATGTTGGGGCGCGGTGACGGATGCGAGCCACGCATCATTGCCTTGAGCTTCTGCTTCTGTTCGTTCCTTAGGAAGGCCATGAAGTCCCCGGAGACAGGTCTCCGATCTCGTCGAATCCAGGACCACGAAAAACCCAGCAATCTCGCCAGGCTGCCCACAAAAAACGGTTCTTCCGGCAAGCGTTCGAGGCACTTCAATAACTCAAACAGTGCGTCGCTTCCGAACGAATAGTCCATCCGGCCCTGACGAAATTTGTGCCGCACCAGATTGTCGCCGGTGCCGGTGGGCCGGTGATGGAAGATTTTCAACTCAGGAAGCGATTCAACGGTCCATCCTTTCATCTTTGCAGCAATCTGTGCGTGCCAATCCTCTCCGCCATACTCGAGCACCGCGTATCCACCGATCGCTTGATAGCACTCACGGCGAACCAACTGGCCCGCGTGAGCCACGGAATAAACTCTGTTCGATCTGCGGCTCTGAAACTTTCCGTCCGTTTCATCGCATACGAATCCGCCCGCAATACCCAATCCGGGATTCTTCGCAAACTGCGCTAGCAGATCTTCAAAGTAGGTGGGCAGGACCGATACATCGGCATCCAGGTTCCCGATGAAATCAAATTGCACCTCTTCCAGCAACTTGCTGGCGCTCTGCAACGCCATGACCTTGCGGCCAAAGCTTCTGCCCGGAACTCGCGTCATCCTTACGAAGCGGATGAAATCATGTTTAGCTGCGTAGTCTTTGATAATTTCATCTGTTTTGTCGACCGAGCCATCGCTGACGATGAACCATCTCTTTGGTGACAAACTTTGCGCGAGTACCGACTCGATCGTCCTCGCGATGTTGGCTTCTTCATTGTAAGCAGCGGTCATCAGGCAGTATTCTGGCCGCCCCAGGCCCTGCTCTTTCGCCGTGATGCCCAGCCCATCAGGCTCGTCAGTTGTGCGGGTCATACGGCAATCCTGAGCCTTTCAGCCTAGGCGAGGTATCCGCGGAGACCTTCTTGCCAAGGTTCGAAGACGTTCAATCCGCGGCTCTTCAGCGCTGCATTTTCCAGCACAGAGTAGGTTGGGCGCGGTACTTTCGCGGGAAATTCGTTTGGCCCCGCCACTTCGAGGGTGACCGCGGTGTTGGTTAATCGGAATATTTCCTTCGCAAACGCGTGCCAGGAGCATGATCCCTCGGCGGTGGCGTGATAGAGGCCATAAGAATCGGATCGGCTGAGTGCGACCACTTGCTGCGCAATTTCCGTGGTTCGAGTTGGCGAGACGAACTCGCTGTCCACCACTCGTACTTTGCCTCTCTCTCTGGCGAGCTTTAGCATCAGTTCGACGAAGTTTAGTCCGCCTTTGGCGCGGCACGGACTTTTGCCGTAAATGGCGGATGTGCGAAGCACGAAGTGTTTGTTGCAGGCACCGCGAACGAAATGCTCGCCGGACAGCTTCGTGTTGCCATACACGTTCAAAGGCCGCGGGGCATCCGTTTCTTCATAGGGGCTATGCTTGGCACCGTCAAAGACATAGTCGGTGCTGACGTGCACGAGCGTCGCGTCGATTTCGCTCGAAATCAAGGAAAGGTTCCTGGCGCCCAAGCCATTGACTGCAAATGCTTTCTGCGGCTCGCGCTCGCAGTTTTCGACGTGATGCATTGCCGCGGTATTCACCACGATGTGGGGGCGCAACTGTTTCAAGCATTTCGCCACAGAATCGATGTCGAAGACTTCGATGTCCGCGTGAGTGAGGGAACTGACCTCATCCCCGTTTCGGGCAAAAGCATTCACGACATCGACGCCAAGCTGGCCGTCGGCCCCGACCACGGCGATCTTCATCGGTCGAGCGCGCCAGCCAGCGAGTGAACCTCGATCGCCGCCTCAAGTTTCTTCAACGACTGGATGTTGGAATAGAGCGGGTTGTCCCAGTCTTTGAACTTGTCCATGTTGTCGACCAGGCTCCCGACGATCGTTTTCACATCGCCCGTTGCGTGGAAGCTCAAAACATTGCTCGCCTTTGCCGTGCTGACCTTGTAGTTGCGAAAGTCCTGAATGTGTTTGATGTGGAGATTGACTTTGATCGCCAAGCGTTCTTCGACAGCACTCCTCACCAAATCAGCGACCTCGCCGACCGTGTAGTTGCCGGACGCAACGTTAAATATCCCCGACAACTTGTAGTTCGCCTCGATCGCGCGCGTATACGCGGTGGCGGCGTCTTCGATACTGAGGATCGGCCGCCAGATCGAAGGATTATTTACGGTGATCGAATGTTCGCGTACCGCGTTCTTGAACATGGTGTTGATAATTAGATCGAATCGCATCCGCGGGCTGTAGCCTGAAATCGTGCCCTTGCGAAGCGCGATGACGGAGAAGTTTTCGTCGGCTAGCTGCATCGCGGCCTGTTCGCCTTGCAGCTTGGAGATGCCGTAGGGGTAGTTCGAGCTGACCGGGCGAGTCTCATCGAACAACTCGTCCTCCGTGTATCCATAGACGGAGCACGATGAAGCGTAGATGTATCTCTTGATCTTTGCCTTCTTTGCCGTGTAAGCGAGATAGGCTGGCGCTGCCGCATTAAAAATGAAGTTCTTACTCGGCGAGAATTCGGCCATCGGATCATTGGACAGACCGGCGAGAAAGATCACCTGATCGTAGGGCTCGAGGTCCTCCACCGACAGGTGGAAGATGTCCTTTCGCAGGATGCCAACTTGTGGCGGCAGGTTGTTGCCAAACCAAAACAGATCGACCACGTCGACTTTGTAGCCACGGTCGAGCAATCGCGGGATCAAGACGTTACCTACGTACCCCGCGCCCCCGGCAATAAGAATCTTCATCGGTTTGCTCCGTAAGTTGAATTATTCATCAATAGCTAAAATTCGCGGAATCAGATGAGGCCAGCCATTGCGCCAAAGTCTGCGCCTTCTTGTCTTTCTCTGACAGCTGCACGTCTCCGGCAGGCAATGGCCATTCGATTCCAATGGCCGGGTCGTTCCAGAGGACGCCAGACTCGCCTTTATTATTGTAAAGGCCCGTACACTTGTATTGAATCTCTGCAAATTCCGAAAGAACACAAAAACCCCTCGCGAATCCCGACGGAGCCCAGACTTGACGCCGGTTCTCGGCGGAAGCCTCGACTCCAACCCATTTGCCGAGCGTTGGCGAGCCCTTGCGAATATCCACGGCGACCAGGAAAGCGCTTCCCAGCGTGACTCGCATCAATTTACCCATGGGGGGTTCCCATTGAAAGTGTAGCCCGCGCACGACCCCACGCGCCGACCGCGAGTGATTGTCTTGCACAAAATGATACGGCAGCCCCAGTGTTTTGAATTGGTCCTCGCGGAAGGTCTCCATAAAGAACCCGCGGCTATCTTGAAAAACATCGGGGACGAGCACCGCCACGTCTCTGAACGATCTCGATTCAAGCTTGATGTCCATAATGGTCTAAGGGAACCTCTTGTTTTGTTTTGTGGTCTGCAAACCGGAGATTTTCACTGATGCGAACGACTTATCTCTACCGTTCCATGACGCGATCCATCACCTTGATATCCAACTTGGGTTCTTCTCCTTTTTCGGCTAGACGAACGGGATCGACCCGGTAATTCCAATCAAACAAGGTGCGGAGAAGTTCCTGATTGGCCTTTCTTGCTTGAGTTGGTCGCACGGTCTGAACCATCCCTCCAACCAATATTCTAATGAGTAGCAATGCCAACATAGCTCGTCTGGCGCCCCGCGCGCCTCGAACGCCACCATACTTGTAGAAGTAGAGATACCGTGTGAAATGCAAATCAATAGCAAATCCAATCGGCGGAAACTTCTTGTTTGTGGACTGTCCGCCCAAATGCGTGATACTCACGTCGGGCGTGTATAGGATCGGATGTCCCGCGTCCCATACCCTGCGGCACACGTCTGTATCTTCGTAGCAGTAAAAGAACTGCTCGTCGAAACCACCCAACCGCTTAAGCAGCTCCCCCCGAACCAGTAGGAAGCATCCTGCCGGCCATCCGATCGTGCGTTGCGTGCCGCCCTTCCATCGGATATAGGCACCAGGATGGAACGCCTCAGAAAGGTATCCAAGCCACTGGCCAATGCCCAGAGCACGCAACCATTCCGACCGAACCGTGGGAAATGGCCAAATGCATCCCTGGTACGTACCATCCGCATTCAACACTCGACATCCAAATGCCCCTGCCTCGGCGTGTTTGTCCGCGAATGCGATCATTTCATCGAGGGCACCGTCGTGGATGAGGGTGTCAGGGTTCAAGATGAGCACGTACTCGCCCTGGCTCGCTTGGATTCCGACATTGTTTCCCTTCGCGAACCGAAGATTGCGCCCGTTTTCGATCAGCCGAACCCGTGGAAACTCCTTGCGAATAAACTCGATCGATCCGTCGGTAGATCCGTTGTCGGAAACAATAACCTCGAACTCCGTCGAGTGCGTTTGCGCGAAAATAGACGCGAGGCAATCGCTGATCACTTTTAGATCGTTCCAGCATAGTATTACGACGGATAGTTTCATTCCCATTTCAGCTCGCTCGGATTTCCGGTGGTTCTTTCCTTGAGTTGTAGTTCGTCCGTTGGCAAAAACGAAGAGCTCAAACTTCGTAGATTATAGCCTTTGCCTTTGCGTTGTATATTTTTCCGTTGTGTCCGTGTTGCTCTCCAGAAACGGGCTGAGTTTTGGAGTATCCGATATTGGCAACGACAGTGCCGGCGCTGGTTCGACTTGCGGAATCCGCGCTGGCAAAGTGATCGCGGCAACCATCGCCAGCACACAGTACCAAGCGACCACCGTCTGGTCGAAATAGCCAATGCCCATGAACGCAACGGTATTGGCAAACAGCGAGGCTCCAAGAGCCCAGACGAACAACTCTTTCTTCTTATCACCCTCGAACGCTTTTCGCGCGATGCCGACGTATCGGTAGGCCACCACCAGGATGGCAACAAAGGCGATCAGTGGAATAAGTCCCACAGTATCTGCGGTGCCCACATAAGAATTGGAGAGGTCCCACATTTCCCACCCCCAATCTCCATAGTTCTTTGTTCCGATCAGCCACCAGTCCTTAAAATGACGGATGCACTGATCCACGAGTTGGTAGCGGTGCCAGCTGGAGGAACTCCCGGTAAGATCGACGCGATTGATCAACTCCCATACGGGCGCCTTCATGGCCAGGTGCAAGGACACAAGTACCGTAGCGATCCCCCACCGAATGATCCGCATTCGGCGGCGTAGCCCCCAAAAGCTCAATCCCACGATACCGCCCAGCAACCCGAAAAGGGCCGTGCTTGAGTTTGCTGCGATCGGTGGAATCAGCGCGGAAGCCATTCCCAACGCCGCAAATTTTCGATCCTTCCTCGCACCCAGCCACCACAAGCCTACGAATAGAGGGAAGCAGAAGCCGCCGAAGGATCCGGCTAGAATGGGATGGGCAAAGGTACCGCGGGCGCGGATTTTTCCCTCACGGACGTCAAGTTCTGTTCCGAACTGAACCGCTTCGCCACCCCCCAGGAACTTGTAATAAAAATTCTGTTGGGTCACACGTTCGCTGACCATGATCACGGCCACCACGGCAACTACGAGTGCCATCGCTCGAAGGGTTCGCCTCACGTCATCTTCATCCCGGATGAAGAAACGCCACATGAAGTAAACACCGATCGCCGAATAGAGGTTACCTAGTGCGTAGATCACATAGCCGGAGGCCTGCCAGAGCAAGATGCCGTCAATGGCCGTGAAAACGGCTAACACAAGCGACCATTTGTCCAGCCAGTTCATCCCTCCGCTGAATACAGGGGCCTTCCCTGATATTTTTTCGGACAGGATGCGAATCATCCCGAAGACGATCAAGATGCGGATCATTGGGAAATGGAGCCCGCCGATCACCAGAACCTGATCCGTGGGAATCAGAATCCCTGCTGCCAAAAAAACAACGACTGCTCGTTGCCTCGATCCTAAAAGGATCAAGAGACCCACAAGAATAACCACCGCCAACACCAATGGGCTGACGGCGGACTCCGCCAGTCCTCCTCCGTAATTTATGTTGTCGGGCCGCACGAATTAGACCTTGCTAGAATCTTCAGCGCCAGGAGTCTCACGGCAATTAAAAGCCGAGGATCGCTCTCGCACGATCTCGCGTGGCACCGAAAAGGATTGTACAGGCGAGGGCATACGCCACGAGGCAACCCACCATTCCAACCAGAATGTTGGGGACGGGGTGCTGCCAATTGCCGAGCACTCTGGCGCTGGAGCAAATCGCAACAACGCTAAGAGATATCACGCTGGACACTAAAAAGCCGGTCCGATATTGAGATAAGCTGAGCCCCGTCAACTTCCAAATTCGCTCGATCTGAAATAAGTAACCAACCACAATCGAAACCAGGCACGCCAATTGGCCGCCGACTGGTCCAAACCATTTTACGAGTGGGTAGGTCAGAACGATCATCAGCGTTGCCATGATCGCGACGCAACGCCGGTGGAGTTGCGGATTACCTTTCGCGTAGAACATCGTCGTGATTTGAGCATTCGCAACATTCAGGAGCGCCGCGCAGCCGGCGACAATCAAGGGTCCAGCCGCCCCGCCGTATCGTTGACCGTAGGTTACGGTAAGTAATGAACGCCCGCAGAAGGACAAGAAGACCAAGAAGGGCATTCCTACCAGAAAAATTGCGGCGGTTAATTGCAACAGGATCCGGTTCATCCGGGATGGGTCGTTCTGCACGTGCGTGAACGCGGGCATCATCGTCCCGCCGAGCAAGTTGATGACGAAGGTTGTTGGTGTCTGAACCAGGAAAACGGCTATGGCATATACACCCAGAACTGCAGGGGGATACATCTTCGCAAGCACGAAGATATCTGCGCGCGTAAAAATCAAGTTCAAGATTGCGAGCCCAAACACGCCCCGCGAGAAGCCGAGCAGCTCTCGGATCGGTCCCATATCCCATCGCAGCGGTGGAATGAAGGGACAAACTACATACGAAAGAATACAGCGGGCGGCGTTCTCAGCGAGATAGCCAAATACCAGGGCCCAGACGTCTCTCAAGATAAAGCTTAGAATGATCGTCGTCAAAACGCCGATGATGCCGCCGCCGTGAGTGATGGCGGCCACCTTACGAAACTTCATCTCCTTGGTGGCCACAAAAACCCGCGTGCTCATCATGCCTTCCAGCAGCAATCCAAGGCCCGCGACACGTAACAGCGGTGTCAGCTGGGCATTCCCGTAAAACCAAGAACCCACCGGCGCCAGAAAGAACAGACAAACATAGAAAAAAGCCGAGCGCCCGAAACAAAGCCACCAGGTCGCTCCGACGTGCCCGTCTTCGGTTCCTCTGGGACTCTGTATGAGCGCTTCTCGGGCACCGACGTCAAGGAACGAGGCAAGCACGGATGTTGCTGACATTACGATTGCCATTGTTCCGAACGCCTCGGGAGCGAGGATTCGGGTCAGCAGCATGTTCCGCCCGAAACGCGAAGCTTGCTCTAAGGTGCTTCCTAACCCCAGCCACACTCCTCCCCGAAACACTTTGGCCTTCAGGCTGTCGCCGTCGAGCGCACCACCGAGCGTTCGTTTCATTCTCGCGAATGCTTCAGAGCCCACTAAGGTCTCAACCCTTTCGAAATCGCTTCCGTACACGAAGGCGTTAACTCAACCTGCTTCGCGACGACTTCAAAGAAACCCGCTTCAATAAATTGGCGTCTCAGTCAACCAGAGACTCGAAGCAGCCCGTTCGACGTGACCTTTTGAATGTTACCAACGATACGACGAATGTCCTCGTGAATTACTCAGAACTTCAGGATGTTGTTACCCTGGCGTGTATCTTAGGAAACGCTAACCAAGTCGCCCGACTTTCGATGGTTATCGACTGCGGCCCGAAGAATCTCCCTCAACTCTTTACCCCAGTGGTCCCAATTGAGGCGCGATTCAAACTCATTGCGGCTTGAATTCCTCAGAGCCGCATATCCTTCGACATTCGCGCGGATTTCCCGAATGAGCGCAGCATACCCGTCTCCACGCGATTCCATGGGGAGCAGGAATCCATTTGATCGTTCCCGAATCAGCTCAGGTAAACCACCGGTATGAGTCGAAATGACTGGGAGTCCATACGCACCTGCCTCGCAAAGTGCAATGCTGAAACACTCCGCTCGAGTCGGAAGAAGTAAAAAGTGCGATTCGAGGTACAACTGATCGAGTTGTTCTCTCTCCTGCTGAATATTCTTATTGAGAAACGGAATCACTCGGAGGCGCGGGTGATGGAATCGTTCCGGTGCACGGCAGCCGACGATGGTCAACTCGGCCGGAACCCCAAGCTGTTCCAGTTGCAGCAGCGTTTCAAATGCAATATCTCCTCCTTTGAGTGACCAATCACGGCCCACGAACAAGAGGCGGCACTTATCGGAGGGCGGAACCTTTACAACCCTGTCACGCGGAAGCGGGTCGTCGATATTCGCTCCGAAAGGCACTACGTGTACACGAGCGGGTTCAGCGTTGTAATCCTGAACCGCCGAGTGCGCCGCCCATGACGAAGGGTAAACGAGCTGCCCGGCTCTGTTAATTGCCGCGCGCTCCATCTGATCGGCCACCCGAATACTGGATGCCGACATCGAACTGAATTCCGGATAGTAATCGATCATCAAGCGAAGAGTCGTATCGGAGAGATACACGATCGGGATCTGCGTGCGAAGGTTCGCAAGCAGGATTGAGCCTGCGGGGGCAAAGATTACGTCGCACGCTTCCGTCGCCAATTTCTTTTCGGCCATTTTTCCCAGTTTTCTTGAGACGGAGGCCGTGTGTGTGTATAAATAGGTGATCCCCATAAGGCCCAGGCCTCGGCTGACCACCTTGCCGAGTTTCGCCGAGAAGAGAGGCAAGGGGCCAACGCAAAATACCTCCCCGCAATGCCGTTCGAGTGCCCGGGCCATATAATACTGGGTCCCGGACCAGGATCTTCGGTCGTTGGGGTCCTTAGCAGTTAAATAGGCGATTCTCATGTGTTGAATTTGCGTCCGGTGCTATTGGGGATGCCGGCGGAAAGCAACGTTGGCGGAAAGCCGGCTCGAGATAGCCGGCCCGCCGCTATGTCGGTACTGCCCCTCTCGCGGCCGTTTTCAAGTTCAGTCTGCTGGCGCGATTCGGCTAGTCTCGGGAAATCTCGGAACTGCGCTGCTGTCACTACTACTGGACGGTGGCGGCCAGTCCACTGGGAGGGGTTGGCTGACCCGATACCGCGGCCGAACTGAATTGGTGCGCTCCTGCGTCCCACGCGCCGCTCGAGGGACGGCTCGTGCCGGCTGCGGCGATAACCACGTGATTGGTCGAGTCGTAGGTGATGCTGCCAACTCCACTCTGGCAGGCCGACGCTGCAATTGGGTTGCTCACATTGCTGCAGAGACCAGAACTCAGGTTCGCCCCGGCGCCAACCGTCGCCCCCGATTTATTGGTTGGCGCGTAAGCATTGCTCGGCACGTACCCTTGGCCGTTCGCCGCCGATTCCGACTGGTACACTTCGTTGGCGTTATCGTTGACCGTAGTGCCACTACTGCTTAGCAGGCTGGACAGATTCTGGGCCGAATACCCGATGAGATGATTGTTTTGAAAATTGTTGACCGTTGACCCACCCGACGACGCACCCGTCACCGAACACGGAAAGTCGAGGGTGTTATTGAAATAATATATCGTCGAGGAAGTCGCCACCGATAATTGCAGACAGTTGCTGCCGTCGGTCCCGTTCGTGCCGTTTGGATTCTCGCGATAGAGCCAGGATACGTTGTTAAAGACATAAGCCGGCGAGGTCACCATCTGGAGGTTTATGCCTTCGCCCTCGTTGGTATCGTGGATTATGTTGTTGTAGAAGTACAGGACGTTGGGCAGCGAATAATTCTCGTTATTCCATTCCACGATGTTTCCGTGCGTCGAACCCGTCGGCTCATACAGGTACTGGAACAGATTGTCGTGAACGGAGAGCGGGTTGCAAATGCAGCCGTTTGAGACGCGATTAAAGACATTGAACGCGATCTCGGTGCAGGCATTGTAGAGGGCCATGCCAGACGCCTTGTTGGCCTGGTTCCCCAGCGAGGAATCGGAGCCGTCAAACACGTTATGGTCGCAGAGCATGAACGATGACCGGGGTGTATTGCCTCCAAGTTGACCATAATTATCGCTGCTCGAACTCGAGGCGTACGTCCATCCGTGAAAATAGCTGTTCGAGACCTCGAATTGCGTTCCTTGGGAATCGATAAAGTTCGAGTTAGTGTTGCCCGTCCAGCACTCTCCCAGGTTTTCGAAATTGTCGAGTATCAGGTAACTGTGATTCGAGATCTCGACGGCGTTTACGCTGGTCTGGTCGTACGTGCAGGACGCTGGGCGCGAATTGGTCGGGGGGTTGTCCATGTTCAGGATGGGACGCGTCCATGACGAACCCTCGAACCACGACTGATCCACGCCGATGTAGATGCAGCTCGTTTTTACCACTGTTCCTGCGGCCGCATTTAGCTGGCAATTCGTCGATGACCCGCTCCAATTCCACGTCCAGGGCAGGCCGACCGGCGATCCGGAGGCAGAGTTGTAGTGCCACGAATCGCCGCCGCGGAAAATGAAATTGTCGCCCGGCTCAGGCGTGGTCGAAGCGCATGTGCCCGAGCAGCCCGTCATCCCCGGCGCATGGAGCCAAGGAGTGTTCTTCGACGTCCCGTTATTCGAGTCTGAGCCGTTTGCCGCGATGTAGTAGGTCGTCGCGGAAACGCTTGCTGCGCCAAACAAAGCGACCACCATCGCTAGGCGGCCGAGGCCTCCGACAATTCGTTTCATCCCGCTCCCTCTGCCGCTAGTCCCACCGAATTTAACTTACTTGCGGGACAGGAGGCTCGGCCACTGGCCCGAAGGCCAGTTTCTGGGCAGGCTCGGTATCCTGCCCCCGGTCCCCGAGACCTGATCGCCAATCTTGCCCGTTCTCACCAAGTGGGCAGCGCGCCCTCTTTTGAACTGATTCTCGCGAATAAGCTCAGGAGTCGAGCTGAAAACAAAGGAGATAAGTCTCAGTCGGGAGTTCTTACCGGTCGAAAACTCGGCCGTTTCACGCTGGTTTGGTCGGTTTCCAGGATGAAGCTCCTGACTGCGGTTATTAAATCTGTGCAGGCCTCGCGGGTTATCACCGTCGGCGCGGAATGAGCCTCTTCCTGCTCAAGCTTGACGATCAAGTCGCGTTCATCCCTGGCGACTATGATGCCTTGTTTTTCCCCGAACCTCTTCGCGGTGGCCACCTGGTGATCGTTGCGATGTTCTCCCAAATGGGCCCATTTGGGCATGACAATGATCGGTGTTCCTACTTCCAAAGCCGCGATGATCGATCCCGTCCCGGCGTGGGCCACGATGAGGCGTGCTGCGCGAATACGTTCGCGAAATTCTGCCGGCGTCAAGAATTGGACGGCCTCAATATGCCGCGGTTGGTAGCGCGATCGTCCGATTTGGGCAAACACATCGGTTCGTCCCCGCGAGCCCGCCCATTCGTCGATCGCTCGCACCAGGCGATCAAAGGGATCAACGCTTCCAACCGTCACGAATATCACAGTACCGCTCCTCTGAAGTAAGGTCCGTTTTCGCCGGCCAGATGCGCCCACTGCGTCAACCACAAATCGGCGTAGCGACCGGCCATAGCGCCCGAGAGGGAAAGTTCCTCGGCGTTTGCAATGCTGTCGAGCCACACCGTTTTTGCTCCGATAAGCTTTCCGATGCGAAGCGCAATATAGCCGGGCGCGGCGCCGGTGGAAATGATGACGTCAGGTCTCTCCGTGCAGATAATCCAAAGAAGCTTCAAGGTGGCCCGAGCCAATCGAATCCTGGTCTCGCGTGTGGCATCGCAGATGGAATAGAATTTTCGCCCTGGAACGTCCGCGCCGTACGCTGGGTTGACCGTAACAAACACCGTCTCAAAATCAATCCACGCCCGACCCAGTCGAAGAAGTTCGACCCAATGCCCACCACCCGACGCGACGGCCAGTAGCTTTTTTCGATTCTCTTTGAGTCGCGGGCGCGCCAGACTCCGTTCCCCAAGGGGAAGCCGTTTTCTTTCCTGGAACTCAGCCACAATAGCCTCGACTGTCCGGCCCCCTGCTTTCCCGTCCCATTTTTCCGGCCTTCTTGCATTTATCTTCCGATTCATTTGAAGCTTCACGGCATTTTGCACGCTCTGTTTTGTAGTTCCCGCAATCATATTGGTGCCCTGGGTCACCGTAACCGGCCGTTCGGTATTTTCCCGAACCGTGACGCAGGGAATTCCGAGACACGTGGTCTCCTCCTGGATTCCTCCCGAGTCCGTAACCACCAGTGCGGCGTGCTTCATGAGGCACAGAAAATCCAAATAACCCAAGGATTCGATCATCCGGATTCCGTTGCCGGAGTGCGTGCCGTTCTCCGTTTTGAAAAAGTGTCCTAAGCCGAATCTGACGATGTTTTTACAAGTCCTGGGGTGCGCTGAGAATATGACCGGACAAGAGCTCGCCAATTCCTGAAGGCCCTCGAGAATATTCAAAAACGCTTCCCGGTTGTCCACATTCGCGGGGCGATGAAGCGTCAACAGCGCGTAGCGGCGGACTCCGTTTTTTGCAGACTGCTTCAGTGATGGAACTCGCAGGTCAAGCTTTTCCAGAATCGCGGATAGCTCCGCTTTGTCCTGAAAGGCCAGCAGCGAGTCGATCATCCCATTGCCAACGAAATGAATCTTCTCCGCCGGCACTCCTTCCTTGCGAAGGTTGCGGATTCCGCTTTCCTCGGTTACGAACAAAAGGTCGGAAACATGGTCTACTAGAATCCGGTTGATTTCCTCAGGCATGGTGCTATCGAACGAGCGCAAGCCGGCTTCGACGTGGGCAATCAATGGCCTTTTCCCTGTGGAATCCAACGATACTTTGGCAGCCACTAACGCGCAGCCGAGCGTCGAGTTCACGTCTCCCAGAACCGCCACCACATCAGGGAGATGTTCGAGTAGCACGGCCTCGAATCGCGTCATGATCTCGGCGGTCTGCACCGCGTGCGAACCCGAGCCGACGCCCAGGTGGATGTCGGGCTCCGGTAGGTCGAGATCGGCGAAGAAGGCCTTAGAAAGTGCCTCGTCGTAGTGTTGACCAGTGTGAACGAGAACCTTCTCGATGGTCTCAATTGCCGTCCCATTTTCAGCACGAAAAGGTGAGGCAGCTCTTTCGTTGTGTTTCTCAATTGCAGTCAGCAAGGGGGCCGCTTTCATGAAATTTGGCCGCGCCCCCACCACGATAAGCATCTTCATCTGCAGGCTCCGGAAAAGTTTCTTGGAGAGTCTGTTTTCGAGTTCGCGGGAGCGGAACGTGTGGGAGACATCTCAGCGTTGGCAAACGCGTAAAGCAACCAACCGAGTTCATACGGGCGGCATTCGAAACGGACCGCGAGGCCGTTCTTCGAACTTGTATCTCGATGCTTGGTCAAGAATGCCTTCGCCAAGCTCCAATATTTGACCGCTCCACCTTGTTGTACGCACCGCCAGACCAGGCTCGCGGCGCTGTCCTCCAGGTCAACACCCAACTCATTCTTGCCAATCCACTCGAGCCCTTTATAAATCCAAGGTCCAAAATCCGAATGGGTTGCCTCTCCGAGCGCGAACAGACCCATCGGCCCCATTGCGTGCTGGTGGACGGAAAAGACCGGGTACTTGCCGACAACTTCCCCGGTTGACGAATCGTAATGCCACCACCATTGACCCAGCGGGCCTTGTGCTTCGCAAATATTCAGACCGCAATCGAGTGCTCTTTCTAGAGCTTTCTCATCTCCAAGTGCTTGCGAGAATTTGCTGATTCCATAGATGGGATAGACCTGATCGGCAAAGCTTCCGACACCGCCCCTCAGAATCCCAACCATGCTCCGGTTTGTCCGGGCATGTCCGAAGGCCCCATGGTCGCCCTGGTTCTTAAGTAACACCCGGTAGGTTCCAACAGCCAATTCGCCCATACCCGCCTTCGGGGCAGCGCCTGAGAGGATTCCGTGAGAGAGTCCTGTTAGGAACCATGCCAGCTCCATCGTCAGGCCGTGTCGAGCTCCGCAGAAACGTGTTAAAGCGCTTTTGATTTCCAGCCGCCTCTGAACTTCCTCGAGTCGGTGGGGTGCCACAAGAGCGCAAAGCCACAACAGCAGTCCAAGATCGCCGATATTGTCAATCCATTCAGTGTTGGACAGCAGACCCTCTAGGACCGGTTGGATCTCGATCGGTGATTTCGTCCCGCTCTGTTCGAGGCGGTGCAGCCCCATTAGGCTCATCATCGTGTAGCGCCGGGAGATTCCTTCGCGAACCAGCCCTTGGTCCGTTTGTTTCAAGGTGAAGCAAAAAAGCCGCTGCACCGGGTCGAACATAGGCACAAGTCCCTTGACCGAGAGCGACACTAAGCGCTCGACCATGCCGCGGGCTGTTTCGGGAGCCTGCACCCTCTGCTCAACGCTCATTGCGTTACTGGACATGTTTCCTCAAGGATTTTGGTGATGTAGTTCACGATGCTATTCAGCGCTGGTCGAGCGCTTACGTCCGACTTCTCCGGCCGGTTCCATCGGACCAGTCTGATCTTTCGTTCAATTTCCTCGACACTTTGCACCAGTGTCATCCGCCCGTGTTCGGCGAGATAGCGATCGACGGCCCCGATTTTTCCCCGAAAGATGCTGTAAACAGGAACACCGAGCGCGGCGGCCTCTCGATTCATCGTGCCGCCTCCGCTGATGACTAGTTCGGAAGCCCAGATCAAATTCAAGCCGTCCACGGGAAAGGCAGGAATGATCATTTTCCCCGACGCAATCAGCTCAGGCCATTTCTTCTCCAGCCATTCCTTCTGCTTTGCGTTACGCGGTAGGGTGACCGCGCGCACGCCCGGCTTTTCCGAAAGAAAATGCACTGCACCGATAAAAAGCGTCTCGCTCTCCGGATTGTGGTAGTGCGCCTCGGTGGCCGGCGGACGCAACGTGACGACGAACTCGCCTTCAGCAATCCCCAGTAGCGATAGGATCGATGGGTCAGGCCGAAATCGCGGGACATATACGTCTTCTTTTAGCCCGGGATACCTCAAAGTGTGATTCTTGCTCATCACGTCATAGGGGATGATGTCGGGCATAAGCGTCCAACTCGGACTGATGAACCCGGTCTTCGTGCTATGTTCGTAATCGTGCATCATCACCGTCGGTACTCCCAGCGCCTTGCAGACCAGGACCTGCGCGCGGGAGCCATGAGACAGCGCAATCGCGGGGCGGAATCGCGTCACAATCGGAACCAACTGCGCAGCGCGCACGCAGGTTCCGATCACCTTAAGGAATCGATTCCTTCCGTAATGACTCCCTATGAGCGTACAGGGCAGGTCGAAGAACTTCAGCAGATCCCGGACCTGGTAAATGTCTCGACCGGTCACAATGACTTCGTGACCCCGCTCCTTCAATTCCTCGATAATCGGTATGAAAAACGGAACATGAGGAGAGTTGTCGATGTCGATCCAGACTCTCTTCTTCGCTTGGACAACGGTTGCAGAAAAGCCCAACGGCAGAGCTAGCCGGTTCCGGCCCGTCTCTGGCACGCATATGGACCCCGCGGTGTCTACTACACTGACAGCCTTTGTCTTCATGATTCCTGTCTTGTCCGACCGTCGTTTGGTGCCCGCCGAGACCGCTGGCGGCCATATCCCGGTTGTCGACTCTCAGTCAGGCTCTACCGTTGATGGAAGGGTTTGCCGCATTTCCAAGCAGACTAGGCGAGTGAACGCCGTTCGCCTGCCGCAGCGACGGAACGAAGGCCGTAACCGGAGCCTGACGAAAGTCCTTAGAACGCGCCCTCGCCGAATAAAACCGCCCGCGGCGTCTCAGCGAGAATTTGCACATCAAGCCAGAGAGACCACCCGCGCGCATACTGCAAATCCAGTCGTACCATGTCGTCGAATCGCACTCGGCTACGTCCTCGCACTTGCCACAAGCCCGTAATTCCCGGCTTGATCTCCAGGACGCGGCGTCGATGCCACACGTCGTACTCTTCGTATTCGTAGGCTAGTGGAGGTCGCGGTCCTACGAGCGACATATCGCCTCTCAATACATTGAAGAACTGCGGAAGTTCATCCAGGCTCGTCCGGCGTAGAAATTTGCCGATCCGCGTTACTCGCGGGTCGTTCTTCATTTTGTAGACAGGCTTTCCAGCGGGATCGTCGGAACCCTCATGTTCGCCGCTGATCAATCGCTTCATGAATTCCTGATGGATCCTTAGATCGTTGTTCACATGCATCGAACGAAACTTCAGAAAAGTGAATTTCTCGCCAAATTGGCCGAGCCGCTCCTGCTTGAACAGCACCGGGCCTTTGGAGGTTAGCTTCACCAGCACTGCGATCACACAAAGCACCGGGGCTGCCGCGGTGATTGCCAAGCCGCTGCCCACAACGTCCATGATTCTCTTGAGGAGAAAAGGAAGTTTTTTCACGTGATTTTCATGGAGAAGGTCGGGATAAAACGTGGGATTTCCCGACGTGTTCGTATCCCCTTCATCGGTATCGTCCGCGAAAGAATGCAAAGAGACCTCGACCATTGGCAGGTCCCGTGGGCCCATCTCCGCCGCAAGCGCCCGGTGCACTTTGTCCAGAAGGGCGCCAATCGCCACTTCCTCGCCGAGCTCCCCTAGTTCCGTGAAAATGATTCCCAAAATTGCGTTATCTCTGTACCAGCCGGCCAGATCAGTCTCTCTCCGCGCCGAATCTGCGGCCTTCACAATTCCCCGGAACACCGTGGCTTGCCGACTTGTCCCGATAGCCTCCTGCGCATTCAGTAGCAACAGAAAGAATTTATTCCCGGAGCGCTCCGCACGCTTTCGTTCGAAGCAGAGCATTCCCAGAAAAAGCTCTTCCGGCAAAATCCGCTGCATCAAGTTCGATGGATTGAAATTGGACCGTGTGGCGGTACGCGGCAAAGTACTTTTGTTGTGGGAAAGGCGGCGATTTGGTGCCGGCGCGGCCGCGGTCTTGTTTTCGGTCTGCGTCTCTGTTTTTGGCATCATAGGCTCGCTGTATTGGTCGAGTTACACACGCACGTCAGATTAGACTTAAGTGCTGGCACCCTCCGCAGGGTTGCGCTTTGTTTAACGAATCGTCGCCGTACTTCAGGACACATTGAATCGCTGAGATGGTTCCAAACTATCCCGAGCGGCGCCAGGTGGGACTCCCGACACCTACGGTGAAACCGCTATACCTGACTGCAGTTTTCTGACCATAGCGTCATTTTGCGACGGTTCGTTGGTTTCATCGCCTGGCCAGCTATCCTCTAGGTAATAAGCAACTTGAACCAGTCGCGGATTGCTAGAGAACCTTCGGCGTTCGCTCCATCGGTTCGGGGACCTAGTCGCCATGAAAACATATGCGCTAAAAAAGAAAAGTCGTTCCCGGCGGTTACCGGACATCTTATTCGGCGGTATCGAATTTCCAGCGCACCCTGAGATTGGCGTGTATCTTACACATTTTGTTAGAGATAGCATCACCTTGTGGTGAGAGCCCTTGGTTCGCGATCGCTCGCTACCCGGCGTGCCTGTACAGGAAGTTTCCAATACTAGGTAAGACCCCCCGTGGCGTGACGGCAAGCGCGTGCTTCAGCAGACGCATCTTCCAGCCGCTTCCCTTCTGATCAAAGATGTGCCTGGAGTGCCCCTTGATGACGAATCGTGTGTAGGTCAGCGTCGATTGCTTCGCTCCCCAGCGGCTCTTGAACTTGATCAAACCAGCTTGTTCGGCGTCGGTCCGCCCCAAGTCAAACGTGCGCAGGCCCAAATTCTTGGCGTCCCGAATCGATTCCCAGTACAGCAGGTGCATCGCCCCGAGATTGTGGAAGCGGGAGTCAGAGCCTCCGTTTTTGTAGACCAGAGTGTCCTTGTAGCGCAGTGTGAGCATCCCCGCCACAGGCCGCGCGTCCTTCAGGGCCAACCGAATTTTTAGGTCTCCGCCAAAGCACTCTATGAGGTTGCGATACCAGCTCTTGGGCTGCGGCGGTAGATGATGACGCTGCCGCGTCAGCACCAAAAGCCGATAAAAGCTGTCAAGGGCCGACGCGTCTGATCCCTCCGTGTACGTGAGCCCCTCGCGCAGGGCCCGCTGAATCTTTCTTTGCGTTGAGCTTCGGTGACAGTTCCCAAGCAGCGTCTCCAGATCAGGCCGCAGGTCGAGCTGGTGAAAACTGTAAGTGGCGCTCGATTGGCGCAGCCCATTCACCATCTCGGTCAAATGGAGGGGGCGGATTTCAATGTAGCGCCAGGCCTCTTTTCGTAGTTCGCGCTCCAAGCCGGTGGCGAAGACCGGCAAGTCTTCCAGTTCATTTACCAGCAGATCGCAGTGATCGGAGAAGGGAAGTGACACCAATCTTCGTCCTGTCAGCCTGCTTTCCACTCGGCAGAAAACTGCTCCATCGCGCAAGGGCTCCCCCGGCGCGCTTGTCGTGTACGCGACAGGCTCGTAGCCGTACGTCCGCCGAAGTGCCTCGAGCCACGCTCGCGAATGAAAAACCGATCCCCGTGAATGCCTTATTACGAACGCTTCCCACCGCGGGTCCGATATGGGCTCGATCCTATGTAGCATCCTTGTTGCGAGACGCTCTTCGGAAACCTCAGTGGGTGTTTCGGCTAGAGTTTCGTACATTGCGCCTGGGTTAACAATGAAGCCTAATTTCGCGACGAATAACCGGTACCAGCAAAGAATGCACGCCGCGAAGCTCGTACCAACCTCGCGAATCTGAGGATGCGATGCGACGGACAACGCTCTGGCGTTAGTAACCAGTTACTGGGACAAGGCATGGTTGCAACGAGGCCTTTTCGGAACGGGCGGCCGATGCCTGTCGCTGCGGTTTCACCAGTGCTGCTTCGATCTCGACGGCCACCGAGCGCTGCAGCAACGCGACCGATAGGATGAGTCGATGCGTACCCTTGAATTCCATCAATATGCCCTCGCGCCCGCGCAACGGACCCGATTCGATGCGCACCTTCTCCCCAACTTCCAGATAGGGCCAGGGCTGGCTCGGAATACCGGAAGCAACCAGCGCCTGAATGGCGTCGATCTCAGTTTCTTCGACCGGAATCGGCTGTCGGCTATAGCCAACAATTTGGATCACACCAGGCGTCTTCAGAATCGGCAGGCGGTTTTGCGGATCGAATCGGCAGAACAAGTACCCAGGAAACAGCGGCGTTTCGACTTCTTTCGTGCGATCCGACCAACGAGTGCGGGTCTTGTACAAGGGCAGGAAATCCTCATAACCCATTCCCTGAAGATGAGCGGCCACACCGGCCTCATGGCGCGTGCGCACCTGCAAGGCAAACCAAGGCAGACGACCTGTCGGCGCCGTAGTGGCTTGATTCTCGTCGAATTCTGCGACCACACTCACCAGGATCTCCTTCTGACCAAGCTACCGCCATTAGAGTCACACCGCGGCTCTTTCCTAACGCAGGTAGTTGTGCACAAGGGCTGCCACATCGAGTTCGTGGGAGAGTTCCGTAACTCTCTGAGAAACCTAAGGTTAATTCGTACTAGTGCTCTGCGGCCGACCGTTAGCGCCGCGCGGGATGAAGAGCGCTGTCCAATTGTGCTAAAGTTTTTCCACATGCGTATCCATTTCAAAATTAAGGACATATCTTCACCGGGGTGTAACATTTCGCCCTATTCTCCCTATTTCCGGGGAGGGGTCAGTCAGACGGCATTCGCCACTCTGTTTTAGGCCGGAGTAAACCTGAAAGTGCCGCCTAGCCATGCACAAATCAGCATGGGCTTGGCCCCTGAGAACGTACTTGCTGTTAAGTCGGTCTGCGCGGTCGCCGTTGGGTTTAGCCGGGCGCCAAGTCGATCGTCTCGATCAGCTTCCGACAAGCCTCCGCGCTGCTGCTTAGGAACACCGTATGACCTCGCCAGTATTGGGCCCCGATCGATTGGGGTACGATGACCCCATGCGAAACACCACTTGGCAGCCCCGGCGTTGACCGTAATTCCCCAAACGACTTCGGCTCGCTGGCTCTTCTACGGTCTTTGGATCGCGGGGTCGCTCCTGGTGTTTTTTCGGCCTCTGGGGGCTGCCCTGCACTTTGCAGCCAACAACGACGATGCGTCCCACATTTTCTTGATTCCGTTCATCTCTACCGGGGTGATCTACCTCGAGCGCCGAGCGATCTTTCAACGCGTCTCGTACGATGTCGCCGGCGCCGCACTCCTGGCCCTTGTCAGTGGAGCCGTTGGCGCGGCAACCTTGCTGTGGCATGAGTCCTGGGGCCCGAGCCAAAGCCTCTCGGCATACATGCTCGCGCTGGTTCTGCTCTCGGTCGCCGGTTTTGCGCTAATGTTCGGCAGAAGCGCTACGCGTGCCGCCCAATTCTCGCTGCTTCTGCTCCTGCTGGCAGTACCGCTGCCTGATTTCTTGCTCGCCCCTGCTGTCTATTTCTTGCAGAAAGGATCAGCCGAACTTGTCGCCGCACTGTTCGACTTGGTCGGGATTCCGTTTCTTCGCCAAGGATTCATCTTCGAACTGGGCCGCTTCACCATCGAAATTGCCGAGGAATGTAGCGGCATTCGCTCAAGTATGGCTGTGTTGATACTCGCACTACTGGCGGCGCACTTTTACCTGCGCTCCTCTTGGAAACAAGCTCTTTTCATTCTCTGCAGCTTGTTCATCATGATCGTAAAAAACGGCGTGCGCATCGCCACGCTCACGATTCTTGCCCTCTATGTTGATCCTTCGTTTCTGTTTGGAAAGTTACACCGGGATGGTGGGGTTGTTTTTTTCGTGCTGGGCTTGGTCTTGCTACTTCCTGTCCTGTGGCTCCTCGGCCGTCGCGAAGGGCCGGCTGGCAAGGACGCCAGGCTCTCGGCGCCGCAGGGTTCGTGAAGGGAAGCCGTTTCCCGCACGGTTCAACAACGAGAAGTCGCTGAAGGAAGCCGGATTATCTTACTGACGAGGCGTTCGAGGAAGATTCAGGAACATACATGCTCACAAACAGGGTTTTTCAGTGCGCTTATTTCCTGTCGGAATGGCCGTAGTAATAGCCACCTTGGCCTTCCGAGTCTTCGACCTGATTCAGTACGACTCCCAGGAGGTTTTTCTCTCGGAATTCCTGAGAGGCCTTCTTGGCCGCCTCGTGGTCGGTTTCTCCAGCTCGGACGACGAACAGTACTCCATCGCACAAGTCCGCCAGGCTGCTCGCGTCGTGCACCGGTAAAGCGGGAGGCGAATCCAGAATCACCCAGTCAAACGCGGGCGTCACGCAATCCAGCAGCACCTTCATCCGGTCGCTCAGCAGCAATTCGCTCGGGTTTGTGACTTTCGACCCGCACGGAATGAAGCAAAGATTGTTCGCGACGCTGTTCTGGATGATCGCGTATTCGTCCAATTCGCCTCGTAAATAATCCGACAAACCCGGCGTACTCGGCGCTCCTAAAGCTGCGTGCAACCGTGGCGCGCGAAGGTCCGCGTCAATCAATAACACCCGCCTGTCAGCCTGCCGGATGATCGACCTCACCAGGTTTGTCGCGACAAACGTTTTTCCCTCAGACGGTAAACTGCTCGTTATCAACACTCGCCGTAAAGCCCTCGTCCCGGCGATCTGGTACAGCCGCGACCGCAACGTCCGGAATCGCTCGGCGACAATTTTTCCGCTATCCCCGGCCAACGAAATGCGCAGCGCCGAATCCGCTTTCCACTCCGGGTGCGTACATCGCTGAACCAATTCTTCGAACCGCAGAATCACGCCACCTTCGGTGATGCGCGAATCTTGAACCGGTTCCGCAACCAAACGCTTGGAGGTGAAAACGGGTAGATCATCTTCCGCGACAGGGGCCAGAGCGGGAGTACTCCGCTCCGCCGCAGGCAAATTCGCCGCTTTTTCCCGTTCCGCCTTTTTTAGGGCTTCATGAATCCGGCTCATCGTTTCCTCTTAATATCGACCTGGCGGGCTCAATCCGCTCCCGTTGCTTGCAAGCTGCTTCCATTTAGCGACCCGGTCTTGCTTTCGCTCTGCGGGACATCCAATAGCGGCACGGTCGAGAGAACGGGCAAATTCAAACACACTTGCACGTCTCTTTCGGTGTGCATGGATTTATCTAAAAGCGCGATCAAGTACATGATCCCCAGCGCCAAAGCGAAACCCGCCCCCGACCCTCCTGCCGCGAAATAGCTGCGCTTCGGGAAAGACGGCTTGTCCGGCAAACTCGGCGGATCCAGCACGCGAAATTGCTCGCTTTCCTGCTGGTGTTCCAGGTCCGTAGCCATGGCTGATTGTTGCCGCTTCTTCAGCAAGTCGTTGTAGAAATCCAGCGCCGTCTGATAACTGCGGGTTATTTCCTTCAGCTGCTGCTCCACCACAGGGCTTGCCTGCAAACGCGCTTGCAATTGCGCGATCTGTTCCTGAATCTGCCCTTGCCTCTTGGTCAGATCGGTGATGTTCAGGTCGTCCTGGCGCAATTTCGCCCGAAGCTGCTGGATCTGAAGCGACTCAACCTTTGGTACTGTCAAGCCGTCGTGCCCGTTTGTTTTCGGCGCCGCTGCCATGCGCTTCTTGAACTCTTCAATTTGGTTCCGGAGTTTCACGACGTCCGGGTGCTGCGGTGTATAACGCGCCTCCAAAGCGGCCAGTTGGTCTTCCAGCGCGTTGAGCTGCTGTTCCGGTGTGTCGGAGCTGTTCTGTCCCAACGGCACGAGAACTGCCGCGCTGGCTTCCTGCTGATTTAACAGCGAGTCGTTAAACGCCTTATCCTGTTGTGCGCGGCTCAAAGCTTGAACGTTCGCTTCGAGCTGGGAATTCATGCTGGTCAGCAAGTTCAGATTCGTTTGTTCCTCTTCCGGCAGTGATCCCAGGTACTGCCGTTTGAAAGCCGCCAGTCTCTGATCCTGGTCGTCCAGTTTTTGCTTTGCTTCGTCCAATTGCCCGCTCAGGAACGTAGTGGTCTGTACCGCTTGTTGTTCCCGTTCGCGAGTGTTCTGCTGCATGAACATCGACGTAATTTCGGTGCAAACCTGCTGCGCGGTTTGCGGATTGTCAAAGGTCACGTCAACATAGAATCCCGGCAGGCTGTGGTTCTGCGTTCCGGGCATCGCATCCATCGGCTTCACAGCCACGGCCGTTCGCAGCTTCTCCACCACATCCTCGATGCTGATGCGCCGGCGCTCAGCCGGATACAACCCAAATTTTTCAATGATGGGTTGCAGCCGTGACCGGCTCAATATCTGTTCCTGCATCGACGCCAGCCGGTGATTCAAGTCTTCGGTTACCACGGGCTTCACGAACTCCGTGGGCACCGTCGGTTGATCCACCAGCACCAACGTCTCCGACGTATAGCGCTTGGGCAGCACCGTGGCGGCCAGCAGTCCAATCAGCCCGCACCCGATCACCGCGATCGGCAAAATCCACCAATAGTTCCGGAAGATTCGCTTTGCTTCTGAAACCGTAATCTCGCCATTCCTGATCATGTTTTCTCGTAAGGAAAGCTAGACTCTGCTCGATTGGCCGAAAATCGGTCGCCGGCCCTCACGGTGCGTTGCTTACACACAAATCAACGTATTCCGGCAGTCTACATTCAGCACGCACCCTTCCAGCTCCAAGTCAGGTACTTGCGGCCGCCGACGTCTTGTAAATACTTCTTTTTCTATAGGATATAGGAGAAAGCCCGGTCCCATTGCACCCTTCCAAAATCAGAGTAGCAGAGATCGATCAAGGGAGTGGAAGTATTCTATCCACATTTGCTAAGCAATGGGCCACTTGTGCTCTCCTTCTGGCAGCGCAGTCGATCTTCCTGTTCGATACGCTCTAGAACTAGCTTGAGGATCAAATATAACAATTGTATTCAATAGTTTAACTAACGGTGCGGTTTCTGCGCGCCGACATCCTCTTGGGGTGTCAAATTGCACTCCATTCGGTGTCGCTGGATCGCTCAAAGCCAGCACAAGCGAGTTTTGCCGAGGCACATGCGACACAACGTCCCGTCGACCCTGATCGTTGCCCTCTCCATCCTCGCCGCGATGCTGGCGGCCGGTTGCTTTGCGGATCCCGTCGCTCGCAAGCAAAAGTTCTACGATCGGGGCCTGCGCGACTTCGCCATACAAAAATACCCGGAAGCCATCGTCTCGTTTACCCGCGCTCTTCAGATTGACCCTGGATTCGCCGACGCCCATTACAAACTCGCCGAATGCCATGAACGACAAAGAAACTGGGGCGCGGCCATTCGGGAACTGCAGCGCACCATCGAACTCCAGCCCGACAATTGGCACGCGCAGATCGACCTCGGCCAAATCGTCCTTGCGGGCGGTAAGAGTCAGGACGCCAAGGATCGCGCCATGGCCGTCTTGCACACCGATCCGAAAAATCTCGACGCCCTGCTCCTGCTTTCCAACGCCGACACTCTTCTCGGCAATCTAAAAGACGCCCGGCAGGACGCGCAAGACGCCATCGCTACGGCGCCGGAACAAGCGAGGCCCTACATCAATCTTGCAATCATCCAGCAAAGAGCTGGCGCGGACGACCAGGCCGAAGTCACGCTGAAAAAAGCGCAATCCGTCGATTCTTCCTCGCCTATACCCGCTATGGCTCTAGGCAACCTCTTCGAGCGCCACAATCGCTGGGCAGAAGCACAAGCTCAGTTTCAGTCGGCCATCACCGTTGCGCCCAACAACCCTCAACCACGCTCCGCACTGGCCGCTCTGTATTTGAAGCAAGGTGACGCTTCTGCCGCGGAGAAAGTCTTCACCGACGCCAAGCAACAAGTCCCGGATGATCCGGCTATCTACCGACTCCTCGGCGACTATTACATGGCCCAGGGGAATTTCACCGCCGCGCTCGCCGAATTTGGCGCGCTTTCCACCCGTTACCAAAAAGATCTGCAAGTCCGCAAGACCTACATTCAACTTCTCATCTTGAATCATCGTATCGACGACGCCACGCAACTGAACGACGCCGTTCTGGCTAGCGCTCCCCAGGACGCGGAATCCCTCACCCTCCGCGGGCAAATTCAAATTCAGCAAAATCATTTCGACGAGAGCATTCTCACCCTCCGCCAGGCACTGAAATTCGATCCTGCCAGTGCCGTGGGCCGCTACCATCTCGGCGTTGCCTTCCAGAAAAAGGGCCAGATCCAAGAAGCCGAAGCAGAGTGGTACACCGCCGTCCGTATACGTCCCGAACTTCAACAGGCATGGTCCGCGCTAGGTACCAGCGCCGCACAACGCGCCGACTGGGCTTCGCTCGAGTTGATCGCCGCCCAACTCCGCAAGATTGCTCCGGGATCGGCGGAAGGCTACCTGTTCCACGCCACCGCAAAGTTCAATCAGGGTGACGCCGCTGCGGCGGAAGCCGACTTCAAGCAACTTATCCAAATTGCCCCGCAAAATCCCTTGGGCTACACCAAGCTGGGCCAGCTTCGGACCCAGGAGAAACGATGGAATGACGCGGACGACTCCTATCGCCAGGCCCTTTCCCTAGCCCCCAACTCGCTGGCAGCCGTCGAAGGGCTTGTAACTCTCGACTTTGCTCGAAATCGTCCGGGGGATGCCGTGCGTCTGCTTCAGGCCAACGTCGATCGCACCTCCGGAAACTCGACCCTTTTTCTCCTCCTAGGTCAGGCCCAGCTTAAGAATGGGCAGCCCGCGGAAGCCGAACGCGCCTTGACCCGGGCCGTGTCGATGGACAATCAAAACCTGACTGCCGTGGTCTTGTTGGCACAATTGCAGGTCTCCTCGGGAAATGTAGAGCAGGGGATTGCCAGCTACCAGCGTGCGATTGAGCTCGCTCCAGGCAATGCCGAGCTTTACGTTGGTCTCGGCGCCCTATATGAATCGCAAGGGGATTGGCAGAAGGCCCTCACTCTCCACCAGAAAGCCCTTTCGGTTCGACCCGACTATGCACCCGCCGCCAACGACTTGGCCTATCTGATGCTTGAGCATGGCGGCGACATCAACGTGGCGTTGACTCTCGCACAGACCGCCCGTCGCGGTCTCCCCACGCTGCCAAATTCCGCGGACACCTTGGGCTGGGCCTACTATCACGGCGGATCGTTCGCCGTCGCCGCTCCTCTGTTCGAACAAGCCGTCAAACAGGAACCCGCAAATCCCACCTATCACTACCACCTGGGCCTCACCTACCAAAAGCTGAACGAGTCGGCCCGCGCCCACGCCGAACTCGAAAGGGTCATCAGCATCGCCCCAAAATCCTCCGTCGCCGACCAAGCCCGCCACGCAATCAACCAAAGCCTCGGATCGTAACGCTTATTTTTCACGAGGATCGGCAGCGTGCCTTGTAGTGCAGGGCGGACTCCGCGGAGCCGTGTTCACTCAGAGCTTCAAAGGCCGACCGTTCGAAGTCAACCCAAGAATGGACGCCCGGGTGTATCGGCTAAATAGCGCTCCGCCAACCCAACGGCAACCTATCCCCTGGACGTGTTTCCGTCCCCACTCTGGCAATGCGACGTTCTCATCCACATCTGGCCTTCGGTGCATGGCGATGAGGACACGAGGCTAACTCCGACACCGGGAACTCGAAGCACGGACGGACGCGTCCGTCACATCCTTGATTCCCGAACAAGGCAGGAACACCACCAACGGGGCATGTCGTCCCCGTGACGCCCGTTTATGCTGAAGCATACCCGAGATGAACAAAGCCAACAAAGACCTAACCAATCTAGAATCAATACTTAGGGAAAAGACGGGGGGCACCTGGCGGATTCACTGACGGAAATCAGCGAATTGACTACGGAATCCCAGCGCTCACCTGGTTGGAATCTGTACTCTCGTCGCCGCCAGAATCCACCGACGTGGCCACATAAAAGTAAGTCGCGCCAGACTGGACGTTGGTATCGGAATAGTTCAAGCTAGCTACCAGCGACGAATTCAGCCGCGTATACCCACCGCCAGACACAATGCTTCGATAAACGTTATACCCGCTGACCGTCGATGTGCTCGCCGTCCATGTTAGCTCCACGGAATGCGCGATTCCCGGCGCGGCCGCGAAGTTGACGCCCGTTTGATTCACCCCGCTCAGCGTGACACTCTGATTGGCCGGCGTGAACGCGAAGCCCGATTCGCTTGGTGTTACCGAATACGATCCACTCGGCAGGCCCGTGAACGTATAACTCCCCGAAGCATTCGTTGTCACCGTTGCGGCCATCGGTCCGCTCAACAGTATTGTCGCCCCACTCCCACCGGTGGTTGGGGTGATCGTTCCAGAAATGCTAGCAGTGAGGCCGGTTTGTGCCGTCGCCGCAAAGTTCAATCCGGTAACGTTGGCGGTCGTGATGATCACAGCCTGTGTAGTGGGGTTGAACGTGAATCCTTTGTTGCTCGGAGTGACGGCGTACGTTCCCGTTGCCAATCCTGTGAAACTGTACACCCCGGAACTGTTCGCGGTCGCCGTAGCGGTGGCCGCGCCGCTCAGCGTAACGGTCGTGCCCCCTCCGCCTGCCGCCGGCGTCACAGTGCCAGAAATGCCGAATGTCTGGGCATCAGGGGTCTGGCTCACTGCGTGGCTGGTCGGGCTTACCGTGGCGGAGCAACCCCAGGAAAAGGCCGCGAGCACGCATGATCCCAAACACAGCAGGGCGCGTTGTGAGCAAACGTCTAGAAACCGTAACTGCTCCGACCGTCTCATGTACTCGACCTCCCAAGCCGGGTGGCTCAGGTCTCCAAGAAGGTTACGGCCATATCGGGGAAAGCTAAAGTCCAGATTAGGTACAGGTATGCGCCTGTACCTCTGGACCGCTCGCTGCTACGAATGTCCGCTGCGGGTGGACGATGTATATCACGGAAAGCCGTTTCTGCGCGACTGCTAGACCGAGTTCAGCGGCCCGTCTAAGGGATGGTGGCCGTGGCTTGATTGGAATACGCGCTTTCGTCCCCGCCGGAGTCCACTGACGTCGTCACATAGAAGTACGTTGTTCCAGATTGCACAGCGGTATCGTCATAGCTGGTGCCGCCGACCAACGAAGAATTGAGCTTCGTATAGCCGCTGCCGTTCACCGTGCTGCGGTACACGTTGTATCCGCTAACCGTTGAACTGCTCGCATTCCACGTCAGCGAAACCGAGAACGACTTGGGCGCCGCCGTAAAGTTGACTCCCGTCTGATTCGCTCCGTTGATCGTCACACTCTGGTTTGCCGGTGTGTACGTGAACGCCGAATCGCTCGGAGTAACGGTGTAATTTCCGTTGGCCAACCCGGTGAAGGTGTAGTTGCCTGAGCTGTTCGCGGTTGTCGTCGCGCCCGCCACTCCGCTCAAAAGTACCGTCGTGCCACTTCCACCACTTGTCGGCGTGATGGTGCCTGAAATCGTGAACGTCGAGGGCGCTTGTGCCGTCGCGGTAAAGTTCACTCCGGTGACGTTGGCCGTGGTAATTGTCGCGGACTGCGTCGTTGGGCTAAACGTAAATCCCGTGTGGCTGGGCGTGACCGCGTAAGCGCCGGCTGCCAACCCCGTGAAGCTGTAAGCACCCGAGCTGTTTGCCGTCGTCGTGGCGCTGGAGGCTCCGCTCAGCGTTACCGTCGCCCCACTTCCACCGGCTGTCGGACTGATCGTTCCGGAGATCGAGAACGTCGGTGCCGGCGTAGCCGTCGCTGTGAAGTTCAAACCGATGACGTTGGCCGAAGCGATCGTCGCAGCCTGCGAAGCCGGGTTAAACGTGAATCCCGTTTGGCTCGGCGTGACGGTATAGGCACCGTTGGCCAGCCCCGTGAAGGTGTAAGCACCCGAACCGTTCGCGGTGGTTGTGGCGCTGGAGGCTCCGCTTAGCGTCACCGTCGCCCCGCTTCCACCGGCTGTCGGACTGATCGTTCCGGAGATCGAGAACGTGGGTGCCGGCGTGGCTGTCGCCGTGAAGCTCAATCCTGTAACGTTGGCCGAAGCGACCGTGGTTGCTTGGGATGCTGGGCTAAACGTGAACCCGGTATGGCTCGGCGTGACGGTGTAGGCTCCATTCGCCAACCCTGTGAAGGTG